>Ga0075030_100002062_pt1 | contig 18260 bp, 14 predicted proteins | sample LitLauG_LLR_2012_FD_71393 | JGI IMG/M metagenome (GOLD analysis project Ga0075030, IMG submission 71393) | Freshwater sediment microbial communities from Pennsylvania, USA - Little Laurel Run_MetaG_LLR_2012 | ecosystem: Environmental > Aquatic > Freshwater > Creek > Sediment | place: USA...
ATCCTTTGAGAAACGGTTGGAACTGATCATCCCGCGAGCGGTGCGCTGTTCCCAGGTGCAGTCTCGATTGTTCCCATCGATGTTCCTGATCCGACGATGTGGATAGCTCTAAGTGAAGCTGGGCCTTTCAACCTATGCGGCTAGCGCGTGTAGTCAACAATTCGGCGGCCCTGCTGGTGCTCGACATCCTGAGCAAGGCGGTGCCATTGGTTGTGTTTCCGACAATGGTGCGCGCGCTGGGCCCGACCTCTTACGGCAAGATCGGGTTCGCCAGTGCCGTGGCGGGGTTCTTCGGGCTGGTGGCTTCTCCGGGCTTTTCTACATACGCCTTGCGCGAAGCCGCGAAGGATAGGGGGCGGGTCAACTTCCTCGTTCAGCATGTGCTGGGGGCGAGAGTTGCATTTGCTGTGGTCTCCTATGCCCTACTCATCGTATTCGCACTGACCTTGGCGCCGCACGACTTCACGACTCGCCTGCTGATCGCCCTCTCGGGTCTGGTCTTCCTTGTGAACAGCGTAGACGCTCAGTGGGTATTTACTGCGCGATCCCGGATGTGGATGGTCACTCTGCGCGGCACGGTGGGCCAGTTGATCTATGGCGGGCTCATCCTCGCGTTGATAAGGCGCCCCTCGGACGCGTGGATCGTCCCAGTCGCCGGCGGTCTCTCCCTGGTGGCGGGAACGCTACTCATCTGGCTGCCGGCCCGTCGCGAGTACCACATTCCGTGGCCAGTGATTTCTCCGAACGTCTGGCGGAGTTTCCTTCCCATATGCCTGATCATGGGCCTCGCCAGCATGATGTCGATGATTTACGACCAGATCGATACGGTAATGCTGCGGTATATGCGTAGCGAGACGGAAGTAGGCCTCTACGTCGCCAGCTATCGCATGATGACGATCGCCATGTCATTCACACCGATTCTCGGGCAGGTTTTTTTCCCGTTGCTCTCGGAGACGACGGGCCAGGATCATGAGAACGAGCAGCGCTACCTCGGTTGGCTAGGGCAGGCGAGCGTAGGTCTAGCGCTCCCGATCGCAACCGGAGGCTTCATCCTGGCAGAGCCGCTGACTCGATTCGTGCTCGGCTCGCAGTACACTGGGGCGGGAACACTTTTTCGCTGGCTGATGCTCACGATTGTCGCCGGGCCGATGGCCAGTTACTTCGGATCTCAACTGATCCCGATTGCGCGGGAAAAGAAATATCTGGTAGCTGTCATCGCAGGTGCGGTGATGAACGTGGTCCTGAATCTTTTTCTGATTCCGCGTTACGGTGCCATCGCGGCCGCCTTCACGACCGCAATTAGCCAGGCGGTCGTTGCTTTCATGAATTACTATTTTGTGCGGGATCTGCGCAGGCCGAGCCTGTTGAAAGCGGTAGGACTCTCCATGACCGCGTCGGGCCTCATGGCCACCGGGCTGCTATTCGCCCGCTCCGTTTTAACGCTGCATGTGGTGGTTCTGGTGGTGCTGGGTGCCTTGGTCTACGCCGCTGTCTATTGGGCTGCTCGGATGCTCTGGAATCGCCTACGAACGCAGAACTATCTTTGATGCGTGAATCTGTGAGCGGCACGCCCACAGGGACGCGATAGAATCTCAGTTCTCACACTGTGGAGGATCAGGATGAAGACCCCGTTCACGGGGAAGGTTGAGAGTCGCACTCCGGACTCCAACCAGGAGTGGCAAGCCTGGGGCGAAAAAGACCCGCTTTTCGGCGTCATCCCCCAGCCGGGAAGGGAGCGGGACGGGGCCACTCCCTGGACCGACGCCGACTTCTACGAAACAGGCCGCAGCGACTGGGCAGAGTTTATGGGACGCTGGCGGCGCTACGGGGTCGAGCGGGAGAGTTGCGTTGAGATCGGCTGCGGTGCGGGACGACTGACGCGGCATATTGCGAGAGATTTTGTGGAAGTGCATGGGCTCGATGTCGCCGATGGGATGATCAACTATGCCCGCCAACACATGCCCTCGAACGTCCGCCTGCGCGTGACCGATGGAGTGTCTTTGCCCGTGCCCGATGGGAGTGTCACGGGGGTGTTCTCAGTAATCGTCTTCCTGCATTTTGATCGGATCGAGTACGCCGCCGCGTACTTCCGAGAAATGGCGCGGGTCTTGAAGCCGGGCGGAACCATCATGATCCAGTTGCCCTTGCACCAGTGGCCGGGAAACCTGAAGCCAGCGGTGAGGAAATGGTTCGCTTCCGCGCACAATCTCTACATGGCCCTGCGCCGAACCAAGGGCTGGTACCACCGCTTTCGGTTGTCACGCAAGCAGTGGAGCCCATTCATGCAGAGCATCGCATACGAGGCCGATTGGGTACACGACACCCTGAGTGGCCTCGGTTTCCGGGATATTGAAACCTGTTCCTTCCAACTCAGCCGGGGTGGCGCCGTCTACTCCTGGGTGTTCGCGCGGAAAGGTTCTCGGGTATGAGTGCCAGTTCCAGCTAACTTCTGTGATCGGCCGCATGCGTGCCGTAGAGTCTTGAGATCGTCGATTCATGATCAAAATGCGCATCCTCTTCATGCCATCGGTCGATGCCGGGAACACGAACGCGCAAAGTCTCAACACCCGCGAAATTGCTTTGAGACTCGATCCGGACCGAATGCAGAGCACCCTTTGGTACGAACATGACCCTGATCCTCGCCTGCGAAACCGCGCTAATATCCGGTTGCTGCAATTGCCCGCCGCTCGGAAGACGTTCAGGATCCTGCAGGAGCAACTGGCTGGGTACGATCTGATCGCGTATATGGACCTCAGTCCAGCAAGCTACATATTCCTTCACCTTCCCCAGGTTCTTCGGAGACGAACCACGACGGTTTTTCACGCGGAGGCGCCTACCGCGCAAATTGATGGTACTCCACGAACGGTGAGATTGTTGTGTCAGGGCGTTAAACCAAGGTGTGACATTCACACCGGGATCACTGACTTCGTGGCGCGCGACATGGAACAGTATGCGCGAATCCAGCCACAATATATCTTGCCGGTTGGAGTGGATCTTGGCTTGTTTTCACCTCCCCCAGCGCGGGGGAACAGACTCCCAACCGTGCTCTTTGTCGGAACATTGATCGAGCGTAAGGGCCCGCAACATCTCTTGCAGGCAGCCACCCATTTCCCCGATGTCCGTTTCCGGCTGGTGGGAAGCGGACGATATGGCTACGAGTCGGTGCTGCGCCGCTCCATTGAGGAACTCGGGCTTAGAAACGTAACTTTGGAGGGAGCTAAGAGCCAGTTGGAGGTGCTTCAGTTGATGCGGGAGAGCGACATCTTCGTTCTTCCCTCCCGCCTCGAGGGCATCCCGAAGGTTACGCTGGAGGCTGCTGCGACCGGTCTGCCATGTATTGTCTTTAAAGACTACCAAACTCCTTCGGTGCTGCACGGCATTACCGGCTTTCAGGCAGAGACCGTCGACGAGATGATCAAGTTCCTCGGCCAGTTGATCGCCGATCCAGCAATGCGGCAACGCATGGGGGCGGAGGCTCGTAAGCACGCTCAGAAATTTGACTGGGACATAGTAGCCAAGACTTGGGCGAATGCGTACCTTGAAATTGCCGCGGGCCGATGGAAGGCACATAAAGGTGATCTTGTCGCATCGTAAACTCTTGCGGCAGCAGTGCACATTTGCCGAGAGGGCGTGCAGATGTTCGTTTGGAGTGCACGCGAAACGCGGAGATACCTGGGGTATTTATGTCAGACGCTGCGGGTAGAGAATTTTGGAATTCGACATGGGCACACTTGCCACCCATAGAACGCTATCAGGGGCCTGTCTTCGAACATCATCCAGTCCTCAAACAATTCCTGGCGAAACCCGCGGGTGGTCACGCCATCGAAGTCGGCTGCGTACCAGGCAACTACATGATCTACCTTGCCAAGGAGTTCGGATATCAGGTCTCCGGTATTGATTATTCGGACAAGATGCCGTACGTCCAAGAGAACTTGGCTGCCAACGGCATATCAGATGCGGAACTGTTCCACTGCGATCTCTTCCAGTTTATTCCGCCACGACAATACGATCTTGTTTTCTCGCAGGGCTTCGTCGAACACTTTGACGACTACGAACTAGTCGTTCGGAAACACGAGGCCCTGGCTGCCCCTGGGGGACTCGTCGTCATTATTGTTCCAAATTTGACGCATCTACATCGTCTTCTCTGTGGCTGTTTCGCGCCGGAAACTCTTTCCGTTCACCGCTTTCCGCTCATGCATGCCCAGGTACTGCGCAAGACGCTGGTAGACGTGGGGCTGGAAGTCCTGCACTGTGAGTACCACAAAACCTTCCGGCCTACCTACCGGCTCTCTCGTCCAATGGATATATGCTCACGTGCCGTGCAAAAGGGCTTGAGGTTACTGCATCTTGACAATATCCCGAATCGCTTCGGCAGCCCATATTTGATATCCGTTTCGCGCAAGCCGTCCAATCCACCTCGGGCATGAGCCGGCCCAGGTCCCGACTGGGACTTGACCGGTAAAGCTGACGTCAGCGAAGCGAAATCGTTGTGACATCACAACTGGAAGACCCATCCGCAATCACCAACATTTTACTGAATCCCAGAGCCTTCGCACGGGCGGAGAGTTCCACTGGGTTGAGGGAGGAGGGCGGGACGGGCTGGGTTGGCATGGCATAAGACCAGAAGCCGTAGTCGAGGCGTCGCGTCTCGTCCATGTCTTCGTATTCCGGCTGGCCGTCAATCATGGCGATGCCGGTGAACGCCGGCGCGATGAAGGAGACAGAGCCTTCGCTGGGGAATTCCTGTCGCAAATCTCCCCAATACACCCGGTTCGACTTCGGAATGTAGAGCACCCGGCTGCGTTTTTGCGCTATGGGCATGTTGCCCAAGGTGCGAAGGCAGGCCGGCAGGTCGCGCCTCGGCTGCAATGCTGGAGAGATGGCCCCGCGTGAATGGCCGTAGAGGGAGCGCAGCATTCCTCTCCAGTCGTCGGGAGGATGCCCCAAGAGTTCGGCCCGAATCCCGGCGTTGTCTTTGAGCAGCCCATACACCGAGGAGAACGTGGTGATGCCCAGGTGCAGAGCGAAGAGAAAGGCGAAGGCTCCGATGAATATGGCACGCACCGGGATGTTCCAGAATCCGCGAGTAAAAGGAAATTCGAGGGTGTGAGGCCACGAAGGCAAATATCCGGCCACCAGCGCCAGGCCGAGAAACGTCTGGTACTGCGTGAAGTAGTTCCAGCTTCCGGTCTGGAAACGAAGGGTCAGGTAAGGCAGCAGGCCGATCAAGCTGCAGAACAAGAGCGCTTCGGCAGGGAAGGTGTCTTTGCGAACAAAAGCGTCGCGGGCATCACGCAGTGTGTGCAGGCCGAGCTGGTAGGAACGCAGCAGAAGGAAGACCCAGACCCAGAAAAAGTAGAAGACGAGGAAGTAAGGGATCCACTCCGGGTGGATACGGTCAAAGGCGAAGAATGCCAGCCGCGAATCAGCTCGGCTCACGATAAACCGGGCGAGAGCAAGCAAACCGGCGCCCGAGATCAGCAGGTGCAACTGCACGAGCCGGTTGCGCCAGATCCCCAGGCGCAGACAAGCGAAAACAACGGTTCCAAAAATCAGATAAGCGTTCGAGACCTTGAGGAGCGCGCAGATGGCATAGAGCGCGGGAAAGACGATCAGCAACGCGATCCCGGAGGCAGGGGCGGTTGCTTGGCGGTCTTTCCATTCCCGATAGAAGAGCACCAACAGGGCAATTACCAGGAACGAAACCGCCAGGCCGATCGCATAGGAATCGCTGACATAGATTTCCTGCAGGCTCACGCGCATCATGTCGCCTTTTTTCGGAAAGGGACCAAGCAAGCCGGCGATGATCACGACCCAGAACAGAAAGCCGGCGGGTAGCCCGTAGTCGGCGATGGCGGAGCCTTGAACGGCGTCCCGGACGACTCCCGCAAGCAGGAGCAATCCGGCGTACATGAGCGGGATAAAAAGGATGCTCGTTCCGCTGTTATAGAACTCAAAGATGGTTTGCCCGCAGACCGGCGCCAGGGCCGCCACCAGCCAGTGGCTGCCGAAATGGTAGGCGATGTACGGGGTTCCATCCAGTCCAGTGCTGGGCCGGCCGTAGGTGCGCATCATGTTCGAGATGCTGGAGTGGAAGAGCGCGTCGATGTGCGCGTGGTTGACCAGCAATCTTTCTTCCGCGAGAGGATTGTTGTAGCCGAGTCCCCAGGTTTTGCCAGAGACGTACAAGCCGGCAACGAGGGCGGCGGCAAAGAAGCCCAGCATTGCCCAGCGTCTCTGCGTGAAAGTGGATACCCAGGCGATCAGGTTCCATGCAAACAGAAGATATCCAGCTCCAGCCCACAACCATCCCAAGATGACAAAGCGCTCAAGAAGCCAACTCGCGGTTGCTACTCCCGCGAGCGCGTACAAGGTCAAAGCGGTGGCGTGGGTAAACCAGCGATTCCGTCCCAAAGGGGCGACGTTCAGGATCAGAAGCGTGAGACCGACTACGCGCACCACGCCGGTATAATTCGTGGTGAAGCCGATGCGGGCGCCGCAATAGACCAAGCTCAGTACGAGCGCCATGAGGGACGTGAAGATCGTGACATGGCGAGCGAAGTTCCTGAACCAGGCGTCGTGCATCGGCAAGGAGTTGGAAGTCGGATCGGGAATACTCGCGATGATACCAGAGGTCGGTTTCTGATTCGGCTCGCCCGCAGCCGTGATGGAGAGGACGGATATCTTTGCAGCTGCTCTGAAATTGGAACACCGCGTATCCTCAATTAGACAAGACTTGCTACCCCAGATGCACGTACTGACCCTTACCCCCTTCTACCCGACAGCCGCGGACGACGCTTCCGGCTGTTTCATCGCTGAGTCCGTGGGGGAGTTGCAACGGAAGGGAGTGGAGTCGTCGGCGATCGTGGTCTATCCCATTTATCGCGCGTATCCCGGTCCGGACTCTAAAGCTCCACCGGCGGTGGCGAAGAAGTACGTTTGCATTCCGGGAAATGCCGGTTTATCGAGTGCAGGGAACTTTTTGTATGCGGCGCTGAAGCACGAGGTTCGGCGGCTCCATTCGGGGCGTCCGATCAGCTTGATCCACGCCCACGCCGCCCTGCCCTGCGGCCAGGCTGCGATGCTGCTGGCGAGAGATCTGGGCATCCCCTTTGTCGTGACGGTTCATGGGCTGGATGTTTTCTCGACGCGCCAGGTTCCGGGGTGGCTTGGCCGCCGACGCGCGGCGGTTTGCCGGAATGTGTACGCTGCTGCCGATCGAGTGATCTGCATCAGCGAGCGGGTCGCGCAGGGCGTACGCGACCGACTGGAGGAGAGCGCCAACATCAGCGTGGTCTATAACGGGGTCGATGCAGCACTGTTCGCGCCCGGACCTGGCGACTACTTGCCGCGCCCCGTGATTCTGAGTGTGGGAAACCTGATCCGTATCAAGGGACATGAATTGCTGCTGAGAGCGGTCGCGGCGATCGCCTCGAGCCATCCGCAGCTTGAATGCAGGATCATCGGCGATGGGCTGGAGCGCGCTCGGTTGCAGGGTCTGGCGCGAGAGCTGCGGGTCGAAGACCGCATTCGGTTCATGGGACGCAGGTCCCGCGCTGAAGTAGCCCAGGCGATGCGGGAGTGCACCGTGTTTGCGTTGCCGAGTTCGTATGAAGGGCTCGGATGCGTGTATCTAGAGGCCATGTCCGCGGAGCGGCCCACGATCGGGTGCCGCGGCCAGGGAATTGATGAGGTGATTCGACACGCGGAAAATGGATGGCTCATCCAACCGAAGGATCTGGGTGAACTGACGAGCGCATTGCAGCGATTGCTAGCGGATCGCAATCTGCGAGAAAACATCGGCAGGGCCGGCCGGCGCACCATCCTGGAAGGCTTTACCCTGGCGCACCAGGCTGAGCGTTTGGTGTCGATCTACGGGGATTGCATCGCATGAAGCGGCGGCTCGTCATCACAACCGAGATCATTTCTCCGTATCGTATCCCGGTGTTCAATGCCCTTGCTCAGCACCCCGATGTAGATCTGCACGTAATCTTCCTGGCGGAAACCGATCCCAGCACACGGCGATGGAAGGTCTACACGGACGAGATTCGCTTTTCCTACGAGGTTCTGCCGCATTGGCGGCGACGCGTAGCCGGCTACAACCTTCTGCTGAACCGAGGCGTGGCAGCAGGCCTGGAAGCGGCCCGTCCGGACGTGATCGTTTGCGGCGGGTACGGGTACTTGGCGAGCTGGCGGGTGCTAGGTTGGGCCCGGCGACACCAGGTCCCCGTGTTCTTGTGGTCGGAGAGTAATCAGCAGGATCGGCGGCGAGGCATGCCGCACGTCGAGATGCTCAAGAGGTACTTCATTGCTGCGTGCAGCGGCTCGATCGTTCCGGGAAAATCTGCGGCGGCGTACATGGCGGCCTTCGGGGTTCCGCGGGAACGCATCTTTGTCGCCCCGAACGCGGTGGATAACGCCTTTTTCTCCGCAGCGGCATCGGAAGCACGGCGGCGCGGCACTGAATTGCGGCGGCAGTTCAGCCTGCCGGAACGATACTTTCTTTGCGCAGGTCGTCTGATTTCCGCCAAAGGAATATTTGACCTGCTTAGCGCCTACTCGGTGCTCGCGCCCGAACTGCGGCGGGAAGTGGGATTGCTTTTCGTCGGTGACGGCGTCGAGCAACCTGAGTTGGAAGCGCGAGCGGCGGGGGTCCAACCCGGCGTGATCCGATGTACAGGCTTTGCCCACCGCGAACAGCTGGCCGTTTATTACGCCCTTGCCGAAGCGTTTGTGTTTCCCACCCACACTGACCCATGGGGACTGGTGGTAAATGAGGCGATGGCGTGTGGCCTTCCCATCGTGGCTACCGAAGCGGGGGGGTGTGTGGAAGATCTGGTGCAGGAAGGGGAGAATGGGTACGTTGTACCCTCCGCCAACGTTACCAAACTAGCGGAGGCTATGGCGGCCTTCGCGCGCGACCCACAACTTGCCGCGCGCATGGGCCAGCGCAGTGCTAGGCTAGTTCAAGGCTTCTCGCCCGAACTCTGTGCCGCGGGATTTGCCACGGCTGCGGGTGTGCCGCGAACGGTTTCCCAGAATGATTGAAAACGATCAGGGCATTAAGATTTTTCCTTTTGCGGCGGCGGGCGCCGTCCTGTCCCTGCTGTACTTGTCCTTCAGCCGGCCCTATCTGTTTGGCGCGTCCAACCTGATTGCCCTCGTAGGTCTGGTGGTCGCGGGTCTTATTGCCACGCAGTACGAGACCCACTTTTGGATGCTTTATGCAGCGGTTTTCCTATGGGCCGGTTCCGATATTGCGTTTGCAGGGCAAATGCAGCTTTTTCGCTGGTTTATGCTGGCTCTCGCGGCGTTTCTTGCCCTTGGGTACTACGGACGAAACCCCAACAAAATTCAGTTCAACCACCTGCACCTGCTTGGTTTGTTCACGGTGGTGGCGGCTTTCGCGTCAGCCCTCGTATCGGTGAATCCACTGCTGACCTCGCTGAAAGCGCTCAGCCTGGCGGCGCTGTTTGTCTACGGATCGATCGGAGTCAGGATCCTGTGGGGGCGACATCCCGACCCAATCCTACGGAGATTGTGCCAATCGGTCGAGTTCCTGACCTATTTCACGGCCGCGTGCTACCTCGCGTCTTTCGAAGTTTGGGGCAACCTGAATTCGCTGGGTGTGATTGCAGGCATACTTTGCTGGCCGCTTCTGCTGTGGCAGTTCGTGCTGGCGCAGAAGCGAGCGGAGTACCTGCGGCGTGGGCTCGTGCTGGCGATCTGCGCGATCCTGCTCGTTTGGAGCGAGTCCCGGGCGTCCATGCTGGCCGCATTTGTGACCACGATGCTGCTGCTGGTGTCGGCCCGGCGCTATCGAGTACTTTTGGTGGGGCTCAGCGTGGCAGCGGCGGCGCTGGCCATGGTTTATCTGCTGGCGCCTGATCGATTCCAAAGCGCGAAGGACGACCTGCTATATAAGCAAGGGAAACGGAGCAAGACGATCCTGCAATCTCGCCAGGAACCTTGGGAAAAAAGCTTGGCCAGCTTTCGTGAACATCCGTGGCTTGGTTTTGGATTTGGTGTGGCGGAAACAAGCACGGAGTGGCACGGCGGTTTCCACACTCCGGGCTTCCAAACGCGAGAGCGCGGCAGCAGCTATCTTACTTTGCTCGAGGGGACGGGGGCTATTGGTGCCCTGCCATTCACTCTGCTCATTCTCGCTCTGATGCGGGATGTGGGCAAAGTGTTTCGCTGGGTGAGATACACCGGGAACGCCAACCATCCTGCTGTCCCGGCGGCGTGCCTGGTGGTCGGCGGTCTTTTCCACGCAGTCTTCGAAGACTGGCTGCTCGCCGTCGGTTATTACATGTGCGCAATCTTTTGGCTCATCGCGCTCTCTCTCCGCGACTGGATGGCCTGCCCAATGCGCCAAATCCCCGAGGAATCAGATGCGGTCCGCGAGATCCCGGCGGTCGCGGCGGGACGCTTCGCCCTGCGATGATCCATCTGTTCTTCGACGCCTCGGCAGCCAGTTCTGGGAGCGGGCCCACCTATGTGCGAAACGTCGTGCCTCACTTGGCTGCAAGAACCGATGTGCGGGCGACCATCCTGGTGTCTTCAGTTCTCCGTCAGGATTTCCAGGATACCGCCAATGTCTCGTTCCTGGAGTTGCCAGGAGACTCGGCGTGGGCGGCAGTGCGCTTCGCGCGCGCCCAATGCGTGATTCCGGGTCTGGTACGCCGCAGCAGGGCCGACGTTCTGATTTCGGCGGGCAACCTGGCGCTGCTTCGTTCCCCGGTTCCGCAAATCCTGCTGAGCGGGAACGCTCTTTATACGTCCGAGCGTTTTTTTCAGGATGTCCTGGAGCGGCGCCACTATGGAGTGTGGCTCGATACCAGATTCAAGGCAGCCTTGGCCAAGCGCTCGGTGCGGACTGCACAGCGCACCATCGCGCCCAGCTGGTCATTTGCGACGGAATTGGAGCGGTGGACCGGCGTAAGTACCCTTGCGGTACACCATGGCTTCGATCGAGACGTTTTTTTCCGGGACTCGACGGTGATGCCGGACGAATTGCGCTTCCAGCTTGATCGCAAGACCGACGAACTCCGCCTTTTGTTCGTGAGCCACTATAACTATTACCGCAACTTTGAAACGCTATTTCGGGCTCTGCCTCTGCTCAAAGCGCGGATCACGGACCGAGAGGTGAAGGTTTTTCTTACCTGCCGACTTCAGCCCGGTGCGAACCCCGGATCTTACCGGCCGGACGCTGCCGCAGCGCTAGTCCAGCGCCTGGGTGTGGCAGCCAACCTGGTGGAATTGGGTTCGGTGCCCTACCACCTTGTCCACAAGGTTTACCAGGCGTGTGATGTTTACGTTTCGCCCGCATACGTGGAAACCTTTGCGCATCCTCTGGTCGAGGCTATGGCCGCCGGCCTGCCCGTGGTTGCCTCCGACTTATCAGTCCATCAGGAGATTTGCGGAGACGCTGCGTTGTATTTCCCTTTTTCCGCGCCCGAGGTACTGGCTGCGCAGGTAGCCGCAGTGGCATCGAACCGCGACTTAGCGACCCAGCTCTCCTCACGAGGGCTGCAACGCTCGAAGGACTTTTCCTGGGAAAAACATGTGAGTCAGATCATCAAGGTTGCCACAGAGCTGGCTTTGCACGTTCCAGCTTGAAGACTAACGGTCGCGCCCCGGAACAGCCAGGGCAATGAAGGACCGATCGAATCGAGATCTCAGAAGCATAAATCAACCTTAGCCAATCGTCTTCCTAACTGCGTCGGCCACGTTGCGCACGCCGACAGCTGAAGCGGCCGCCATTAGGGCTGACAGGGTTCCAGTCGCCCAAAGAACGCGGCGATCTTTCGGGAGCCAGCGACAGAGTGCTACAAGGACAAACGGGACTACCGGAATTGAGAACCGAGGAAAGCTGCCGCGTGCCCAGAAGGCATAGTTGTAGCTAAACAGGCACCATATGTAAGGCAGAGCGAACAACATCTCGACCGGGTTCGAGCGAGCATAGTCCCGAAAATCTCGCGCTCTAATCATCACCGCTGTCGCGATCACAACCAGCAAGATCCAGCCAAAGGTCAGTACGAGATTGGTCCAGGGGGCTGGATAAATCAGGGTACCCTTGATGATGGCCCAGAACGGAATTCCAAAGAGCCAGCCACCTCCCCATTCCGGTCGGACGTAGCTGTGGACTGTTGCCAACGGATCGCCGAACAGATGAGCTAGCGGAAGCGCGTACATGAGCCCCACCGCCAGTCCGGTCCCGACGGCGATCGCAAACTTCATGAACTCACGCCTCCACAACAGGGTCAAACCGATCCCAAGAAGGGCGAAGACGCCGAGCGGCCTAACCACCGTGGCCAGCGCCGCTAGCAGTGCCGCCAGCGGCCACCGGTCCTTGCGGACCGCTAGGAACGCTCCAAAGAGCAGCGTCACGAACAGAGGTTCAGACCCTCCTAGGAACGAGCGCTGTAACCAGTCGAAGTTCAGCACCGCAAAAAAGCCCGCGATCCACCCACCCCACAGCCGGTGTGCGAGCAGGACGGCTAGCAAAGACGACACCAACGAAATCACGAGTAAAGAAGAGCGGTCTGAGATCCGAGTCAGCATTGAGACTGCGGCCATTAGATAGGGCAGTCCCCAGAAGTGCTTGACGACCAACCCCTGAAAGTTCCATTGCCGGATGGCGCTGGCCAAATTCATATATGCGGAGCTGTCGCCGAAGTTGTCCACCAGTAGCAGATAGTTCCTGAAAGCGGAGACGAGCGATACAAACAAGATAGCCATTACCAGCGCTAGAAGCACAAGCTCAGAGCGCGAGGGAGGAGTTCTCCACTCGTGCTCTCGCGCTGCTTTGTCACAATCTTGCGGAGTGGAACAAGCGTTGTTGCTGGCCACGTCAGGCTGGAGCATCGATTCAATCCTCGTGAGGTTTTTGAGCTTCGACATACAGACTCTCTTCTCGGCGCACCTCGAGTTCGATTTGCTCGATGTCGGGGAGCTTGCTCCGACGGTAACCGCTGACCTCGGGATTGGCGAATCCCGCGTTTTGGAGCAGGTGGACCAGCGACCGGCCATCAAACATCTGGGAATGATTGGATCCGGGATGCAGAATGTCGCGAAGCGAGTGGCTAAGCGACAGGCGTGCAAGAAACGTGTGAGACGCAAGAGGCGCTGTGTCTGCGAGATATTCCTTCACAATCAGCGCCAGATCCGGCACCACAATCCGGATTGCACCCCTCGGTTTCAGAACCCGGAAGCACTCCTTGCTCAGGGCCACTGATTCGTCAAAGGTGAAGTGCTCAAACGTGTGGGAGGAATAAATGAACTGTACGCTCGCATCTGCGAAGGGCAGCCCCTTGCGCACATCGAGGCGTCGTACATCCCTGGGCCAGGCAGGAACGCTCACCAACCTCGCCAGCAGCGGAATGCGGGAAAGCGCAATCGTGGGGGAATTGTCGACGTTGACCCAACCCGGAATTCCCGACAAGCCGCAGCCGATGTTGATCTTGATTTCGGTGTTAACCACTTTGTTTAGTCCCCGCATCTGCCGCAAAATCGTCACTTAGGACTCGACGGTGACCGCCTGGCGTCCACCGTTCCTTGAGGTCGAGGAACGGCTGCTCGAAATACTTGCGTGACAAAAGCGCCACACCGATCGCGAGTCCAGCGGCAACAGCAAAACGCAGAACCATCAATCCGAAATGATAGGAAAGGTGGGCGGACACCTTCGGAAAGTAATACGTGGTCACATCGTCTACGACGTCAAATGCCAACATGTGAATCAGGTACAGCCCATAACTGATCTCGCCCAGAAAAGCAAAAAACGCCCAGCGCACCACCCATTTCCGATGGCTGCTCCCAAGAAGCAGCGTGGCACCTAGAACGCCGGCAAAAAACAGGTTCAGAGCAGTCAGTCGGAGGCTCCCGCCCAGGAATGTGCGGCCGAACCATATTCCGAATGGCGCGCCGACTATGAGCATCCCCATTCCCGTAACAATGCAAAGGGTCGAGAACTGTCGCATCGCCTTGCGCTCGGACAAGCGGCCACGACTCAACACTCCCAAGACAGCTCCGATTGCCAGTCCGTCTGCGACGAGCCAGGTGTAGCCCGCACCGTAGTTGTAACCAAGGTGATAGGCGAGGGCCCGCAGCGTCGGGCAGATTAGGAAGACGGCCAGTCCGCAGATCGCCACAACGCGAGCCGAGACGTTCCGTATGAGCGTGGGCCAGAGAAGATAAAAATGTTCTTCCAGAGCCAACGACCATAACGCCGCATACTGCGCGGGAACTCCAAACAGGTCTGTGACGTTGGAAAGATAGACGAAGCTGAGCCCGATGAACGGCAGACCAACTTGACGGGTCTGGAGTAAATGCATCTGGCCTATGAATAGCAGCAGGATAAGGAGCCCGTAGTAGGCGGGTAATATTCTGAGCGCTCTTCGGATGTAAAACCGTTTGTAGAAATCCGGCTTACTCTTGCTGTCGAGCAAGATCCCCGTGATCAGAAAGCCCGACAGTACAAAAAACAAATTGACCCCAATCCATCCGCCGCCGGTCGCCACGATGAAGAGCCGAGCCAGTCCCGTGAGATGTCCCTGTCCCATCTTGAAGCCGAAACCATGAAAGAAAAGCACCAACAGAATTGCGATGCCCCGCAGGGAATCCAACTCCGGCATAAAGGGCCGGAGCAGTTTTTCGGGTGATTGGGCGGAACTTCGAGCCATAGTGCGTCGTGCTCTCCAGATTGGGTCTCGCCTCCGCCACCTCGCACGAATCGCGAGAACGCTAAGGTGAAGGTTTTTGCCCACTGACCAACATGAACAATCCGAGCCTGCTTCCCAGTGCCTTCACCAGCGGTCGAGGATACAGTCTCCACGCCAGATTGTAGAGCGGGGACTGGAAACGGTTTGACGGCTTATGCAGCAGTAAATCTCCTGGGCTGAAGACCTGTCGCAACGTCACATTTTTAAAATCGGACAGCATCATGCGAGCCTCGTCCTGAGTGAACGTTTTCGTGCCCGGACTCTCCAATTGTTCGTACACTGTCTTTTTGATTGACTTGCCGCTAGTAAGCCCATATCGAAGCCAAAGCATCAACCCCGTCACCGATGGATGGTGGTAGAGCATCACGCGAACCTTGCCCCCTGGTTTCAGCACCCGCCACGCTTCTCGCAAACACTGCTGGGTGTCCGGGCTATGGTGCATGACGCCATAGGAATACACCAAGTCAAAGGTCTTGTCCGGGAAGGGCAAATGCTCCGCATCCGCCACCTGCAGATCAGGTTGGAAGCCGGCGGCAAGACAGCGGCGCCGCGCTCGCTCGAGCGAAGTCGCTGACAGATCGACTCCGGTCGCCAGGGCTCCAGCCTTCAGCCATTCGAGATAGTCGGCGCCCATGCCAACCCCGATCTCCAGGACTCGGAGACCCTTTGCCGATGAAAACTGGGCAAATTCCGCGATGTAGGGCTCGAGGTTGTAGCGCGCCCGTGCGTGCTTGTCGAAGTCATCCGGTCCTTCCAGGTAACGGGTCCCGCAAGGATCGGAGTTCCAGAATTCACGGACTTCCGCCTTCAGATCAGGATTGGACTGGGGGTTTGCCATGTGGTTCACGGCTAATCCGGATGGTAGCACAGGCGCATCGGCTCGATCTGCGGGCACGGAATAGGGATTCGATCGGATGGTCAGGCTAGAATAGCCTAGCGACTCGGTTCTTCACATCCGGGACAAGATCCACGAACGGAAGTCCAAGAAGAAGAAGGCGAGCTAAGAATGTGCGGCATTAGCGGTTTGGTGAACTGCGGGGACCGAGAAACTCTCGCCCGGATGACGCTCGTCCAGGCCCACCGGGGACCGGACGACTTTGGACTTTGGGAACAGTTGTTTCCGGACGGCTCTTACGTCGGGTTAGGCAGTCGCCGTCTGGCCATCCTCGATCTTTCCCTTGATGGTCACATGCCGATGAGCAATGAAGACCGCTCAGTCTTCATCACGTATAACGGCGAAGTCTACAACTTCGCGGACCTGCGTAGTGAGTTGCAGGGGAAAGGTTACCGCTTCGCTTCCGAGACCGATACGGAAGTAGTCCTGCATCTCTACGAACAAGAAGGGATCGATTGCGTCAAGCGCTTGAAGGGAATGTTTGCCTTCGCGATTTGTGACCTGCGTTCAGGCGCGCCCACCGTCCTCTTGGCCCGCGACCACTTTGGTGTAAAGCCACTGTACTACTGGCAGCGCGGGCGCCAGATGGCTTTTTCCTCTGAGATCAAGGCCTTGCTGGAAGTCAGCGGAATCGTTGCTGAACTCGATCCTGAGTCGCTTCACCAGTACCTCACGTTCCTTTGGGTGCCGGACCCGAAGACAATGTTCCGGGGGATTTTCAAATTGCCTGCGGGCCACTACGCAGTGTTCAAGGGCGGCAAACTCAGCATCACGCAGTACTGGGATCTGAGCTTTCCGCCGAAGGCCTATACATACGCGAGATCTGAACCAGAATTGGCCCAGGAGATTCGCGATCGTTTTCGACAAGCGGTTGAATCGCAAATGATCAGCGATGTGCCAATCGGCGCTTTTCTTAGCGCAGGCCTGGACTCTTCCAGTATTGTTGCCATGATGTCGCGTGCCACGCGCCAACCGGTGCGAACGTACACGATTACCTTTCCCCGAAAATATCGCGTGGGGGAGACAACTCTCGACGATCCGCGAGTACCTGCGCGGCTGGCCCGCGAGCTGGGCTGCGAGAATCAACAGATCGTTGTCGAGCCGGACGTTGCCAGTCTGCTTCCCCGATTGACCTGGCACATGGATGAGCCCATCGCCGATCCGGCGATCATCGCCGCTTATCTTGTGTGCCGGGAGGCACGCAAGCAAGCGACCGTCCTGCTCTCGGGTGTCGGAGGAGACGAATTGTTTGCGGGGTACAGGAAACACACGGCGCACTACTGGGCTGAGCGATATCAGAAACTGCCAGGTATATTGCGCCACTCGATCGAACCCGCTGTGCTGCGCTTGCCTGGCTTCCGGGGCACCTCGATGAAGGGCAGTGCCCGGCTAGCGAAGAAGATGGCGCGCAGCGCATCTCTTAGCCCGACGGATCGGTTCGTGATGAACTGCACTTACCTGGATGGCGATCAGAAGTCAGCGCTCTATTCTGACGATTTCGCGTCCGAAGTGACCGGTGATCCTGCCAGCCAACATCGCTATCGCTTCGATCAGGTCCGGCACGCCGACTTTCTCAACCAGATGCTTTACCTAGATACCAAGATCTTCATGGTCAGCCTGAACCTGACGTACAACGACAAAATGAGCATGGCTTCGTCGGTCGAGGTCCGAGTGCCGTTTCTGGATCATGACCTGGCCGAGTTTGTAGCATGGAATGTTCCCCCCCGTCTCAAGTTGCACGGTTTCTTCCAGCCGACTACAAAGTACATCCTGCGGCGGGCAATGCGCGACATTTTGCCACCGGAAGTATTGAACCAGCCCAAGGCGGGTTTTGGGGCTCCGGTTGATTATTGGCTTGCGCACGACTTGAAGGAAATGGTGGACGAATTGCTGTCAGAATCGCAGATTCACAAGCGGGGTCTGTTTCGCCCGCAGGCAGTGCGCACTTTTGTTAGCGAGCAACGCCAGGGAACCCAAGACTGGTCCATGCAGATCTGGCAGTTCCTGACGCTCGAGCTGTGGACCCGTATGTTCGTTGAGGGAGGTTCACGACAAATGGCCTCCGCCCCCATTCAGGCCCAGCGGCGGTCCGACCATGCCAAGTTTGCACATCGAGACCGTTAGGAGAGAAGGTTATAGGTATGGCCCTTCAGCAATGCATCCGCTCGCAGTTCGCAGCGTGAATACAGGAAGTCGGCATAGGATGTGAGTGCAAACCATCCCAAACGGAGACCGAAAGCCCTCGTCGACGAGAGACTCAATGCACTGCCAGGAAAGAGTATGCACCTGCTGGAGTATTAACACGCGAAGGGCTTGGATTGCAGAAGTGCAGCGTCACGGTGTTGGATTCCTTGGCATACGCGCTGAGCGAGAGGTTACCCAGTTCAGCGGGTGGACGTACTCCTGAGACTTCATCCGTCGCGCTGAGCCCGACGGCTGTCCCAGTCAGATCGAGGCAACTTTGACCTCGCACAGGTGTTCCAGGGAGCTTGTTCGTCACGTAAATCTTCATCTGTGAAAGCGCTGTACCAGCCCCTAGAGTGAACGTGTTTCCACTCTTAATAACAAGGGGGACGGCCAAGGTTTTTTCTTTTCCGGTGAGGCGTTCTTTCCAGCTTGTCCCATCGGGCAAGGAGTTGATG
>Ga0075030_100002063_pt1 | contig 18248 bp, 12 predicted proteins | sample LitLauG_LLR_2012_FD_71393 | JGI IMG/M metagenome (GOLD analysis project Ga0075030, IMG submission 71393) | Freshwater sediment microbial communities from Pennsylvania, USA - Little Laurel Run_MetaG_LLR_2012 | ecosystem: Environmental > Aquatic > Freshwater > Creek > Sediment | place: USA...
ATCAGTGAGTGTTCGCTGGTGCGGTAAAGGGTCTGCTTGATGGAGAGAACGTTTTCATCTTCGGCAGCAGACTCGATGAACGAGATGACCGCGTCGTAGGAATCGTACGGATGGTGGAGCAGGATGTCGTGGGCGCGGAGTTCCTCGAACAGATCCTTCGATTTCGCGGTGAGGCGCAATTCGCGCGGGACGAAGGTGCGGTACTTCAGGTCTGGCCGGTTGACCTGCTCATAGATGTTGAACAAACGCGACAGATTAACCGGGCCGTTGACGGGAAAAACCTGCCAGGGATCGAGTTCAAAGACGGTGCGTAGGCGATCGATGATTTCAGGATCGGCGTCGGCCTCGATCTCCATGCGCACAGCGTCGCCCTTGCGCCGGTTGTGCAGTTCGGCGCGAACGGATTCGAGCAGGCTGCGGGCCTCTTCCTCGGCGAGGTAGAGATTGCTGTTACGGGTGACGCGGAACGGCGCAGAGGAAACGATGTCGTAGCCGTGGTACATCTTGACGGCGTGATAGGCGACGAGGTCGGCGAGGAAGATGAAGTCGTGCGTGCCTTCGGAAGGCAGGCGAATCAGACGCGGCAGCGCGCGAGGCACCGAGACGACGCCAGTGTAAGTCAGGGCTGAACGGCGGCGACGGCGCAGGAGCAAACCGAGACACAGGGCCTTGTTGATGACGCGCGGAAAGGGATGCGCGGGATCGACCGTGACCGGGGTCAGCAGCGGGTCGAGTTCTTTCTCGCAGTATTCGTCCACGAAGCGGCGGGCTTCAGCCCCGAGCTCGTCGAGACCGAGAACGCGAACTCCGCTCTCCGCCAAAGCCGGGCGCAGGTTCGAATTCCAGCAGTCGTACTGGCCCTCGACGAATTCGTGAGTCAGTTTATTGAGAAGGTCGCGCTTTTCCGTCAGGGTAACGCCGTCGGGTCCGGCCTCGTTGTAGCCGTCCTCGATCTGCTGCATCATGGCCGCGACGCGCACTTCGAAAAACTCGTCGAGATTGCTGGCGGAGATGGACAGGAACTTAAGGCGCTCGAGAAGAGGATTGCCTTCATCGCTTGCTTCCTCAAGAACGCGGCGATTGAATGCTAGCCACGAGGTGTCGCGATTGAGGAAGTACTGAGAATTATCGAGCGAAACACGAGCCATGGATGAGCATCTTCTTCCGGTGCGGTCAGTACGTATCGTGCCGTGTTAGCGGGCCTTGGGAGGCTTCCGGGACGTTTCAGTATAAAGCATTTGGGGTGGGGGCGGCACGAAGTCGTGCTGGGCCAGCAAAACGAAGGAAAGTCGAGTTGAAACAGCATGTTGCGGATATAGCCGTAGCCGCACCGACTCGGAAGTGCAGAAACCGGATCCTGGTATAACTGTAGGCTAAAGTACAGCATTTACCTGAGTCCTAAGGCGAGCGGCGGCTTGCTAGGTTACAAGCATCAGGGAGTAGGCTTGCTTGCCGCTGGACACAAGAGAACGCATCAAGGATTTGTGTGCCGAACTGTCGAGTAGTAGCGATCCCGATCGTGTAAAAGATATCTCCAGCCAACTGCAACTGGCGATTCACGAGCACATCGAGGATTTGCGAGCCCGTCTCCTCGATGTCCCGGCCGCGACACCTTTTCAACAACTCAGGTTCGATGGTCTGCGCGGTCCCGCGCAACGGACACCTGATCTAACTGCGGATCGAGAGAACACCCGGCAGAGCGACTCGCAGCTCGATGTCTATTGCGGCGACACCGCACCAGGCACTACTGGTCCGGGCCGTAATCCCTCCGCGACTTGAACTTCCGACCAGGTCTTAAGCTCCAAAATAAAAAGACCCACTTCTCGTGTGTGAAACGCGAGAAGTGGGTTTTGAGTTGGAGACGTGTCGGCGAATCTACGGCAAATAGTATCGGAAGGAAGTAAATACCATTCCGTCGATGCCGTGCGGCTGGTTGGGAGCACCGGCGCCGGACCAGGTGTTGCGCACGACGTAAGAGTATTGCGGTCCCCACTGGATGCGGCCCTTGGGACCACTGTAGAGGCGATACCAGAAGCCGGCGGTGCCTTCGATCAGGACGCGGGTGTCGGCCGTGCAGGTGCCGCTCGCCGGGCTGCCGGGACTGAATCCCCCGGTGCCGGGCAGGGGTTCACTGAAGCACCCAACGTTGCTGAAGAATGGCGATCCGTAGCCGACGTAGAGCTTCGAGTTGTTGGGGTCGAAGCTGGCGGCACGGGCGGCGTATTCAGCGCCCGCGTTCAGGTAAACATCCAGCTTGGGCGAGTGCCACTCGAGCGTGCTCAGACCTTGCAGGCTCTTGACGAGATACAAGGAGCCATCGCCGCGAACCGCGACGTCAGGCAAGCCACCGGTGCCGTAGCGGCCTACACCGCTGCCGCCGAAACCGTGAAGTCCGAAATCGACGCGCTTATTCGCGAACGACCAGCGGGCATTGGCGCCGAAACCGCCACCGTCTTTGGAGCTGTTGTACGCACCAAAGGTGGAAGCAGTGCTTAAGCCGCCGCAGGTATTGCCGGAAAGGACTTCCCCGCAGGGAAAGACGCGATCGCGGAAGCGGCTGTAGACGCCAAAGACCTCGTAGTGTCCGAAGCCAGGTTCGAAGGCAATCTTGGCGATGACGTCAGGAGCCGGGTTAAACGAATAGTTGGCCGTCGGATTGTACAAACCACCGCCGGTGCCGGCGGATCCAACCAGGAAGTTGGGGCCGTTGTTGTGGCTGGTCAGTGTCGCTTGAGCGTTCTCGATTGCAACCGCAAACCACACTTTGTTGCCAAAGTTCTTGGAGACGCGGAAGCCATACTGGCGCGCCCAAGAGAAGCCGACGGTATATTGCGGATCGATCGTCATGGGCAGAGCTTCCGAGCGGTTGTCCACTCCGTGCTTGGTTTCCGTCAGAAGGCTCCACATCTGTCCACCGGTGAAGGTCCACCCACTATCGAGCGCGGCCTGGCCCCAGGCTTGGCGTTGACGGAAGGTGTAGCTGTTGCTCTCATTGTTGTTGGAAGTAACGCCGGCGGAGAGGAAGTCCGCTTCCACATAGCCTCCGATTTTTGCGCTCTTCAACTTTCCTTCAGCGAGCATCGAGATGCGCGACTGACGGCCGCTGCCGAAGAACTCGGAGAGATGGCTGCCGGAGACACCCGGCACGGTGAGACTGTTGAAGGGCGTGTTGATGTCGGATCCCAGTGCCCGCGAGCGGCGCACAAATTCGGCCGCCAGGAAGCCTCCCGGAGTGATCGTGATGCCCTTGAAGTGAAGCGCGGTCGGCGGTTCGTTGGCCGTCTTCTGCACCTCCTGAAGTGTGTTCACCGTGTTGGTGATGTTGGTCTTCATGTCGCTGACGTCGCTCTTGAGGGCGGTCACGCTCTCCTGCTGCTGCGAGGCCTGCGACTCTGCCGCCGATGCTTTGCTGGCGGCGTCGGTGGCAGCGGACTGCGCCTGCTGTACCGCCTGATCCTTGCGGTGCAATTCATCGCGGAGTTCCTGGATCTGTTGTTGCTGCTGAGCGAGGGCAGACTGCTGCGCGGCAATCGCATCCTTCAGGGCTTGGACATCGGCCGCGGTGAGGGCCGGCGCCTTCGTTCTCTTGGTTGTCTTGGCGGGCATGCTGTCTTGCGCGAACAGAGCCGTCGCCAGAAAAAGAATTGCACACATTTTCCACGCAGACTTCATCGTCATCTCCTTTTTCCTGCGATGAATGAAAACCCCCATGCCGGCGGGCCGTTATTTGACTGTTTTAATTGCGTCTTTGACCTTGGCCGCCACGTTGTCCGGCAGAGGAGCATACGAAAGGGCGGTAGTCATCTTCTGGCCGTCGGAAACCATCCAATTCAAGAAATCAGCAACGATCTTCCCTTTGGCCGGATCCTTGGCCTGCTGAGGAATCAACAACCAGGTGAAGCTTGAAATCGGATAGGCGTCCTTTCCGGGAGCATTGGTGATCGAGACACGGAAATCCGCGGGCATCTTGGGAGCGGAGGCGGCTGCAGCCGTGACTCCATCGAGGGACGCTTTGACAAACGTTCCCGCAGAGTTTCTAACGCTGCCGTAAGGAATTTTGTTCTGAACCGCATAAATCAGTTCGACATAGCCGATGGAACCGGGCAGCTGACGAATGGAACCAGCGACGCCTTCGTTGCCCTTGCCACCGAGCCCCTTCGGCCATTTCACCGAGGTTCCACTTCCAACCTGACTCTTCCATTCCGGGCTTACTTTCGAGAGATAGTCAGTCCAGATGAACGTCGTCCCGCTTCCGTCTGATCGGTGCACCACGTAGATGTCCTGACTGGGAAGTTTCACATCAGGGTTCACTTTCGCGATAGTTGGGTCACTCCAGTTGCTGATTGTTCCGAGAAAAATTCCCGCCAGCAACTCGGGGGTGAACTTTAGCTCGGCGCTTACGCCGGGAATGTTGTACGCCGGAACGTCCGCTCCGAGTACGGTCGGGATGTTCAAGACTTTCGTTTTTAAATGGCTGGAGGCAGAGGCTAGTTGCTCATCGGTCATGGGCATGTCGCTGGCGCCAAACTCGACGGTGCCTTCGGTGACCTGGCGGATACCGCCGCCGCTGCCAATCGACTGATAGTTGATTTCTATATCGGGATGGAGTTTGTGGTATTCATCGAACCATTTCGAGTAAATCGGATAAGGGAACGTGGCGCCAGCGGCATTGAGCTTGGTCTGCCCGACTGCTGGCAGGGCGAGAATGGCGCACACCAACAGCAGCACGATTTTTCGCAAGATGAGTTCCTCCTTACAGGTATATATGCTCCTCGTTCTAACGGCACAGTGTTACAGGACGGTTACAAACGGGTGAATTTCTGATGAATGGGATAGTGGAAGCTGCAAGGTGAGTTTGCTGAAAGATGTTGAGACGCGAGCAGATATTCGCCGGACCGCTCGCTCCGCTTTGCAGGACGGACGAATGCGTCCGTCCCCGCGTGGTAACTCTTCAGCGCGTGGATTCGAGATGCGCGATCTCGCGCGGGAAAAGCGTGTTGCCGGGAAAGTCGCGGCGGAGGTCCGCGAGAAGTTGCAGGGCGCGTGGCTTGTCTTTTTCACGCACGTAAGCAATTGCAAGCAAGATACGAGCGAAGGGTGCGAGGTAGTGTCCGCGTGCAGCCGTGGTCTGAAGATCGGCGATGCCGCCCTGTTTGTCAGAAGGCAGGCCGCCGAGGTGGAGAATCCAGCGGACGGGCGCCGCCATGCTACCGATGATGTATTTGCTGAATCCGGTGGCAAGAAGAGCATCGTAGCAGTCGGGGCAGACGGCGAGTAACTGCTGCCCTCGCTGCGATGCTTCCTTGGTGAAATGAAGGGATGGAAAATTCCGCTTCTCGATCAAGGCGAAGTAGTCTGCCTGGAGTCCAGCGGCGAGAGTGAGTGCGAGCAGGGCATCTCGATCTTTGGAATCCTTGGTGAGACGCGCGTGCGCAGAGTTTTCGGCGCGGCTAATGGCGTTCAGAAACTTTTGCTTGAGCTCGGGATCGGGAGTGACCTCGGGGCGATTGTCGAAAGCCTTGTCATCTTCGTAGAACTGGGCTTCGAGAACACCCAGTCGATTGAACTCGGAGAAGAGAAATCCGGCGGCCTCGCTGACCGGGCCCATGGGATCGTCCGGGTGCTGCAATTGGTACGAAGAGAAATCGCGCTGGGCGCCGGCAAAATCGAGGTTGTAGAGGCCGGTAAAGCCGCGATCAAGCGAGGAGGTGGGTGCGGGATGAGGCAGGTCTTCCGCGCGCGAATTCGCAGGAAGGATTTGCGCACAGAGAAGAATCGTGAATGCCATAGTGCGCAGCGTTTTGAGGAAATGAATCATCGGGTGCGTTGTAGTGCTCTATTATCGTTGATTCGCGATCCGGTACAATCCGGGGCGCTTCCTTACTTTGATGCAGATTGGTACACAGGAAAACAAGGGCTTGTCAAAGTTTTGTCAATTGGGCGTGTATCTGCAGGAACGATGGAAAATCAAACGCATCACCACAGGGGACACTGAGGGGCACAGAGAAAACAAGGCCTGGCTCGCAAGGAAGAATGCTTTATGACTGATTCGATTCGGTATGCGCCGGGGTGGCCGGGGATTCCGCCGCGGTGGACGTCGAGCGCGAAGATGGGCGTCGGAACCGCGCTCAATCAACACAGCAAGGTTTGGTACACGCTGAGCCACGGGATTTTGAACGAGGTGTACTTCCCTCGCGTGGACCAGGCGTGCACACGCGACATGGGATTCATCGTGACCAGTGGCAGGGATTTTTTCTCGGAGGAGAAACGGCATTGCACGTTTGAGAACCGTCCGTTTGAGCCAGGGATTCCGGGGTATGTCTTGACCAATACGGATATCAGCGGGCGGTACCGAATTCACAAGGAAGTGTTAAGTGATCCGTATCGCAACGTGGTACTGCAGAAAATTCGGTTTGAGCCTCTGCAGGGCGGGCTGACAGACTATCGGTTGTTCGCGCTGCTCTCGCCGCATCTGGCCAACTGCGGATACGGGAACACGGGATGGATTGGGGACTATAAGGGCTTCCCGATGTTTTTTGCGGAGCATGACGGAGTCACGCTGGCCCTGGCTTCATCGGCGCCGTGGAAAAAGCGATCGGTGGGGTTTGTGGGTGCGTCGGACGGCTGGCAGGACCTGTCTCGTAATTCCGCAATGGAGTGGGAGTACGACCGGGCCGAAAACGGAAACATCGCGTTCACCGGAGAAGTCGACCTGGCGACGTGCAAAGGAGAGTTTTTGCTGGCGCTGGGCTTTGGCGGAATCTGGACCGAGGCGGGACAGCAGGCACGGTCGACCCTGTTCGAAGATTATAGCGAGATTCGGCAGCATTTCGTGTCGCAGTGGAGCAAGTGGCAACAGACACTGCTCCCGCTCGATGCGCAACCGAGGCAATGCGATCGGTACCGCGCCTCGACAGCAGTGTTGCGTACGCACGAGTCGAAGGATTTTCTGGGCGGCATCATTGCCAGCCTTTCTATCCCCTGGGGGTTTAACAAGGGCGATGAGGATTTAGGTGGATATCACCTGGTGTGGCCGCGCGATCTGGTGGAGACCGCCGGAGCACTGCTGGCCGCCGGGGCGGTCACCGACGCGGTGCGCGTGTTGCGCTATCTGGAAGCTACGCAGGAAATCGCAGGGAACTGGGCACAGAATCTGTGGCTGGACGGTCGTCCGTACTGGAGTGGGATCCAGATGGACGAAACGGCATTCCCCATTCTGCTGCTCGATCTGTTGCGGCGGGAGGCTCCGGAATCGATCGGAAAGTTGGAACGCTGGTGGCCGATGGTCCGCCAAGCAGTGAGCTTCATTCTACGCAACGGCCCGGTGACGCAGCAGGACCGATGGGAGGAGGATGCGGGATATTCTCCGTTCACCTTGGCGGCGGAGATCTCGGCCCTGCTGGCTGCTGCGGAGATTGCGGATTTGCTGGGGCACGGCGAGCAGGCGCAGACCATGCGCGATACCGCCGATGCCTGGAACGACAACATCGAACGCTGGGTATACGCAACGGGCGGCGATCTGGCGGCGCAACTGGGCGTTGAAGGCTATTACGTGCGCATCTCGCCGCCGGATACGGACGGAGCGGCCTCGCCGACGCAGGGATTTGTTCCGATCAAGAACAAGCCGCCGGGGCAGGATGGAGAGCGGGCGTATCACATCATCAGTCCGGATGCCCTGGCCCTGGTGCGTTTCGGACTGCGGGCGCCGGATGATCCGCGGATTGTGAATACGTTGCGGGCCATTGATGCGCTGCTTGCGGTGGAGTTGCCCCAGGGTCCGTGCTGGTATCGCTACAACGGCGATGGGTACGGCGAGCACAAGGACGGGTCTGCGTTCGATGGCACCGGAATTGGGCGCGCGTGGCCGCTGCTGGCGGGAGAGCGGGCACACTACTGCCTGGCTGGCGGACACCGGGATGAAGCTGAGGCGCTGTTGACGGTGCTGGAGAATTCAACGTCCGGACAAAGCGGCGCGCTTCCCGAGCAAGTGTGGGATGCGGCGGATATTCCGGCCCTGGAACTGTTTCGCGGAAAACCGACGGGATCGGCGTGTCCGCTGGTGTGGGCGCATTCGGAATATGTGAAGCTGCGACGTTCCATTCGCGATGGGAAAGTGTTCGATCAGCCACCGCAGACGGTGCAGCGGTATTTGAAAGAAAAGCATGTACGCCAGATTTTCGGGTGGAGATTCAACAACAAGACGCGCAGCATTCCGAAGAATAAGACTTTGCGGATCGTGATGCTGACTGCAGCAACGGTGCATTGGAGCATTGACGGGTGGAAGACGTCGCACGACACGGAAACGCGCGACACGGGGCTCGGAATTCATGTACTGGATCTGCCGACCGCTTCGTTGCCGGCGGGAGACCAGGCGGTATTTACGTTTTATTGGCCGGAGGAGAAGCGGTGGGAGGGGAAGGATTACAGCGTGGTGGTGGAGAAAACAACGTAAAAGTCTTCGACAGGCGGATGGCCTGAACGTATGCTTTAAGCATGCCCACGACGATCCAGCTACGCAATGTGCCCGAGGAGTTACACCGGCGTTTGAAGGCGAGCGCCGCCAATGCGGGCATGTCCCTGTCAAGCTATCTGCTGTCTGAAATCAAGGAAATCGCCGACCGGCCAACGTTGACCGAGATGCGGGAGCGCCTACATCGGCGGGCGCCGATTCTCGCCTCGATCGATACCGCGCGGCTCGTTCGTGAAGAGCGCGATTAACGCTCATCGGGAAGCGCAGGCGGGACGCCTGCGCGACAGCCGCCGGGGACGGCGGCGCTACTCTTCCGCGCTGGTGTAGCAGAGCTCCACCACCGTGCAATCGTCGCTGAGCGGATTGCCGGCGCAGAACTCGGAAACCGCGGCGAAGATTCCTTCCAGGTTCGAGCACTTCAAGGCGGCTTGCTCCAAGCGTGAATCTTCGAAGAAATCACCTGCCGGATTTTCCGCCTCGGTCACGCCGTCGGTCACCAGGATGAAGCGGTCGCCGGACTTCATCTGGCAGGTCGCGCTCTCGAACGTCGCGTCGGCGAGCAATCCCACCGGAACATTGCCGTGCGGAGGACGCAACACTTCGTTGCCACAGACCAGCAGCGGGGGAACGTGGCCGCAATTCACATATTCGAGTTCGCCATCGCGGCGGAGGCGTGCGAGCAGGACGGTCGCGTATTTTTCTCCGGCCATTTTTTCGGCAAAATAGCGGTTTACTGACGTCACCACATCAAGAAGAGCCATGCCGGCACTCAGGTGCGAATAGATCAAACCCTGCAGAGTGGAAGCTAACAGCGCAGCGGAAACTCCCTTGCCGCTGACGTCGGCGAGCACGACCGCGAGACCTTCCTTGGTGTTGACCGCGTCGAAGAAGTCGCCACCGATTTCCTTACAAGAGAGATTCTTCCCTCTCAGCCGGGCAAAGGGGACTTCGGGGATCTTCACCTGCATCAGGAGCTGCTGGATGCTGGCAGCGATGCCGAGTTCCTGCTGGTAGCGGCGGGCTTCTTCTTCGGCCTGGACCAGGCGTGCGTTTTCAATGAGCGACGCGGCTTCTGTTGCGATCGCGTGCAGGATGTCCTGGCCGACACCGCTGATGTCGCGCGAGGCGAAGCGCGAATCGACATAGAGCACGCCCATCGCTTCGGCGGCCTGTCCAGGAGCTGGTGTCTGCGCGTCGCGCGTGGCCTGCACTTGCAGCTTGCGCAGCGGAATGCAGACGACGGTCCGAAGATCGTACGCCACGATGCTTTGGCGTCCGGCAAGGTCGAGGGACTGGCTGGTGTCGGTCAGCAGGAATTCGGAGTTCGATCGCATCGACTCTTCGAGAATGGAATGCGAAATCGTCTTGTCGTCGAGCAGGGGTTCCTTCTTCGAGTTGCGCCCGGCCACCAGCCGAAGTTTGCCTTCTTCATCCTTGAGGAACACATAACCGCGCTCGGCTCGCGTCAGCTGCAGTGTGACGTCGAGCATGGTCATCAGGATTTCGTCGAGCACTCCGGCGGTGTTGAGCTTGCGGGCGGCTTCGAGGAAGAGCGTGAGCTTCTCGAGGTCGCTGGCTTCCTGCTTGATCTGGATGCCGGAGATCTGGCTCAGGAATTCTCGCGCCGTGTTCGACGTCGCGTGCGCCGGGTTGAAGAGCACATAGGCCGAGTCCCGGGCGCCGAATTCCAGGCGATCACCCCGCTCCAGCTTCTGCCGCTGGACGCGCTCTCCATTGACGAAGGTGCCGTGCTTGCTTCCCAGGTCGATGAGGTAGAAGTCACGCCCTTCCTGCATGATCTGGGCGTGATCGCGGGAGACGCGAGGGTCGGCGATCACCAGATCCTTGTCGACCTTCCGACCGACGTTAAAAGGAGTCCGGTTCAGGATGATGTTCTTCTGCTCGCTGCCTTGTACGAAGACAAGGGCGGGAAATACCCCGGAGCCGGAGCTGTGGTGACTGATACTGTTCAGGGTCATGGACCGGTCGATCGCCGCGCTGGATGTCTCCCCATCCGCAGGGAAACATCGCGGCAAGGCCGCAAATCGCGCACCCACAGGTTACTCTGCCGCGGCGCGGTCTCGCAAGGGACTCGGCAGGTTCATCCAGGCCTCGAGCAAAACCAGGCCGAAGACGAAAATCGGGACTTCGAAGTTGGAATAAAAGGGAGTCAGGTACAGCCGCTGCCGCAGGTCTGGAGTGAGCCACGGAGAGCTTAGGGTTAGAAGAAATGCGGCAATCCAGGGCCACGCGACCGTCAGAAATGCCACGATATAGGCGATACGGAGGGCAGGAAGCATGGGTCGGCTGGCCGACCTTAGCAATATCAAGACCGCTGGAATCAACAAAACTTGGTTATACGGCGCAAACATCGGTACCACGAGCACGGTTAGTGCAAGGATCAAGGCAACGGCGTGACCGAATGTCATGCTCTCGGCGGCTTCGCGGCGGATGCGCCAGGCATAGAGTGCGCACCCCAGCACCGCTATTACCTCGAAGACGCGGCCCAGGATTGATCCGAAAAAATAGACCAGCACCGATTGATTCTGGGTGTATTGGTGGTATTGGCCGATTGCCGTGATGAACATGCGCAGCCAGCCGGGGAGCAGAAGTTCGGCTCCGGCGAAGAGCAGAATCATGGTTGACCCGAACCCGAAGAGGAAAACGCGTCGCGTCCTCCATTGGCTCAGCGCCCACAGCAGAAGGAACAACACAAGCGGCCAAGCCAGTTGAGGCTTGATGGTGGCGAATGCGAGGATCATGCCTGACGCGAAAAGCACCACTTCTCGCGCAAAAGGCGCGCGCGAAATGGTGCACCCAAGAACGGCTGCCGAGGCGGCCAGCAGGGCCGCAACTATCAGCGTCAACTGTTGCAGCTTGATTCCCTGCACCATGGGGAGCCATCCCACGACCATCACAGCGAGAATGATCTTCGTCGTGCACGAAACATCCCATCGCAGCACACCGAGCCACAGCAAGACGTCCACCACTGCGAGCGCGATGAGAAGCCACCGAAAGCCGATTTGAACGTCATCGAACGGGAGGCCTACCGTCGGAGCGAGGGGGAAAACGATATAGACCGGATAGGCAAAACCTTGCTGATCTTTGGGATCCTCAGGACGCGAGGGATCGAGGGGTCGACCGTAGTATCCCTGCTGAATTTCGCGTGTGATCTCGGGGCTGTAAGGATTCCGGTGATGCAGAAGCAGTTCGCGCGCGCCGAGCCAACGAGGATAAAGATCGGACAGATTGCCACGGGGACGGTTATGAGCCGCGGCCTCGGCGATTTGTTCGGCTCGGAAGATGCGGTTGACGTAGAACCAGGTGCTTGCCGAGAAGAGAATCGCCAGCCCGATGCCAACCGAGACGAACAATGGTCGCTTTGCCAAAGTCGGAATCATCGTCGGCTATGCTTCAGCACTTTGCGTTGCATCGCTGCGGAAACCCACCATCGCTATCGCTGCGCTGACCAGAATCAGGCCGTAGATCGCTACCATCGGGCCCTTCGCAATAAATTGTTTGGTGAAGAAAACCAGGGGCGCAAGTCCGATCAGCCACAGTAGAACGCTGGCACGCCGATCCCAGGAAAATTTTGCGAACCGTTCGCGCGCGCAGCACCACAAGATAAATCCCGCGGGCAGCGCCGCGACCCAGTCGTGCATATAAAGATGTGGCGAGCTCAACAATCCGAGAATGATGGCGACGGCGTACTGCGCTTCATGCCTGGCCGAAAGTTGAAACTCGTGGGAGGCCATGACCGGGCCGTCCCGGCTGATCAGCCATAGCACTGCAACAGATAGCGCGGTTAAAGCCAGTGTGAACGTGATCACTGCGGGCCCGTAATCCGTCCCGAAAAGCCATGACGCAAATCCGCGCCAGTTTTGCATGGCGATTGGATAGAGCGATAGTTCTGGACCGCGCCGGTTGTACTCTGCGAGGAAGTTCAGATATTTCGTGACCCAGAACCCTATGGCGGCAAAAGAAATCCCAAGCACTGCGACCGCTACGGCTAGGAACGCCGCGACTGCCCGCCAGCATCGCCAGATCACGAACAGAAGAACCGGGAACAGGACCAACTGCGGTTTGAGCAGGCCCAGCGACAGCCACAGTCCGGCGCGCCACGGTTGCCGGGAGCGCAGTGCGATGAGGCCCTCGACGAAGCCCACGGTAGCCCACATCCCCATCTGGCCCTGCACCAGAGTAAGTTGCAGGGGCGTCCAGGCGAAGCATGCGGCGATGATGGCCAGGCGATCGAAAGAGGTACAGCCGAAGAGTCGCGACAGCCGGATCCCACTCCAGAAGATGGCTGCCAGATTGATGAAGAGCCAGACCTTAACCGCAGTCCCAAATGTCAGGCTCCCGAGCGGTCTGAGCGCAACGGCAACATAGGCCGGATAAACGAACGGCATCACGCTCCGTTCGTAGGGCCGTATGGCCTCGGCCGAAATCGCCTTCTGGACGGGCAGTTCGTAAATCTGCGATCCCAAGCCGGCAGCGACAGCGCGGGGGCCGACGTATATCCCGAGGAAATCCATCTTGTAGGCATAGTGGACGATGTCGGGCTGATGGACGAAGAACGCCCCCCAGAACGTAACCCCAATCACGAATAGTGCAGCCACTTCCCACCGTACGAACCTAGCCAACTGGAATGGCCCCAGGCTGGGAAAGATGAGGGTGCGAAAGGGAGCCGGTTGCTGGGGTTGGGAGCCTTGGGGCATGAACCAAACAGACTATACGACGTCGGAAACCGGAGTAACCTCTTTTTAGGCTTGAGTATGCAAGAAATTACCTGCTTTCGCGCGTATTGCAGGTTATGATAACCATGGTCGAGTGGCAAATTGTTGCAGATTGGGACATACTAGGCAAATACAGGGGCCTGGCTCAAAGATTTCCAGGTAATGTCCCAGCCTGGCCTGTAGAAGACCTCCCACTCGATTTCAAATCACAGAAAAGAGGAAGCCCTATGGAGCTTGTACGCAAGCTATGGAGCGATGAGCAAGGACAGGACATCGCGGAGTACGCGGTCATGCTGGCGGTCATCCTCGTCATCGTGGTGGGCACGGTTCGGCTGATTGGTTCCAACGCCAATAACGTTTTCTCGTCGGTCGCCAGCTCGATTCAGTAAGAGCCAGAAGCGGTTGGAGCAGTTTCCGGTTCTAAGGGAGCAGTATGAATCGTACTCGATTGTTGATGATCGGAGCCATCGCGCTGAGCTTAGGGTTTGTCGCCGCGGTGTACTCGTATAAGAACCTGCAGACCAAAGGAAGCGCCAGCGACTCCGGAGTTCAGGTGATTGTGGCGGCTGACGATCTGCAGGTGGGCGCGAAGGTGGAGGACCATGACATCAAGATCATCACGGTTCCCCAGACCGACGTTCCCGCCGGCGCACCTCGGAAGCGTGCCGATGTCGTCGGCCATGGCGTAATCCTGCCGATCACCAAGGGCGACTTCATCCTCAAAACCAAACTGGCGGGCGAGAACGCAGGCGTAGGACTGCCGTCGTTGATTCCGCCGGGCATGAGAGCCGTATCGGTGCGCGTCAATGAAGTGGTATCGGTAGCAGGTTTCGTCACCCCTGGAACGCGCGTTGACGTTCTGCTGACTGGCACGCCCGGCGCAGGCGGGGACCAGCAGACCACAACGGTTTTGCAAAATGTCGCGGTGCTGGCGTCAGGACATACGCTGGAGCGGACAGCGACGGGCGAGGCGCAGAACACGGCCGTCATCACTTTGTTGGTTTCACCGGAAGACGCGCAGCGGTTGACGCTGGCCAGTTCTCAGGGGCACATTCAGCTTGCCCTGAGGAACCCCCTCGACACCAAGCAAGATGAAGTGGCTGCGGCAAATGCCAGGGGGTTGTTTAAGGGCATGGCGCCACCGGCTGCCACTCCGACCGTGCACCACGCCACAATGCCCAAGAAGACTACCGCACCATCTCCTCCAATCTCGACGGACGTGAGTGTCGAGGTCTATCAAGGCGACAAGAAATCGGAAGTGGTAATCCCAAACGACTCTGAGGCCAAGTGATCGGGAACCATTCGTTGTTGCAAAGCAAGTCTGTACGCGAGTTTCCTCCACAACTGAGGAATCCGAACATGAAAGTACGCGCCTTATGGCTCTGGGCCGGCACTGCCCTGTTGGCGATTACCGCGCTCGCATCGGCCCAGCAACCGCCAGAGCCGGCCACACAAAACCAAAACGCACCCACGGGAACACAGACCGCGAATCTGCCGGCGCAAAGTGACCAGACTCAAGGATCAGCGCCACTGCGGGTCATGGTGGGCAAGTCGCTCATCATCAATGCCACCGAACGGCTGAGGCGGATTTCGGTGACTGATCCGGCCGTTGCCACCGCGGTCGTCGTCACGCCCACCCAGGTACTGGTTCATGGACGCACGCCAGGAGAGATCTCACTGGTCATCTGGGACACGTTGGAACGCTCGCGCAGCTTCGATCTGCGCGTGGATGTCGATGTCAGTGCATGCGCAGACGAGGAAAAACGGGTCTTCCCCGATGAGGACATTCGGGTGACACCTTCACGGGCGGCGGTAGTGCTCTCCGGGCATGTTTCCACCGAGGACGTGGCCAAGCGTGCGGGAGAGCTCGCCAGCGCGTATTCCCCCAAGGTCGTCAATGTTCTGACGTTCGGCCCCGTCGGGGCGCAGGAAGTTTTGTTGCAAGTAAAGTTCGCGGAAGTCGACCGGTCAGCACTGACGCAACTGGGTGTGAACTTCCTCTCCAATGGCGCAGGCAACACGATCGGTACCGTCACGACCGGACAATATGGTGGCTTCGGACCGGCCACGCTCAGCCAGAACACCACGACGAATCCAAACGGCGGTACAAGTACTACGAATTCCGGCGAGCAGACGATCAACAACGTTCTGAACTTATTTATCTTCCGGCCTGACATTCACTTCGGCGCTGTGATTGAAGCGTTGGAGACCAAGAACCTGCTGCAGATCCTGGCGGAGCCGAACCTGATCGCGGTAAATGGCAAGGAGGCCAGTTTTCTCGCGGGCGGCCAATTCCCTTTTCCGATCGTGCAGCCGGGCGCCGGATTCACCGCGGTTACGATTTCCTTCAAAGATTTCGGCGTGAGACTGCAATTCACGCCGACGATCATGCCGAACGGATATATCCATTTGAAAGTTGCGCCCGAAGTCAGCACACTGGATTTCGCGAACGCATTATCGATTTCGGGATTTACGGTACCCGCGCTCAGCACGCGTCGCGCAGAGACCGAGTTTGAAGTGCAGGACGGACAGAGCTTTGTGATCGCAGGACTGATGGACAACCGGGTGACGGACATCTACAACAAGATTCCGGGGCTTGGCGATATTCCGATTCTAGGGAATTTCTTCCGCAGCAAAAGCGCGCAGCGGAGCAAGTCGGAACTGATGGTACTGTGCACGGTGAAGCGGATTTCGCCGAGCACCGAGGCGCCGGTACTGCCGAAAGATCCGCAGCCGTTCATGGATAAAGACAAGTTCGACAAGAGGCCCAAATAGGCCTCCCGGACACGGGGATAGGGAATCGCAAGCAGGATATGGCTGAGCTTTCCGTCGTAATTGTCGCCACCGATAACGAGCAACGGGCGGTGTTGCAGGTGCTGGTCGATGGCACCAGCGTCGCGCGCACGGCGCATAGTTGTGCGAGCTTCCCCGTGGCCGCTTCGGATCCCGTGATGCGGCGCGTGCGTACGGCTAATCCTGATGTAACGATTGTCGACATCCCGACGGACAATCCACAACCGGCGTTGCGCACCATCGAACTGCTGCATCAGGAACTAAGCGACCGCGCCATCTTTGCCATTGGCACGCTGAACCAGGCGCAGATTATCGTCAGCGCGATGCGCGCCGGGGCACGTGAATTCATCGAGCGTCCCACCAACACCACCGACCTGCTGGAAGCCTTTGTCCGATTAACGGCGGCGCAACGCCGCACCCGGCAGGAAGGCCCTCGGGGCAAAGTTTTTTCCGTTATCAACGCCAAAGGGGGAAATGGCGCCACTACGGTTGCCGTGAATCTGGCTTTGGCCCTGCAAAGTGCTCATGGGCACACCGCGATGGTGGATATGGCTCCGCTGGGGCATGCGGCGCTGCACATGAACCTGAAGCCTGTGTTCAACGTGGCCGATGCCATGCGTAACCTGCATCGCATGGACTCTTCCCTGCTGGAGAGTTTCATGACCCGGCACAACGGCGGGCTGCAGTTGCTGGCAGGGACGAATGTGCCGGCAGGTGTGGATCCGTCGACGGCGGAATTTGTGCGGCTCTTTGACATGCTCGTCACGCATTACCGCTACGTGGTCGTGGATGCATCGTCCCGCTTTGACGCCGCCAGCCGGCTGATCGCCAATCTTTCCGAGACGGTGCTGTTGGTGGCGTGTCCTGACGTCGCTTCACTGTGGAGCGCGGCCCGGGTGCAGCAGTATCTCGGCGAAACCGGAAGCCGCGAGCGGGTGCGGCTGGTGCTGAACCGCTTCCGCAAGGTTCCCGGATTCAGTGAGAACGATGCCGAGGCAGCCGTGGGCGCGAAGCTCTTGTGGCGTGTGCCCAATCAGTATTTTGCGGTGGCGGGAGCGATCGACCGCGGCACCCCGGTGATGGAGCAGCGCAATACGGAAATCGCGCGCTGCTTTGCGGGACTGGCGCAGGAACTGACACGCAACGATATGGACGTGAAGCGCGAGGCGTGGTCGCTGTTCAAGTCGGTATAAAGTTTGGCGCGGACACTCGTGTCCGCGATTTAGGATTTCATGCCAAATCTTCAATCCTTCGAGCGGGCGGACTACCAGCAGGTCAAGGCCGACTTGCATCGCAAGATCCTCGACCGGTTAGACCTGGAGAAACTGGGAAAAACTTCGGGCGATTCGGCGCGCGACGAAGTCCTGGTCGTCATCCGGAATGCGGTCAACGCTGAAGTTGTTCCGCTGAGCTTTGCCGAGCGCGAGCGGCTATCGCGGGAAATCCTGGATGAGATCTTTGGTCTCGGCCCCCTGGAACCTCTACTCAAAGACCCGACCATCTCCGACATCCTGGTCAATCGCTTCGATCGCGTGTACATCGAGCGCGCGGGCAAGCTGGAACTCACCGGGCTGTCCTTCAAAGACAATACGCACTTGATGCAGATCATCGAGCGCATCGTGTCGCGCGTGGGACGGCGTGTGGATGAATCCTCGCCCATGGTCGATGCGCGTTTGCAAGACGGATCGCGCGTAAACGCCATCATTCCGCCGCTAGCGATTGATGGTCCCTGCGTGTCAATCCGCCGCTTCGGGCGCGAACCCGTGACCGCGCGCCAGATGATCGAGAACCAAACCCTGACCGAGTCAATGCTGGAACTGCTTTCGGCGATGGTCAAAGGGCGGCTGAATATCCTGGTGTCTGGTGGAACCGGCGCAGGAAAGACGACACTGCTGAATGTGCTGTCGGGCTATATTCCGAACTCGGATCGAATCGTCACGATTGAAGACGCAGCCGAATTGCAACTCAAGCAAGAGCACGTGGTCCGACTGGAGACGCGCCCGCCCAACATTGAAGGCAAGGGCGCTGTGCGGCAGCGGCAACTGGTCATCAATAGTTTGCGTATGCGTCCCGACCGCATCGTAGTGGGCGAGGTGCGCGGTGAGGAAGCGTTTGACATGTTGCAGGCGATGAATACCGGCCACGAGGGATCGCTGACCACGGTGCACGCGAACTCTCCCCGGGATGCTCTGGCGCGCGTCGAGAACATGGTCTCGATGGCCAACCTGAATATCCCCGAGCGTGCCGTA
>Ga0075030_100002064_pt1 | contig 18239 bp, 12 predicted proteins | sample LitLauG_LLR_2012_FD_71393 | JGI IMG/M metagenome (GOLD analysis project Ga0075030, IMG submission 71393) | Freshwater sediment microbial communities from Pennsylvania, USA - Little Laurel Run_MetaG_LLR_2012 | ecosystem: Environmental > Aquatic > Freshwater > Creek > Sediment | place: USA...
CCACGCTCTTGAGATCATGAAGGTCCCAACGCAGATGGTGGTGTATCCCAACGAAGGGCACGTGTTCTACAAGCCGGCCGATGCTCGCGACTACACTCTGCGGATGTTGCGTTGGTTCGACCAGTGGCTCGCTAAGGAGACGGATTAGGGTTGTGGCGCGAGTGGAATGGCCTGGTTCTTCAACCATCCCCTAGATCGAGACCGACCTGGGCTGTGTGAGTTGTGTGGATTACTCCCAGATTGCCCGTCATCCCGAGCGGTTCGGCAGTTGAGAGCTCGGGTGCGGAATTGTCACGTTCCACAAGCCGACTTATCGGTGCTGATCCGTTCGGTCGTAAGCGGGGTTATGGTTGAAGGCCGACGCGTTGCAGCAGGTCGTCAAAGGGCGGGTCGCTGAGGCTGACGAGCGATTCCCTAGAGCGCCGTGGCGTACCGAGACTCTTCAACCTGACAATCAGGGCAACAGCACGTTGAGATGCGCCGGCATACGGCCCGCGGCCTACCGTTTATAGCCGATCTTGCGCAGAAGGTCGTGCCGCCAGGCGATGTCGGCTTCGCCTTCTACGCCCTTCGGCGAACTGCCATCGATCACACCCATCACGCCTCGACCTCGCTCACTCTGGGCAACGACGATTTCAATCGGGTTGGCGGTCGCGCAGAAGATCGTACACACCTCCGGCACGTTGCGAATCGCGCCCAGAACGTTGATGGGATAAGCGTTTTGGAGAATCACTACGAAGGTGTGGCCTGTGCCCAATGCCTGGGCGTTAAGAATGGCCGCGTCCCGGAGCGCTTTCTCATTCCCTTCCGATCGGGTTAAGCAGGCACCCGAACTCTCATTAAAAGCGATGCCGAACTTGGCCTGCGGCACGGTGCTGACGATCGCTTCGTACAGGTCCTCTATCGTCTTGATGAAATGCGATTGACCAACAATGATGTTGGCATCCGACGGAAACTCCATCCGGACCGTGTCGAGTTCAAGCATGGGACTGTCCTCCACTTGTGTGTGCTCAGGGGCAGCTCGCTATGCGCCGCGCTTCCACTCGGACCTGGCTCGTTCGATGTAATGACCTGTCTTAAGATCGACCCGCACGACCTCGCCCGGCGCTATGAACAGAGGGACATGGATGGAAAGACCGTTCTCAAGGGTCGCTTGTTTCCAGGCGCTGTCCTGCTGCGAGTGCGCCGGGGGTGCGGTATCCACCACCCGAGCTTCGGCCGCGCCTGAAAGGACCACACTGACGGGTTGCCCTTCAAAGAACGCGACTGGCAATTCCATGCCAGGCTCCATGAACCTGGCCGCGAGGCCGAGCAGGGCGTTGGGGACCTCTACCTGCTCGAAGGTGTCAGGGCGCATGAATGTGCACGTGTCCCCTGTGCTGAAGATGAATTCCATGTTGTACCGCTCAAGTTGCACGTCCTCCAGACGTTCCAGCGGGCGGAAGTGTGGCTCCCACATCCGACCGCTTCTCACGTTGCTGAGCTTGGTCTTGACTACCCCGCCCAGTTTGGCGGCACCGGCCTTTGATTCGACCGCCAGAACCCTGTAAATCTCGTTTTCTATACGAATGACCTCTCCTTCTTTCAGCTGCACCGCGACGACCATAGAAAGCTCCCCCTTAACGGAACGACGGGCCTATTCTCCTGTCTCCTGCTCTGCCGCGCAGTGACTGAGATCACCGCTGCCGGGGAGAATTGGCTGCACGAAGATCGCAGTACTGCCCGAGAATAAGCCTCGCAAATCGGAGCGCGAGGGAGATTGGTGTTTGCACTAGCTTGATGACACCGCGCCGCCCGACCGCGACCACCTGAGCGTGATCTCGGCGTATACAAGATTGACGGCGATGTCGGCGGTGTGAACAAAGCGGATCATCAAGATCCGCGGCTTGCGGTTCGACGATGAAGCTAGTAGAGCCGAAAATTGACCTCGACATTTAACCGGACCGCAACCGGGATCCCGTCTTTGCGGCCCGGTTCGAACCTCCATTGCCGAATGGCTTCGATTGCCTTTTCGTCCAGCCCCATCCCCAACGAGCGGAAAACTCGGACCTCGTGCGTGCGCCCATCCGGCCCTACGACGAGCCACAGCACCACCGTGCCTTGAAATTTGGCTTTCCGGGCCTCTTCAGAAAACTCCGGGTCGGGCGCGTAGATGGCTCGGGGGGTGGTCACACCTCCGCCCACGCGATACGCTCCGCCTCCGATTCCGCCGCCCCAACCCGGGCCCACTCCCGGTCCACGCCCTGAGCCGATACCGCCGCCACTACCGGAACCAATGCCACCGCCCGAGCAGCGTGCCCTTGGAACAGCGCAACGATCAGCACAAAACTGAGACACACAATGAACCGCGTTGCGAAGTTGGTCACCGTTCCAACAAATACCTCCCGCTGCTCGAGACATTCTGATTCCTGGTACATGTGAATGCTCAGGGAATCCGTGAGGTTGTCGGCAAGTGCCGCAATCAGGAGGGCGCTCACCATAACGGCTCTTCCGGCGTTCGCAGCGTCAGGCCCAGCCATCAGAGCCATGCTTGTCGCGATTGCTGCCGTCCAACCAAAGCTGATTCTAGAGGACATCTCATAAATATAGCGGTCAGGCAGATCGATCCAGGGGGCTCCGGTGTGATGCCGTCGAGCACTTCCCGTCGTCCGCGCCACGGGCGGCCGCGGCCATCCTTGCGTCGTTCTGGTTTTGGAATCAGTGGGTTCAGTCGTGTCCATTGGGCGTCTGTGAGGTCTCGCAGGTGGGACGTGCCTCAATGGAGTAGCGCAAAAACCTCACCGCTTCAACTCCCGCGTCGCCGGCGATACATCCACTACGCGTCGGCCGAACCAGCGACGCGTTATCAGGCAGTCACTTACAGTTTGGAGATGTCGCGGTCGCGTTGCAGAGAGTTGTTCACCCTTTGAATAAACCCTGTCGGAATCTCAAAAACGCGGTCGTTCCTCGCGATGACGAGCAACGTCATTGTCGATTGCCCTGGGTTCTCAATGAGTTGGAGTTTCGCGCCGGATCGTCAGCTTCACTTCATATTCAGGAGACACCGTGACTGCCTTCACCTCGGCAGTTTCTGCGATTGCGTTGAATTCCGGCCAAGAAGCCTTCGGCATGTAGATGGGTGCATCTCTCCTCAGAGGAAGAACCTTCACTTCCATTCCCTGGGCCAACACCTCGGGTGCGAACCGCTTAAGGCCAACTTCCCAGGGGGTGCCGTTAAAGAAATTGTCGTCCAGTAAGCGGGTACCCTCATACAGCCGGCCGACATCGCCAACGTATTTAATATCAAGGAATACGTCACTCAAGCCCTGGAGAAGCTCTTTCGGCAGCGTCAATCGCCAGAGACCGGCCTTTTCGAAGTCCGAGTCATCAGGGGCGCTTGCAACGGGTCCTGGACGCCAGTCAAGTGCTTTGCCCATTTTCACAGGGGACGAGGGCGCCGCATCGCGGGCTTTCTCGACGTTCACAATAACTCGCCTTGCTTCAACGGCGGCAATGTAATGCGAGAACGTCCCGTCACTGCCAGTCTTTCGTAAGGGCACAGTGGAATTGAGTTGTTCACCAGCTCCCGGGAAGATCGACAACGAAAACGCGCTTACATCCCGGGAACGCAGATGGATGCTCTCATCGTCGACGAAAACCTCCGCCGGGGTGATCATTATGTGATCATGCCCGTTGATCGAAATCTTCCATGAATTCTCCGCCTGTTTCTCTGACAACAGCACGATGCGAACGGTCTTGCCCGCGTCCGTCTGGACATTTATCGCGACGTCGGTCGAAGGCCTAATTCCATCGACGTACACTCGGTCCTCTCGACGAGAAACCGTGCCGGCTTTTGAGTGGAGTGACTTGATTGTTGTGGCGGCGAAGGCAAACTGGGGAGGAATCGCGGCAGAAGGGGTGAAGAAGTAGTACTCAAGCTTTCCGTCGCCAACCTTCGCAAATGGTTGTGCAGTGGCGTATTTCAGCAAGGTCCCACCGAGGTCCAGATTAACCGGCCAAAAGAAAGACGACTGGGGGGGGATATTGATCGGTTGACGGGGCACAGTGACCGTCTCGGACGATAGTTTCAAGACCACCTGTACGCCTTTGTGCTCCGGCAACGGATAGTTGCGCACGTAGTTGTTGAAGAAAAGGAAGCCGCGGCTACCATCAGTGCGGGCAACAACTCGCGGCGTCGTAGTATCCTTCGGGCCCGAAGGCACGAGGTCGGGCGCGACCGCTGTCATCGGCGCGAGCCCGCTTCCAAAGCCCTCAACGAATTGGTGAATCACCTTGAGCTTTCGAAAAGACCCGTTCAGCTGTCCGTATTGTCGCAGAGGTGCCTGAAAATCGTACGACTTGACCGGGAGGTCGTTTGGGTAGTCGGTGGCTTGGGACTCTTGGAGTGTCGTTAGCTTGCCCTGCGGATTCGTGCCGCCGTGGAACATGTAGTAACCGAGGAGATTGACACCGGAACCAAGCTGCACCAGCGCCATGGGCGCAATATCCTCTTCGGCAATGACCGGCCTGCGATGGTAGGCAACCTGCATTCCTCCGCCCAACTCGGCGGCGAACCTCGGGTACTGCCAGAGTTTCACACCATCCGACTTCACCGACGCACTCTGCAGAATGCCTGCGTCGCCGCTGGTCGGCGCGATGTGGAATTGGTAGACACCTTCCGGATCCACGGGCAATTCCTGCAAGGTGCCAGCCCAGAATTCGTCCGGGTAGCCTCCGAAAACAGGGATGACTTCGCGGGGCGGATACACGGCGTTGTCCCATCCCGTTACCGTGTAGAGCGGCACATCGAGACCGGCTTCGATCGCCATGCTCTTCAACCTCGAAATATAGGCTGCTCCACCGTTCGGGGTGCGATTGGAGTATTCATTCTCGAGCTGTATTCCAATAACCGGGCCGCCATCCTCCCACCTCAGTCCTTTCAGCTGCCGCCCCACCTGGTCATAGTATTTGCGCACGTACGACAGATAGACAGGGTCGTTGACTCGGGTCGGCCCCTTTTTCAGCAGCCAATCCGGCAGACCGCCATTGCGCACCTCGCCGTGTGCCCAAGGACCGATGCGTGGGTACACGTAGAGACCGTGCTTGCCGCACAGTTGCACGAAACTGCGCAGATTGCGCTGGCCCGACCAATCGAACTGTCCTTCCACCTCTTCGTGATGGATCCAAAAAACATAGGTCGCTATGACCTCGACGCCACCGGCCTTCATCTTCAGGATCTCTTCTTCCCAGTAGCGCTCCGGATAGCGTGTGTAGTGAAACTCTCCCATCACCGGAAGCCACGGCTTGCCGTCGAGCACCAGATAGCGGCTGTTCACGGAGAGGATGTGGCCGTCGGGGGATTTGTTGGCCCCGCTGCTTCCCATTTGGAGGTAGCCCGTCTCCGGGGCTGCCAGGTGCGCGCTGGCATCGATCGTGAGGAGAGTGCTGGTGCTCGGCATAGATTGCGCGGACGCCCGCAAGACGCCCAGTGAGACGAGCAGGACGTAGAACGTCCTGCGGCATCGGGATATCACTTGAACTCTCATGGCATCTTTAAGTCCGGTCGCATCCTCTCGTGTTCGCCGACTCCCGTGAGGTCGGGTAAGCCTAGTACTTGACCACAAAGACTTGGCCTTCCAGTTCCACGGGATCCTTCTCCGCGGACGAGCAGCGGACCGTGATCGGCTTTGCCGCTTGGAACGACGAGTGACGGACCTCTCCAACTGCCCAGGACAGCCCGCTCCAGATCACCTTGTCGTAGTTAGTGTCTATCGGGACGTCGCCTCCATCCTGGCTAGCCCGCAGCACAAGCACTCTACCGACCGTTGTGCCACTGGGAGGTCCACCTGGCCAGCTTCGGACCGCATGTCCGTCTTTGCCTCGCTGTTGGAGGATGATCCGGAGATCACCCACCGTGGGCGGCGTTATCGTTGCCTCGATCGCGTTATTTCCGAGCGAATGAAACTGCGCTGAGAACGGGGCTATGCTTAACGGTATGCGCACGTCATTCTGGATACCGAGATCATACTTCGGGTCCGCATAGAGCCCGAACCCCACAGCGGCCATCTGTCCGGGGCCCAGCTTGATCTTGTTGCCGCTCAGCACCGGAGTGAACCCAGCGTCACGAAAGAGCACGCGCCTGTGGCTATTCTGCTTTTCTACCCGAGACAACAACGGCATCTCGATCTGTTCCACGCTCTGCGCTGGATTTACAACCGTATAGATTGCTCCACCAGCGTCGAAGGATCCAAACCCGTAGGGGTGAACCTCGCCGGGTATTCCACCGAAGGTTTTGGTCCGGCCCCGGGCTTGAAGGGGTGCGTACATGGACTGTACTTTGGCAAACCAGCGGGCCTGTTCGTCACTGAGAAACTCGAGGTTGCCATGGATCGTGTTGATCCAGCCGCCTCGGGCCACCATTAACAGCAGCATGCCTTGCCACGCGTTCGTCTTGCGGTAGTAGATGGTTCCGGTGTTGCCAATCATGAACCCGGTTGAATCAATCCGCTCGAGGGGCAGGAAACTTTGTTCGTACCGGCGGACCATGTGGTCGCTGTAGATGTCCACCGAACGCCAGAAATTCTCCTCCGGAACATCCGATGGCCGGGGATCCCCGGAATAGATTGCGTCGAACGCTTCGAGCCAGCGTAGATCGATGGGGTGTTGGAACGGAAAGGGCGCGTCGGTTGACTCGACGTCGCCCCCGAAGCCGTTGAACCCTTCCAGCACCACATCGGGATTTTTCTGGCGAAAGTTCTTCAGGGCGTCTCGAAAAGCGTTCTGATTGCGGGTGCTGATTTCCTGGGGTGTTTGTGTCTTCTCCGCCTCGGGAGTCGCGGCCAGGAAGTCCACAAAATCAAACTTGAACATGCGAATGCCACGGTCGTACCAATATTGCAAGACTGTTATGAAGTCGGGCAGGAAGCCGCCTTCATAGAAGGACATCGAACCTTTGTTCTTGTTGAGGGAGTTCTCCCATTGCTGCGCGGCGTTGATCTTGACCAGGGTGTTGGTGCTAAACCACAGGCCGGGACGTATCCCGTTTCGCCGGCACTCCGCGATCCAGTGATTCGGACCGCTCGGCCAGTTCGGCGTGCGCCACTCGCGATATGCGCCGTCCGGGGCAAACCAGAACGCGTCCATCATGTAGTAGTCAAAATGGACTCCAAGCTGGCGCAAGCGAGCGATTTGGGTCAATTCGCGCATGGCTAGTTCTTCGGTGAGTGGAATGCGGTCCGACAATTCATCGTAAGACGACCAATTGTTGTAGACCCATATGGGGTCACGCAGAAGTGGAGCCCCCAGACGTGCAGGGTCCCAGTCTTGTGACAGGGTGGCTAGAGCTGGCTTTTGCCGGGCAGTTCGTGTTTGGGCGGCTGCCGGCGGTGTCAAGAGAGCTGCCAGTAGCAGTGGAATCGCATATGCGAACGGCACGAAGCGGGAGATGCAGCCAGTAAGGTCGGAGTTTCGCATGATTAAGAGTCGCGCTCTGTTGGACTATTGATTGAAAAAACCAGGGCAGTCTCCGCGTTGCGGCTCAGTCTCCCCCAGTAATTCCTGGCCAATTGTCACTTCGGAACGGAGAAGCAGGCAGGCCATCTTTGTTGAACAGGTTGCACGGAGGAGTGTCGGCCCAGGCATAGCGCACCGCCACCGGATTCGCGACCTCAGGGCTGGAAGCCACCACGGTGTCCCCTTCGATTCGCGCATCTGCCCAATGAAACTTTCGATCAGACCCCGCAACCGCGAAACCCTGTAAGGTCCCTCCGCCGTGTGCTTCCAGGCCAGAGCCTACATGAGTGAAATGCACGGCGATTTCACTCCCGTTAATGTGCATGGATTCATAGATGGGTCCCGAGTAGATGATCGGACGCTTGTAGACAATCCCCAGTGCCCAAAGCGCCAGCCTCTGGCCAACTTCAAGTTTGTGGTGCGGGTGAACGTTGTTCGGGTCGCCGACATCGATGGTCACCGCCAAGCCGGTGTGTGGAAGCTGCTTGAATGTCATGAGCTGAGCTTCGCGCAATTCGGCCCACGCGGATTCCGCCGGTTGTTCAGGGACGGCTCCGTGATTAGGCAACTGCACGATGAGGAACGCGAGGTCGCTGTAGCCCGACGCCTTGCGCCAATTCTCGATCAGCGTGGGAAGAAGTTCTTGGTACTGATGAGCCCGCAGAGCGTTGCTCTCCCCCTGATACCACAGCGCGCCACGAAAGGCGTACGGCAGGATTGGACTCATCATGCCCTGGTAGAGGGCGGACACCGGCATCGGTGCATAGCCGAGAGCCGTCAGGTTCTCGATCGAAAAACCAGAGAGGGCGCCCTGCGTGAAAGGCAGTGAGACGCCCCAGCCTTCCTGCCGCAGGTCGTGGAACTCAACAGTCACGGGTTGCCAGTCGGGAGTGGCATTCATGACCGCCGTGGTGTAGTTGTCGTAGTCGGTAATGGTTGGCTGCAGTGATCGAAACCGGAAGGAACCGTTCCCCCGCACCCAGAAGCGGATCCCGGCATAGGCGCTGAGATCGACGGGTGCGCCGTCCAACTTGTAGCGAACGGTCAGGGTCGAGCCTTGTGCGCCATCCAGTTGGCCGGTGACCCGCGCTGCGAATCCGCTGCCGCCACGGCCGGGTGACACTAAATCAAACACACTGTCCGGCGCGTCCGCCCAGCTGTAGGAAAATGTTCCGCCCATGGAAGTGTGCGAGGCCCCGTCATCGAAGTTCGCTAGCGCCTTCGTTTTCGAGTCGGGCTGGGATGGGAGCAATTCGAAATCATCAAACTCGAGTTCAAAAGGAAGTGGAGTTTCCGCAAATTTCCTCTCGGCGGGCTTCATCTGATCCGATTGTTCGAGAATCGGTCTCAGGGACGGGTCGGCGCGCAGCGCTTCCGGCGCTATCCATTTTTCGATTGTGGTCCCAGGCCATGCGCTTTCAATGATCCCGACGGGCACGCCCTGGCTCTTGTAGACGTCGCGTGCGAAGAAGTAGGCCACTGCGGAAAAGCTCTTCGCCGCGTCGGGTGTGCAGACTTGCCAGCGAGCAGGAAGAGTGTTCTCTTGCGGCGACAAGGCGATTCTCTGGGGGACTCTAAACAGCCGGATTTGTGGGTAGTCGGCCCTCGGAATTTCTAACGCGGCGCCGTCGGCGTCGCTGAGCCCAAAGGTCATGTTCGATTGACCGGAAGCTACCCAAACTTCGCCGACCATCACATCTTTGATTACGACCTGCTTTTCACCGCGGACAGTGAGCGTGAAGGGACCGCCGGCGGTCAACGCCGGCAGAAAGAGAGTCCAGCGGCCGTTAGCGTCGGTGGTGGTGGTTGCGGTGTGCCCGGCAAAATCCACCGCGACCTTCTCTCTCGGATCGGCCTTGCCCCAAACGTGCACCGGACGCCCCTGTTGCAACACCATGTGGTCGGTGAAAAGAGTCGGCAGTACCGGATCAGCGACACAGGTCATGCCCCACGCGGCAAAAGCTATCACTACGGTAATGCGAACATGACTTGCGAGAGTCATTTTTCTTCGATGATGACCAGGTCCCAGGGGTTCAGAGTGATCTGCTGCGAGTGGGCAATCGTCGTCTGCGTGAGCAGATCGCTTCCAGCGCCGTAAGGATAGCTGAGCGTTTGGAAGTCGCCCGAATAATTCAGGTAGTAGTGGACGGTCTTGCCACTGCGGTTCACACCGTGTTTGACGCGCACGCTCGGGGGAAGCGTCTGGTCCGGTCCGGCCAGTCCGGCAAGCTGGAGCACATCGAGAAGGACCTGCTGCTGAAGCTTGTCAGTCAGCACCGTCCCTTCATAGGTGAGAGTCCCTTTGCCGAACCGATTGCGTGTGATCGCAGGATACTTTCCGAAGAACGGGTGGTCATAATACGCCAAGGGTTGTGCAGCCTCGGGGACGAGCATCTCGGCCCAGTCCGAGACCTTGTTATCAGCGCCGGCCTTGAGGGGGTCGCCTTTGAGGGCAAGGGGCGCTTTCAGGTTGGAGAACTCCTGATAGTGGAAACCGGCAGCTTCGCGGAGCGGTCCGGGCGCCATCGTCCAGCGGACTGTGTCGAATTCGTTGGTGAATCCGCTCTTGAAGGCTATCACGAGGTGGCCGCCGTTCCGCACGAAGTCGACTAATCGGGATAGAAGTTCGTCGCTTGCCACGTAAAGCGGTGGAACCACTACCAACCGATACTTCGAAAGGTCCGTGGTCTCGGGAAATACAAAATCGACGCCCACATTTGCGCGATACAGCGCGCCATACATCTGCGACATGACCAAGCCGTAGTCCGCGTGACTGCTGAAAGGCATGAAAGCGATTCCGTGGCGCGAGTCGTTGCTATAAAAGATAGCCACTTTGCTATCGCGCTTGAGGTCGACCAGACGCGGCCCGATTTTCTGGAGCTCGTGCGCCGTCCGGCTAACCTCGGCGTAGGCACGGTTCGGTTCCAGTTCGTGAGACAAGACTCCCTTCCAGTACGTTTCCTGTCCGTAGTGAATGGAGTGCCAATGCCAGTACTCGACCATGTTGGCGCCGGAGGAAAGGTGCGTGTATACATCTAGCCGGAGCTGGCCATCGTAGGGGGGAAACTGGCCCTTGGAGTCCCAGCCGATGGTTTGCGCGTTGGTCTCGGTGACCAGATAGTTTGTCTTTTTCAAAGAACGCGTGTAATCACCGGGCAAGCTGGAACCCATGCCGTCGAAATCATCCTGCGCACCGTGGTAGGGATTGACCGCGACGATGTCGAGTGAGCGGCCAATCTCATATTCATTGACATCGGGTCGCGGAGGTCCTGCCAGATCGTGGGTAACGAACTGGTCCGGTCGTTTGTATTGATTGACCAGAGAAGCCTGCCAGGCGAGGAAGTCGGTGGTGATCCACTGGGAATAGCGTTCCCACTCCAGTTTCCACCCGGGGTTGAGGATACCCTCGCGCGGCGGAATCTCCGTCCAGTCGTTGAGGCGCTGGCCCCAGTAGTTGAGCCCCCAGTCTTTGTTCAGCTCGTCAACAGTCTTGAATTTCTTCTTGAGGTGCTGGACGAACCCGACCTGCACATCATGGTTCGCAGCAGCCGCCGAAGAAGTTTCGTTGTCGACCTGGTAGCCAATGATCGCAGGACTATCCTTGTAGTGCTCGACAATCTGGCGGATCACCCTCTCACAGTAGAAACGGTAGGTGGGATTAAGAAGGTCGGTGTTTTGACGCAGGCCGTAGCCGATTGATCTTCCGTCCACACGGGTGACGACTATTTCCGGATGTTTCTTGTACATCCACGCCGGAATTGAATAGGTCGGAGTGCCCATGATGACCCTGATGCCGGCTTTTCGCATTTGCTCGACGACCCGGTCCATCCAGGCGAACTCGAAGCGTCCGTCTTCCGGTTCCCAGAGCCCCCAGCTTGACTCCCCAATGCGGACGACGTTGATGCCAGCCTGCTGCATCATCTCAACGTCTTTGTCCAAGCGCTCATACGGCATGTATTCGGTGTAATAGGCAACGCCGTAGAGGATGGTGCCCATCTTGTCTGGTGCAAACGCCGGCGCCGACTGCGCCAGCGCGAACGGTATAGACAACAGCGCAACAAAAAGAAGCGAGGAAAGCTTCAGCACGCGTTCGTTCATCGAGAACTCCGGCAATCCGTGGACTCCACAGCGCCCCGGTCCACGCCCCCACATTGCGGGACGATGGTACCGAAGAAATCGCGGCCGCCATTGTTCTCGATGGTTTTTCCGGAATCGAGGGCGGGAGAACCAGAACGCATCAGGTATCCCGATGCTGTTTTTCGGCCCTGCTTCGCACTGCCCGGGTCCGACATCAGTGGATTGTTGATGAGACCGTGCGGGTCCTCTTGGGGACGCACACCGTAATAGAGATTGTAGTCGAAGACGTTGCTAGAACTTTTGCCCGGTCCGGGGGCAACTATGTAGGCCCCATCCAGCCGGCGAGAGGTGGCATAAGAAAAACGTGCGGTGCCGTCGACGTAGAAGACATTGTTGAAGAATGAGGTATTGGCTGCCCATCCGTTCCAGTCGGAGTGGACGATGAGGTCAACATCTTCATTCTTGCCGACGTAGATGGTGTTGTTGTAGATGAGAGAGTTCGTCGCCTGGCCCGAGAGGTTGATCCCCCGGTGATGGTCGTTCTGGCTGATGTTGTAGCGTACCACTGTGCCGGTGTTGCCCGCGCTCTGGGCGGGGGTTTGACTTCCGTCGTTGCAGATCAGCAGAAAGCCTCCGTCATTTTCGTGGCTATAGTTGTATTGAATGATCGTATTGCGACTGTTCCAATCGGAATCGAAGCCTTCGCCGTCGCGCTGGCCTCGCGTGCCGTAGACTTCGTTGAATTGGACGACCGTGTTGTCGGCGCTCCAGGGCCAAATGCCGGCGTTGTAACCTTCGGAGCGCCGGTTGGCGTTGCCCACAATGTTGTATTCGACGAGCGCACCGTCGGTTGCAACGACCACGATACCGTCACCGCCGATGTCGTCCAGCACGTTGTTGCGAATGATGACGCCCAGGCTTGGGTACCATTTTGAGCGCACCCAATGCGTGGACCAACCGAAGATCCCGCTGCGGTCGACGTGGGAGATGCGGTTATCCTCGATATGCAGATCGACGAAACGGCTGGGCTTGGTGTCGCCGATCGCGCTATAGTGGATGCCGCCGTTTACTTTGTCTTTGTCGGTACCGTTCACGTCGTGGATGGCGAGAGAGCGCAAATAGATGTGGTGCATCTCGCCGAAATTCTCGGCGACGACGTGGACCCCGCGTCGCACCGCCGAGCCGTCGCCGGTGTTGGTGATCTCGAGATCCTGGATCTCCCAGTATTCCTGGTTCTTAAGCAAGAGGACATCTTCGACGGACCCAGCGCCATTGATGATGGGCTTGGCGTCACCGTCGTATTTGCCGATGACGATAGGGTGCCCTACCGTTCCAGACCCTTTTGGCGCGATCTGGCCTGTCCACGTCGAGCCCGACTTGAAGAGAATCTTGTCCCCGGGCCCGAACACGGTGGCGTTCACTTTGGTTAGGCCCCTCCATGCATGGGTAGTTGATGTTCCCTCGTTCGCATCGTTGCCGGCCACCGCATCGACATAATGGGTGGTTCCGGACATGCGCGCGTCCGAGCGTAAAGCGGTTACTTTGCCGCATGCCGCAGGAAACAAGCATGTACTCAACAGGGAGACAGCGCAGCGACGAAATTGGAGGCGGACGGCCAAGGCAAGTTGTCGGGTGTCAGAGTAAGAACCGGGCAACCTGCACCGAGGCAAGCTGCCCATCGGAACGGAAACACTTCAGCAAGATTGCTTCTTCGGTAACAGCGGACCGACTCAGTTGGAACTTGTGTCAGACTGTTACCACGTAAATCTGGCGCCAAACTGCCCCTGACGCGGAGGGTTCCCGTTGGTTCCCAAAACATAACCGAAATTTGATCCTCCCGGATTGGTCACCGGGTCCGAGAGGTAGTGCCGGTTGAAAATGTTATAGAACTCGACTCGAAGCTGTAACTTGTATCGGTCGTTTGCTCCCATGGAGAAATACTTGATCACACTGGCATTCTCATATGCGGCGCCAAATCCACGCAGAGCGTCGATTCGCGAAGGCCCGGTTCCTAGTTGTGCGTACGGCGGGTTGGTAACCAGCGCGGGATTGAAATACAGATCCTGGGATGGTGTAGGATTCGTTCCGGTTGGCGGAACAAAATGACCGCCATAGGTGCGCCCCACTCCCGGACCAAAGTTCATGTATGTAACCGTCCAGTCGGGGTAGGCGTAGTAGTTGCTCGAAAAGAAACCAAGGGGCTGTCCAGTGTTGTAGCGCAAAAGAGTTCCGAGTGTCCATCCGCTCACGAGGCCTTTCACAAATCCCCGACTGTCACCTACAAAACGCTTACCGCGACCGAAGGGCAGCTCGTAGGTCAAATAGCCTTTGAACACATGCTTCTGATCATAGGCGCTCAGGGTGTTGGCAGCCTCGCCGAGATTGGTTGGGTCCTGGATGAGCGAATAGGGGTAGCCTTCGCTGAAAGCGCTGTTCGTGTTGGTGGTCGATTTCGAAAGCACATAGCTGAAGTCAGCGGTCAGCCCACTGCCAGTTCGCTTCTTGATCTCGACCTGCAAAGCATCGTACCGCGATTGGCCCACAGGTGAATCCACAGCATAAATCGGACCGTAGGTAAGATCCACTTGCGGGAACGGATTTACCGCTTGGTAGGCAAAGCCCGCAAATCCAGGATATGGATAAGCAACTCCAGCCGCTGCAGCCGATGCCTGGTCGGAGACCCAGTTGTAAGCGGTGTAGTTGGAACCAAACAGCGGGAAGAATTTACTAGCCGGTGCTCGAAAATTGGCCAGCGAACCATCGTGCAGTCGATGTCCCCGGTTACCCAAGTACGTCACATCGAGGACCGTGTTCTTGCCCAGTTCGTACTGACCACCTATATTCCACTGGTCGGTGTAACCTAGCTTCAGCGCGTTCGGGTCGAGCGCCACGGTGCCGTAGGGGAAGAAATTTGGATCCTTGGTTCCCGGAATGAAGGTTCCTGTGTAACCGCTATCCCAGTTAAACGCTGCCTTTCCGGGACCTGCCGGACTCACTTGGTTCGTGCCTCGGTACCCCGGCGCAAACCCGTAGGGGATGCCTTCGTAGTAGTTCATCACCAAGGGCGCATAGTAGATGCCGACCGCGCCGCGCATGACGAGTCTATTGGTAACCGAATAGGCCAACCCAACCGTCGGTCCGAAATCTCTCCAGTCCCGATTTTTCTCGAAAGTGTCACTACCACCCGTTGCAAAGGCCATGGCACCGGGGGTTCCGGTAACAGGGTTGATCAGGGTGGGATCGAAATTAGCCCAGTGTCCATCCTTTTCGTGAAGAGGATTGGTAATCTCCCAGCGCAACCCCAGGCTCAACGTCAATTTCGGGTTGATCTTGAAGTCGTCTTGTCCAAAGAAGCTGAGACTCTTCCGTCGACCATACAGATTGAAGGGAGTATCCACCGAGGCTTTCTGCACGCCTCCGAGCAGCATGCTCGCGAACCCGAAGCCGACCTGACTGTTGTATGGCTGGGTAGCCGCACCCGTGAAGTCATTGGTGAAGGAGAAGTGCATAGTGCCGTCCTGAGAGTGGCTGTTGATCTGCATGGCGCGGAACTCGCCACCGAATTTGAACGTGTGTCGCCCCTTGACCCAGGAAACCGTGTCACCATAGATGTATGTGCCGCCGACCCAGTTCCCCTGCCACGAATTCCCAATGTAAGTTTCGCCTACATTGTTGATCGCGGGACCAAAGTCAATGCTCGGGAAATTGTCGGCATAACCGCTGCCGAGACCAAGCTTGCTTGGCCAGTTGCCCGCTGAGCTCGTGGGCAGAGAACCATTCCAGTAGTAATTGTAGGTGGCGGTCAAGACATTGAGAAGATTGGGCCGGATGGCAAAGGAATCTGCCGCACGCCACGAATAAGATACTACTTTCTGGATTCGTGCTGTCGCGAGAGGGCCGCCATCGGTGCTACCCGGAGCCCAGACACCGCCGGAGTCGTTCAAAAGACGTGGGCGGCGATTATAGATAAACGAACCAGAGATATGGTTGCGATCCGAGACATTGTGATCCATTTTGATCGTAACCTGGATCGGGGTTTGGACCGGTGAATTCTGCGACGGCGTGCGGTCGTTGTTGGTCAGACTGCCGTTCTCCGGCTTGTAGTGCTGTTGGTAGATCGGGATGAGGTTATTCGCGACACTGCTGAATCGAGTCGAGGGGATCGCATTGCCGGTAAACTGATGTCCGGTTTGCGGATCGAAGATCATGCCCTGCTGCAACGGGACGGACTGACCGGCATTGTTCTGCACGATAACAGGAGCGTCTCCTTGGGACACGTCGCAACGAGTGGTAACGCTGCCGTCGGTCTGGCTACAAAGGCCCGATCCAAGCAACCCGCTGAAATCGCCACCAAGGAAGGCGGTGGTTGGAAGGGTCGATGCATTGCCGAAACCGGCCAGCGTGAAGTCGTGTTGCTGGAACTTTTCGAGTGCACCGAAGATGAACGTCTTGTTCTTGAAGATCGGACCGCCTGCGCTGAACCCGTAATCCCAAAAACGCTGCTCGGGCTTTCGCGTTGTGGTACTCCCCGGAATTCGGGGATCTCCGGTGTGGCCGTTGTCCCAGGTGTTCGCGTCTGTGATCTCGTTGTGACCGAACCCGAAGGCACTACCATGAAACTGGTTCGTGCCGGACTTGAGGCCGAAGCTCACCACGCCGCCACTGGAAATCCCGCGCTCCGCGGTGAGACCACTGGTTTGGGCGTCCACTTCCTCGACCGCCTCCATGCTTGGCTCCGCTTCAATCGAGTCGCCTTGGATCGAAGCGTTTTGTGACGTACCATCAATGACAACTTCCTTCGTAAAACCCTGCCCTCCGGCGATCACCGCCAGATAAGGGTCGCCCTGTGCGCTGGGAGTGATGTCGTACACAAATTGCTCGATGTGGCGGCCCCCTTGTGCGTTAAAAGGGAGATCCTGAATCGGCGCGGCTTTCATGTTCGTGCCAACATCGGAAGTCTGTGTCTCCAGGGCCGGGGCGTCGTCGGTAACCGTCATCACCTGGGTTTCGGCGCCGACCGACATTTTGACGTCGAGCTGCACGACCTGAGCAGTCGATACGGTGATATTTGAGCGATCGATAGATTGGAACCCATCCTTCCTGAACGTGACCGCATATTTTCCCAGGGGAAGGTTCAGAATGGTATAGAGCCCAAGATTGCTAGTCGGGACGTTGTACATGACGCCGGTTGCCACGTTCGTGGCTGATACCGCGGCGTCCGGTATTACTGCTCCGGTGGTATCGGAGACGACTCCAGTGATGCTACCCCGATCCGCCTGTGCCAATGCGCTCGGAGAGACCAGAAGGATCGCCCCCCCAACAAACAAACTCAGGAACAAAGTCAGTGATTGAACTCTCCGCATATCGCCTCCAATAAGCCCGCACACGATTTCAATCGAGCAAGATAAGACTGCCGATATCGTTCCTGCATGCCTTCCGCGGAAGCGGATCGCGACCCTCGTTAGCGCCCCGCGACTGCCGTCGTTCCGGGCTTTTTCAGCTGGACCTCGACCAATCCCATCGACCCCGGGGTCAGCACGATTCCGTTGGGGTCAGCCGCCGCGCCCGCCACCTTCTCGTTGGCGGTGTAGAAGAGCGTGAACGAGTCAGGACCCTCCTCCACTAGTCCTAGCGGCGTCCGGACTTCGGTTGCCCAAACTCCCCCGTCCTTCTGAACCACGAGATGTTGCCCAGCCGACCAGTGAATCCCGTCCAACGAGAACGTATAGCCCACGGCGTTCGGCGCGTCCGTGTCGTATACGGCCACGTAGGTCCCGTCGGCCAACCTGGTCACAATCGGGTTCTCGATGAACCGCGGTTCCACTCTTAGTGGATTGACGTCGGTGCAGCGCGCCCATGACCCAGCAAGATCCGGCGCCGACGCCAAGCCGACCTGCCACAGGGAGATGGGAAGCCTCTCCGTATGCGCACTTCCGTAAAAGGCGTACCACCTGTCGCCTACCTGATAAGGAAAGAATGAATCCGTTCCTTGGAGGCCTTCCCAGGTATCGGACTCTCTTCCGCGCTGCAAAATGATCCCCACATCTTGATAAGGGCCATCGATGCCGGAGAAGCCGGGCGTCTTTGAGACAGCGCGCCAGATGCGACCCTCGTGGTTTGTCAACCATTCACGGGGTGTATCGGGCGCCGCCTGATAGGCAACGTAGAAAAGATTCCACCGCCCCTGCTTGGGATCATAGATGGGCATTGGCGACCAGAAGGCGGCTCGCTGGTCTTTCCCGGTGAAGTCGCCGCTGGATTCCATTAGCGTTAAACTCCGGTCCCAGTGCAAACGATCGCGGCTGACCCAGTGCGCCAATCTCATCTTGACCCAATGTGGATCTCCCACCATCTCTGAGGTGAACAGGTGATACATCCCCTGGATCTTCAATACCCTGCCGCCTTCGAAACCGTATTTGTTCTCTTGGGCTCCGCTGGAATGAATCGTCAAGACGGGGTGGTCAAACTGCTTGCTCACCACCAACTCAGGGCCCTCGGCAGAGGCTGGAACTCCGAACGACAGAAGCGCTAAAGCGATCAGACCGGGTAGCGGCCTTATTCCGACGGCTAGCACTCCAGATCCCATGGGTGTTTGGCAGTTCATTTTCTTGCGACGCGAGAAAGGCCGCCATCCTCCGAAGTCGACTGTCACCGCCAACCGACTTGTCCGT
>Ga0075030_100002068_pt1 | contig 18232 bp, 17 predicted proteins | sample LitLauG_LLR_2012_FD_71393 | JGI IMG/M metagenome (GOLD analysis project Ga0075030, IMG submission 71393) | Freshwater sediment microbial communities from Pennsylvania, USA - Little Laurel Run_MetaG_LLR_2012 | ecosystem: Environmental > Aquatic > Freshwater > Creek > Sediment | place: USA...
AGCGCGAACGCCAGCTGGGCATTCACTTGTCCCCGGACCTGCGCAAATCCCGTCATGGAGCGGAGTGGCATGCGAATTAGGCTCTCGGCTTTAGGCTCTCGGCTTTAGGCTCTGGGCTCTAGGCTCTGGGCTCTAGGCTCTCGGCTCCAATTTCCCCGGAGCCTAAAGCCCGAAGCCTCCTACTGCGGCACAACTCCCGCCGTGGGCACCTCGGCCTCAGCAAACTGCAATTCATACAGCCGGCGGTACGTCCCCAACTTTTGCATGAGCTCTTCATGCGCGCCAATGTCGCTGATGGTTCCGTTCTCCAGCACTACAATCCGGTCCGCGCGCCGCACCGTCGAGAGCCGGTGTGCGATTACAAACACCGTACGCCCACTCATCAGATTTTGCAGTGCGGACTGCACCAGCGCCTCCGACTCGCTGTCGAGCGCCGAGGTCGCTTCATCCAGAATCAGGATCGGCGCATTTTTCAGGATGGCGCGCGCAATCGCAATCCGCTGCCGCTCCCCGCCCGAAAGCCGCACCCCGCGTTCTCCAATGATCGTGGCATATCCCTCGGGCAGCCCGCCGATAAAATCGTGCGCGAGCGCGGCACGGGCTGCCGCTTCCACAAATTGGTGCGAAACATGCGGCTGCCCGTAGGCGATGTTGTTGCGCACCGTGTCGTTGAACAGCACGGTCTCTTGCGTGACAATCCCGGTCTGCGAGCGCAGCGACGCCAGCGTCACATCCCGCACATCCTGGCCATCAATCAGAATCCGCCCGGCCGTGACGTCGAAGAAGCGGGGAATCAGGTGCACCAGCGTGCTCTTGCCCGCGCCGCTCGATCCCACCACCGCCAATACTTCACCGGCCTGCACCTCGAGATTGATGTCGCGCAGAATATCGCGCGACCCTTCGCCGCTCTCGTAGGCAAACGAAACGTGCTCAAACCGGATGCCTCGCGAGAATTTCGCCAGCGGCTTCGCGCCCGCCTTCTCCCGCACCTCATCCTCGATGTCCATAAAGCGAAAGATTTCCGACGAAGCACCCAACGCCTGCTGGAAACTGTTGTTGAAAATCGCGAATTTCCGCACCGGATCGTAGAGCTTGAAGACGGCAATAATGAAAGCCAGAAATGTTCCCGCGCTGAAGACGTGCTTGACGATCTGGTCCCGCCCCAGTAGCAAGAGCAGGGCGATGGCAATCGCGCCAAAAATATCCATCAGCGGAGAACTGATGGCCGACGCCGCCACCGAGCGCAGGTTCGCCCGGAACAACCGCATGGCCGCGGTGCGGAAACGTGAGATTTCCCAGTTCTCCATCCCGAAAGCCTTCACGATCCGGTTGCCGGTGATCGTCTCGTGCAAGATGTTCTGGATCTCGGCCAGCTTGTCTTGCCCCTTGCGGGTCGTGCTGCGAACTTGCCGTCCAATTTTCCGCGAAGAATACAAAATCGCGGGAACGAACAACAGCAGCACCCACGCCAGCTTGCCTCCCAGCAGCACCACCACGCCCGCGGTGAAGATCAGGGTAAAGAACTGCTGCAGAAACTCGGCCAGTACTGTCGACATCGCATACTGTACGCGCTCAATGTCATTCACAATCGTCGAAAGCAGAGTGCCCGTCGCATGCTTTGCGAAGAATGCCGCCGACCTCCGTAGCGTCGCGTTATAGAGGCCGTCGCGCAGGTCGGTGATCATTCCGAGGCCCGCGTAGCTCACCAGGTACGTTCCGGCATAATCGAAGATCCCCTTCAGCACGGTGGCCGCAACCAGCGCGAACGCCACCGCGGTCCACGGGTGTTGGAAGTGCGAGGGAATCAACTGCTGAAGATAGAGGATCCGCTCGGAGCCAGGAAGCTTGAACAGTTGAATCGTTTTGCCTTGCGCGCCAGGGTTGAGGACGCGATCAAAAATCGGCCCGATGAGCAGCACTCGGAAGGCATCAAGCAATCCGACCACCGCCATCAGCGCAACGGAAGCAAGGGATTGCCACCAGTACGGCAGAACATAGCACAAAAGACGACTCAGTTGTCGGGACGGCGTTGCGATTGCTACGCCCGTCGTGTCCGCCACTGTGGTGGTTGCCATGCGAGTAAGTGCCAATTCTATACGGGCTCCGGGCTTTCGGCTCTAGAGTAGATCCTAGGTCTCGGAATCTTCGCGGTCGCCCTGCGAAAACATGGTCAGGAGGCCGAGAGCCCACAGCCTAACGTCCAGAGCCTACTTCGGGCTATCCCGGTGCGCGACCTTCACCTTGTACCCCGCCTTACGCAGTCGCTTGCCTACATCCTCGGCGATCATCACCGACCGATGCTGTCCGCCCGTGCACCCGAAGCTGATCGTCAAATAGCTCTTTCCCTCGTGGACGTAGTGCGGCAGCAGGTACACCAGCAGATCCGATATGCGGTGGATGAACTCCTTCGTCTGCGGAAACGACCGGATATATTTCGCCACTCGCGGATGCCGCCCGGTCAGCGGACGGAACTCCGGCACAAAGTGCGGATTCGGCAGAAAGCGCACATCAAACACCAGGTCGGCATCGTCCGGCACGCCATGCTTGTATCCAAAGCTCACGCACGAAACCAGGATCGACTGATGCCCGCCCGCATGCGCTTTGAAGCGATCGGTCAGGTGTGCCCGCAATTCGTGCACATTGAATTTCGAAGTGTCGATCACCAGGTCCGCGATCGCGCGAATGGCTTTGAGGTGACGCCGTTCCGCCGTCAGCGATGACCGAACGGGCGCGTCGGTCCCCAGCGGATGCGGTCGCCGCGTCTCGCTGAACCGGCGCAGCAACACCGCATCGCTCGCTTCCAGATAGATCACCCGGGTCGGAATCAGGCGCTTTACCGACTTCAGGATGGCCGGCAGCTTATCCAGTTGCGCGCCCTCCCGCACATCCACCACCAGCGCGGTGCGGGGAATCTCCCCCGACTGCAACGCCAACTCAGCAAAGCGCGGAATCAATTCGACTGGAAGGTTGTCGACGCAATAGTAGCCGAGGTCCTCAAACGCCTTCAGTGCAGAAGCCTTCCCCGACCCGCTCATGCCCGTGATGATGACCAGCTCGGCGCCATCGCGATGCTCGGTCTTGCGGCGCACCAACTTGCCCGCCGTCTGCGCGACTTTTTTGAGTTTGCTCCGAAGGGGCATTCCCGGCATCTTAGCATCTCGCCGGGGAAAGAAGGACCCGCGTGGACACTCTTGCCATGTGCGGGCTGACCTCTGCAAGCGGACTTCTTAACTCTGCAACTTGCGGGCTACGCCACCATGTGCAAATTCAGCTCTGCCAGAACCCGCTCCACCACGCCGCATGTTCTCACCAGCGCCGCGGGCAGGGCGCTGGTCACCGGCTCGGAAAGCCCCAGCTCGGTGCGCACACGTTCCGGCTCAACTCCAACCAGGAAAACTCGCGCCGGCAATTCGTTCAGCAGTTGTGCCGCTGCCAGCAATTCGCCCGCATTCCCCTCGTGAGCGGTCGTCGACCGCGTTACCCCGATGCCCAGCACCTCCGTCCCCTCCAGAACTGACACCGCCCCTGCGTTTCTGCCGCCCACGAACGCATCCAGAATAATCAGCGCCTCGCGTCCAGCCAGATAGCCGAGCAGGGCTAGCCCCTGCGTGCCCCCATCGACACACTCCACGGCCTGCACGCCGGCATACAGCCCCTGTACTTCCCGCAAGAGCGTCGGCCCCACGCCATCGTCCCCAAGCAGAACATTCCCCAAGCCCAGCACGAGCACGGGAGGCACGATTTGATTGGAGGTCTGCATGGATTCGCCCACCGTAGCATCTAGCACTCAGCATTTAGCCTAAACCCTGTGCCAAAGCGGTTTGGCTGAGTGCTAAGTGCTGACTACTCTTCCTTGAAATCTCCTTTTTGATAGAACTTGTACCCGGAAATAATCGAAGTGATCAGTCCGTTACCATACTGCGTGGAGTCATACAGGATGATGTAGACGTGCAGAATCGCAAATACCACGAAGCCCCACGCGAATGTGTGATGCCACATGCGCGTCTGAAACGAGCCACCCAGCAGCGGCAACACCCAGCCAAACAGGCGATTCAGAAAGCCGCCCGGATTGCTCTCCGAATACATCGCCATACCCGTGAAGATCTGGCACCACCCCAGGAAAATGACAAACAAGGTGTAGGCCACGCCGCCTAGCGAATTGTGCCCGAGGTGAACATGCCCGCGCTCGAGCCGCAGATAGTCGGTGCCTTGCCGGAACAAGTCTTTCCACCACTCCGGTTTCCAGACATACGGGAAGCCCGAGCGCGAATAAGCGTTGCCCATCCAGAAGCAGTAGATCCGCACCAGGAAACTGACCGTGAAGAGCATCGCTGCGATAAAGTGAATTTGCCGCACACGTCCCATCACGAAGTTGCGCACCGCTTCACCGCTCGGCGCCAGCAACGGATGCGAAATATACAGCCCGGTCAGAAACAACACAATCAGAGAAGCCGCATTGATCCAATGCGTAATCCGTACCGGCAACTGCCACACATACTGCCGGCGAAAATAGTTCTCCGGGTGCAGTTCCATCTCGCGCGGCTCGAACTCGTGAACGGAACTCGCCATTGCTTCCTCCTGACTGCCAAACTGTTAACCACTAAGTTCACGAAGGTGCACGAAGCAAGCGCCTGATACACAAACCTTCGTGATACTTTGTGTCCTTGGTGGTTCAGGGTTTTTGTGGGCAGCATCGCGAAGCCGACCCACGACGCCTGACTACCGCACCTTGATCTCCGCCAGCTTCTCGCCATTCGGCCCGAACACATGCGAAGCACAAGCCAGGCAAGGATCGAACGAATGAATCGTCCGCAGAATTTCGAGCGGCCGTTTCGGGTCCGCCATCGGCGTGTTCAGCAGCGCCGACTCGTACGCCCCATGCTGCCCCTTGCTGTCCTTCGGAGAAGCATTCCACGTCGAAGGCACAACGATCTGATAGTTCTCGATCTTCGTGTCCTTGATGTGAATCCAGTGAGCCAGCGCACCGCGCGGCGCCTCGGTAAAACCGTAGCCTTTGGCTTCCGCCGGCCAACTGGAAGGCTCCCAGCGCGAGGTGTCCGCCGTCGCTGAGTCTCCTGCCTTCAGATTCGCGATCAGGTGTTCGTATTCCGCCAGCAACCAGTGCACACAAAGCTTGGTCTCAAGTCCACGGGCCGCCGTACGGCCCAAGGTCGAGAACAACGCAGTGGCGGGGACTTTCAGTGCGCCCAGCGCCTCGGTCACCACTTCTTTGTAGTCTGTCCTTCCGCTGGCGAAGCCGATCAGCATGCGCGACAACGGTCCAACCTCAACTGCGTTGCCCTTCCAGCGCGGCGACTTCAACCACGAATACTTCGCGTTCTCATCCAGTTGTTTGTAAGGAGGCTTCGGCCCGCTGTATTTGGGGACCGTCACGCCATCCCAGGGATGCAACGCGCCTTTCCCCTCAGGGTACTCGTACCAGGAGTGCGCGATTTCTTCCTGCACCTGTCCCGCGTCAGTCAAATCAACCGGCAGCACCTCGCTCAGGTTCTTGTTCAGAATCACGCCGCGCGGCATGCGGAACTGGCTCACGTCGCCAATGCCATTCTGCGGAATGTCGCCGTAGGCCATATAGTTTCCGAGCCCGCCGCCGATCGCCGCCCAGTCCGTGTAGAACGACGCGACCGCCAGCAGGTCGGGAATATACATGTTGTCGACTACCTGGATCGCGTCCTGGATCAGCCCTTTCACGTAGTTCAGCCGCTCTATGTTGATGGCATTGTCGCCTTGCATCGAGATCGCCGACGCCATCCCGCCCACCAGATAGTTCGGATGCGGGTTCTTCCCGCCGAAGATGGTATGGATCTTGATGATTTCCTTCTGCCACTTCAGCGCTTCCAGATAGTGAGCGACCGCCATCAGGTTCGCTTCCGGCGGCAGTTTGTACGCCGGATGCCCCCAATAGGCGTTCTGGAAAATTCCCAACTGCCCCGAGTCCACAAACTTCTTCAGTGTGCCGGCAAGGTCCTTGAAGTAGCCGGTGCTGGCCAGGGGCCACGAGGGCGAGACTTTTTGGGCCAGCGCAGACGTTGCTGCCGGATCCGCCTTCAGGGCGGAAACAATGTCTACCCAGTCGAGCGCGTGCAGATGGTAGAAGTGGATCACGTGATCCTGCACGTATTGGGTCAGGAACATGATGTTGCGAATGATTTCGGCATTCGGCGGCACTTTGACGTTCAGCGCGTTCTCCACCGCTCGCACCGAAGCCAGCGCATGCACGGTGGTGCACACGCCGCAGATGCGTTCGCAGAACGCCCAGGCATCACGCGGATCGCGGCCCTTCAGGATCACCTCCAGGCCGCGCCACATCGTTCCGGAAGACATGGCGTCTTTAATGACGCCGTGATCGTCGAGCATCGCTTCCACCCGCAGATGGCCCTCGATGCGAGTGACGGGATCAACCACGACTCGGGTCGCCATGTCTCACCTTCCTTCCTTTTGCGGGGCTTCGTCCTTCTTTTGCGCCGCGCGCCGTACCACTGAGGAAACAAAGTGCGCCCCAACGCCGATCAGCGCCGCTCCCGCCGCGACCGCGCCGACTTCATCCGGAGTGGACTCAATCCCCGGCACCGGAATCGAGGTCAGCCGCTCGTAGAACGGACCGTTGTCCCAGAAGTTGTCTTCGCTGCAGCCGATGCATCCGTGTCCGGAGCCAATCGGATACGACACGCCGTTGTTCCACTTGAACGTCGAACACGAGTTGTAGGTGGTCGGTCCGCGGCAACCCATCTTGTACAGGCACCAGCCCTTCTTCGCTCCATCGTCGTCCCAGGTTTCGACAAACTGCCCCGCATCGAAGAACGGACGCCGGTAGCACTTGTCGTGGATGCGCTGCCCGTAAAACATCTTCGGACGTCCGTAGCGATCCAATTCCGGCAGAGCACCGAACGTAAGAATGTAGGTGAGGACGCCGGTCATCACTTCCGCAATCGGCGGACATCCCGGCACATTCACGATCGCCTTGTGCGAAATCAATTTGCGCACGGGTTTCGCTCCGGTCGGATTCGGCTTCGCTGCCTGCACGCATCCGTTCGACGCGCACGACCCCCAGGCAATCACCGCCTTCGCGTTCTCGGCCGTCTCTTCGAGGATGCTGAGGAACGTTTCCCCGCCCACCGTGCAGTACACACCGCCATCGGCCGTCGGGGCATTGCCCTCCACCGCCAGCACATACTGGCCCGCGTAGTCCTTCATAATGCGCTTGCGGATCTCTTCCACCTGAAAGCCCGCGGCCGCCTGCAGGGTGTCGTCGTAGTCGAGCGAGATCATGTTCAGCACGACATCCTGCGCGATCGGGTGCGACGAGCGAATGAACGACTCACTGCAGCATGTACACTCCAGTCCATGCAGCCAGATCACGGGCAAACGAGGCTTGGTTTCCAGTGCCTCCACAATCTGCGGGACTACCGTCGCTTCCAACCCCAAAGCCGCCGCCATCATGGTGCAGAACTTCACAAACCGGCGACGATCAATTCCATGCTCTCGCAGAACATCGTAGGTAGTGGCTTTACGCAGGGGATCTTCCATAGAGTGCCTCGATCGGATTTGGAATCTTTCTGTGTGACCGATGTCCGGGATGTTAGTCCATCTAGACATACGATCAGTGACATCCGTCACCGATCGTTGTGAGCAGGTGGCGGGGAGCGTCCTCTCTTCGGAACGCAATGCGGCGCGCCAGCACTGGCGTTTCGGGTGACAACTTGTTCCCCCGGTAGCATCCAAATTGTTCAGTGGCCGGACGCGCCGCTGAGCGAAAATGCAAACGCCAAACGGCCCTTCACCGGAAGCGTTTGCATTTTCCCGGTATTCGGCCACAATACCTGTTAGGGGGTCGTGTTTTGAACGAACGCCAGCGCACTGTTTTTCCGGTTCTCCGGGCCACCGGCCCGGCCGGGCGAGCACGGTTTCTTCAGGTTGCCGTCGGCGCACTCTTGCTCGTCGCCATGTCGCTCGCCTCCGCCCAGTCCTCGCCCGAAGCCCCCGACAGCCTTCACGGCACCGTGGTCAACAGGATCACTCACGAACCCATCCCACGCGCATTGGTTGTCTCTCCCGACGAGCGCTTCGCCACCATGACCGACAACCAGGGCCGCTTCGAGTTCACGTTCCAGAAAGCCGAGCCTCCGAAACCCAGTCTTCCCGGTTCCTCCGAGGCGAACCCGGCGGAGTTCCTCTACGGATCGAACCGCCCCAACGCTCTCACCGCGCGCAAGCCCGGCTTTCTCGAAGACAACGCCGCGGAAGCAAACCTGGCCTTGGCGCAGAACGCAAACGATTTGACGCTGACCCTCGTCCCGGAAGCCATCATCGCCGGCCAGGTGTCGCTGCCCTCATCCGAAGCTCCCGACAGCATTCAAGTGCAGGTGTACCGCCGCCAGGTCCAGGATGGCCGCGCCCATTGGATTCCTGCGGGAACCGCCACATCCAGGTCCACTGGCGAGTTCCGTTTCGCCGAACTTCCCGCCGGCACGTACAAGCTGCTAACGCGCGAGTTGCTCGATCGCGATCCCGTAACCTTCGATCCGCGCGGCCAGCTCTACGGATACCCGCCTGTCTATTACCAGGACGCCGCCGACTTCGACTCCGCTGCCACCATCGAGTTAGCCGCCGGGGAAACCGCTCAAGCGCAAATGTCCCTCGTCAAGCAGCCCTACTACAAGGTCAAGATCCCCATCGAGAATGTGGCGTCCGGCGTAGGACTGAACGTGAATGTTTACCGCCAGAGCCACAACGGCCCCGGTTACTCACTCGCATACAACCCGAGCACGCACACCATCGAAGGGATGTTGCCGAACGGCATTTACACGGTGGAAGCCGCCAGCTTCGGACAAACCACATCCTCGGGCCTGATGACCCTTAACATCAAAGGCGACGCCGACGAGCGGGGGCATCTGACTCTCGCGCCCGGGGGCTCCATCGCCGTCAATGTGAAAGAAGATTTCACCGGCAAGGAACCCGAGGGCGCCATCACCTTTAACAACGGCAAGCGCACGTTCAACCTCCGCGGGCCCCGGCGTTATCTGAACGTCAGCCTTGAATCGGCGGACGAGCAGAGCGCAGGCAGAAATGCATTTCTGCGCCCGCCCGCGGGGCCGGAGGATGACCAGCTTCTGATCGAAAACGTTCCTTCGGGACGTTATTGGGTGCGCGTTCAGTCGTCCCGGGGTTATGCTGCATCCGTCCGTTCCGGCACCACCGATTTGCAGCACGAGCCGTTGGTAGTAGTTGCCGGAGGTTCCTCGTCTCCGATCGAAATCACCATGCGCGACGATTTCGCTTCCATCGAGGGCAGTATCGAAGGCATCGTCCCGCCCCCAGGTTCTTCGGCCACCCTGCAGCCCGAGCCCGAAAATGGCGCGGCTATCGCTCCCACTGGACCGCCACCGGCTCATCTCTATTGCATTCCGCTGCCCGACAGCGGCGGCGACGTAACCGAGATTGCCGTCGCTCCTGATGGTAGTTTCTCATCGCAGACTCTGGCGCCCGGAACCTACCGCCTGCTCGCTTTTGACCGCGAGCAACCCCAACTCGAGTACCGGAATCCCGAAACGATGAAGACATACGACAACATGGCCCCATCCGTCCGAGTGGCCGGAGGTCAGACAGAACACGTGACCTTGCACGTGATCCTAGCGAGCGAGCCGTAAATGACGATGATCAACACCGACTCAATCCTCAGCAGTGCGCGGCACACTCTCTCTCGCGTGGCTCTCGGTCTTGCTCTGCTTTTCCTGCGCGCATCCGTCCTCTGGGCGCAAACCCCAAAGGTTGAACCGATCCCGACCGGTCCGTATCGAATCGCAGGAACGGTGGTCAACGCGAAAGGCGGCTCCTCACTCGCCCGAGTCCGCGTTCAGATCATGGAGGCCGGCAATCTCCAACGCCAGCGTTCGCTCGTCACCGACGACGACGGCCGCTTCGAGTTCCGAGTCCCGGCCGGGAAATTCGCCCTGCAGGGAGCCAGGCGCGGATTCATCACCTCTTCCTACAACCAGCACGAACAGTTCTCGACCGCGATCGTCACCGGCGCCGACCTCGACACCGAGCACCTCGTCCTGCGCTTGCCTCCGGTTGCGGTGCTGGCCGGAAAAGTTCTCGACGAAACCGGAGAGCCCGTGCGCGAAGCGTCGGTGCGAATCTACCGTGAAGATCGTAGCTCCGGTATCAGCCGCATCGTGCCCGTCAACACGGTGACCACCGACGATCAAGGCGATTACGAAGCGACCCCGCTCAATGCGGGCACCTACTTCGTCGCGGTGCACGCGGCGCCTTGGTACGCAGTGCATCCGGTAACCGGCCGCGACCCCGCGTCGGTGGAACCCGCGCTCGATGTTGCCTATCCCATCACTTACTACGGCGATACCACCCAGCCCGACGATGCCACCCCCATCCCCTTGCGTGGCGGCGATCATCTGGACGCCGACATTCGTCTGACTCCAGTCGCCGCCGTGCATCTGACCTTCCATGCCGCCGAAGATCCCGAACACGGAGTCCAGGTCCCCATGCTGCAAGCGCCCACCTTCGACGGCGTGGAGCAGATCCAGGCCCAAAACGTTCAGCTGATCTCGCCCGGAGTGTACGAGGTGAGCGGAATCGCCGCTGGCAAATATTTTGTCCGCATGCCCGATTCGCCCGGCCAGTTCAAAGAGTCGACCGAGATGGACCTCTCGAACGGCGAAGAACTTGATGCCGGCACGGCCCGTTCCGCCAGCAAGGTCAAGGCGGTTGTGCACGTGCGCGGCGCCGCCAACCTTCCCGACGAACTCCACGTGTCGCTGCGCAACAGCAAAGGCAGGTTCACCGGCTGGGAAACAGTGAACCCCAAAGGTGAGATCGAATTCCAGGACGTCACGCCCGATGCGTACGCAGTGCTGGCGGGCACGTCCACAAAGTCGTATGCGGTGGTTGGGATCACGTCCGGCGACAGTGAAACTCACGGACACACGCTGACCGTTCCCGCGGGCGCCGCGCTCACCGTCTCACTCACGCTGGTCGAAGGCAAAGTCAACGTCGAAGGACTAGCCCAGCGCGGCGACCAACCAGCCTCCGGCGCAATGATTGTTCTCGTCCCCAAGGACCCCGAAGCCAACCACGAACTCTTCCGCCGCGACCAGAGCGATCAGGACGGCACCTTCACCCTGCACAACGTGGTCCCCGGCTCCTACACCCTGATCGCCATCGATGACGGATGGGACCTCGATTGGGCCAAGCCCGCTGTTCTCTCCCCCTACCTCAAGCACGGCCAACCCATCAAAGTGGAAGACCAGGCCCACGGCGCGATCAGAGTCCCAGACGCAGTCGAGGTTCAGAAGAAGTAGATTCCACGTAGGGACGGACGCATTCGTCCGTCCAGCGGAGCGAAGCTCCGCAGCGATTTTCTGCCTATTACTCCGAATGTATTAACCAGTTGGTGCGGTGAGTACCCCCCACCCCCCGGTCTTTTGGAATCATGGAGTTAGGCTGTGGAAACACTCCAAAATCTAGATTCGCAAGGACTTATATGGAAAATCTTCCGGAATAAGGACTTACAGTTGTCAAAGAGCCTGAAAAGCATTGGGGCAGCGCTGGGTGAGACCGTCCTCTGGACGGGCACACAAACGCGCTGCCCCATTTCAGTTTGCAGTGTCGCACGGGTGGAAGTCGGTGTCGGTGATGTGGAGCACGGATGTGAGTGACGGGGGTGGCCCGCGTCTCGCGGTTTTCGAGACGCGGGGCCTTTCGTTGCGAGCACCTAACTTTTTTCATCACGATTGAACAGTCAGCACGTCACCGCGCCAGGAACGAGGCACCGCCTACTCTGGCTGACATGCCGTGGAATCTGAAGCGCTACTATGGCGCAGGTGACCTTCATTTCATCACGTGCAGTTGTTATCGTCGACGGCCGATGCTTGGAACGGAGCAGCGCCGCGATCTGTTCCTGACTGTTCTTGAGCAGGTGCGCCGCCGGTACCAGTTCGTGGTGCTGGGCTACGTCGTCATGCCCGAGCACATTCATCTGCTGATTAGCGAACCGCAGGAAATGACTCCTTCGATGGTCATGCAAGCTCTGAAACTCGGCTTTGCGCGCCGCGTGATCGCAGAAGCAAAGCGGTGCAAACTGGCCGGAGCGGACTCTGCTCCGCAACGCGTCTGGGAGAAACGCTTCTACGACTTCAATGTATGGACGGCACACAAGCGCGTCGAGAAGCTGCGCTACCTGCATCGCAACCCGGTGAAGCGAGGGTTGGTGGCGTCCCCGGAACTCTGGCGCTGGAGCAGCTTTCGTGCTTACGCTTTCGGGGAGGTTGGCCCCGTGAGAGTGAATGAGTGGCAGGTGTTGACAATGAAGACTCGACCGCCGGCTGCGTGAACGCACGTCGGCCTCGCTGCCGCTGACCGGCAGCCCACTTCTCGAAAAGCGCGAGAAGTGGGCCACCCGCCAACGAACGCGCAAGGGTGGGGCACCCATCGGTTCTTAGGTGGACCCGCTGAAACCGTTCTTCGCCAGCAGCAACTGGCGGATCCTTTTTCCGGTGGCGACGAAGATGGCATTGCACACGGCGGGCAGAACCGGTGGAAGCGCGGGCTCGCCCAGTCCGGTCGGCGAGAACTCCGTTTTGCGGAAATGCACTTCGATCTCGGGCGGAGCCTGCGCGATCGGCACGCGCGGTTAATCGTCGAAGTTGCTCTGCTGCACCCGGCCGTGGTCGATGGTGATTTCGTGTCCCATCAGATGGCTCAGTCCGTCAATCACCCGGCCCTGTGCCTGGTTCATCGCGTTGCTTGGTTGATGGGTTCCCGGACGTTGAGTCCCTTGACGGCTATTCCCACAAAAAGTATCCGCGTATCGAGTTTGGGAAGGCTATGATGTGTGTGAGCTGAGGCCCGGTGTTCGCCGATAGCACGGGTCCAGGAAATCTTGATGAAGTCTCCCCCCCGGTTGCTGGCCGCGATCGACCTTCTCGGTACCGGCAGATTCACCGCCGCCTCCATTGCAAAGGCCGAAGGCCGACATCCTGGGGTTCCCATCCGAGCCATGGTGGGCGACGCCAAAATGTTGGCTTCCGAACTGAAGGAGACCATCGGCGAGATCGCGAAGACGATCGACCGCGAGGATCCGAAGATGAAAGTGGTAAAGCACATCCTCACACTGCTTGAGTAAGGTGCGCCGGCCATACGTCACCGAACGCCTGCGCCGTCCCACTCCCCGCAAGAAACCCGCCACCGATACCCACTCCGAGTGAATCGGCACCGAATTCGATGTTCACATGTCACACAGCTAGGTGATTCCCGGCACGCCATCGACGGGCGATGTCTGTTAAAGAACATAAGTCGCCGGACGCAGCCCACGTGTCCCTCTCCTTGTCCGCGCGACGACCCCCGGGAGCTCCACCAATTTGACTACTGACTCGCGGACGCCACTCCGCCAGAACGGTAAGGCAGGACGATGCAAGACGCAACCTCCACACGAACGCCACGCCGCCAGCCGCTCAATGCACTTCAACCCGAGCCATTCATCCAATCCATCATGCAGCTCACCGAAGAAGTGAGTGACCGCCACCCCACCAAGTGCCCGCCCGCCTCGGTCACCGTCGACAAGGCGTCTGGCAAACCGTCAACCCGAACGCGCAAAACGCTGGATACCATCCTACTGGTCGAGGATGAACCTGAGTTGCGCGCGATGCTGGTGGAGGCGCTGGAGAACGCCGGCTACAAAGTCTTCGCCTCGGAAGATAGCGAAAGCGCGCTCGCACTCCTGGAAAAGATGGGTGACGTCCCTTTTGTCCTTTTGTCGGATGTGCTGCTGCGCGGGATTAATGGGCACGAGCTGGCAGAGGAGGTTCTCCGACTCCGGCCAACGACAAAAATAGGATTTATGTCCGGTTGGTTTGACGAGACGCTGATGAGGCACGGTATGTGTGCCGATTGCGCGGCTCTGCTGCGCAAGCCCTTCGCACTTTCCGACCTGGTTTCATTCATCGAAGAGATCACCGGACCAGGTCTCTGCGAGAGATTGTCGCGCGTCCCCTGACCGTCGAGGTGCGCCCACGGCTTTCCATTTCTTCGGAGATCTTTGCGCAGGGACAAATGGTTCTTCTGCGGATCGCAGATAAGCTTTCAAATCTCTGGGCCGACGCGGACATTGCGTACAGCGGGCGTCCCGAAGCTTCAGATGTCCTCGCTTCTTAGATTACCGACGCACCACCACCACAAACTCTTGGATCCCAAGGCCTCTGTACCGAGTACTGGCACCAACAGGACTGTGCAACGCTATCGCGCGAAACAAGCCGTTTTTTCGCAAGGACATCGTGCCAGCGCGGTCTTCTACATTCAGGAGGGGAGAGTGAGGCTCAGCGTGCTCTCCAAACAAGGCAAGGAAGCAACCATCGAACTGCTCGGCCCTGGCGACTTTTTGGGTGAAGGATGCCTCGCCCCGGACCAACCCATCCGCGTGGCAACCGCGACCACCATTACGGACTGCTTGATCCTGAAGATTGCAAAGAAGGAGATGCTGCGCGCGCTCCACAAAGACGACCACTTATGCGACCTGTTTGTGGCGTACCTGGTTGAACATTGCAGGCGCGCACAAGCGGGCTTGGTCGATCAACTGTTCAACATGAGTGAAAAGCGGCTGGCACGGGTGCTTTTAACGTTGTCCCGCTCCGGAAAGGACGACCAGCCCGAAACCCTGGTCCCACCAATCAGTCAGGAGACTCTGGCGGAAATGGTGGGGACCACCCGCTCCCGCGTGAATTTCTTCATGAACAAATTCAGAAGGCTGGGCTTTATCGACTACAACCGCGGCGGATTGAAGGTACATCGCTCACTGCTGAGGGTTGTCCTGGACGAGTAAATCAGAGTGGGCCTCGGGGCACGCTCGCCGTCGCAGAAAAAACGACGGCAGTCCTTTTTCCTTACGAACTGTTTGCCGCCTTTTTCCAATGCTCCGCAGCGAACCGCTCACAGTCGTGGGCCCCGAACGCCTCGCCGATCCCCCTGGCCAGAGCGTCTCGTTCCCCCGGATCCTCAGGCAGCGGCTGGTTCCAGCAGCATCGCTCGCAGAAATATCCGGACCACGCCCCCACGGCAAACACTAAGCGGCGTTCATGCTGCCACTCCATATTCTCTGTTGGACGTACTCGTGCTCGAATCGGGGGAGATCGGCACGCCCCAGGTGCTGGAGCCACTTTATCCCTCCAGCCCTGCAGTGTCCACTGACGCGCTGTGAGCGGACCCACCGAACGCCGCAAAAGGTATCACCGCTCCCCCCTTTCCTTTTCGAGCACCAAGAGGCGTTTTCGTCACTGACTCCGAGTCGGCAGCGGTGCTATTCTTCGCCCGACAGTCGGACCGCCATTGTTAGCGCTGGACACGGCGCGGCCCACGCCACACGCCCGCGCCACCCAACCAATCCGAACCCAGGTCCTTCCCATGCACACCGACTGGATGACCGCCTACTACGCCGCAATGTGCGAGCACGATCCAGTGAAGCTGGAAGAGTCATACGAGCAAGCCCGCCACGCCATCCACAATCGACTGCTCGAACTAGGAACAGACCCCGCCGACCCCCGCGAAACCCACGAAAGAGGAGAACTCGAAGAAGCCCTCCGCCAACTCATCATTCACAAGTACAAGAGATAACCCGCGCGGCCCAGCCCTCACTCAAGTAAAATTCGCCGTCCGCGTCATTCTCCCGGCCCGGAAGATGGGTACTTAACCCTCGCGTTTCTTGGTGTCCATGATGTCCCAAACCTGTTGTTGTCCCAAACCTCTGGACACCACGCGCAAACCCTGCTACTTTGACAGCGAGACCCCGCACCAAACCACCACGGACGGGGCCCGTTCCCCGGAAATTCTCTGGGCGCTTAACTCAGCGGTAGAGTGCCATCTTCACACTTCGTCCCGATTCAATACTTTCAACAACTTAACAGGCTTACGGGGACGTGGTAGGCGGGGACCTCAGCGGGTGCAGATGCGGGTGCTTTAGAGTGCCGAATTGCAATGGTGGGCCATCAGCCGTTCACGAGTGGCGGCCAGCTCAACACCCAATGCGTCCGGAATGCGTCGGGCAGAGTGAGACCTCAGCTTTTATGACTGACCCCCAAAATGGAACCAAGTTTTCCGTCCCATCCCCCCTGGCTGACCCTGGTTTTTCGTCGTGTCTTCACCTCGAACCCCAATGGAAAGAACCCCTCTCCTCGGTGGATTCGTAAACGGCCAATTCGATGTCATTGCGGAGAGAACTCGAAAATCTGATCCCTGGTCTCGAACTTGGGGGTAAGGAGCCGGTTTTGTTGCTATTCAATCATTTGAGTGGTGCTTCCACCGTCTCAGTCTTGCTCGATCACCTCATTCTGGGGTGAATGTAAGTCCTCGAATGGCAGTCCCAAGCCAGCGGTTCATCGACGGATGAAAGTCTGGTCCAGAAGCCTAATCGGCAGTGAACTCGATCGGATGGTACCGATCTAACCGGCTCACGTCGGTAGGCAATGTGGTCCGATGGGCTCAAAAGACTTATATGTGAGCACGAACTCCTGATGTCCAAGACCCTCAGAGCAGCTCTGCGCACCCGATGCTACTTCCAACACCTTGCGATAGATCTCTTTGCCGACCTCGTCCACACTGGCTTCCAGACGCAGAATCTTTCCGGCATTAACATCCATATCATCGCTCATACGCTCGTAGGTTTCGGGATTGGCGCAAACTTTAATGACAGGAGAAATGGCTGAGCCTACAACGGAACCACGCCCTGTCGTAAAGAGAATCAAGTGCGAACCGCAGGCGATCAATTCCGCGATCTCCGCATTATCGTTGATATTAGGAAAACCGAAACGGGGTTCACCGTCCGGTACAACATCCAGCAGATATAAACCACCCTTGCGCGGGACATCACCCGGCTTGATCAATCCCGAGATCGCTGAATCTCCGCTCTTGCAATACGCGCCGATAGATTTTTCTTCGATCGTGGTTAGCCCGCCCTCGGCATTTCCCGGAGCGAAGCTGGCATGACCCATCACCCTGTAGTAGTAAGCTGCCTTCTCGACAGATTTCTTCAGTTCCTCGCCTAGTTCCGGCGTCACGGCACGGGAAGACATGATCTCCTCGAGTCCGATCATTTCCCCGGTTTCTTCAAAGATGGTCGCTGCGCCTTGTTCAACCAGCAGGTCGAATGCGCGGCCCACCGCTGGATTGGCAGCGATTCCACTGGTGGCATCCGAACCCCCGCACACAGTTCCCACAACTAGTTCGTTCAACCGCAGCGAAACTCGGGGCACCTCTTCGATCTGCATCAGCGCTTGTTCCACCCAGGCCTTGCCCGCTTCGATGGATTTCCGGGTGCCCCCAGTCTGCTGGATTACAACTGTCCCCACTGGCCGGCCGGTCTTTTCGATGTTTTGCGCAAGACGGTGGCGGTTGAAGCTTTCGCACCCTAGCGAGAGCAATAGTGCTCCCCCGACGTTGGGATGCGTGCACAACGTGTTCATCATGCGGTCCGCATACGCATTTGGGTAGCAACCGCCAAAGCCGATCAGGTGAACGGTTTGGCCTTTGAAAGCGTCCACGATCTCGCGCGCTACATGGTGTGCACACTCCACTAGATAGGCAACGACGATGCAGTTCCGAATGCCTTTTCTTCCGTCGCTGCGGAGAAAGCCCTGCAGAGGTGGTGAATTACTTAACGAAGACACGGTCTTTATCCAATGTATAGGTTGCGATGTAGTCGCTTTTCAAATTATGCAGATGAATGTGAGTTCCTACTGGAATCGCTTCTTTCGCAGACCCGATAGGCACTCCACACTTGTACACTCTTTCTCCGGATTTAATAGATCGCGCTGCCACTTTGTGGCCAATCGCGACATCTTGGGTAAACACGACTTCCTGGCCGTTAATCAGGTCCCGGTCTCCCGCTTTGATCGGGGTCACGACAATCAGAACATTATCGTCGCGATGGATCCGCAACAGCTTTCGAGATTTTCCTTCAACTTGCATCAGAACTTTCCATACCGCAAGTATGCCGCGACGGGGTCAGTTCCTTGCAGAATTGCTTTGCGCACCAGGCTCTCGGTGCGTAAGACTTCTTCGGTCCTCTCGACAACTTCTGCGGCGCTCGCGCCCGGTATAATCACGATTCCGTCACGGTCGCCAAGTACGTAATCGCCCGTATAAATCGTCACTTCTCCGATCTGGACCGGTTCCCCCAAAGCCGTGGCTGCCCACTTGGCAACCACAT
>Ga0075030_100002069_pt1 | contig 18227 bp, 12 predicted proteins | sample LitLauG_LLR_2012_FD_71393 | JGI IMG/M metagenome (GOLD analysis project Ga0075030, IMG submission 71393) | Freshwater sediment microbial communities from Pennsylvania, USA - Little Laurel Run_MetaG_LLR_2012 | ecosystem: Environmental > Aquatic > Freshwater > Creek > Sediment | place: USA...
CAGCAACACGGACCCATCGACGGGGACCGTCTCGCCGCCCCGGACCAGCAGGCGGTCACCAGCGGCCACGCTGTCCAGTGGGACGCTGACCAGATGTTCGTCTTCGAAACGATTCGCCGACCGGGGGACATGATCGAGCAAGGCGGTCATCTCCCGCCGCGCCCGCGCTTCGGCGAAGTCCTCCAGCGCCCGGCCGCCGGACAGCATCACGCCGATCACTCCGGCGACGACATATTCGTTCAGGGCGATAGCGCCACCGATCGAAATCAGGGCGATGAGGTCCAACCCAACTTCCCGGCGGATCAGGCTGGCGATGCTGTCGATCAGGATCGCCGCCAGGACCGGTAAGACACCCGCCAGGATCAGCCAGGCGGCCCATTCGGTTTGTTCCAGCCACTGGACTTTGCCGGTCAATCCCGCCCACACGGCCAGATGCGCGGCGAGACCCATGGCCAGACCCATGGCGGCGACACCGAACAGGGTCAGGTTTATCGCACGCCGCCGGTCCGCCATTCCCATGCCTCCGAGTCCGGCCGCTCGCCGGAGCGCCGCATGTCAAGAAACGCGTTACCGTGGGGCATGCGCGAAGGGCGGCCTTAATCTGGATCAAAACGGCGTTGTTAGCCGCCCACGGTCTGGTGGCCATAACCCGCGCGGGTGTTTTCCCACAATGCCGTCATGTGGACACGATAACCGCTATTTGCCAACGCGATTGATCACGATCAACGCTCCGGCGGTCTTCGGCGGCAGACTGGTGGCCGAAAATGGTTGGCCTTTGGCGCGCTGCGATGTCTGACACTCGGTCGTTGGCCCACAGCGAGGACGGCGATGGAGCGGATTGAGAATCGGACATTCGACGAACTGAGGCCAGGCGATACGGCCAGCTTGGTTCGCACGCTGACCCACAAGGATATCGCGCTGTTCGCCATCATGTCCGGCGACGTCAATCCGGCGCACGTCGACGAAGAGTACGCCAAAAGCGACATGTTCCACCATGTGGTGGCACACGGCATGTGGGGCGGGGCGCTGATCTCCGCCGTGCTTGGAACAGAACTGCCCGGTCCCGGCACGATCTATGTCGACCAAACCCTGCACTTCCGCCGGCCCATTGGCCTGGGTGACACCATCACCGTCGTCGTGCGGGTGAACAGCAAGACCGAAGCTGGCCATCGGGTTATATTCGACTGCCGTCTTTCGAACCAACACGGCCAGACGGTCGTCGACGGCACCGCCGAGGTCATCGCACCAACCGAAAAGATTTCTCGACCGCGTGTCAGCCTTCCCGAAATCGAGCGGCGGCGGAAGGGGCGCGGCTATGACCGCTTGATCGCGATGACTCGCGGCCTCGATCCGTTGCGTACTGCCGTTGTCCATCCGGTCGACACGCCATCCCTGTTGGGTGCGATAGAAGCCGCCCGCGCCAAGCTGATCATCCCGATCCTTGTGGGGCCGGAAGCCCGAATCCGCTCGGCGGCCGCACAAGCCGAACTGGACCTGTCACCGTACGAAATCGTTCCGACAGAGCACAGCGACGCGGCGGCCGCCCAGGCTGTCGCGATGGCCAGGGCCGGCACGGTCGAAGCCCTGATGAAGGGCGCGCTGCATACCGACGAACTGATGCGTGCCGTGGTGGACGCCGAACATGGCCTGCGAACGGCCCGCCGCATCAGTCATGTCTTCGCGATCGATGTGCCCGGCTACCCAAGGCCGTTGTTCGTCACCGACGCCGCCATCAACATCTATCCCACGCTGACAGACAAGCGTGACATTATTCAGAACGCGATCGATCTGGTGCACGCCTTGGGCATCAAGGAGCCGCGGGTGGCGATTCTCTCGGCCGTTGAAACCGTTACTGAAACGATCAGGTCCACGCTCGACGCAGCGGCGCTGTGCAAGATGGCGGATCGCGGCCAGATCACCGGCGGCATCCTGGATGGTCCGCTGGCGTTCGACAACGCCGTTTCGGCGGAAGCGGCCAAAACCAAAGGGATCGTTTCGCCGGTTGCCGGGCGGGCCGAAATCTTCGTGGTCCCCGACCTGGAGGCCGGAAATATGTTGGCCAAGCAACTGGAATACCTCGCGGACGCGCAGGTGGCCGGCATCGTGTTGGGCGCCCGGGTGCCCATTATTCTGACGAGCCGAGCGGACAAGACGCTCGCGCGGCTGGGTTCATGTGCGGTGGCGCTGCTGCTGGCGCGCCACCGAGCGGGAGGCAAGGTGTGAGCGCCGCGTGAACCGCTTCTGGGCGGTCCGCTCCCCGCTACAGCACGTCGGAGTGATCAGGCGGATGTTCCGTGAGTTGCTGCAACGCCTGTTGCAAGCACGTTTGCAGGCGAGCGGCCGCGCCCGCCTCGTCTACCCCCACGCCGTGCGTCAATAAAAAACCGGTGATGTGCGACAGAAGGGCCTTGTCGTGCCCCGGTCCATTGGGGATGGCCAGAACCTCTTTGAGCAACGCCTCGGCGGCCGGCTCGGATAGCCGCAGCTTGTCTGACGCCCATCGCGCAAACAATTTGTCCCTGCGTGCGAGGGCAAGAAAGCGGAATTCCTCGTCGTGCGCGAACTTTGCCTCGAACGCCTGCTCTCGATCGTAAAAAGTTGTCGGCATGGCAACCTCCTCGGCTTTTTTATTTGGCGGTTGGTTTTGGAATATCCAGATGCCAGCGCCGAATTGGCCCGTTCCGCCGCGAGACTTTTCGATGGAGGCCATGACTTGCATGCAAGGCCCGCATCAGGCGGATTCGGCGATTGTCGGTTGCGCCGGCATTGCTTCGCGGGCGTCTGGCCGCTTCCCGTCCGCCACGCAGTTCATGATCTCCTGTTCGGCCTGGCGCCAGTTACTCAGATCGCAACCTTGCGGCCGCCCTTGGTTTTCCCAAAGTTCATAGGCGCGCTCAGCGATTAGCTTACGGAGTTCCTCCGTATTGGTGATCGCGGCGGCGGTATCCATTTTGACCTCCTGTTCGGGCGCTGCACTGTCCTTCGCCATGGGCGCCGGTGTCTCCGTCGGGCGGATGGTCACTGTTCCGGCTTGACCAACCGTCGGCCCGCCTGTGGTTGGCTCGGTCTCGGGGTCGAACTGTGGCCGGAGCCCAAGCGTACGGGCGGTTTCGCTTTCGAGCCAGCGTCGCACCTCTGGCGGTGCGGCTTCGATTTCATCAACCGACAGCGTTACACCCGACATCCGCGGCTTTCCTTCAGTATTTGTCTTTCGGGACAGCATCTAGGTCGGCTGATACCCCGCATTGACCCAAATCAACACCCGGACGGAGCGATCGCCCGTTCCCGCGCCTCCATCAGCCAACTGCCGGGTTTCGTTTCCGTGCTTGTTTAAAGATCCGATCGAAATCACCGATGCCAGCGGATCAGCGCAATCTCCGCCGGCACCAATACGCCGGGATGCGCGGGCAGGACGCGCACAGTATAATCGCCGACCGGGCGGTTCGCCCCTAACCGGCCGCGATAAAAATAGCCGCTGGCGGCGCCAGGGACCGTCCCGCCGCGCACCAGCGTGAAAATCTCGATCCCCGCACGCTCGGTTCGCCCCGCGTAGAGTTCCACACGGACGTCGTCAGCGGCGATCTCGGCCAAATAAACCGGCACCGAGACGTCCCAGCCATCTTCCCGCGCGTTGAAATCCGGCTCACCGATATGGACGCCCGGCCAGGCGCGATGCAGATGCTGGGCCCACGCCGCCATGTCCTTGGCGGCGGCGGCACCGTCGGCGATCCGTTCACTCAAAGCCCGGGCGGACGGCAGATAGGCTTTTTCCAGATAGTCGCGCACCATGCGTGAGGCGCCGTATCGCACCGTCAAATCGATCATGCTGCGCCGCATACGGGCGATCCAGGCACGCGGCACACCGGCGGCGTCGCGATGATAGAATGCCGGCACGACCTCCTGCTCCAGCACCGTCATCAGTTCATCGGCGTCCAGGCGGTCCTGTTCGGCTTCGTCGGCATGCCGGCGCTCCCCGATCGCCCAGCCGACATCGGGCGTGAAGGCCTCCTCCCACCACCCGTCCAACGTCGAAAGATTGAGCCCCCCATTGACCAGCACTTTCATACCGCTGGTGCCGCAAGCCTCCCACGGACGGCGCGGCGTGTTAATCCACACATCCACCCCTTGCACCAGTTCTTGCGCCAGAGAAATATCGTAGTCCTCCAGGAAGACCACGCGTTGACGGTAACGCGGGTCCTGCGCCAACGCGATCCATTCCTGGATCATGCGCTTGCCGTCCTGGTCATCGGGATGCGCCTTGCCGGCCAGCACCAACTGTGCGGGGTGCGCCTCGTCATTCACCAGACGTGCCAAACGGGCCGGATCGGACATCAGTAAATCGGGCCGCTTATAACCGGTGAAGCGACGCGCCAAGCCCAGGGTCAGAACGTTAGGGTCCAACACCGTTTCCCCAAGACGCACGATTTCGGGCGGATGCCCGCGTCCGCTCAGATGGGCGGTCAGCCGAGACCGCACGTTCCGCACCAATTCACCCCGGGCGTCGCCGCGCAGCGCCCATAGTGCCTCGTCCCGCACGATCATGACGCGTTCGCCGATATCGTCCGGCTCGTTGCGCCACCGTTCCTTGCCGCAGGCCTCGGTCCAGATCGCATCAGCCATCGCGGAGTCCCATGACGGAACATGCACACCGTTGGTGACGTGATCGAACGGCACCTCGTCTTCTGGCCAGCGCGGATATAAGGGCTGAAAAATCTGCCGGCTGACCGCGCCGTGCAGCCGGCTGACACCAAATTTCAACAACGCACCGCGGGTCGCGAGATGGGCCATGTTGAACAGACCAGCGGTTTCATTGCCCTCCTCCAGCCCCAAATTCGCGACGTCCGCCAGCGCGACATCGTCCGCCGCCCAGGCCTGAGCATAACGGGCCAGCAACTCCGGCCGGTACCGATCGAAGCCGGCCGCCACCGGCGTATGGGTTGTGAACACATTGCCGGCGCGCGTCGCCCATAGCGCCTGATTGAAGCTCAGACCCTGCAGCCGCGCGAACTGGCGTGCACGCTCCAGCACAGCAAAGGCAGCATGTCCTTCATTCAGGTGACACACCTCGATCTCGGGGTGGAGCGCCTGAACCAGCCGCCAACCGCCGACACCCAGGACGATCTCCTGCATCAGCCGCATTTCGGTACCGCCGCCATACAGCTTTCCGGCGATACCGCGATCGACCGGGCCGTTCACCGGATCGTTACTATCCAGCAGATACAACAACGTCCGTCCGACCGTGACGCGCCACACCCGCAGCAGCAGCGTGCGACCCGGCAATTCGAGGGGAATATGCAGCCAGCCGCCGTTTGGCATGCGGGCCGGCTCGATCGGCATGCTGGACGGATCATTGTAAGGAAACGCCTCCAGTTGGCGTCCCGTGGCGTCGATCATCTGGCGGAAGTAACCCTCCTGATACAACAGCCCGATACCGATTACGGGCACGCCTAGGTCGCTCGCCGCTTTCAGGAAATCGCCCGCCAGGACCCCCAGTCCGCCGGCATACAGCGGCAGCGCCTCGCCGAGACCAAATTCCATGCTGAACCAGGCGGCACCGGCCAATGGCGCGCCGTCCCGTACGGTGGCAAACCAACTGGGGCCAGTTAGATAAGCCCGCTGCGCCGCCGCCAACCGATCGAGATGCGCGACGAAACTGGCGTCGGCGGCGAGTTCGGCGAGCCTTACCGCCGAAATGTCCTCCAGGATGGTCCAAGGGTTCCGGGTTCGCTGCCATACCGCTTCGTCGACCCGAACCCAGAGCGCGTCGGCCTCGTGGCTCCAGGTCCACCGCAGATCGAGTGCCAGATCGCGCAGCGCCGCCAGCGGCGCTGGCAGTTCACGGTACGGGATCATCCATGCGGGCCTTTCACGTCTCGGTTGGCATGATCCTGTTCAAGCCACACGGCGTTCGCCGTCGGGTTCAAGCCACACGGCGTTCGCCGTCGGGTTCAAGCAATACGGCGTTCGCCGTCGAGTTCAAGCAATACGGCGTTCGCCGTCGGGCCGCTCGCCGCGAACCCCGGGACCAGTTCGCCGTATACAGTCAGATAGCGCCGCGCCGCCGCGCGCCAACTGAAATCGCGCTCCATCGCCGTGCGTTGCATCCGCCGCCAGGTGTCCTGGTGGTGGAACCGGAAGAGGGCGCGATCGAGCCCCGCCAGCAGGCCCTCGGCGCTTTCTTCGGCAAAGCTGAACCCCGTGGCGCCGAGGATCGGCACCGTAGCGTCGCCGGCATCCACCACGCTGTCGGCCAAACCGCCGACCGGCCTGATTACCGGCAGCGTGCCGTAATGCATCGCGTAGAGGGCGGTCAGGCCACATGGTTCGAAGCGCGAGGGAATCAGCGAAATATCGGCTGCAGCGGTCAGGCGATGCGCCAGCCCCTCCTGGTAGCCGACACGCAGGGCGATATTCGGCGACTGCCCCGCGGCGGCGGTAAAGGCACTCTGCAACGCGTTGTCACCTTCGCCATGCAACGCGAATTGGATGCCGCGTTCGGCCAAGGCCGGCAGCACGTCCAGCATCACATCGGCCATCTTCTGATGCGTCAGGCGATTGACGAAACAGACCATTGGCACGTCCGGGTCGGGATCAAGGCCCAGTTCGCGTTGCAACGCCGCCTTGCCGGCGCGTTTGCCGGTGAGATCATGCGTCGTGAAGCGGTGCGACAGATAGATGTCGCTGGCCGGGTTCCACACCTCGGGATCAACGCCGTTCAGAATCCCCACGAGATCCTTGGCACGACTGCGCAGCAAGCCATCCAACCCAGCGCCGCACTCCGGGGCGAGAATTTCCCGCGCGTAGGTTGGACTGACCGTGGTCAGCCGGTCGGCGGTGCTGATCCCCGCCTTGAGAAAGGACATTTGGCCATAGAATTCCGCCGCGCCGGTGTGCAGCAGTGCCTCGGGTACCCCCGCCTCAATGGCTTCACCTGCCGGGAAATTGCCTTGATAGGCGAGGTTGTGGATCGTCAGCACGGAGGGCGGATGCGGCCGGGTTTGCAATCCGAACAGCGCCGGTATGAGGGCCGTATGCCAGTCATGCGCGTGCACGAGATCCGGCACCCAGCCATCGATGTCGCCGTCCAGCGCCAGCGTCGCCGCCGCCGCGCAAAACGCGGCGAAACGGCGGTGATTGTCCGGCCAATCGCGCCGGTCCGGGTCCTGGTAGGGGCCGCCCGGCCGGGCAAACAGATCGGGCTGGTCGAACAGATAGATCGGCAAGCCGCTATCGGGCATCCGAGCGTTCAGAATCCGGCCGCCGCCGGACAGCAGCCGCACCTGCCGAACGGCCTCGACACCAGCCAGAACGGTCGGGTAGGCCGGCAGCATCAGTCTGACGTCAATCCCTTCATTGGCCAGCGCCGCGGGCAAGGCGGCACAGACATCCGCTAGGCCACCGGTCTTGGCGAGCGGATAAATCTCGGCGCAGACGAATAGAACAGATGGATACACGCCAGCCCGCATCAATCGCCTCCGCCTTTTATTTCCGGGCTGATTCCCTGTGTCCGCCGGCTGGCAGCCCATTGGGGCGGACGGAGGCCGGCGTCATTGACCGGGATCAATGGCGATGTGGATTGAATGGCAGCCGGGAGGCATAGCTGACCAACGGCTGTGCCTATTGCGGCGGCCCCTTCACCACCTGCGCCAGATCGTCCGGGCGGATCCATTTCGCGAACGCCTGCTGGACCTCGGCCGCGGTCATCTCCAGATACCGTTTGGCGGCGGCCCGCGGCTGATCCAGCGGCAGGCCCAGCCCCGTCAGATACAAATACTGCCCCGCGATCCCGCTGACACTAGCCCGCCGCATCGGCAACCGCCGCAGCAACTCCGCCTTGGCGCGGACCAATTCAGCGTCGCTGACCGGGGTCGTTTGCATCGCCTTCAGGTCGCGCACGATGAGACTTCGCGCCTTCTCGACGTTCTGGGTGTCGGCCCCGAACGACACGCTGTAATCGGCCCGGGTCCGTGACCAGTCCAACCGGCTGCTGACCGAGTAGACGTAACCCGATTTGATCCGCAGGTCCTGATACAACCGCGACGAAAAGCCGCTGCCCAGGATGGTATTGCCCAGCAGCAACGTGTAGCGATCGAGGCTTGTCACAGGCAGCGCGATCGTTTCGGCCAGGGACACGCTGTCTTGCAACGAACTGCTGTCCGGCACCCTAGCCCGCGACGGCGCGCTGAGCCCGATGGCCGGCAAATCGATCGCCGGCGCCGGACCGACCGCCTGCCAGGCGCCGAACGTCTCGCCGACAACACGCCGCGCCTGTTCCGGCGTCACATCGCCGACCACGACGATGGTCGTCAGGTCCGGGCGGAAGTTGGCGGCATAGTATGCGCGCACATCCTCGGGCCGCAGCGCCGTCACCGAGGCAGGGGTCGGCTGCCGCAGGGTCGGATCATCCTCCGGCACAATCGCCTGCCTCACGGCGCGGTGAAACTGGTAATCCGGCGTGCGCAACTGCCCGGCGATACTCTGGGCCAACTGCCCACGCACCACGCTGAACGCGTCCACCGGAAAAGCCGGGTGCACCTCGTTTTCGGCCAGCAGCCGCATGCCGTCCTCGAACACCGGTGTCAGCACCTGCAGCGAGAAGTCGGGGCCCGCGCTGATCTGAGCCGCGATCGCGTCGGCCGCCGCGCGAAACGCCAGCCGGTCACGCAATTGGGTGCCGTATTCGAACAGCCCGCGCGTCAACGCGCCGACTCCCTCCTTGCCGGCTGGCTCTTGGGTGGCGGTGACCTGCCGCACCCGCCCAAAGACCGAAACGGTGTGGCTGACATGCTCCGGCTGAACGATCAGGCGTAAGCCGTTCGGCAGCATGCTGACGTCGGGTTGGTCGCCGGGGTCCGGCAGATGGGGAGTCGCCACCACTGCGGCGGCCCAATCCGGGAGTGCCACTGGGTGGTCGGGCGGACCACCGAACGATTCAACACCGCCGAAGCCGCTGCCGGCAACGGGCCGGCTGGCCCCCCGTGGCGTCAGGATCGCGGTGACGGCATGATCCGGGTCCAACAGCAGACGCGCCACCCGATTGACGTCCTCGACGGTCACCGCCGCGTAAGCCCGCGCCACATCGTCCGGTGATTGGGCCCCCTGGAACGCCAGCGCCCGGGACCAGCTTTCCGCCAGGCCGCTGATGCTGTTGCCGGCGAACCCGAGTTGCGCCAACTCCAACCGCTTTGACGCCGCGACCAGGTCCGGTGACACGCCGTCCCGCACGGCATCGGCGATGATCCGCCGCATGTCGGCCAGCAGCGGCGCCGGGTCTTGACCGGTCGGGAACGCCGTCATCGCCATGCCGAAACCCACATCGGCCTTCGCCTGATAGGAAAACTGCGCGAACAGCGCCTTCCCCGCCGGCACCAGGCCATACAGAGCCGAACGCTCGCTGCCCAGCACGTCCGACAGGACATCGGCGGCCGCGAAGTCGCGCGCGTTCAGACCCGGCATCCGATACGCCAAGGCGACCAGTCCGACCGGAAAATTGGTGTCCAGGGTCAACGTTTTCGGTTCCACCGGGCGCGGTGCGATCACCGCGTGGGCCGGCAAATCGCGTCGCGGAATATCGCCGAACGCCGCACGCACCCGCGCCAGCGCCTCGGTCGGTTTGACGTCGCCGGCGATGACCAGGATGGCATTATTCGGCGCATACCATTTTTCGTAGAATTGCCGGAGCAACGCCGCATCGGTCTTGTCGAACGACGGGCGGGTGCCAAGCGCGTCATGCTCATAAGGCGTCCGCTCGAACAGGATCGCCTGCGCCTGCGACATGAATGTGTAGAACGGGCTGGAGAGATCGGCCGAGACCTCCTGCTCGATCGCGCCGCGTTCCTTGTCCCAGTCCGCCTGGTTCAGGCTGAGCCCGCGCATCCGCAGCGCCTCGATATGCAAGGCGACGTCCAGATCTGCGGCCGGAGCGGTATAGAGGTACTGGGTGACGGTTTCCGTGGTGTCGGCGTTGTAGCTACCGCCCAGCAACGCACCTAGTTCGGCGAGTTGATCCTTATCGAGACCGTCGCTGCCACGGAACATCATATGTTCGACGGCGTGGGCCGTCCCCGGAAAACCGTCCGGCGCGTCGTTCGATCCCACCAGATAGTTCAACTCGGTGGTAACGACAGGCGCCAACCGGTTCGGCACGATGACGACACGCAGCCCGTTGCCAAGTGTGGCGCGGACGACGGCGTCCGCCGCCGGGGCGGGGGTCGCCGCGTGGTTCGGCCCCGCCAGGATGGTCAGTAGAAGGATGACCGCCGCGCCGATCAAACGCTGTTTCAAACACAAACTCCTGTTGGACCATCATGGGTCCCTGGCAGTCAGACCTATGCGATTGTCATAAAGGGATGATAGCGACAAATTGTTTTCGTGGCAGCCGCGCAAGCGGCACTCTTGCAACGCTATGCTCTGCCGTGTAGAAGCCTTCCAGTTGCAATTCATTCGCATTTGCAGCAAGGGAAACGCCGCATGCTCGTTAGCCTGATCATCGTGTTCCGCGAAGCCATGGAGGCCGGGCTGATTGTCGGCATCGTCCTGGCCGCGACCGAAGGCGTCTTCCGCCGGGGCCGCTGGATCGCCGGCGGCATCGCCGCGGGCATCGCCGCCGCCAGCCTGGTCGCCGCCTTCGCTGCCGCCTTGTCGGACACCTTCGCGGGCGCCGGCCAGGAAGTCTTCACAGCCGGAATCCTTAGCTTCGCCGTCATTATGCTGAGCTGGCACATCCTGTGGATGGCGCACCACGGCCGCGCCATGGCCGCGGAACTCCGTGCCGTCGGTTCGGCGGTGCGGCTCGGTCAACGCTCGCTGGCTGCTTTGGCCGCCGTCGTCGCAGTGGCGGTCACGCGGGAAGGCGCGGAGGTCGTCCTGTTCCTGTACGGCATTGTTGTCGGATCGCATACTACCGTGCTGGCGCTCGCGGTTGGGGGCATCGCGGGACTGGTGTTGGCTGCCACGGTTTCCTGGCTGCTGTATCGCGGGTTGGTAATCCTTCCACTGCACCGGTTGTTTCAGGTTACCAACGGGTTGATCGCCTTGCTGGCCGCCGGCATGGCCGGGCAGGCCGTCTCCGTGCTGCACGGCGCCGACCTGCTGCCGGGCTGGGGAGAGCATCTGTGGGACACCAGTTTCATTCTGGCCGACAATAGTTTGGCCGGACGCAGCCTGCATGCGTTGATCGGCTATTCCGCGCGCCCTTCCGGCATCCAACTCGCGGCCTATCTGGCGACGTTACTGACGCTGGCGATCTGCTCCCGCATCATCGGCCGCCCCCGCGGGGACGCGGGTGGTCGCCCCAGAAGCCGTTCCGTCGCAACCGCCGTCGCGCTGGTCGTGCTGGTGTCCAGCGCCGCGCCGGCCCGAGCGGACGACGTGCCGGTGCTGGTGTTCCACGATCATCGGTTCGAACCGGCCACCATCGAGGTTCCAGCCCACCAGAAATTCAAACTGCAAGTGAAGAACACCGACGACACCGCCGACGAATTCGAGAGTGTCGATCTGAACCGCGAGAAACTCGTCGCACCCGGACAGAGCATCACCGTCTTCCTCGGCCCGCTCGATCCGGGCACGTATAAGTTCTTCGGCGACTTTCATCCGGAAACCGCTCGGGGCGTACTGATAGCGAAATGATCCGCCTGGCATTGGTATTGGCCACGGCGCTGGCACTGCTGGCACCGGTGGTGGCGCAGGCCGATTTTCGTGTGGTTTCACCTTACGAGATCGACCTCGGCGAAATCGAAATCGAGCACAATGGTGCCGCTGTGTTCGATCGCCGCGCCGGACAAGTGGGGGCGACGAGCTACACCACCGAACTCGGCACCGGCCTTACATCGTGGTGGCACAGCGAAATCGAACTCGGTTTCGACCGGGCGCCCGGCTTCGCGCAGTCGACGCTGCTGACCCAGGTGGTCTGGGAAAACATGATGCAGATCACCGAACCCGGTGAAGCGTTTCTGGATACCGGGTTTTACTTCGAATACGGCCAATCGCTGACCACCGGGCACAACGCCGCCAGCAATCAGGTCACCTTCGGCCCGGTAATCGCCAAGGATATCGGCCGCACCGTCCATACGCTGAACCTGTTTCTGACCCGCCAACTTGGGCCGGATCAGACCAGCCAGGGACTCGACTTCAGCTATCGGTGGCAAAGCCGCTGGGACGTTTGGGCGCCGCTATCGCCGGCGATCGAAATCTATGGCGACGCCGGCACGCTCGGCGCTTCGCCGCGCCTGGCACAGCAACAACTGCTGATCGGCCCGGTTGGGGTCGGATCGATCAAGCTGAACGAGTTAGGGCTGGGGCATGGGGGAAAACTGAAATACGAATTGGGTTGGCTGTTCGGCACGACACCGGCGACCGCCTCGGGCACGTTGCGCTGGCGGTTGGAAGTCGAAATTCCATTTTGATTTTGCAATCAACTACGCTGAACGGCAACCCGATCGGCTCGTCTTGCCGCTTCGGGACCTTTCGTCGCAACGGCAACGGCGTTCAAGATGCCGGAACCTGTTCGCCCGATGCCGCCGGAGCAGATAGCTGGGCGTCGATGTCCTCCAACGAACGGTGGCTTGTTTCGATGCCGATGAACCAGAAAGCGGCGGCGCCCAGCACATACCAGAACGCGAAATAATTGAAGGCCGGGATCACCGCATCCAGCGTCGCCTGAGGCGCCACGAAGTTGGACGATCCGGCGATCAACGCCAGACCGGCCGGGCCGATGAATTTGCCCAGGTTGCCGACCCCATACACCAGCCCCATGCCGCTGCCCCGCAAGCGCGTCGGCCACAATTCCCCCATATACGGCCCGACGATGGAGTAGTTGCCGCTGCCGAAGAAATTCTGCGCCACGATCATCACGAAGAACATCGACGCGCCGCCAATGAAGACATCGTGGAGATAACCGGCGATCGACATGGTCACCCCGGCGATCAGGCAGCTCAACATGCCTGACGCCCGGCGGCCCATGGCGTCGGAGATCCAGGAGCAGAAGAAGCGGCCGGCGATCGCCGCCAGGCTGACCCAGATCACCAGTTTTGAAGCCGCGGCCGGAGTGACGCCCAGGACCATTACGAACAGCGTCACCATCCAAAGCGTCAGTCCGACGCCGCCGGTTTGGGTCAAGCCGGTCAGGCAGCCGACGACAAGACTGCGCGGATACTTGAAAAGTTCGGTCCAGCGGGTCGGCTCGATCAGCGGCACGTCGACCGGCAGTGGGATCGTGTTTGGATCGATCTGCAATGCCCAGGCGATCGAGCGGCGGGCTTCCTCGACCCGGCCCATGCGCATCAGCCAATGCGGCGATTCCGGGACGAATGCTCGGATATACAACGTCAGGGCCGCGGGCAGCAGGCCGATGGCGAACAGGCCGCGCCAGCCGATAAACGGAGTCGTATAGGCGCCGAGAAACGCCCCGAGCAGGACGCCGGCGGGCAACATGGTTGTCGTGAGGCCGGTGAGCCAGCCGCGTTTGTGCGAGGGGACGAATTCCTGCACCAAGGTGATATCGACCGAGTACAGGCCGGTCACCCCCAGGCCGACCAGAAACCGGCAAACCACCAGATACATCCAGGCGCCGTGCGGGGTCAGCGCCATCGCGCCGGTGGCGAGCGAGAAATTCAGCACGGTGGCGATCATGACTTTGCGGCGGCCAATCTTGTCCGCCAGCCAACCGTAAAAGATTGAGCCGAACGGGGCGCTGATGCCGGAGGCGAGCAGGATCATCCCTGACTGGCCATAAGTTAGCTGCCAGTCCTTGACGATGAATGCCAGCACAAATCCAATCAGGAAGAAGTCGAAAAAATCGAGCATGTCGCCAACCGTCGCGGCGATGGCGATCTTCCATTGATTGCCGGTCAAAGTCTTTTGTTGGTTGAGCAATTCGAGCATGGCGGACCCTCCCGGTACGCCGCCTGTCTGGCGGCAATTACTCCGCATGACGCTGCTGGTTTTCGGTCGGCGCGGTGTCCCTGTTCGGTGACGAGGCAACTGGTTGCTGCTACGCTGGAGCGAAGCAGACGCTTAGTAACGCGGCACCGTAAGTCATGCGCGGGGCTGCATCAAAGGGTAGTTCGACCGTACACGACAAGGTCATCAGCTTGGTTGCCGATGATGCGGTCACGGGGATTTCGTTTCATAACCGTGGCAGTCTATCGCGCCGAGGAATGCAGGTGCTGACTGCATTGGTCCGAGGCATCCGCGCAACGACTACCGGAAACCGCCGCCCAGCCAGGCCAGCCCCACCCCGGCGACACCGACCAGAACTTCCCGGGCCCGCTTGACCAGCGACAGCGCCAGCCCGGCGGACTCGGGCAACCCCACCGCGAGCGCCGCCAGCGCGAACCCGCCCTCCTGCACCGCCAGGGCGCCGGGAATCGCGAACCCGGCGGTGCGGGCCGCCATCCCCAAACTTTCCACCACCAAGGCTTGCGGCAAACTGGCGGGCACGCCGAGTGCCTGAAAAACGATCCAGGTCTCCAGCGTACCGAGTGCCCATGACAGGGTGTGGAGCAGGGTTGCCCGCAGCAGCGCGCCGCCCCGGCGGTAAAACACGCCGGCGGCCGCGTGCAGGCCAGCCAGGGAAAGGTGGGCCAGGTCCGGGAAGCGCCCACCGATGCGGTCCACCAGTCCTTCCAGCAACCGCAACAGGCCAAAACGCTGGGCCAGCAGGACGCCGCCGGCGACAATCGCTGCCAGAATCAGGCTGCCAAACCACTGGGTGGACCGGTCGCCGCCGCCCAGAAACGCCAACACACCGACTCCGGCCAGCAGGAAAACCGCCTGCGCCAGAATCTCCAACGAGACATCGACGATGACGCTGGCCCCGGCGGCCGATGCAGCGAAGCCTTGCCTGGTCATCATCCTGGCAGCGACCACCTCGCCGCCGATCTGGGCGACGGGAAACAGGCTATCGATTCCTTCTCGGATCAATCTGAGACGGAAACAGAGTGCTATCCCGGGTTCGGCGGTCCGGAACAGGGCATGCCATGCGATACTGGACAGCAGCAACTGCACCAGATGAACGGCGATCAGAAGCGGCAACGTCCAAAGTGCGTGCCGCACGCCTTCCCCGACCGCCGCGATCTCGGTCCAGGTCGAGACAAACGCCCAGCCGCCCCCGGCCAGCACAACGGCGGCCAGGGCGATCAGCAGGCCGCGTTTCATCATGCCGCGAGAAGCCGGGGCTGCTCCGCGAACAACGTCGCCAGGAAGAACGCCCGGCGATGCTCCGAGGTCACGGCGAAGCGTGGACACGCCGCGAACGCGCGATGGATATTGCGGGACACTCGGGAATCCGGATCGGCGGCGAAAAAGAAATGGTTGGCCAGAAGACAGGTGCCGCCGGGCGTCAGCAGATCGGCGATACGGCGGACGACCGACATCAAAACCGCCTCATCCAACGGCGACAGGTAGTACAGCACGTCGGCGACCACCACGAGATCGAACTTGCCGTCGAGCGCCACCGGCAGGTTCAGAATATCCCCTGCCTCGAACGCCACATTGGCAAACCCCACCGCGCGCCGGCGGGCATGATTGATCGCCGCCGGGGCGATATCGATCCCCAGCACCCGCTCCGCCCGAGCGGCTAACTTTTGGGACAGCAGACCCAGTCCGCATCCGAGATCCAAGGCGTGGGCGAAACGCTTGCGTGGCAACAAAGCCATCAGCCGGTCGTATTTCAACCCCTGATACCGGTACCGCGGTGACGCCGAGGCCCACGGGTCGTCGGAGTCCCGATACGCGGCCTCGAACGCCGCCGCGCCGCCTTCATCGCGATGCCGACGCGCGATCCTGGCGTCCGTGCGGGCGCTTTTGAGAAACAGGCCGATATCGTTGGGCAGCATGGCAAGCCATGGCAGACGCGGTGCTATACGTTTCTTTTTCGAAATTAAATGACTGACGCCGGCGACAATCCGTGAAAGGGCAACCGCGGACATAGGGCCGCCCTATAGTTTCACTAACGGAATTTTCGTGCCCGCCGGCGCTGCACTGCACCGGTTTGCCGCACCCAAGTTCAAGATTGCCTGACGAGCAGAGATCCCGAAGCTGCTGTTCAGCATGTTTGGTCGCCCACCCTGGAATAGCCATTCACTATAATTTGAATATGACGACTTTTCCGAAGCCATGCAACGGCGTGTAACGAATGCGCTCAAATGATACCGACGGGTCTGGGAGTCGGTCTCAACCTGTGGGCATGCCGCGATCCGCACGCTGCTTCTCGATCGCGGCGAGAAGAATGCACAACGCGATCCCCTCGGACGCGGCGGTGACATCCGCCAGCGATGGGAAAGTCGGGGCCAGCCGCAAATTGCTGTCGCGCGGATCGTGTCCGTGCGGCCAGGTGGAACCCGCCGCGGTCAGTGCCAATCCCGCCTCTTTCGCCAACGCGACGACCTGTTTCGCGGTCCCCGGTGTCGCATCCAGGCTGATGAAGTAACCACCGTCCGGCCGGACCCAGCTCGCCGCTCCGGTGCCGGCGAGCCGGTTGGTCAGAGCGGCATCGACCGCCGCGAACTTCGGCGCCAGCAGGGCGCGATGGCCCTCCATGTGGCGCAGCAGCCCGGCGTGATCCTTCAGAAAGCGCACATGCCGAAGCTGGTTCAACTTGTCCGGGCCGATCGTGCGTTTGAACGCTCGGGCCAGATACCACGCCACGTTGGCCGGGGACGACGCGAAGAACGCCAGCCCCGCACCGGCCAGGGTCATCTTCGATGTCGAAGCGAAGACGAACGCCCGATCCGGATTCCCCGCCGCCGCGCAGGCGTCGAGCATGTTGGCGATCTCGTGCCGGTTTTCCGTCAGATGGTGGACCGCATAGGCGTTGTCCCAGAACAGCCGGAAATCCGGCGAGCCCGTCCCCATGGCCACCAGGCGGTGGATCGTTTCGTCGGAATACACCTCGCCGGTCGGGTTGGAGTATTTCGGCACGCACCACATGCCCTTAACCGACGGGTCCGCGACCAGTGCCTCCACGGCGTCCATATCTGGACCGAACCCGGTCAGCGGCACCGGCAACAGGCGAATGCCGTATTCCTCGCACAGCGCGAAATGGCGGTCGTAGCCCGGGGTGGGACAGATGAACGCCGGCGATTGGCCCCAGGGCTCCGTCGATCCCGGGACACCCTTCAACAGCGCCCAGACGATGCAGTCGTGCATCAACGCGAGGCTGGAATTGTCCCCGACCACGATCTGGTTCGCTGGCGCACCCAGCACCGGCGCGAACAGGGCTCGCACTTCCGGCAGCCCTTGCAGCACACCGTAGTTGCGGGCGTCGTCACCAGCCTCGGTGATGTAATCGCGGTTGCCGGGGATTGCGAGCATCGCATTCGCCAGATCGAGCTGATCCGCCGCCGGCTTGCCGCGCGTCATGTCCAGTTTCAGGCCACGCGCCCGGAATGCGTCGTATTCGGCCCGCACCGTCTGGTGCAGGGTGTTCAACGCGGCATCCGGCAGATCGGCTAAACGGTTCATGGGCCCCTCGGCATTGCGGCGCGGGGTCTATCGCGAAATGACGCGGATGGTAACCTTTTTTCATGACCGGTCCGGCCATGCGGGGTTGGCTTGGCCCTTGCCGCCCGATCCCGCCGCTCCTAGCCTGTTCCCGGCGGTGGAGGAGACAAACATCATGACGGACGCTTTGACGCTGGTCATTCGTGGCGGTCTTGTGGTTGACGGCACCGGCGGCGCCCCGTTCGAAGCCGATGTCGGCATAGCAGGCGGGCGCATCGTCGCCGTGGGCCAAATCACCGGCCGGGGGGTGGAGGAAATCGACGCGCGCGGCCTGCTGGTCACGCCCGGCTTCGTCGATCCGCACACCCACTACGATGCGCAGGTGATGTGGGCCAACCACCTCACGCCCAGTTCCAGCAACGGCGTCACCACGGCCCTGATGGGCAATTGCGGCGTCGGTTTCGCCCCCTGCAAACCCGAACAGCGCGACATGCTGGTGCGCCTGATGGAAGGCGTGGAGGACATCCCCGAACCGGTCCTGACCGAGGGCCTGCCCTGGGACTGGCAAAGCTTTCCCGAGTATCTCGACCGGTTGGACGCCCGCCGATTCGACCTCGACATCGCGACCCAGGTGCCACACGCCGCCCTGCGCGTTTTCGTGATGGGCGAACGCGGCGCGGCCCGTGAACCCGCCACCGAGGCCGACCGGCAGGAAATGGCGCGACTCGCCGCCGAGGGAATCCGAGCCGGGGCGCTGGGATTTTCCACGTCGCGCACGCTCAACC
>Ga0075030_100002070_pt1 | contig 18206 bp, 15 predicted proteins | sample LitLauG_LLR_2012_FD_71393 | JGI IMG/M metagenome (GOLD analysis project Ga0075030, IMG submission 71393) | Freshwater sediment microbial communities from Pennsylvania, USA - Little Laurel Run_MetaG_LLR_2012 | ecosystem: Environmental > Aquatic > Freshwater > Creek > Sediment | place: USA...
GCCGAGCGCGTGAGCGCCATGGTGCTGCGCGTCCTGGACTACCTCGGGGTGAAGAAGTTGGAGGGCCGAACGAACACTCTCAAGAAGAGGAAGTGCCCGCCCTCGGTCAAGATCATTGATGACGCCAAGGTTCCCGCCGAATTCAAGCACATCACCGTGACGTTACCGCTGCCTTTATGGCAAGAGCTTCTTGCTGGAACCGGAGAGGAGTTTCGGAAGGCTGTTGCATCCGGCGTCCGCAAGCAGGAGACTTCCGTGGAGTTGGAGGCGATCAAGCAGGCGCTGAATCTCGAAAGGACTGTAGAAGGAGCGGACCTCGTTATTAATCGGTTCAAGCTGCAGGTGGTCTGAGCGATTGCGGAATCATCGTAGCAGTAGGCGATGAGCCCGTTCAGCACACGGCCACAGGTACATCCGAGAAAATCTTGAAAAGCGGGCACGGCGTACCGCCCTCGTCGCCGGGCATCTCCGTGTAGTGAACATTTGACACGGCGGTCCTCCCGCCACAACGTGTGTAGGGCAGAAGAACCTGAATCGTTAGGAGAGGGGAATCGAGCATCAGGAAAATGACTGTGGTGTCGGCGAGGACGTCCCGCTCGTCGGACTCGAACGATCCCATGCGAACATCCAGCGTAATCATGGCTGCTTGCGGTTTCTTGATTCCAACCATAGTTCGCAAGTAGCCGAAGCTCCGTGCAGTCCTGACGTCGAAGTGCTCCAAGACGGAGGAATCTTCAAACTCAGCCTGCTCAATGTGGTCGTGAAAATACAGCGCGACTAAGGGCTCTATCGTCCCGGTTTCGATCAGTTGAGTCTTGAGGATTTCAATCGCTTGGCGAGCCCTCGCTCGCATCGTGTTGGGATCTGCGTGGTTCATATCTGCCTGGATTATAGCCGGAGCCATCAAGCATGGCGTTTGGAATTGCCGGTGCTTCAACTTGCCTTTGGGGACCGATCCCACATTCAAAGAAGGAAGGAGAGTTTCACAGTGTTTACAGAATTGATGCCGCTGCTCAAACAGCGGGCCGTCATGATCACCATTTCGGACGTCGGCCAGGGACTGCTAAGGGTGAATATCATCCCACGCAAGCTCGTCGTCGATGGCAGTTCTGATGAGAATACGGCGCTCACCACGCCGCTCTCAATCACGGGCAAGGCCGAGGAACTGGATAGGGAATTGCCCGGCCAGCTCGCGACCTTTACCGAATCGATCGCCAGAACGGGGTCGAACTTGGATGAACTGAAAACGCAGCACGCTGCCGCGGTTAAGGCATTGGAAGCCGAGAACAAGAAGAAACTGGATGACAAGAAGAAGGTGAACGGTTCCAAAACGGCGAGCACGCCACCGAATCCGAATCCTCCAGCTGAGTTCAAGGATGGCAAACCCGTATTCGGAACCAAAGCGACGCCACCTGCGGGCGAAAGCAGGAGCTTGTTCGATACGGCAACCGACCAGGCCGACGCCGACGTCGTCGAGCAACCTGCAGAAGACGATGCGACGGCGCCGCCACCGCAACATCCGAGCGCATCCGCAAATTCTTATCCCGACTGAAAGGAGGAGTGTAGGATGTCAGAGTAGTTGACAGATCCACCACTGATTCTAAACGGGCGCCAATGACCGCTTGCCAGAATTGCTGACAATTTGTTTCACTATTCCTGGCATAACCCTACGCCCGTGCCATAATTGTGGTAGTGGGTCAAACTGACCCACTACCATAATTGTTGACATAATCCTACCTACTCGCCCTGCCGCTCTGTTGTGCCGCTCCTGGCGACGAGAGCGGGCGATGCGGCTCGCATCGATTGGCGGCGTCATTTTGCGAGACCACGCGGTCAGGTAACCTTCCCAGGTGGCCGACGATCCGCCCACCTGGTCAGGAAGCTAAACCCTGCGCCTCACCGATTACGGTAAACCTGGGCCTCAACTGACGAGATATTTCCAGCAGACGTCGGGGAATCTCGCCTTTCGCCGCGCCCTGCCCGCGCGCGGCAGCTTCCTGATGCCCGGCGCCATTCGGGCCGGGGCAGGCATCGATATTTAGCCGCTTTGGTCTCACTGCTACCCGTATCTCTAACCTCGGCAAGACAACAGATCCGTGGAAGGTTCGCGAGCAATACTCAAGAGGTTGGCAGTTGCATGTTCGAATTCACCAGTTGCCCTGTCCTGTGCAACCCCCACGGGTTCAAAAAAAGATGCGGTATCGGTTTGCGTTGCGAAGTCTCTGCTCCTGAGTTGCACCGGCGTAGTGTTAACGAGAAAGTCATGCGCAAGCCGCGTCATGCCATCGGCGTTCACTGCACTTGGTAACATGCGCGCAGTTAACGGCTTATTCCATTTCATAGCCTGCGCGCTGATCGCTTCTACGAGAGAAGACAACTGGGCCGGGGAGGTTTCCATTTGCAAGGGAACCATGTCCAACCCACAACCGCAAACACAGGCATACAGTAAGAGGTCCTTCACTTCGAACGCACCTTCGCACAACCGCCGCGCGAGCCAGGTATCTTCGAGAACCGAGAGCATCGTGCCGTTGAAGCCGACTTGCCGATAACGGGCGAAGGCTTGTTTCAGCAAGTTGTTGATGGCGTAAAGCGAGAATAGAAAGTCGTAGTTCCCGATGCGCGTATTGTTGAGCCGTTCGACCGCTCTGACAGCGCTGGTCTCCTCGCCGGGAAAGGGCGCCAGGGAAAAATCAATGCCCTTGAATTCCAGGCCTTCGTCGCCCGCTAGGTGCTCGGCGAAGTTCACAACCGTCTCGACATATCGCTCCGCCTGCCTTTGAAAGTCTAACAACTTCTCATTGATGAGCCCACCTTGGCGAAAACACCGATTCATCAATTCCGCGAGCTCCAGCGCTATGCTGAAGCCATCCGCTCCGGCATGATAGGCGGCGGGGAAATAGGGCGTGTTCGGGGGAACATTGGCCATAACAGTGAAGCGAAAGTTTGACAGACTGTGCTCATGAACACGCGCGAGTTTCGCAATGATTTCGCCTGCCTTGCGGATGGCACCCCGGTGGACGCCAGCTGGGCTGCTGACCAAGGTGTGAGTGAAGACGTTTTGGGTTCCCGCAATCACTTCTGGAACAGCGGCCAAGGCGTCAACGGGCATGGCTGCTGAGCGGTAGTGTGGCCCTGGCAAGCAAAACCAAGCCCGGCCGCCCAGGATGTCTTCCATCGCCTTAGCCAGCGCTAGCGCCCGACGCGGTGCCTCGGCCGAATAATAGATGCAATCCGGCGGTTGGCACGCCAGCCGCAGGCAGCGGGCATCAATGCCGTGCTCACTCAGCAGTGCCGGGCTGCGATTTACTAGGTGTTCTATCCGTGTCGCGCTTCGTTCCGGCGCGTCGACATTGATGTTCAACCCGAAGGTGACCGTTCGAATAAGGTTGCTCATAGCCTTGCCAATTTTCTGAGCTGACCGGCACTTGACCGACGGCCAGATCGGGAGATCAAGTAGTGCTGCTCCAAGTTTCTTGACAACCAAGATACAGATGTGGGGCATTCTGATCGCCCCTGCCTTTGCGTCTCTAGATCAATGGGATACTGCTCCGACCGCCGGCACTGGCTGGTCGGTCTGCACGACGAGGCCGCGCTCGATCCGGCGGACCTCCTCGTAATCGGCCATCATTTGGTTCCTGTCCTCGTGCAGAAGGACTATGAAGCCGAGAGCCAGCGTGGTGAGCAAATCCTTGGTCTGCTGCACGCTATCGCCGTTGGACACCTGCACGGACGCGAAGTGGTAGCTCGGTAGAGAGCGCACAGCGTCGAGGATTTCGATGTTACGAACCACGCCGGTCGCTCTGCTGATTAGGAATACGACAATTAAGTGTTTGTGCAGTTGGTAGCCCGTTGGGATTTCACCGAGTCGGGCGAAGTACCGAACTGCGCGGTCCACTTGGCTGTCTCCGGTCGCCACCCGGCAGAACCGGGGTTGCCCCCCGCCATGCGGTCGGGCGTTGACCTCGATCAGGCGTGGCCCCGCCGCGGTCAGCATGATCTCGACGTGCGCAGCGCCGAAACGCATTCCGACTGCGTCGAGCACGCCCTTGGTGTAATCCACCAGCGTGGGCACCATGGGCTCGTCCATAGCAAGCCATTCCAGGCTGTCATAGACTGCCATGTGCGGACCATTGTCGATCTTTCGGTACCGGCAGACGTTGGTGATCGTGTGGACGCCATCGTAACTGAAGACGTCTACCACGAACTCGGTGCCCGTCGCATACTCCTGCACGAGCATCCGATCATTGATAACGTCCCATTGGTTGGTCTTGCCCAACTGAGCCTCGAACACGTCCCGCCAGCCTTGACCGCGATACACTCGGGTCACTCCGTCCGTGCTCGCACTCTTGGGCGGCTTGACCACCAGATCACGACCTGCGAGATTCTCTCGCGCGACCCAAGTCGCGACCTCCGCAGGGTCCGCCGTGCAAATCTGCGCGAGCACTGGAAGTCCCGCTTTCCGGACGGCCCGTGCCATCTCCCACTTGTGCCTTCGGGCACTGGCGAACGAGGGAACATTGGCCATGTGTGGAGTCAGCCGGGCCGCCAGTTCGTCAGCTAGCTCTACTCCGGTCTCAGTGCCGGGCAATATGCATCGAGGCGACAACTCTGCCAATCGCTTTACTACGGGCTCAATATCTCCGGTGAACAGGATAACCTCGCCGAAGTCCTCTGGGTGGAATGACGGTAGGTAGACGTCAGGTGGCTTTGGACGGGAAAGCACAGCGGCGACCGAAACGCCTGCTTCCTTGAATGCGCGCGCGTAGAGCCCGCCGGAGGAGAATGGATCGACAATAACCGCCGGTCCATTCGAGTTGCTGAACGGCTCTAATGTCATGATTCCAACCCTCCCTGCAACGCCAGCGCCGCGGCTTTGGCGCAGTATCGATCCCAAGCGTCCGCGACACTCGGACTCAATGCCCTAGCTCGGACGGACGAGTGCACAAGTCCCTTCTCAACTATCAGTTCCACCGGCGTGCCGTTGTTGCGCAGGTGCCCCGCGTAGTTATGCGAGTCCACTAATAGCGAGTCGAGTTCCCCACCCATAATGTAGGCTGGTGGCAAACCGTGGAATTTACCACTGACCAGCGGCGATACATAGGGGTGGGCAACCTGCTCTGGATCGGGACAGTAACACTCTGTGTAATACGCCATCTCGCCACCAGTGAGTAGCGGAGCATCCTCACCGCCGTGCCGCCATCGCGTGAAATCTAGCACTGGACTTATCAGCGCCTGCCCACGGAGGGCTGGGCCACCGCGGTCGCGGGTCATCATGCTCACCGCTACGGCCATGTTGGCTCCCGAACTCTCTCCACAAATTACGATGCGCTTGGGATCAATTCCGAACCGTGATCCCTCTGCGGCAGCCGCGCAGAGTACCGCGTAGCATTCATCCGCAGCCGCTGGGAATGGGTACTCTGGAGCAAGCCGGAAGTCCGGAGCGATTGCGACCAGGCCTGACTTCGCGCACAGTTCGGCGACCACCGTGTTATGGGTGGCGAGAGAGCCGACTACGAAACCCCCGCCGCGGATGTAGATGAGAAGGCCCGGGCCCCGTACGCGATCAGGCCGATAGATCCTCAGCCGCAGTTGCAGCCCGTGATATATGGCCGTCTCATCGGTAATGGTCACGCCTGCTGGTAAGTTATAGGGGAATTCTCGGGTCAGCCCGAGGTAGAGTTCGCGCTGCTTCACAAGGGGGAGTCTATAGAAATCGGGAGGCATAGCATTATTGCAGCGATCGATGAATTCCTCTAAGCCTTCAGCGTATGTCATGGTTTTTCTCCAATAATTGAAATGTGGTGATACAAGTAGTACCCGAGCGCAGAACCTCGTTCAGCAGGCCGCGGCGCATCAGCACCGGTAGACACAGGCTAGTGCCGAGACCGCCAACCCAAAGGGCTACACTCAGGCCCCAGAAGTCGATGCACGCCGCGGTCATGAGGCTGCCGAGCGGGATCGCGCCCCAGATCAGGAATCGCTGTACCGCATTGACGCGGCCAAGTAGTGCTTCGGGTGCCTCAGTCTGCCGGAGAGTCAGGGATGTGGGGCCAAACGCGCCCTCACCGACGCCGTGGACGACGCTTGCGGCGACCAGACCCACGACGGAGCCGAACGCGCCGGCGATGGGCGTTAGCACGAGCCCGAGCACCGAAACCACCGCGCTCGCCGCCAGGGTTCGACCAACACCGATGCGGGCGACCAGTTTCGGCGAGAGCAGGTTCCCGAGCGGGAAGCCGGCAGCGGCGGCGCCGACGACCACGCCGATCCCGGTAGCGCTCAAGCCGAGCACGCTCTTGCAATAGAGAACCAGACTTGACTCAATCATGCTTAGGAATGCTACGTAGACGACGCCACACGAGATTACCGGCTCAAGCCGGTCGTGGCCCAGCACGAACAACAGACCCTCGCGGATGTCGCGCCGCAACCAGCCGCGAGTCCGCGGCTCCGCTAGCGCACGGGCCGACCGATGCCGGATCGTCAACAGTACGACTACCGAAATGGCGAACGTCGCTGAATCGACGACGATCGCAGCGGCGGTGCCGACCGCGGCGATGATAGGTCCGGCGGCCATCGGTCCGACGGTCCGCGACACCGACTCCGAGAAGAATAGCCGGGCGTTGCCTCCCTGTAGGTCGTCCGCGCCCGACATCAATTCGGGCAGATACGAGGTGTAGGCCACCTGGAAGAACACTACTGCGGACCCGGCGAGCGCGACGAGCTCCATCAACAACGGGAACGTGAGCACGTTGAGCAGCGCGAACGCTGCGATCACCGCGAACACCGCTGCTTGCAGCGTGTCGCATACGAGCATAGTCGAGCGCCGCGGCAACCTGTCGACGATGGCGCCCGCGGGTAGGCCGAACACCAAGAACGGGACGAAGAGGGCGAACGGAAGCAGCGCAGCCTGGGCGCAGGAGGCACCCACGATCTCGACCGCAAGAAGGGGCAGCGCGAGAACGGCGAACTGGTCGCCGAACAGGCTCAAGGACTGACCAGCCCAGAGGTGATGGAAATCGCGGCGTTGAGAGTCGAGCTTGGTAGGCGCGGTTTTCATAGAGTTCGATGCCCCCAGCCTGCGAGGACGACGGCGGCCGGCCTGACGATCAGTTCGAATGCCTGCTCGGCCGCCTGCGCAGCTTCATCGCAGGCCTCGGCAGTGTCACCGTGCACGACCGCGTACCCGTACCGGCACGACACATGGTCGTTGGGTGGCAACACCAAGCGTTGCCCGGGCGAGGCCAGCGGTAGCGCCACGTCGACCGCCCGGGGCAACAACCGATTGTCGACGCTTACCGATTCCACGGTGGCGTCGCACTTCGGGTAGAAGAATCGGATCGCGGCCACGCCGCACGCGTTGGACTCGATGGCGGGTGCCTCGCCGCAGGCGATCGCGACAGCCACGCGGCCGGGGTCGATACCCGAGGCTACCCAGCCGACATAGGGGATCATGTCGCCGCCGAGGCGGGCGTTGATCTCGACGATCTTGGGTCCCGTGGCGGTGAGCCGCAGTTCGGTGTGCGTAATGCCGGTCCGGTACCCAACCGCCCGGTGTGAGGCTTGGAGCACCTCAAGCACCCGCGGCTCGCACAACAGTGGATCCGCGCTGTCGACGACATGACCGACCTCCTCGAAGTGCGGGTAGTAACCGGTGACCTTGCGGGCCAGGAACATCGGTGTGAGCGCACCGTGAGCGATCGCGGAGTCGACGCTGATCTCGGGCCCGTCCATGTACTCTTCAACTAGCACACCGGAATCGAAGTAAGGCACGCCGTCCTCATGCGCGTTGCGGGCGTGGGCGTATGCGGCGGCGAGATCGCCCGATCGATTCACGAGGCTGACACCCAAGCTGGCGCCGAGCGCCCGCGGCTTGACAATAACCGGATAGCCGATTGTGTCCGCGGCCGAGGTGGCCTCAGTGAAGGACGACACGGGCACCGAGCGTGCCTGGGCCACGCCGGCCTCTGCCAAGGCCAGACGGGTCTGGTGCTTGTCCCTACAACGCGCGACTGCCAGTGCGGGCCCACCCGGAAGCCCGAGCTCTTCGGCGACTTGGGCCGCGTGTACCACGCGGATCTCGTCCCAGCAGATGACGCCATCGAGCACAACATCGTCGGGCAGACCACGCGCGGCCGCGACCATTGCAGACACGTCCAGAGTGTCAACCCGCGTGCTGCCGACGACGTACGGACGCTCCCATTGCACGTCGCGGTCCAGCAGCAGCCATACCCTTGCGTACTGGGCGATCATGCGGAGCAGGTACTCGCGGTAAAGATGATATCCGCTTGAGATCAACAGGACAGTTTTCGTTGCCTTCGATGATTTCGCCATGGTCGTTCCCTTTCTAGGCCGCGTAGCGCGGCAATTGGCCTGTGTTGGTGTGCAAAAAGGAGACTTCCGCGGCGTGCTCGCAGAAACGGAAGTGGATGACGACCGAGTCGTTCTCGGCAACTGCGATAGGTCGCTCGAAGCACGCGAACGCCTGCATCCAGTGCGACGGGCTCCCGCCCGGAGCGTTCGAAAGCGACACACCTTGAACGAGTTCGGCCTCAAACCAGAACACGATCCCGTGGACCTGACCGGTAGCACTGGCCCGCAGCTCAATCGTCCGATCGACCGGCGCGAACGAGTACGTAGCCAGGTCTTCCGCAACCAGCACGTGCGGGTCTGAGAGCAGCCGGTAGGGCCAGGAGTCCAGACGCACAGGGAAGTAGCTTTGGGTGGACAGCTCGTTGAATCCCCCGAGCCGGAACCCGTCTACGTAGTCGTCGACCTTGTTCAGACGGTATACGGCGTCGCTCTCGAGGAGGGCGCCGTGAAGGGAAAACGCGCGTGGCATCAGGATGGCGTCCGGCATCAGCAACTCGGAGCGGGCGTGCCGCAACGCACCAAGAAAGCCCTCACCCACGAACCCACAGTCGATGGTTTCGGACAGTAGCACGTCGGCGCGGCGCGGCATATCGACGCCAACCCGGACGTCGTAGGAGACCTTAGGGATCAGCGTGACGCGGTCGGCGTAGTCGTTGTCTGCGATGATCTCTCTGGCCTTGTCGGCTACGGGTGCGACCATCTCGCAGGCGTAGACATGGGCGGCGCCGTGCCTGGCGGCGAGCATAGAGAGCAGGCCGGTACCCGCACCAATGTCGAGCACGGTCTTGTCGCAGAGGTTTGTTGTCTCTCTGATCGCCCGCGCGAGGGCTTCGTTGCGCGCCCGATCGTTCAGCATCGGGAAGTGCCAGCGCGGCACCATCGTGCGGTGGATCCGCGCTAGTCGACGGTTCACCTCATCGTTCGGGCCGATCAGAGTGCTAAGGTGCTTCAGCAGGGAGTAGGCGCGGTCGAGGGGGCGCTCGTCGATTAGCCGGTCGACTGTGTCGAGTATTGCGGTGACCCTGGTGGCGCGTGCTCGGCCGGCTGGGATGCGTTCTATGTTCTGGGTCATGTCGTTTCGCTCCAGTGACCGTCGACCGGAATCTCGCGAAACACCCGCATGGGCGCGGAATCGACGATAAGCAGGACGCGGTCCGATGTTGTGATGGCGGGTTGGGTGCATTGCTCGAGCTTGTGACGGCTGATGCGGCCGTGGTGCCAGGGGCAAACGACGCGCTGGCCATCGCAAGCCCCATGGGTGAGCGGGCCGCCGCGGTGCGGGCAGGTCATGTCGATCAGCACGACGGTACCGCCGCGGCGGTCGATCTTGTAGAACCTTGCTCTGGTGGCAAACCCAGCGGGCAGGGCGTTACGGCTAAAGATTGCGATCGGCATAGCGGCGGTAGTCTCCGATTGAATAGATGGTGTAGTGACATTCGTCGGACAGCGGTACGGCGCCGTGGAGGCGGTGTTTCGCGATCACCACGGCCTCACCGGACTCCAGGTCGACGAAGCTGTTGGGTCCAGAGGCAAACCGCAGCGCGCCGCGGTCTACCACGCAGAGCTCGTCGCCATCGTGAACGTGGGTCACCGACAGCAGCCCCTTAGGCTCGATCAACCTTGTTACCTGCAGGTTGGTCTGGTCGGCCAGGACAGCATCGCGAATCTCCATGCCGAGCTGGCGGTAGTCATCCTTCTTGCTCATCCAAGTGAGCTGCGCTGCGAGGTCTCGCTCGGACAGATCCTGAAGGTAAAGCGTCTGCTCCATTCCGAGGACCAACTCCGGGATGATAGCCTCGCCGTGGCGCTCGATCGCGTTCAGCAGCAGTCCCTCATAGGTCATGCGGCCATGGTGCTCGTCAATATGCGCGTGTTCGAGGTAGTAGCGAGTGTCGATACGGTCTCCATAGACGTGGCGTAGGGAATTGGCGACCTTCTGACAGTAGGGACCGAAGGTGTTCTCTGCAAGTGTGATCGCGCCCAAATACCGAAAAAAGTAGCGTGGTTGACTGGTAATGCGGTGAAAGAAGTTGTTCAGCAGCAACGTGGTATTCAGGTAGAACTGCCAATGGGAGTGAATCTGTGGCTGCAACCCGACGCTCGTTAGCGCGCGCTTGAACAGGGTGCTGTGTTTAGTGTCGTGGACGCCATAACCATACTCATCGACCAATACTCTGAACAGCTGCGACTGCAGGTCGCCGTAGTCGCCGAGTGAATAGCGGGCCATATGCGATGCCTCGGTGAGAAAGTCGACCGCGTGTTGTATGAGAAGCAACTCAGCCGCCTGGCCCGGGTATCTCGACGCGGTCACCAGGCTGAGCGAAGCGGGGACCTGGGCCTTGAGCGGAACGATCCGGTCCTCGAAGTACGCCTCGAACTGCCGCCTGTTCCACGTGCCGCTGACCTGCACCTCCTCGTCAATAAAGCCGAGCGCGTAGTCCGCGAGCCGCGGCTTCACGACGCTCGCGAGCTGGCGCAGCTTATCGCCGTAGAATTGAGTGAACGAAGCATCGAGTGACAGTTCGCCCTCTGGCAGGAACAGGAAGTCGAGCTCGTTAAGGGCCGTCAGGATCCGGTTAACTGTGAACGCGACGTAGTGAAGATGGGTGTCGAGCGTCGAAGGAGCAAACCGCATGTTGCGGAACGATGCGGGTCGGACTGGCCGGCCCCAAGGATCGGGGTTCTCCCAGGTATCGATGTCGGCAAAAAGGGACATGGCCGACAGTTGACCGAGAGCCCTCTGAAAAATGGCCTCCTCACGCTGCTCTCTTCGTCGTGAGCTGCTGCTAGTCTGCTCCGGATTGGTCATGACTCAGTTTTAACGTCATGCCGCCTCCGGAAGTAAGTGCCCAGGCCTCCCGCGACACGTCCCAAACTTGAGGACCTCCCGCGACACCTACCGAACCCGACGACCACGTGAGAGGTATGGAGAGGTGCATTTGTCGCACTGGAACAAGCTAATAATACTGACAAAGCCCGGCGACGAACCGCCAGTTCGTCCGTCGCTCGCAGATTGATAGGTCAGGATCTCCGCACTATCCCCACAACTGCTACTGCGTCGCCGAGCGAATAGAGATGCTCTCCCCCATCGAGCGCATTCTTATCCCGTAGAGCTTCCTTCATCTTGTATGCGAGTCTCGACGAGGGATTGTAATCCTTCGACTTCGACTGCCCTTCCCTCGACAGGTCTATTGCAAGTTGGTTCACTCCGCGCCAGGGTGCGTCTTCCAGCCCTCTCAGTGATCCAAAGACGATCGTCGGAACACCGTCGCGCCCTTCAATACGTGCACGCACAAGGTGGACCCAGGCCGCGAGTTGGTTGGACGTCCCCCGTTCCAACTCTATGCTCTTGTCGAATAGCCGGCCTTCGACGATACATTTGCCGAAACCACCAAGCCATACTACAATGTCCAATTCGCTGCAGACGTCCTGCCTTTCGTCCACACCGATTACCCGTTGCTCGCCACGGCTGGTTTCAAGCCACAACAGGGGGAACCTGTCACAATGAGATGCGATAGCTGCCGCTATCAGGCTCCACGTCTCCTTTTTCTTGTCGAAGAACTGCCGAGAAAGGTCGCACCCGACCGATAGCAATGCATCCTTCAGCGACGCGAAATGAATTGACTTGTTGGACATAAACCAGAGGATTGGAGGGTCCTTTTTGCGCGCTTTGAATGTCGCCTGAACGGTTCCGGCAGCGCGGACTGAAAGCCATGGGCGGCCTCGAGCAAATTCCAGGGGTGACAGTTCAACGTCTTGCAACACTACGCCTCCGGGCCGAACCAATTGTTCAAGACTACTGGAGTACGAGTCCCAGTCAGGGCTCAGGCAGACTTGGGGAGGAAGAAGCCTCAGTTGTTTCGGGTGCTTGTTGAAGAGACCTGCTGCCAATGAATCTTCCAACACGGCAACCTGCAAGTCCAGGTCGCGTTGCGTCAACCATCGCTCAACTTCAGCGGCCGTATCCGGGCCATCCTGAAGACACACATAAGTGACGCGGCCCCGAACCCTGGGGGCATGAGTTTGCAGAGCCTCGGCCAGCTTAATCAGGTGCTGATACCTGTCCTCAACCACAACCACTGGTCTTGGAGCGAATCCGACCTCATCTGTTCTCGCCATATGCGGTCCCTCTTTCTAGTATTGCCGCCCCCATATGGTTATGCCTGGGAGCGTTGCACGAGAGGAATCTCCCACCAGCATAGGTATTGTCGCCTTTCTTCAGCGTCTTGGCTAGAGTCGAACTTCCAGCCGAGAATTCTCGCAGCTTTGCGCATAAGGTCCACACCGCCAAGACTCTTTTCCGCTCGGTTGGGAATGCCTAATAGCTCGTTACGGATCTCGAATCGGAGGAACTCCGACAACGCATCCGAAGCGACGATTAATACCGGAGTCGTGCCCGGCTTTCCGTGACGAACGGCGTTCCGCAAACCTTCCGCAAGGAAAAAGCCGAGCGCACCCTCGATTGGAACGTGCAGGTGTGCGCGTTCCGGCCATTCAAACCGCTGAACCTGAAAGGGAGCATTGTTCTCTCGGCAACCGAACAGAGTTCCATTGCCCAGATCGAGATCACGACGTGTAGCCTCATCAGCAGCTACGGCAGCGAACAATTCCATGCAAAGGTCAACCGTGGATCGGACGCTAGTCTCGTCAAGCGCTTGGATGTCACGAGGGAGAGCGGTCGTCTGCTTGTCCCACAAGAAGAGGCTTCGGATGAATGTCTGGTTTCGCTCGATCAGCTTGACCAAAGTCGCCGCCAGTTGGTGATCTGTCTCAATTATCCGCTGAAGAGCTCTCGTCCAGACTAGGAGTCCGTGGTCCAAGAGATCCGTAAACTCGAAGCGAATGGCGTTCTCAATCGCACGTGCAAAGGGAGCGATGTCAGAATCAGGGTCCATTGGCAGGACCACCGTCAGGCGATCACCGGGCCTAGCACTGAGGTATCCAGGCTCCCCAACAATCGGCGCGGACCGGAACAGTGCCCAGTGCGCTCCCGGATCGCTATGCAACTTGATACGGACAATGTAAGCCCGCGAGACTCGACCAGGGACCTGCGTGCCAGCGTACATAGCTTGATCTTCTATGTCGACGACCTCCTTGCCGAAATGTCCTACTGGAGCCAGGCCATTCCGTGCTGCTGTTTCATTGCCGGCACTTACGTGGTCAGAATTCGGGTCGGACACGAGCAAAGGTACATTCATTGTATCGAGGGTTGACACCAGTGTCCGAAGTGTTGCATGAGATTTTAAGAGTCGCGCGATCAGCCAGACGGCGCTGCCCACCAGACCAAGCGCGATGAGTGCTGGGAGCAGAGGATTTGATTCGGCGTCGCGTGGAAGGTAGGCGACGAGCCATTTAGACTGGCCGAGATAGACGGCAATTGCATGGCTTCCCACGTTTGACGCTGAGGCGCTGCTATCATTTCCGCCATTCGGTGGTTGTGGCGACGCCGGGCAACTTAACAGCCGCCCATCAGTGATGTCTTTTCCGGGATCGCTATTGAGACAGTCATTTACCCGATCTCTGAGATCGTTCGCAGCACGGCTGTTGAGGCTAACCAGGCCATCGAGGACGCTTTTCCATGTCGCTGAGACGCCTGGTTGCAATTGCAATGAAACTAGTTCTGATAAGCTACCTGTTCGACCGGCGAGAAGGTTCGGATCGAAGGTAAGGTCGATCGCCGCGACGGGCCGCTCTTCGGCGAGAAAGTTGATCGGGGCGAACACGGTCGCGTTGAAGCCCAAGCCAGCAGCGTCGAGGTAGAGCCCAGTGTATCGGAACATGGCTCCAGGGGGTAGCGGCCTGAAGTACAAAGAGCGGTTGATCAGGCAGGCGTTGCGGGTCGGGATGCCGGCCAACAAGTGAAGTTCATCTTCGAGGTTTCGTTGATCGGGCGGGACCCAAGTCATAATGTCACCACTTGGAAACATGATGTAGGCCCGCCCAACATGTCCGGTGCCGAGTCCCGCGAGGTCCACCCCTCCGCCCGATGTCGCACTACCCAGACGCTCGAAGAATGTTGCAATAGACGCCGCAGAGACCTCGTGGGAATCATCAGACGCAGGGTTCTGGTACCCGCACCCGGCCCTGACCTCTTTCTTCGGGCGAAACCACAGAATCCGGGCCTCGGGGACCTTGGTTTGACCGCCTCCCTCTGAGACGCTGTACGATACCCGCCGAACCGTCCACCCGGACGGCGCATTCTCGCTTAGAAAGTTGGTCATCTTGATTTGACTGATCTTGGGATCTCCAAGCGATTCTGAATCCTCTAGAACGCGTACTGGTGGACTCTCTGCAAGTTTTTTGGGTGCCGGTTTGGAATCAGGGTAAATGGCAGTGCGACATTCATCTCGCTCTGACTTTGCAGGCAGCCCGTTACATACACGCCTCAACTGACTGACGATGGCGGCGCTGACGCCGATATCCGATTCCATCAGCATAGGGTCGGCGCGGGCGTCGAGAAGTTCCGCCTTGGTCAGTCCAGCTAGAAAGCTGGACTGCGCTGTTCCCCATCGAAGGGTTTGTGCGCCTAGGTACGTGAGGAGAAGGAGCGCGATGGCTACCGTTACAAGGATAACTGGGGTCGATGAGGGTAGGGCAATGAGATTTGGAGGACCCGGCTGGCCGGCAATAGCGCTCGGCGCGGGGTGTTCCGACTGGCGTTGCATTGGGTTTCCTTCCCCGTCCACGTGTGATGCTAGAACAACCCAGCTACAGCTCCCGCCGTGGACGGATGAAAGATTACCACGTCCCCGAGGCGTGTCGCCAACCTCGGGCCTCCCTCTTCTGGGGAGTCGCAGGGGAGGTGAGGGGAGGTGACCGGAGAACGACGACCGAGTGCAGCGAGGGCGAAGCGGGTCCGTCCCCAGTGATCAGTTCGGCCCAGCCGTCTGCTGCTCTCCGGGCTGGTGCCAGACCAACCCGAGCCGGATCGCTAACAACACTTGCGCCCATACTGCAGAAGCCGACGCTGGACGTCTGCCTCAGGGAGATAAGCTAGAGCGAGGAGATAATCGCTCAGGGTGGAAGGTTAGCCGGAGGAACATGCAGATCACGTCTCTGACACCAACGTCATTAATTCTTGAAATCCTACAAGGAGCGTAAAAGAAAGAGAGTAGTAGGTGCAGGATGCCAGAACAGTTGCCAGCTCCGCAAAACGGCTCTATCCCGTCCATCGACGCGGCGTTTACTCGGCTCGATATGGGCAGGACCCTCGAACAGGCTCACTGTCACGGGTCCGGCCTTTATGCCGCATCGTGGAAAATGATGCCGACCGTGTGACGGCGACCCGAGAGGATGCGGCTGACGCCGTGCCGCAGGTTCACGCAATACATACCGCGCGTGCCCTGCACAGGCCGGTTGTGAACCGCGAAAATAACGCCGTCGCCCTGACGGAGCGGCACGACCATCGGCCGGCTCTGCATACGCGGGCGCTGCTCCGTCATGATGAACTCGCCGCCGGTGAAGTCCACGCCGGGGTCGGACAGCAGAATAGCCAGCTGGAGCGGGAAGACATGCTCGCCGTACAGATCCTGGTGCAGGCAGTTGTAGTCGCCGACCCCATATTGAAGGAGAAGCGGCGTGGGCCGCACCTGGCCGGCATTGTGACAACACTCCAGGAAGTAGCCGTGCTGTTCCGGATAGCGCGAATCGATTCCCATTGCTTCATTCCAGCGATTGGCGATTGGGACCAGATGCGCGTAGACCGCTGTCCGGAGTTCGCTCAGAAGATGGGGAAGCGGATAGCTGAAATACTTGTATTCGCCGCGCCCAAAGCCATGCCGTCCCATGACGACGCGACTGCGAAAGATGTCGTCATTCGGGTAAAGGCCGGCGATGGCCCGGCACTCTTCCGGGAAAAGAAGCTGTTCCATTACGGCGTTGCCCTGTCGGTCCAGGTCTCTCCCGATGCCCTGCCAGTCGAACGGATCAACGCGCTCGACTGCTGGTTTCACGCGACTCTGCAACTCGCCAATTCCCTCGATCCGAATCATGCATGCGCCTCCTTTTCGAGAAGCGCGCGTTTCCGCTCTACGCCCCAGCGGTAGCCCGACAATGCGCCATCGTTGCGTACCACGCGATGGCAGGGGATGGCTACTGCCAGCGCGTTGGCGCCGCAGGCCTGGGCGACTGCACGTACCGAATTCGGAGAGCCGATGAGCTTTGCAACCTCCGTGTAGCTTGCGGTCGAGCCCGCGGGAATTTTCCGCAGCGATTGCCAGACGCGCTGCTGAAAGGCGGTTCCGCGTACATCGAAAGGAAGATCGAGGCCGAGTGCCGGCGCTTCGACAAACCCGACCACTTTCGCGACGAGCCGCTCAAAACCGGCGTCACCGCCGATGAGATTGGCTTTTGGAAACTGGTCCTGCAGATCGCGCGCAAGCGAGTCCGGGTCGTCCCCCAGAAGAATGGCGCAGATACCACGGTCGCTCTGAGCTACGAGGATCGAGCCCAGAGAGCATTCGCCCACAGCGAAGCGGATGTCCGTTTGAGCTCCCCCGGCGCGATAGTTTGAAGGTGTCATACCCAATACCCGATTCGAGGTTTCATAAAAACGGCTGTTCGAGTTGTAGCCCGCGTCGTAAATTGCCCCCGTCACCGTATCGCTCTTATTGAGCGACTTTCGCACGAGATTGTCGCGGTGCGCGGCCGCGTATTCTTTGGGCGTAAGCCCCATTGCCGCCTTGAATACGCGGTGAAAGTGATAGGTGCTCAAGCCGACGTGCTGTGCCAGTAATTCGAGGCTGGGCGGCGTTTCAGAGCTTTCGATCAGGCGACAGGCGGAAGCAATCTTCTCTGCATGCCGTTCGACTGGCGACGCCTGGTCCGGCTTGCAGCGTTTGCAGGGACGGAACCCCGCTTTTTCCGCGTCTTCGCAAGTCCCGTGAAACTGTACGTTTTCAGGTCTGGCGAGACGAGCCGCACAAGAGGGGCGGCAGTAAACACCCGTCGTCTTGACGGAGTAATAAAACTTCGCCTGGGGATCGCGAGCTACCACGGAGGCCCAACGAGGATCGTTTTCCGTGATCGCTGCGACCTGTGGATTGTTCGTTGAGGTGCTCATGTTTGTTCCTTTTGACTCGTCCTTACAAGTACGAATCTAACAGCGATTCCAGCCTCTGCCACTCCGCTTCTTGCTTTCAAATTCCGCCGGGTTTGATACTTAACCGGCTCAACAACATGCACACCGTTCTTCATCAGTGAACGAATACGTGGTGCCGTCAACGAATCGGATCAAGAATCGAACCACCGCATTGAGAGCCGCAGGACCCGGTGAATTGGTCACTGGGCTGAAAGACGGTATTGGTAACATTTGCAGATCCGCGATCAACCGTTCAGATATCTCGGGGTTGCTGTGCTTTGGCGAAGGTGCGCCCGGTTCCGCCCGATGCCGCGGGCCCGACGCGGTTCAGGAGGGCCCCCGGGCTGGCATCTTTACAGTACTCCCGTCTGCAACTGACTTACGCAGATAAATAGCCAGTCGAGGTTTATGTCATCAACTTCTGACATTTCGTGTCAGTTTCTCTGAGACGAATGTCATCAATTCTGAAATCCTACAAGGAGGTTTGAATACCACCATGACCATCGAGACCATGACTCGAGAATTCCGTTACGACCAGATCCGACTGCCGGATCCTAATCCACGGCTCAGTGTAGACGAAGTCCGGACTGCGTTCTCTGCTACGTATCCGGAGATTGCTACGGCGGCTCTTACCGGACCGGAGGCTGTCGGCAACAAGCTGGTTTATCACTTTACGAAAGCGATCGGCACCAAGGGATGACCAAGAAGAAGGTCCTAGAAGGGCTTCGCCGAGTCATTGAAGGCAACACCGGTAAAA
>Ga0075030_100002073_pt1 | contig 18187 bp, 16 predicted proteins | sample LitLauG_LLR_2012_FD_71393 | JGI IMG/M metagenome (GOLD analysis project Ga0075030, IMG submission 71393) | Freshwater sediment microbial communities from Pennsylvania, USA - Little Laurel Run_MetaG_LLR_2012 | ecosystem: Environmental > Aquatic > Freshwater > Creek > Sediment | place: USA...
CCCCTGCACCCGCCCGTCAGGGCCCCTCCGTCAGCGCCCGGCCAGGCTCGCCACGGGGACGACCTCGGCGTCGGGCCGGGTCGGCTCCCCCTCGGGGCACAACCACCGGACGAAGACCTCGCCGAGACGGTGGCCGGACGTGTCGATCCAGTTGGCCACGCCGGGGTCGAGGGCGGCGATCACGATCTCGAAGGAACCGTCGGGGCCGAGGACCGCCGTGCGGGTGTTGAGCGACGCCCGGTGGTAGCGGTAGTCGAGGCTCTGCATGAACCGGTTCCAGAGCTGGACGCCCCAGTACGCGGCCGGCACCACATGGCCGCGGACCACGAGCGCCTCGTCGGGGGCCAGGTCGAAGCTGGCCCGGCAGTAGACGTTGTCCGGGGTCCCCCAGCTCGGCATGGTCACGAGGAACCGGAAGGGCGGATCGAAGGCGTTGGTCGCCGCCGTCGAGCGCATCGGGACCATGCGCAGGACGTCGGTGACGAAGCGGCTGCACGCCGCCAACCGAGCCGCGAAGCCGGCGTCGTCGAACGCGGGCGGCGCCCGCAGGTCGTCGAGACGCTCGATGGAAAACGTGGCCGGGCGGTCCACCCGCCGGTCGAAGTAGTACTCGCGCGTGATGATGCAGGTGGCGTCGTCCTCGAGGCGCAACCAGTTGCCCGGCGCTTCCTCGGCCGAGACCGTGATCTCGAAGGACCCATCGTCGCCGACCTGCATCGCCTGCATGTTGAGGTTGTCGATGGTGCGCTGCGACGACGTGGTGGCGCGGTCCGGCCCGCCGTGGACGATGAACGACAAGTAGCACTCGTCGGCGCGGCGACCGGTGATCCGGTACCGACCGCGCCCGCTGATGTTGGTGTAGTGGTAGACACTGTCGGTGTTGTCTCCGAGGATCTTCTTCGTCGGCGCCGCCAGCGGCACGAACGCCGGGTGGTTCGGGTCCGACTCGATGCACAGGTCGAACGCGTAGCTGGTCAGGTGCGTGAGGTGCCGGAAGTGCGCGACGTGGTCCGCGGCATCGAAGCTCCCGCGGCTCGGGTCCGACAGCAGTGCCTCCGCCGACGCCAGCTGCTCCAGCAGTGCCCGCCACGCAGCGCTGGTTGCGGTCGCCTCGGTCATGGTTGCCTCCCCCTGGATCCGTCTGCGCATCCTAGGGCCGGGTCCGGCCGGCCACCGCCGTCCCACCGGCCATGGCCCTCCTGCCGGCTGCGCCTGCTGTCAGGGCTGACCGAGGATCAGCCCGCTGCGGCCCCCGGCGACGAGCACATGCTCGACGTCGTCGATCTGGTTGCACGACGTCCCGCGGATCTGGCGGACACCTTCGAGGATGTTGTTGATCCCATGGATGTAGCCCTCCCCGAGCAGGCCGCCGTTGGTGTTGACCGGGAGGGAGCCGTCGAGGTCGATGTTGCCGTCGGTGATGAAGTCCTTGGCCTCGCCCGGGCCGCAGAAGCCCAGGCCCTCGAGTTGGAGGAAGACCACGGGGCTGAAGTTCTCGTACAGCATCGCCACGTCGATGTCGCTCGGGGCGAGGCCCGACATCTCCCACAGCTGGCGGGCGAGGAACCCGACCTCGGGGAAGACGTCGTCGCCCGGGTGGTAGTAGTTGAACATCACATGGCCCTCGATCAGGTGGCCGTCGGCGACCGCGGCGACGCGCGCCGGGCGCTGGGCCAGGTCCCGGGCGCGCTCCATCGTGGTGATGACCATCGCCACCCCCCCGTCGCTCTCCTGGCAGCAGTCGAGCAGGCGCAGGATGGGCTCGACGATCCAGCGGGAGCGTTGGTGGTCCTCGATGGTGATGGGCCGCTGGTAGAACCAGGCGTTGGGATTGGTGGCGGCGTGGCGCCGCGCGACCACCGAGTAGCGCCCGAAGTCCTCGTTGGTGACGCCGTAGCGGTACATGTAGCGCTGGAACCACAGCGAGTAGATCTTGGCCGGGGTGTCGAGCCCGAAGGGCAGGTACAGGTTCCAGCCGAGCGGCGTCACCCGGGCGTTGGGTTGGCCGAAGCGGCGGCCCGACCGCTCGTTGAAGGCGCGGTAGACGACCACGGCGTTGGCCGCGCCCGACGCTACCGCGGCCGCCGCGTGCTGGACTGTGGTGTGCGCGCCCGCGCCGCCGTGCGGGGTGCGGGACCAGTACCGCAACTCGGGGATGCCGAGGCAGCGCATGAGCAGCAGCTCGTCGGTGGTGTCTAAGGTGAAGGTGACCAGGCCGTCGATGTCGGCCGGGGTGAGCCCGGCGTCCGCGATCGCCGCGCTCGACGCCTCCGCGGCCAGCTGCAGCTCACTGCGTCCGGAGCTCTTGGAGAACTCGGTCTGGCCGATCCCGACGATGGCGGCGCGATCCGCGAGCGAGGTCACTGTGCCACCGTCCCGGGCGCGCCGGCGGGGCGGAACTGCGGCAGCACGACGCCGTCGACCTCCTCGAAGGTGACCTCGACGGCCAGGTCGTTGCGGACCTCGGCTGGATCGACCCCCTGCAGGTTGGCGATGAGGCGGATCCCCTCTTCGAGCGTGACGAGGACGACGATCCGCGGCTCGTCGTCGGGCTCGGTCGGGTGGCGCGACACGATCCAGGAGAACACCACACCTCGCCCGGACAGCTCCTGGGGCACCCAGTCGAGCGCGCGGCACGACGGGCACATCGGGCTCGGCGGATGCCGCAGCGTGCCGCAGCCGGTGCAGCGCTGGACGAGCAACCGTCCCTGCCCGACCCCGTCCCAGAAGAACTCGTCGTCGTGGCCGACGACCGGCGGGATGACCGAAGGCACCAGCGGACCTCCTCGACGTTGGATCCGTGTGGGCACGCCCCCCGGTGCCCGTGACCGGCCGGTTGCGCGCTCGACTGCCAGCACCGGCGAGGGACATAGTGTCTGCTATGGAAGGAGGCTCAGGCTAGCAGGTCCCGTCGGCGGCCTCGCGGGCCGCCGACGCCTGCTCGCCCCCGGCGCGGGCGAGCAGCCCGCCCCCGGAGGCGCAGAGGCCCGGAGGCGGGCCCGCCCCGCACGGAGGGACCGAACGCTGGGAGAGATCGGTCCCTCACCCTGACCTTCGGTCATCTTGCACGTGGGCTTGAGCAGGAACAACGGTCGTCCCACGACGAGCAGAGGTCCACTGGAGACGAGGGAGGGGCCGTGGAGCAGCAGCGGCGACGGCGGGTCGTGATCATCGGAGCCGGGCCGGGTGGCATCTGCGCGGCCATCAAGCTCCGCGAGGCTGGCTACGACGACGTCGTCGTACTCGAAAAGGCCGACGGTGTCGGCGGGACCTGGCACCACAACAGCTATCCGGGAGCGGCCTGCGACGTCCAGTCCCACCTGTATTCGTTTTCCTTCGAGCTCAAGCGGGACTGGTCCCGCCCCTATGCCACCCAGCCCGAGATCCTCGCCTATCTCGAGCACGTGGTCGACGCCTACGGCCTCGCCCCCTCGATCCGCCTCGGCACCGCCGTGCGGCGGGCGACCTGGGACGACCAGTCCGCCACCTGGCGGTTGCTCACCGAGCACGGCGACGAGGTGGAGGCGGACGCGGTGGTCTCTGCGGTCGGGATGTTCAACGAGCTCAACTGGCCGGACATCGCCGGGCTCGACGCCTTCGGCGGGACCGTGTTCCACTCCGCGCGCTGGGACCACGGCCACGACCTCACCGGCGAGCGTGTGGCCGTCATCGGCACCGCCGCGAGCGCCGTACAGTTCGTCCCCGAGATCGCGCCCCGCGTCGGGCGGCTCCACGTGTTCCAGCGGGCCGCCAACTGGGTGGGACCGCGCGCCGACGCTTCCTTCAGCGACGAGGAGATCGAGCGGTTCCGCACCGATCCGATGGCCGCCCTCCAGCAGCGCTGGAAGGTGTGGCGGACCATCGAGCGCGTGATCACCTTCTCGGACCCGGAGCTGCTGCGCCTCTCCGAGGCGGCCGGCCTCGCCAACCTGGCGACGGTCGAGGACCCGGAGGTGCGTGCCAAGCTGACGCCGGCGACACCGTTCGGCTGCCAGCGGCCGCTCAGCTCCGACACCTGGTACCCCACCTTCAACCGGCCCGAGGTCGAGCTCGTCACCGATCCGATCGCGCGGGTCACCCCGACGGGGATCGTCACCGCCGACGGCGTCGAGCGCAGGGTCGACACCATCATCGTGGCGACCGGCTTCAAGACCACCAGGTACCTGTCGGCCTTCGAGGTCGTCGGCCGGGGCGGCGTGGCCATCGACCAGGCGTGGAGCGACGGGGCCCGGGCCTACCTCGGGATCACGACGGCGGGCTTCCCCAACCTGTTCATGCTCTACGGGCCCAACACCAACAACGGTTCGATCATCTTCATGCTCGAGTGCCAGGTCGCCTACCTGGTGCGTCACCTCCAGAGGATGGACGCCGAGGGGCTCGACTGGATCGACGTGCGCCCCGAGGTGGTCGAGGCCTACAACGCCGGCCTCCAGCGCGACCTCGACCAGGTCTCGGTGTGGCAGGCCGGGTGCCACAACTACTACCGCGGGCCGGGCGGCCGCATCGTCACCCAGTGGCCACACACGATGGCCGCATACCGGGAGCGCACCACCCGGCGCGACGACGACGCCTACGCCTCCGGGCGGTTGGCCGGCACCGCAGCGTCGGCCTGAGTCGGGCCGCGTCGCTACGCTCGCGTCCGTGTCCATCCAGGCGGCGGCGCCCGACCATCGGGCGCGGATCGCGTCCGACGGGTACACGATCATCGCGGGCGCCATCGAAGCTGATCTCGTGGCCGCGCTGGTGGCTCGCATCGACGAGCTCATGGTCGAGCTCGACGTGCCTTTCGGGACCAACCGCTTCCTCGGCACCCGGACCCGTCGCATCTTCAACCTCCTGGCCCGGGATCCGATCTTCGCCCACGTCCCGGTCCACCCCTCGGTCCTGCCCGTCGTGCAGGCGGTCATCGGCGACGACTGCCTCCTGTCGTCGCTCACCGCCATCGAGATGCACAGCGGCCAGGACGCGCAGCCCTTCCACGCTGACGACGGCTCGATACCCCTGCCGCGCCCACACGTGCCGATCACCTGCCCCGCCATCTGGGCGCTGACCGACTTCACCCTCGAAAACGGTGCGACCCAGGTCGTCCCCGGATCGCAGCGCTTCGACCGGATCCCCCGCAAGGGCGAACAACCCGACGGCGTGCACCGCGCCGTGATGCCGGCCGGCAGCGTCATCGTCTACGACGGCGCCCTGTGGCACGCCGGCGGGGTCAACGCCAGCGGGGCGCGCCGCGTCGGCATCGTGTGCAACTACTGCGTCGGGTGGATGCGCCAGGAGGAGTGCCAGTTGCTCGCCCTTCCCCGCGACCAGGTGCGCACCTTCCCTCCCCGGCTGCAGGCGATGGTCGGCTACGGCACCTTCCGCGGCCACTTCGGCCACGTCGACCAGCAGGACCCGGCCACCTGGGTGCACCCCGATGCCACCACCGACATGGTGTGGCGCCGCATGACCTGAGCGCTCGATCCGTCTCGACCATTGCCAGGCGACCCGTTCGGGCTTACAGTCAATCCTGAGGAGCCTCAGCGGCAAGGGGGGCAGAGCTCGGGGCCATCAAGAAGCCCTCGAGATGAACCTGGCGTCCAAGAAGGTGTTGGAGCGCCATGGCGCCAAGAACCACCGGATACTGGTCGGCGCGGTATCAGCCACGGGCTACGGCGCCATCGTCAACTCCTCCGAGTTCGACGACATGGAGGCGCTGGGTGCCGCCTATGACGCCATCATGGCCGACGAGGAGGTCATCACCATGTCCGCCCAGGCGATGGGTGCCGAGACGCCGTATGTGACCCAGGGCTCGACCTTCGCCACCGAGATCCCGCTCGGCCGCCCCCAGGGCAGCAAGGGCCGTGTGGTAGCGGCCTATGTGTCGACGCCCCTCCCCGGTCGCTTCGAGGCTGCCGTCGGCTTGTGCGGGCAGGTCTGCGAGATCATGCAGCCACACGGCGCCCGCAACTGCCGTCTCTGGCAGCAACAGGCCAACGGCGTCATGCCCGACGTGCTCGCACTCTTGATGGAGTGGGACACCATGCGGTCCTACGGCAAGTCCGCCGCGTCGGTCATGTCGGATCCGGGCCTCCAATCGGTCATGGCGTTGATGCAGGGATCGGACTCACCCGTGCGGATGATCACGAGCGAGATCTACACCGAGATCGGCGGCTGACCGCCGGTCACCCGATCCGCCTGCAGCATTGCGCTTTGCACCATTGCCAGGCGACCCCTTCGGGCTTACAGTCAATCATGCAGGGTGGTCCCCTACGAGCCTCAGAGGGGGTCGGCCGGATCCTGGTGGCCGCCGTGTCGGCCGCGGCCTACGGCGGCATCGTCAACACCTCCGAGTTCGACGACATGGAGGCGTTGGGCGCCGCCTTCGACGCCGCCACCACCGACGAGGAGATCATCGCCATGACCACCCAGGCGATGGGTGCCGACTCCCCGTACGTGTCCCAGAGCATGGGAATGGCCATCGAGATCCCCCTCGGCCGCCCCCAGGGTGCCAAGGGCCGCATCGTGGCGGTCTTCACCACGGCCCCCAACCCCGGCCGGTTCCAGGCCTCGGTCGCTTTCGCCGGACAGGTGTCCGAGGTCATGGAGCGCCACGGCGGGCGCAAGTGCCGCCTGTGGCAGGCGCAGGCCAACGGCGTCCTGCCCGACGTCTGCTACTTCGTGACGGAGTGGGACACCATGAAGGCCTACGGCAAGTCCGTCGGGGTCGATGTACACGGATCCCGCCCTGCAGTCCCTGATGGAGATGATGCAGGGCTCGGACTCGCCGTTCCGGAACATCTCCGCCGACATGTACACCGAGATCGGCGGCTAGCGGCGCCCTCCCCGTGGCGCCGGTCTCCGGTCCCGCAGGCGGGCGGCCGGGGACCGGAGCCCCCCGGCGGGCGGGTCCCGGCTACATTCGGGCTCCTCCGCACGGTCGACCAGAGGGGCGATGAGCATGGACGAGGTCCTCCTCGAGCGGGACGGGCCGCTCGCCGTGGTGGTCAACAACCGCCCGGCCAAGCTCAACGCCACCTCGGACGCGTTCAACCGCCGCCTCTGGGAGATCTTCGCCGAGATCCACGCCTCTCCCGACGTGCGAGCGGTGGTGTGGCGCGGCAACGGCCCGTCGTTCTCCTCGGGCCGGGACCTCTCCGAGCTCGGCGGGGTTCGAGACGGAGGGATGAGCCACCTCGAGCACATCGAGCGAGGCCACCGCTGGACCCAGATGCTGCTCACCTGCCCGGCGCCGATCATCGTGGCGCTGCGGGGCTGGGCGGTGGGCGGCATGTTCGAGCGCGCGCTGCTCTGCGACCTGCGCGTCGCGGCCGAGTCGGCCCGGCTGTGGCTGCCCGAGGCCCGCCACGGCGTGGTGCCCGATTCGGGGGGGATGGCCCGCCTGTTCCAGATCGCCGGGCACGGCGTCGCCCTGGACATGGCGCTCACCGGCCGGGTCATGGGCGCCGCCGAGGCCGCCACCCACGGGATCGTGTCGCGCGTGGTCCCCGACGAAGACCTCGACGTGGTGGTGATGGACATGGCCGCCCAGATCGCCGCGCTCCCCGCCTTCACCGTCAAGATGATCCGCCGGGACGTGGCCCGCATGGCCCACCACCTGGTGCAGAGCTCCATCGACGAAGAGGCCATCCTGCAGGCCCAGGTGTATGCGTCCGACGACTACGCCGAGATGAAGCGTGCGCAGGCCGAGGACCGGGAGGCACGCTACCGGTGCCGCTGAGCCCACCGGCCACCGAGCCGTTCGTCCTGCCGCTCCGCGACCCGGAGTTCTGGCAGGACCCCTACCCGCTGCTCGCCGAGGCCCGCCTCCGCCACCGCACCGCCAGGAGCCAATCCGGGGAGCTCGTCCTGCTCGCCGCCGCCGACGTCGAGGACGCGTCCGCCCACCCCGACCTGGTGCCCCTCGGGGTCGGCGCGCTGGATCGGCTCGGCATGACCGACGGCCCGTTCAAGGCCTGGCGCCGGCTCTCGCTCAACGCACAGGTGGGTGACGACCACACCCGCCTGCGGGCGCTGGTGGGGCGGGCGTTCTCCCCGCGCCAGGTGGAGCGGGTGCGGTCGGTCGTGCGCGACAACGTCCGGCGCCTGCTCGACGACTTCGCCGACGGTGCGGAGATCGAGGTCCACCGCGACCTCGGCCACCGGGTCCCGCTGGCGTCGATCTGCGCGTTCCTCGGCATCCCCGACGACGACCGCGAGCGCATCGACGGCTTCATGGTGGGCACCGAGGAAGGGTTCTCCTTCCCGATGACGCCGGACAAGCAGGCCCGCGCCGACGCCGGCATCGAGGCGCTCTACGACTACGGCGCGGACCTGGTGGCCCGCCGGCAGCGCCACCCCGGCGACGACCTGGTCAGCGCGCTCATCGAGGCCGAGGTGGAGGGGGACCGGCTGAGCCGCGACGAGCTGCTGGCCATGGTGGTCAACCTCATCGGGGGCGCGGTCGGCTCCTCCGACGCTGGGATCGCCAACATGGTCCTGCTCCTCGCCGAACACCCCGACACCGCCGACACCGTGCACCGGGATCCGGCCCTGGCCGGGCGCGCCGTGGAGGAGGTGCTCCGCTACCACCCCCCGTTCCGCTCCACGCGGCGCAAGGCGCTCGCGCCCCTGCGCGTCGGCGGCGAGGACCTCGCGGCCGGCGACACGGTGTACCTGAGCCGCCAGGCGGCCAACCGCGATCCGCAGCGCTGGGAGCAGCCGGACCGCTTCTGGATCGAGCGGCCCGAGGTGCGCCACGTCGCGTTCGGCCACGGGCCCCACTACTGCGTCGGTCAGGCGCTGGCCCGCCTCAACCTGGTCGAGACCGCGCAGGCGCTGACCGAGCGCTGGGCGTCGGTCGAGGTGACCGAGCCCCACCTGCGCCGGGTGCCGTTCGACCCGACCGAGCGCTTCGAGGCGTTGCATGTCCGCCCCCGGCGGCGACCCGATGGTGGCGGGCCCCGGTGAGCCCGCCCGGTCCGGTCCTCTCGGCCGACTCGCATGTGATCGAGCCGCCCGACCTGTGGCAGGCCCGGCTCGGCGCGGCGTGGGACGAGCGGGCGCCGCTCGTGCGCCGGGACGACGACGGCAACGACTGGTGGTGGGTCGATGCGCACCGGACCAACTCCTTTGCCGGCGGAACCCAGACCGGCCGGCGCTTCGAGGGCGCGGAGCACCTCGTCCTGGCCGACCGCTGGGAGCACGTGCCGGCGGAGGTGCGCGACCCCCACCGCTACGTCGAGGCCAACCGGGCGGACGGGGTGGTCGGCTCGGTGCTCTACCCCACCCAGCACCTGATCCACTACAAGGTCCGCAACCAGGCGCTCGTCACCGACTGCTGCCGGGCCTACAACGACTGGCTGGCGGAGTTCTGCGCGGCGGAGCCGGCGCGTCTGCGGGGCGTGGCAGCGCTCAACGTCGACGATGTCGGCGAAGCGGTGGCGGAGGCCGAGCGGGCCGCCTCCCTCGGACTGGCCGCGGTGCTGATCCCGGTGAGCCTGCCGGCGGGACGCTCCTACGCCGATCCCGCGTTCGAGCCGCTGTGGAGCGCGGTGGCCGGCGCGGGGATGCCGGTGTGCCTCCACATCGCCACCGACCGGGCCGATCCGCGCCGCAACCGGGCGCCGCTGCCCCCGGGGTTCGCCCGCGACCCCGGCGGCCCACCCATCCTGTCGAGCTTCGCCGTCGCCGATCACTGGGTGCGCCGCAGCATCGCCGACCTCATCTTCAGCGGGAGGCTCGAGCGGCACCCGGGCCTGCAGGTCGGCTCCATCGAGCACGAAGCCGGGTGGGCCGCGTACTTCGTGGACCGCCTCGACCACACCTACACCCAGCGCGCCACCAGGGGGCACCGCTTCGCGGACGGGGCGCTCCCGAGCGACTTCTTCCGCCGCCAGGTGTTCCTGACCTTCTCCGAGGACGCCCTGGCCGTGCGCGAGCGCGCCACCATCGGCAACCTGCTCTTCGCCACCGACTTCCCGCACTCGGAGAGCACCTACCCACGCACCGCCGCCTTCGTCGAGGCGGTGACCGCAGGCGTCGGCGAGGCGGAGCGCCACGCGCTGCTCGCGGCCAACACCGCGACCCGCTTCGGCTTCGCCCTGCATCGGACCTCCGACTGAGGATCGGCCGGCGTTGGGTGCCGCCGCGGCACGGCCTCTACAGTCGGGTGTCTGATCCCGCGGAGGTTGTCATGCGCACGCCCATCTGTGACCGGCTCGGCATCGAGTTCCCGATCTTCGCCTTCAGCCACTGCCGCGACGTCGTCGCCGCGGTGACCAACACCGGCGGCTTCGGCGTCCTCGGCGCGCTCGCCTACGAGCCGGAGCGCCTGGAGGTCGAGCTCGACTGGATCGACGAGCACGTCCACGGCAAGCCGTACGGCGTCGACTTCGCCATGCCGGCCAAGTACATCGGCCAGGGCGGCGGCGAGGAGGCCTCGCCCGAGCACCTCAAGGCGATGATCCCCGACGAGCACCGGGCGTTCGTCAAGCGGGTCCTCGACGAGGCCGGCATCCCGCCGCTGCCCGACGACTTCGACCACCGGCCACCCAAGGCGGCCGGGCTCAACGTGGACGCCGAGGGGCCGGGCCAGATGGAGGTCACGCTCAGCCACGCCGGCGTCAAGATGGTCGTCAACGCCCTGGGTCCGCCGCCGCGCTACATCGTGGAGCAGTGCCACGCCGCCGGCCTCCTCGTCGGCGCGCTGGTCGGTTCGCGCCAGCACGCCGAGCGCCAGATCTCCCTCGGCGTGGACGTGATCGTGGCCCAGGGCACCGAGGCCGGCGGGCACTGCGGGGAGATCTCCACCATGGTGCTCGTGCCCCAGGTCGTCGACGCCGTCGGGCCCGACGTGCCGGTGCTCGCGGCCGGCGGCATCGCCGACGGGCGGCAGATGGCCGCGGCGATGGCCCTCGGCGCCCAGGGGGTCTGGACGGGCTCGGTGTGGCTGCTCACCGCGGAGGCCGACATGGCGCCCGAGGTCACCGAGAACCTGCTGGCCGCCACGTCGCGCGACGCGATCCGGGCCCGGGTGATGACGGGCAAGCCCGCCCGCCAGATCCGCACCAAGTGGACCGAGGCCTGGGACCGCCCGGATGCCCCCACCCCCCTCCCGACCCCTCTCCAGGGGCTCCTCTACGGCGAGGCCGCCGAGCGCTTCACCCGGGTCCACAGCAAGGACTTCGCCGGCCACCCGGCCGGCCAGATCGTCGGCAGCATCGACCGGGTGCGGCCGGCCAAGGACGTGGTGCTCGACATGGTCGAGGGGTGGATCGACACCACCAACCGGCTGCAGTCCCTGATGGCCGACTCCTAGGAAGCGGCCCCCTCATCAGGCTCGGCTCAGCAGGTCGTCTTCGCCCCGAGCGCCGTCATCAGCTGCTCCGCGGTCGCCTGCGGCACCCCGTGGCCGGTCAGGGTGCAAGTGGAGAAAGGTGCCCCGAGTGGCGCGGTCTCGGCCCAGGTGCCCTCCACGGCGTGGAAGAGCGTGGCGCCATCGGTGGTGCCGACCTGCGGCCGGCTGATCGACGCGATGGCCCACGTGCCGACGCAGGTCGGCTGGTAGGCGCCCGCCGCCTGACCCGGGCCGAACTGGGCGTAGCTCGGGTCGTCGGGGTTGAAACCCTCCTTGGCCACCGCGGCGGTGAACAGGTCGGCCGCCGAGCACGGTGGTCCGGGCGCGGTCGTCGTGACCCGGGCGGTCGTCGGCGGCGCAGCGCTGGTCGGCGCCACGCTGGTCGGCGCCACGCTGGTCGGCGCCACGCTGGTCGGCACCACAGCCCCGGGGACCGTGGGCGTCACCGCGATCGTCGAGGAGTGGGTGTGGTTGTTCCGGCCGACGATCAGGGCGACGACGACGCCGACCAGGGCGACGACGGCGACCCCCGAGATCGACAGCAGGACCGTCCTGCGCCGACCGCCCCCCGGGGGGCGCGGACCGGCCGGGGTCGGGCGCGGCGCGCCAGCCTGCTCGGGCGGGTACCAGCGCAGGTCGGAGGCCTGCCACCAGCCGGGACCCTGCGGCGCGTCGCTCACCGGGGCCTCGCGGCAACGCCGAGATGCATCGGGAGCGACTCGAAGCGCCGGGCGCCGGCGTAGGGGACCCACACGGGCGCGTCGATGCGGGCCTCGACTGCGCCGCAGCGGGCCAGGACCACCCGGAGCGCCTCCTGCAGCTCCGCCCGGGCGATGTTGGCGCCGACGCAGTGGTGGAAACCGAGCCCGAAGCCGAGATGGCGGTTGTCGCGGCGGGTGACGTCGAAGCGGTCCGGGTCCGCGAACTGGCGCGGATCGCGGTTGGCCGACGGGATCGACAGGGTGATGTACGACCCCGCCGGGATGGTCACATCGGCCACGGTGATGTCCTCGCTCGGGATCCGGGGGATGCCGCTGATGATGGGTTCGTAGCGCACGACCTCCTCCACCGCCACCGCTACGAGCGACGGGTCGGCGCGCAGGATCGCCAGTTGGTCGGGGTGGCTCGCCAGGAGCCACAGGGCGATCGCCAGGGTGCTCCGCGTGGTGTCGTGGCCGGCGAAGAGCAGGTTGATGATCAGGCCCTGCAACTCCGCCATGCTGAGGCGGTCACCGGATTCCTCGGCGTGCACGAGGGCGCTGAGGAGGTCGTCGCCGGGCTCCCGGCGGCGGCGCTCGATGAGCTCGACGGTGTAGGCGTTGAACTCGACGATCGAGCGCTCGACGCGCGCCAGCAGGTCGGGGGGCACGATCGCCGAGAACGCCAGGCCGACGGTCACCGTCCACTGCTCGACGACCTCCTGGTCCTCGGGCGCCACCCCGAGCATGGTGCAGAGCACGGTGAGGGGCAGGTCGTTGCAGAAGCCGTCGAGGACGTCGGTCACCTCCGGCCCCGCCGCGACCTCGTCGAGGAGGGCGTCGGCGACCGCGCGGATGTGCGGTCGGATGCGCTCGACCTGCTTGGGGGTGAAGGCCCGCCCGATGAGTGAGCGGATCCGCGAGTGCACGGGAGGGTCGACGGCGGAGAGGATGACCTGCCACCAGTCATGGAGCGGCCCGGAGTCGATGCCCTGGTTGGCCAGCATCCGGTGCAGCGCCTGGCGCAGCCGCCCATCGCGCAGCAGCGGCTCGACGTGCTCGTGGCGGAGCACCTCGAAGTCGCCGGCGGTGGAGCGCACGACGGGCCAGCGCTCCCGGAGGGGCGCCAGGGTGCCGTGGATGTCCTGCCAGTACTCGACGCTCACGGGGTCGACCAGGCCGAGGTCATCGGGCATGCCCCATCGTGGCACGGACGAGCGGGCCGCCACCGCCCGGGCGTCAGGGCAGCGATGCTGGTGCGAAGGTGGCGATCACGCCGATCCACGTCGTGGCCCCGGGGGCGGTCACCGACTCGGTGACGACCCCCGGCGACGGGCCCGTCGTGCTCCAGTCGGCGGCGTCGCCGATGACACCGTCGTTGAAGAGGTGCGCCCACCCGGCCGACGCGTTCAACGCCCCACCACCGCTCGGGATGTCCCAGCCGCTGACGGCCAGCTCGCCGCCGGTCGCCGCCGCGCCAGTGGTGGACACCGTGGCGGTGGCGGACGCCGGCCCGACGACCGTCGTGCCCGACTGGTCGAGCGCGGCGGCGGAGACGCCGCGCCACTCGCTCAGCTCGCCGGTGGAGCCGCCCGCACCGGCGTAGGTGAACGTCGCCGTTGCGCGGCCCGCCGGGCTGCCGGCCAGGTACCAGATCTCGACGGTGGCGTTGCCGTCGCAGGCGTGGGCGGCCCGGACCCAGCCGAGCGGCGCCTGAAACGGACCGCACGCCACGCCGTTGGCGACGACGGCGACGAGCAGGTCGCCGGCGGCGACGGGCGCGGCGGGGGTGAGCGCGATCTGACCGCCGGCCGAGACGACTTCGGCGCCCTCCTGCGCAGCTGCGATCGTCGCGGGCCGAGGCGGGGCCGTCGTCGTGGTGGCGACGGTGGTGGTCGTCGTCGGCGCCCCCGTGGTGGTCGTCGTCGGTGCTGCGGTGGTGGGTGCCGCGGTGGTGGGCGCCGGGGTCGTAGCCGGACGCCGGGGGACGCTCGGCGCGACCGTGAGGGGCGGCGGCACGACGAGGGCGGCGGTGGCCGGTGGGATCGTCTCCGCGACCGTCGTCGGCGGCGCCGGCCGCGTCGAGGCCACGGTGGTCGGCGCCGCGGCGGGGATCGGGTGGTGGCTGCTCGTGTCGATCACCAGGAAGCCGACCACCCCGGCCGCGACCGCAGCGGTCACCGCGGTCGCCGCGATCAGGTTGCCCTGGGCGGTGGACTTCGCGCCTTTGAGCAGGGCCACGATGCCGAGGAGCAGCGCGTGATGGCCGCCGCCCACGCCGAGCACCAGCGGAGCGACCACGCCGCGCATCCCCTTGGACACGTCGAGCAGCTCGCCGTTGAGGGCCCGGCAGCGGTCGCAGTCGCGCAGGTGGGCCTCGACGGCGGCCTGCCGGGCGGGCGCCAACGTGCCGCGCACGTACGGCGCGAGCGCTTCGACGGTGGCCCGGCACCCCGGGTCCGTCGAGTCGGCGAGGTGCACCCGCAGGTAGGCCTCGCGCAACCCCTCGCGGGCGCGGTGGCCGAGCGCGGCCACCGCGTTGGGTGACAGGCCGAGCAGGGGGGCGATCTCCGCCGGGGAGCTCTGCTCGACCTCGAGGTGCCACAGCGCCAGGCGCCAGCGCTCGGGGAGGCGGGCGAAGGCCCGGGCGGCGAGCTCGTGGTCCAGCCCTTCGAGCGAGGGATCGACCAGGTACAGGTCCGGGTCGTCCCACAACGGGTCCCGCAGATCGAGCACCGGGGTCCTCCCCGCCTCCTCGTAGGCCGCCCGGCGCATGGTGGTGTACAGGTAGGGGCGGAACGCTTCGGTCGGTCCCCGGTCGCGGCGGATGGCTCCGAGCACCCGGGTGAAGGCCTCCGCCAGCAGGTCCTCCGCGTCGCGCCGGGAGCGGACCAGGCGGCGGGCGAGGCGGAGTCCCGCGGGCGCGTGGCGGCTCCACAGCTCCCCATAGGCCCCGTCGTCACCGGCGCGGACCCGGCGGATGAGCGCAGCATCGCTCGGCTCCTCCACCCCGTCCGCGTGCGGTCTGCCGTCCATGTTCCTCTCCGCAACGGTCGGGCCACTCTAGAAGCCGGCTCACCGCCCTGCGTGGCATCCGGCCGTTCGGACAGCCGGATCGCCACGAATGGTGAGATTCAGACGCCCTTTCGACCGCGCACGGAATCTTTCCGGTCCCTGCCGTCATAGGGAGGGGGCCGACTCCTCCTGATAAGCGAGTCTGAAGGAAATCCTAAGACCGGAGGGAGGGTGCCGTGGCTGGACCGACCGCGCATCGCACGCCGGGGACCACCCACCGGGCGCGCCGCGGCGCCGGCATCCGCTACCGCATGGTGCTGCTGCTGGTCGTCCCCCTCACCGGCCTCGGGGCCATGGCGGGCGTCGCCGTGGCCGGGCAGCACGACACCGCGCTGCGGGCGTCGTGGATCTCCGCCCGACTGCCCGCCGTGGCGCGCCTGGCCGGGCTGGCGGCGGCGATCGACTCGGAGCACGCGGCGTCGGTGTCGTCCGCCCTCGCCGCGCCGCGCGGGGCGGTCACGGGCGAACCCTCCGAGGAAGCGGTCCGCCAGGCTGGCCGTGGCGCGACCGACCGCGCGCTCGCGGCGCTCGGCGGCGATGCGCCCTTCGATGCGCCCGTCGTGCGCGCCGCCCGGGACGCCACCGACCGCGGCACCGCCGGTGCCGCCGAGGTGAGCGCCCGCTACGCCGTCCTCGAGCACCTCGCGCGGGGTGCCCTCGACGCGCAGATCACGGCGATCGAGCCGGCCACGGTCGGCCTGCCCGGCGCCGATCACGTGCTCCGCGACCTGCAAGAGGTGCGCGCCGCGGCCGACGCCCACCAGCTCGCCAGCCAGGAGATCGGCGAGCTCGCTTCGCTGTGGCGCACGCCCCCTGCGGGGCGCGACGCGGCGCTCGTACGCCTGGCCAGCTCGGCGGCCGCCTACGCCGAGGCGAGGGGCCAGCTCCCGGCGCCCGGCGCGGGCTCGACCGGTGAGGCGCCGCTGGCCGCCGATGCCGCCACGGGGGCGTTCGACCATGCCATCGCCACGGCCGAGCCGGGTGCGGCCCTCGTGACGCTGGAGGTGACCGCGGGCGGAGGCTGGTCACAGGCCGCGATCGTGCTGGCCGACGGCGTGGCCCGCGACCACCAGCTCGCGGGGCTCGCCACCGCCGCGAGCGGCGCGGCCAGGGCCGACGCCGCCGCGCTGGACGCCGCGGCCACCGCCGCGTACCACTGGTGGCTCCTCGGCGCCGCCGTCGCGCTCGGCCTGATCGTGGTCCTGTCGGCCGTGGTCGGGCGCAGCGTGGCCCACCCGCTGCGCCGACTCGCCCGGCGGGCGGACGCCCTCGCCCGCGGCCTCGACGAGGAGCGGCCGGGTCGACGCGCCCCCAAGGAGGCGACCGAGGTCGCCGCGCTCATCGACGGGCTGGTGTCGACCCTGCGCCTGATCGGCTCGAAGGCCGAGGCGCTCGCCAACGGCGAGCTCGGCGACCCCGTCCTCGCAGAGCCGCTGCCCGGATCGTTCAGCACCTCGCTCGATGCGTCCTTGCGCGCCGTCGCCGACTCGATGGTCGGCCGGGCCGAGCTCGAGCAGCGGTTGGCGGACCAGGCGGTGGAGGACCCCCTCACCGGCCTGCCCAACCGCGGCGCCACCGTCGACGCGCTGCGCGAAAGCCTGGTCCGCAGCCGGCGCTCCACGGACCGCACCGCGCTCTTGCTGATCGACCTCGACCGCTTCGAGCAGGTCAACGAGACCCAGGGGCACAACGTCGGGGATCGCATCCTGCGCCAGCTCGCCGGGCGGCTCCACCAGGAGGTCCGCAGCGGCGATCTCGTCGGCCACCTCGGCGGGGACCAGTTCGCGCTCATCGCCCGGCGGGTGGGCAGCGTGAGCGAGGCCATCGGGATGGCCCACCGCATGATCGCGGTGCTGCACCAGCCCGTCGGGGGGCGCAGCGGGCACCTCTGCATCAGCGCGTCCGTCGGTGTCGTGCTCGCCGGCGACGGCGGTGCCGAGGCCGACGCCGTCCTGGAACGGGCCGCCATGGCCCTGGACCGCGCCAAGCAGCGCGGCCCCTCCAGCGTCGACCTCTACGACGAGAGCCTCGAGCTGCAGCTCATCGAGCGCCAAGACACCGAGCAGGGGCTGGCGGCGACGCTGCGCCGGGGCGGCGACGAGCTCGTCTTGCACTACCAGCCGGTCGTGGACGCGCGCTCGGGTCGCCTGAGCGGGGTGGAGGCCCTCGTGCGCTGGCAGCGGCCCGGGTTCGGGCTCGTCTCGCCGGACCGCTTCATCCCCGTGGCCGAGTGCAGCCACCTCGTCATCGACCTCGACGATTGGGTCCTCAACGCGGCGGTCGGCCAGCTCGAGCAGTGGGCCGGCGTGCCCGGCCTCGACGAGCTCACGATCGCGGTCAACATCTCGGGCCGACACCTGCTCAGCCAGACCCTGTGGGACCGGCTGCGCACGCTGATGGCGACCCGGCCGTTCGATCCCGGCAAGCTCACCCTCGAGATCACCGAGACGGTGCTCCTGCGCGACCTGACCGCCGCGGCCTCCGAGCTCGAGCGGGTCCGCGCGGCGGGCGTGCGCATCGCCATCGACGACTTCGGCGCCGGGCACACCTCCCTCGCCCACCTGCGCCGCCTCCCGGTGGACATCATCAAGATCGACCGGTCCTTCGTCACCCAGTTGGACCGCCTCCGTGACCGCTCCCTCGTCCGCATGGTCACCGAGCTCGGCCACGACCTCGGCCTCACCGTCGTCGCCGAGGGGGTCGAGACCGACGAGCAGCTCGCCGCCCTCCGCGGCATCGGCCCCGACCGCGTCCAGGGCTTCCTCATCTCCAAGCCCCTCGCCGCCACCGAGCTCGTCGCCTGGGTGGGCGCCGGGACCACCACCCCCGCGCCCGTCGCCGGCTGAGCGGCCAGACCGGCTCCGCCCCTCGCCGGCTGGCCGCCTGAGCCGGATGAGGCGGCCATCGGGGGCAAGACCTCGTGACCCCGGGCGGCACCCGAGCGCCGCTCGGGGTCACGGACCTCCAGCCGCGCCGTCGCGACGGGCACTGGGTAGGCTCGGCGGCGTGGCCGAGCCGTCCGTGTCCTCAGCGGCGCCGACGGCACCGGATCACGACGGGGCCGACGTCGCCG
>Ga0075030_100002074_pt1 | contig 18187 bp, 15 predicted proteins | sample LitLauG_LLR_2012_FD_71393 | JGI IMG/M metagenome (GOLD analysis project Ga0075030, IMG submission 71393) | Freshwater sediment microbial communities from Pennsylvania, USA - Little Laurel Run_MetaG_LLR_2012 | ecosystem: Environmental > Aquatic > Freshwater > Creek > Sediment | place: USA...
TTCACCGATGAACTCGGTTCGGGCCGCCAGGTGACCGTCACTTGCGGAGGAATCGAGGGCAAGGCCGATCTGGTTTACGTCGTGCAACTTTCAGGAATTGATCTCGAAACAAAGCGGAGACAACAGCAAGAAACCGGACGATCTTGGGAGAATCTTCTCGAATGGCACGATTTTTGACCCGGCCACAACACGCGCCGTCACCGCTGGACATATGGATCCGGTGACTACGCTGATTGCGACCACCACCGGTTTTGTCCGTGATCCTTTCTATACCTTGTCTGCGGGTTGCCCTAAGACTACGGCAGATTTCAGGCCCTTGTTGACCACCTGCAATCTGAACATGCTGCCTGGGGGGCGCCTGGACCAGAAGGCGATCAAATTGCTCCAGTTATTTCCGCAGCCAACCAACTCCGATCTGACTTCCAACTACCAGGTCTCTCCAAAGTTGAAGGAAGACCGCCAGTCATTTGACACCCGGCTGGACGTCAACTTCAGTTCGAAAGACCAGACTTTCTTCCGCTTCAGCCTGGTAGACGACCCTCAACTGATTCCGGGCATCTTCGGCGGTGTGGCCGATGGAGGCGGCTTCCAGGAAGGAAACCAGACCGCTCTTGCTCAACAGAGCGCGCTGGCCTGGACCCATGTGTTCACATCGAACACCATCAACGTCGCCCGCGCTGGCTTGAATTACCTGCACACAACCCGCATTTCCCCCGAGGCGAACAATCTCACGGACCTGCCGGGTCAGTTCGGCGTCCTCGACATCCCGCAGCAACACGAGAACGGCGGACTGCCTGCTTTTGGCATTCAGGGACTCTCGACGCTGGGCAGTAACGCCTTCCTGCCGTCGGATGAGGTGAGTTCGACAATCCAGTTCACCGACGATTTCACCCGGATCTACGGAAAACACACCTTCAAAATGGGCTTCGAGTACCAACACGTGAAGTTCTCGACCCTGCAGCCGCCGTGGTCCAGGGGAGAATTTGATTTCAAAGGCGTGTATACCAACGTCCCCGGGGCGAGCACCGGAGCCAATAACACAGGCATAGCGCAGATGCTGCTGACGCCGATCGCCTCGGCGGTTGGAGGTGTCGACTATGTGGGTGGTCCGGGCAACGAGGGAGGACCCAATAACCAGAGCGTGTTCGTTTCGAATATCTCGCTCACCGATAACGGCAAGAACTACTACGGCACCTACTTCCAGGACGACTGGAAAGTATCTCCCGCACTAACCATCAATTTGGGTCTGCGGTGGGACTTCTTTGGATTGGTCTACGAACACCATTCGAATCAGGCTAACTTCGTTCCCAGCGGTCCCCCCACCGGCAGTCCGATGTACGTTATTCCGGTCGGTCCGAACTCGGGGAACTTAGCGCCCAGTTTCACGAGTTTGCTGACCCAGGACGGAATCACGCTCGCCGTCACCAACCAGTACGGCAAGGGACTGGGTAATTCTCAAAAGACCAACTTCGCCCCGCGTTTTGGATTTGCCTACCAAGCGACTCCGAAACTTGTGGCTCGTGGCGGGTTTGGCATCTTTTACAACGGATTCGAAAACCGTGGCTTTTCGCCTAACATCGGCGAGAACTATCCTTTCCAATTCAATTTCCAGTTCAACTCACAAGACGACAACCATCCGCTGTTTTACCCGGGTTGCACGAGTGCGGGGGTAACCGCCGGTCAAAGCGCTACCCTCGAGACCGGTTTTTCCTGCACTCCGCTTGATCCGACGAGCCCGCTGTTCGTGGCGAAGGGCTTGGCCTTGCGGGGCATTCAGTTCGACTACGTCACACCCTATACCATGGGTGGTAACCTGACGTTCCAATATCAGGCCACGCCATCGTTATCGTTCCAGGGAGGTTACGTCACTTCATTGGCCCGGCACTTGGAGGTGTTTCCGAACTCCAACAATGTGACGCAGATATTCCCCAAGGGAGCGGCGCAAACCATCCCCTTCCCCGATTTCGGACAGGGAGGGAGTTACGCCACTACGAACGGAAGCAGCTTCTATCACGGCCTGCAAACCACGGTCGAGAAACGCTTCGCAAATGGATTCAACTTCCTGGCTACTTACACGTGGTCGAAAGTGATGTCCGATGCCCACGACCTGCTTAATGGCGGCAGTCTACAGGGCTATCGAGCGCCGTCTGTCGCGGGCCTGGGAGTCCACGCCGACTATGGTCTGGCTCCCTTTGATGTTCGCAACGTCTTCCACTTTACCGGCAGCTATGACCTTCCCTTCGGCAAGGGCAAACACTACTTAGGAGGGGCCAGGGGCGCGTCGAATGCAATCGTGGGTGGGTGGAGCGTAGTTTGGTCTACAGTTCTGCAGGGTGGCCAACCCATCGTTCTCACTTGTCCCGATGGAACAACCTCTGGAACCAACTGCACCGACCTGCTCGTTCCCGGCCAGAATCCGACTCCTGGGCGGCACCTGGATCCGAAAGGCAGCGGCAATCCTGTCTGGCTCAACGCCGCGGCGTTCACCCAACCCTGCGAAATGGGTGCAAGCGGACCCATCGTGGGTTCTCCCGGCGGCTGTGTCCCATTGGCCGGCGGTGGTGTTCTGGGTGGTCCGCGTCCGGCGTCGGTCACAGGACCTGGCTACAAGAGGCTGGACCTCTCACTGTTTAAGGATTTCCAGCTGAACGAGCGATTCAAACTGCAATTCCGCTCGGAGATGTTTAACATTCTCAACCATCCCAACTTCAACGCACCCAACTTCGGGGGCAACGGCGTAGTGGCGATTGGCGGATCGGGTGACTTCACCAATACCACCAATTTCGGCCAGATCGGCGGAACGCGCGATTCCCCGAACGATCCGAGGGAGATCCAGTTCGCTCTGAAGCTGTATTTCTAATCCCAATGTCTTCCTGCGAGACAGGGCGCCTGCTAAAGGCGCCCTGTCTCCAGGATTCATCCTCTCCAGTCCTCCCCCCATCGCTCCTGATAGCTCCCAACGCGGTGGTAACATCGTTCTCCGTGCGTACCAGGCTCCAACTGGCGTTGCTCGCGATCCTGACGCTTTTGGCTTGCTTCCCAATCGGGGCCCTGGCTAACGAAGGGCAGCATTCGCAGCTGGAGCAAGAATTCCAGGCGGCGGTTGCGCACTACAACGCGGGGCGCTTTCAGGAGGCCACAGCGCGATTGGAAAAGCTGGTGCGTGACGCGCCCGAGAGCTTTGAGGTTCGCGAGTTGCTGGGGCTAGCGTATTCGGCCCAGTCCCTGGACGCCAAAGCTTCGGAGCAACTGGCCAAGGCCGTGCGCCTGAAGCCCGATTCCACGGCCGCGCGGACCAATCTGGCGACCTGCTATGCCCGATTGGGTAAGCTGGACCTGGCCGAAAAAGAGTTCACCAAGGCCGTCGAACTCGAGCCCCGGAACTTCGACACCAACCACAATCTGGGGGAGCTGTACGTGCGCTCGGGTAAAGTGGCGGACGCGGCGCCCTACCTGGAGAAAGCCCAGCGAATCGATCCTACTTCTTACGACAACGGTTACGACTTGTCGCTGGCATATCTTCTGACGGGCCAGACGGCCAACGCGCGACAGCAGGTACAGAATTTACTAAAGCAGAAAGATACGGCGGAGTTGCACAACCTGCTCGGTGAGATTGAAGAAAAAGACGGAAAGTTCGTCGATGCGGCGAATGAATTCGAACTGGCCGCTCACAAGGATCCCAGCGAAAGCAATCTGTTTGACTGGGGAAGCGAGTTATTGATGCACCGGACCTTGGACCCTGCGGTCGAAGTCTTCCAGCAAGCCAACGCGCGCTACCCAAACTCCCCGCGGCTGGCGGTTGGTCTCGGCATGGCCCTGTACTCGCGCGGGAACTACGACGAGGCGGTCAAGGCCTTGCTGCGCGGGGCTGACCTGAACCCCGCGGATCCACGATGTTACTTTTTTCTGTCGAAAGCCTACGACAGCTCGCCCGGCCAGGCCGAGGAGGTCATCCAGCACTTTCGCCGCTTTACCGAGCTGCAGCCCCGCAATGGACAGGCGTACTACTACTACGCCATGAGCCTGTGGAAGGGGCGGCGTACGCAGGATCCGGAGCTGGACTTACATCAGATCGAGTCCCTACTGAAGACGTCGATCACGCTCGACTCAAAACTAGCCGAAGCGCACCTGCAGCTAGGGAACCTATATTCGGATCAGACCAAGTATGCCGACGCGATTCCAGAATACCTGCGGGCGCGCGGACTGAATCCCGATCTGGCGGACGTCTACTATCGGCTGGGACAGGCTTATGTGCGCACAGGTGCGAAAGATCGGGCCCAGGAGCAATTCGACGTGTATCAGAAATTGCGCCAGCAGCACCTGGCAGATCTGGACAAACAACGGGCAGAGATCCGACAGTTCGTTCTTTCCGAGAAGGAAGCCGCCAAGCAATAGAATGCGAACATGGCCTCCCACTCAAATCTTGACTTCGATGCCGGAGCGACGTACTTTGTTCGCGCCGCTGCGGACTAGCCATGATGTCCTCTTTCGGGTCGCCGGACGCAAGAAACCGAACCTTCGGGGGTTCCCTGAAACTGCTCTCTCCTCGAGAAATTAGCCAGCAGGTCGGCCGAACCCGGCGCGAATTTCTGCGTGACGCCGGGTTAACACTGGGCAGTGCTCTGTTTTCCTCTCGGTCATTTGCCCGAGCAGTGGTCGCTCCCCGGAAGCGGAAGGTGGTAGTCATTACGTTCGGTGGCGGTGCCCGCGACCAGGAGACGTTCGCGCCCGAGGGACAGGAGAACATCCCCCACCTGATGCGCGAATTGCTGCCGCAGTCCACTTTTTTCACCCAGGTGGTGAACCGGGGCATCCTGGGGCACTACGTGGCCACTGCCAGCCTAGCGACCGGGGTCTACGAGACCATCAACAACTTCGCTTCCCTTCCCCCCGAGCACCCCACGGTCTTCGAGTACTTCCGCAAGGATTTGAAGCGGCCGCCATCGGACGCATGGGTAGTCGCGCCCAGCAATGGGTTCAACCGCATCGGAGAAAGTAATCACCGCTCCTACGGCACAGGGTTGGGCGCACGGGTTATCTTGCCGAAGCACTTGCTCACGGCGGCGATGTCAGGTGGTCACACCGACTACGAGCACTTGCTGCGGGACAACTATGAGACCCCGCTGGGGCCGGCGGAGCTTGGCGGGAGCGAGTTTGAGCTGCAGCAGTTGGAGCGAATTCTGAAGCTCTCAGTGGACGACTTCAAGGCGCATGCGCGGACGCTGTCGAGTCCCGATGAGTTGTCGGTGTACATCGTGCGGCAGCTGATGCGCGAAGTGGCGCCCAGCCTGTTGTGGATCACGATGCACGATATTGACGTGGCTCACGCCGGGGCCTACTCCCTCTACATTGAGGGTATCCGGCGGACGGACCGGCTGTGCGCGGAACTCTGGAAGGCGATTCAGAATGAGCCGGAGTATGCGGGCAAGACAACTCTGTTTATCTTGCCGGATTTCGGACGGGACGCGGATGACGATTCGGGCGGCAACGGCTTTCAACATCATCGCACTGGCGACGCGCTCTCCAGAACCACCTGGCTGATGGCGATGGGAAGCGGCGTACGGGAAGGAGTTGTGGTCGATCGCGCTACTGAGTCGACCGACCTGGTGCCGACCCTGGGAGCCATGATGGATTTCTCTGCTGCGATGGCGCAAGGCAAACCCATCGCCGAGCTTTTGTAGGACTTATGTTGCCACGCGATCTCAAGCCGGAAATGTTCAGCGGCTATCCTCCGGAGGCCAGAAAGCTCGTCACGGAATATGTCGGGACGCTGCGGCCGCTGCCCCTGAGTTTTGTCCCGAGCCTCTTGCGTGAAGTCGTAGACTATGATTTCCGCTTTCCCGCCGAGCGCAAGGCGATCGAGAAGGAACTGGCGAATCTGAGAGCTCTTTCCGAGAGCCAAACTAAGGAGTGGTTTGAGGAGTTCGCGAACATCGAGCTGTCGCCTCACCTCGAACGTTTCGATTGGGTAAACGCCCCGGCTCAGTTTGTAGAACAATTGTCGTCGCACCTTTGGACGACGCACCAGTTGGATGCGTTTCGCAAGGCAGCGACAGGTTATGCAGATCGACTGCAGGCTGTTGTTCGGCCGGAACCGCCCCCGGTGCCACGGCTTGGGATTAGCGTCGTAGGGCAGGGCGTTACCGCCTACGACGAGCCTCTATTTCGCAAGTTGCGCGAGCAGGGCGCCTACTTTAAGCAAATCAAGTCCGAAAACGGCTTGAAGTATCTGCTGGATGCGGTGGCCATGCGAGCCAAGGCCCATCCTCTGCCTTACGGGCACTGGTATATCGATGGTGGCCAGGAAGCCGAGCACGATCCAGGGCTGACCTGCGTCTCCTATCAGGCTCTGGAACCCGTGAGATCGGTCCTGTTGCGCAAGCTGCGCTCAGAAACCGAGAGACCCGGTATGGGGCCGGAAGCGTTACGCACTCATCTGGCGCAACTGACCCCTGCGGACCTTGGCAGAAGCAAGGCTGGGGACACCGTGCTAGACCGTTTCCAGGTCAAGCTTTTGACTGAAGGATCGGGAACACAGATTTTCAGCACGACCTTCGCGCAATGGGCGGCGCGCGAGACTCTGCGGCGGGCCCAGCCCGTCACGTTGCTGGTGCGGTTTGCCCCACGGCAACGGCAGAGGCCGATGAACGAGCTGTTAGCCCAGAGCGAGGAGCATCCGGAACTCGACGCCGTTGGCTCGCTGGTAGACGCGGATATGGGCGCGTACTACAACTGGCTGAACCAGCAGAGGCTGCCCGGAGCCGAGCAATCGTCTTTTTTGGTCTGGTTTGAGGGGCACAACGAGGCAGTCGCGATCTCTCCTTCCATGCCACGCGGCACCGAGTCCAACAAGGCCACCGATCTTAGGGAGCTTCTCTCGTGGATAACCGCGGGTTGACACTCGCTGAAAGGAATGCCGCGGAGGGCGAACGCTGCGCGATACAACTGAAGCGGGTACTCCGCCCCCACCCTCACCGTCACCGCACCGAACGGCATGACGGAACGAAAGATTGCTAAATCGACTTCACACCTTGGAAGACTTGTCAGGACAAGCGCAGTCCTCTAGCGCCAGAAGTGCAATAATTCTTACAAATGCTGGCGACCCCGGAGGGAGTCGAACCCCCAACCCTCAGATCCGAAGTCTGATGCTCTATCCAGTTGAGCTACGGGGCCGCATTCGTGCCGACGGTTCGGAAGGACCACTAGTCTGATCGCCTTCACACCTACGCGCCGATTGTACACACGCACACGCTGCTTGCAAGCAGCAGGAGCCCCAACGCTCACTCGCTAGGACTGCACGATGACACTCCCAGTCATCTTGGGATGCATGCGGCAGTAGTAAGGAAATTCCCCGGGTTCTGTAAAGTGGAATTGGAACTTCTGGTCGGTATCTAGCGCCGCCGACTTGAACTTGCCCTGCGTGCTGTCAACCGTGTGTGGGATGTCGTCATGGTTGGTCCAAGTCACCTCCGTGCCTGCTTTCACAGTGAGGGCTCCCGGTGCAAACGCGAAGTTGTCGATCTTCACCTCTGCGCCGGCCGCCCCGGCTGCTGCAGTTTGGGGTCTCTCCGAGGAACCTCCGTTGCCGGGAGTCGAAGCTCCGGAGGCTCCGAGCGGCGAATCGACGATGGCGAGACTGCTGCCGCTTACCAGGTAGTTCACATCCGTGATTCCCAGAACCCGCTGTAACTGCTCGGCGGGCACCTTCATCGGCCCTGCCGAGGGAGCGGATCCGGGCGCAGGTTGAGGAAACGCGGTTGACATCGCGGTATGGAAAGAAACTTTGCCTTCAACTTTCTGCATCACCTGATGAATATGACCGTTCAACACGGTCACGGAACCAAATCGCTTCACGTACGACAAGGCTTGCTCACCGTCGTCGGTTCCCCAGCCCCAGTCCGGATAGATCGTCCACAGCGGAATGTGAGCAAACAGTACTACGGGTGTACTCGATGAGCGAGCCTTGAGATCGTCCTCCAGCCACTCCAGTTGCTCGTGACCGAGTGACCCCAGGCCTCCTGCCTTGAGATTGACCACGTTGACCAAGCCCACGAAATGCACGCCCTTGTGGTCGAAGCTGTACCATCCGTTGCCCTTTGTTCCCTTCCCGTAACGCATCAGGTATTGCTCGCCGTTATCAGTCAGCATGTCATGCTCGCCGGGCACAAAATAAACTTGCTGCGGCGATACGCCTTTCAGGACCTGGTCGAGGGTATCGAATTCACTGGGCTTCGAGAGCTGGGTTAGATCCCCAGTGTGAATGATGAAGTCCGGCTTCTGCGGCATCGCGTTGATCTTTGCGATCGCGGTCTGCAGAGTAGCGGTGACGTCGGGGTTTGCCGGCTTGCTGAAACCGATATGGCTGTCGCTGATCTGGACAAAACTGAAATCGTTTTTCTTGAGGTCTTTCCCGGCGCTTTGGCCGAATGCCCGGGACACTGGAATTCCGCCACCCAAGGTCCACACCAGCCCAGTTCCCGCCCACGCCATGCATTTCAGAAACCCGCGCCGGTCAACACCGTCATTGTTGAGGTCTTGTAACCTCTCGTCGATAAAATCATTCTTCTGGTCTGCCATGGTGCCTCCGAAGTTTGTAGGATTCGGAGGTATAACCATCAAGGCTTCGTTTTTATTCCCGGTGTGAGAACGAATGACAGAAGGGGTCAAGTTGGGCATCCGGAAGGTGGTCGGCAGCGCTTAACCGAGTCCGTTCACCCCACTCAGGAACCCACCAAGGTGTGCGGTCAAGGCAACCACAAGAGCAGAGACAATCTCAATCGGCAGGCGATAGCTGGGCAAGGTCACACGTCGTTGGCGTGCCCGGAAATGCATCCACCATACCAGCCAGATGAGAACGCTCGAGACACATGCCAAGATCAGATGCAGCAGAAGGATCCCTTTCAGTTTCTGGCCCTCAAGTTGGAACTGCCAGGCCAGGATCCCCGTCGCGAGGACCGGAAGCGTCGAAATCGCGGCCACCAGAAAGTTATAGTACGTCGTATCAGCGAAATCGCGTCGCCCCTTCCATTGGGAGAGGATGTCAAATGCGGTCGCAGCTAGAAACAAGCCAATAGGGAAGTGCACCAGCACCACGTGCTGCGCGTGCTTAGCGAGTATTGCTGATTGCAGATCGAATGGATGCACCCAGTCCGCCTTGACTGCTTAGCTGCGTTTCCGGGCGCATTTCCGATGGCGCCGAACGCATTCGACTGTAAAACTGCGGCCGAGTCACGCTATTCCCGGAGATCCACTCTTTTCTCAAACGAGTAGGTTGTGATGATTCCTGTAGTGCGACATGAAAGCCGTGCGCGCGGCGGGGACAACCGTGTTTAGTCCAGGGAAACCATGATCTTCATGAATCGGGCAGGATCGTCGCTCCAGGCTTTAAGAGCGCCTGGAGCCTCTTCGATGGAGACCACGGAACTGACCGCGTCTTCGACCGGAAAGCGATGTTCTTCAAGCATTTGGATCACTCTACGGAAATCTTCTGGCAAGGCATTACGCGCGCCAAGGATATCTAACTCTTTCTGCACAAACAGGCGGGTCTCATAGTTGACCAACTCCTTAGCGTAGCCGACGTAGACGACCCTACCGGTGAACGCCACTTCCTCTACCGCTGCGCGGAACAACTGCGGAGAACCGACCGCCTCGATCACGACATCTGGTCCGAGGTCGTTCGTCAGTTCGAGGAGGGTCTCATGCAACGGCTGAACTCTGGTATTTACGATGTGGTCGGCGCCGGCTTTCCTAGCGACGCTGAGCTTCTCGTCGCTTACGTCCACTCCGATCGTCTTCCACTCCGATCGTCTTCGCCCCGCAACTATGTGAGGCGGCAACTACACCGAGTCCGACGCCCCCACATCCCAACACGGCCACCGAATCCGCGGGCGTCACCCGTCCTCGGGCTACAGCGTGGAAGCCTACCGTCAGAGGCTCCACCAGGCACAGTTCCGTGAGTGTGAGATTGGCCGGATAGAGTTTTTCCGCAGGCATTGCGATGTATTCGGTCAACGCTCCGTCCCGCTGAACACCAAGAGTCTGATTGAACTCGCAAGCATTCGGCCGACCGCGTAGACATGCTGCACAACGACCGCAGTTCGTGTACGGCGACATCGTCACGTCGACCCCGGTAGCCAAAGTCGCATATCGCTTACTTCCTTCGATGATCGTCGCCGCCACTTCGTGCCCGGGAATGCGCGGAAACGCGACCAGCGGGTTCATCCCCCGGAAGGAATTCAGATCGCTTCCGCAAAGCCCGATCATTCGTACCCTCAGCAGAAGAGTCTCATCAGTGACCGAAGGCTCCCCAATCGTTTCGACTGCCGCTTCGCCCGTCTTCTTGATCACGAGCGCCTTCACCTAGCTGCCCTCGTTGGCGCCGCGTTCGGCCTGAGTCGATACACCTCAGCAGCCGTGCCACCGAAGATACGATCCTGTTCAGTCCTCGAGAGGCCACCGAACAGGGCTTGCAGTGTGTCGACCCATTCTTGATACGTCGATGCCAAGAGGCAAACCGGCCAATCCGATCCAACCATGAGCCGACCCGCGCCAAACGCGCCCAACACGACATCCACATAGGGCCGCATATCTTCTTGCGTCCATGTCGACCAGTGCGCTTCAGTGACCATGCCGGAAATTTTGCAGTAGACGTTGTCCCTCCGCGCGAGCTCGCAGATGTTACGACGCCACGGGTCTAGAATACATTCGCGAATTCGCGGCTTGGCCACGTGGTCCAGAACAAACATTTGCTCTGGGTGTCGATCCACGAACTCGATAGCGGCGGGCAGGTGCCGCTCGAAGATCAGAATGTCGTAGGCGAGACCCGAGTCTTTCATGGCTCGGATGCCCTGATTGAAATCGCTGCCAAGGATGAAGTTTTCGTCCGGCTCGTCTTGAATGATATGGCGGAGCCCTTTCAAGTTGCTCTCGCCGTGTAAACGCTCCAGCTCAACCGGAAATTGGCGACTGGCAATCGGAGCCCATCCGACCACTCCTAGAATCGCCTGCGAACCCGTGGCCAATGACAGCAGCCAGTCTGTTTCCTCGCGGCTCTGCCTTGCCTGCACTGCAACAGCGCCGGCGAACCCGGCCTGATGTAGTTCGCCCTCGAGGTCCGCGACCAAGAAATCGCGTCGCAACTGCGGCATGTTCTCACCGATCCACGCATACTCCTGTGGCGAATAGCGCCAAAGGTGGTGGTGAGCGTCGATCCTCTCAGCCATGCTTCTTCGCGGCGAGCCTTGTCCTTACTGGGCGGGCCAAGATCGAAAAGACAACCCGCGCCTTACTTCCCCGCATAGGTTACGCGCCATACCGAGTTCGATCCATCGTCGGTAACCAGCAGCGAGCCGTCTGGCGCAACTGTGATTCCCACCGGGCGGCCCCATACATGACCGCTGTCGACGACAAACCCGGTCATGAAATCTTCGTATTCTCCGCTTGCGTGCCCGGACTGGTGTAGGGGTACACGGATAACTTCGTAGCCCACTCGTATCGACTTGTTCCAGGAGCCGTGCTCAGAGGCGAAAATGTCGCCTTGGTATTCGGCCGGGAACAGCTTCCCGTCATAGAAGGTCATCTCGAGCGATGCATTGTGGGGCTGCAATATGACGTCGGGAGTTATCACTTTGTCCTTGAGCTCGGGGTGCTTACCCTCATGTCGCGGGTCCTGATGGCCACCCATGTACCACCACGGCCAGCCGTAGAAGCCTCCGTCTTGCACGTGGGTGATGTAGTCAGGCACCAGATTGTCCCCGAGAGCATCGCGCTCGTTCACCGAGCACCACAATTCTCCGGTTTGTGCGTTCACCGCCAGCCCGACGGCGTTGCGAATGCCGGATGCATAGATTCGCATCTCGGAACCATCCGGATTGTATTCGAGGATGTCAGCGCGATTTTTCTCTCTTGGCGTCGTGTCAGGGTCGTCGACGTTCGAAGCTGAGCCGACCGAGACGAACATTTTCTTGCCATCGAGTGAGAACTGAATGTCACGAGTCCAGTGGCCGTCGCCCGCCGGGACATCGGCGATGTGCTCTGCCGGCGCACGAGCTTTCGTATCACCGTTGCGGTAGGGGAAGCGCACCACCGAACCTGTATTTCCCACATAGACCCATTGCGGATCAGGACCCGGAGGATAGAAGTTGATGCCGAAGGGCCGGTCCAGGCCACTCGCAAAAACCGCCATCAGTTCCGGCTTTGCTGTGCCAGTGATCCCTCGAAAAACCCGGATGTCACCGGCACGGCTCTCGGCTACGAAGAAATCGCCGTTCGGAGCCGTGCGAATCAAACGGGGCTCATCCAGTCCCGCCGCATATTGCTGCACTTCAAAGCCCGCCGGGACCTGAGGCCAAGCGCCTTCAGGACGTGCTACCAACTTGGGTCCGTTCCCTGCTGAAGGCGTCGTGAAGGGAGGAGGCAGGTCGGGCAGAGTAATCTTGCGAACGTTCCCCGGCTTCTCGAACCGGTAGTCGGTAAACGGCGGCTTTGGAGGTGGAGCATTGGAAACACCAGCATCGCTCGACGGCGCGGCGGCAGCGACTTTGGCCGGAACCGCCTTGGCACTCGCCAGTGCCTTCACATAGGTAATAATCTGCCATCTCTGTTGCTTGGGCAGCGACGCCCAAGATGGCATCCCGTTCGGCACGTCCCCCTTGGTGATAAACCAGAACAACTCACCGGATGTTACCGAGCCGACCTTTCCGTGGACAAAGGGGGGAATGTTCCCCGATCCTTCTCCCTTCTCTCCGTGGCACCTGGCGCACCGTAGGTGATAGAGCGGCTTGCCGGCAATCGCAGCCTGCTGGTCGTTCTCAAAAGGATTGACGGTCTGTTTGGCTGAGGCGGGAGCGCCGTGGAAACTGGAATTTTGCGCTTTCGACGAAGTACACAACATGGTTACTGCGACAAAGATCGCGGTTGCGCATGCCAAAGAGCGCGGGTTCACTTTCAACATTGCCTCCAATGTCTGAAAAGACGAATACGTCAATCAGATAACCGACGCTAGTACCCCTTCACCTTGACCACAACATAGTCGAAATCGTGCGAACCGTCGAGCAGGACTTGGTGCGGCATTCGCGCCGGAATGCGGATCACATCCCCGGTGGAGATTTTCCTTCGCACGCCACCCTGGATCGTCCCGTTCCGCTTCTCGTGCGGGCCAACACTCTCGCCATTGACGAGTGTTCCACCGATCACCAGCGTCGCGGAGCCGGACTGCACGAAAAAGATATCGATCTGAGTCTCGTGCCATTCCACCTGACCGTCTGCCTCCCGATGCACCAAAAGGAAGCTTTCGTTGCTGTAGTCGGAAAGTTGGCGCACGGCGAAATGATGGGGATCGCCAGCGGCTTCTGGTCTCATCGATGACGTAAGCTGCTTTAGCGACGCAGCAGTCCATTGCTCGAAGCCTGGAGGCGCTGCCTCCTGCGCGGTAACAACAAGGACAGGGATCAACATCCAACCCAGCCGCCAAAGTCTTCTCATCGGTTCCTCACTCTCTAAGCTTGCTTCGCCCTCTCCCAGTGCCTTCGCAAACCTGGGATGCATCTCGTTATACGAAAAAAGTCTCGGCGCCTTCGACCTCCAGACGGGTCGCACCGCGAAAAGGCACCGTCAGTATCCCATTCTGCTGACGCTCCTGTGAGCTTGAGCGTGACCGCAGAAAGGCGGTCGAGACCAGAGGATCAGTTAGTCCACGCGCCCGTTGGTCCATTGCGCGAAGTTCGCGCAGAAAAGGCGATTCACGTCACGCTCGATATCTTTTCGGCTCACGCTGCCCCCGTCCCTGTAGAGCAATCGGTAAGATTCGGCGAGAATGGGCGTCATGGTTGCGCGCGTGTTGCGCCATTTGTAGATCACTTGTTCGAGGACGCGAGCATCCGAATGTTGCGGGATGAAGCTGGCGCCGAGCAGTTCCAGACGCTCACGCGTGATCTCCTCCACGATGGAAGGATTGTTGAGGAACCACCAGCATCCGAAAGGCATCAGGTTGCTGAACTTGCGGGCATAAACGCACAGTTCGTGCTGATTCTCGCGGCTCAGAACGCTTACCAGAAAACGGTTGTCGGGATAGTCGCGGCACAGGTTCTCGAGCGCAACCAGATCGGCGCGGCCGACCGCGTCGCCCGCCAGTCGAATTCTCGGGTTCACCTGGCGCCTCACTCCAATCATGAGCGACAGCGGCAGGTCGAACTCACGACACGCCGGCAGGACGGCTTCACTCAACAGCTTTCCAAGAACGCTGTCTTCGGGAAACTGAAACGTGAACGGCAATGAGACGGCCATATAGACCGGTTGCATCCGGGCATACCAGTCGGCCAGGAACCTTCGAACCTCAACAATCGACTTGCCCGACGCTCGTTCGTCCACGGCGTAGCCCTGAACAGCCAACTGTTGCCAATGATTCGGCCATCCCCACAGGATACGGTCCAGGCGCAGGACAGCCTGAAACTGGGAGTGGCCATCGACTCCCCTCAACCAGATCGGTCCCTCGGCCGGATCCAAAGGATCGTTGGTCATCACGACTGCCCTCACCCCAGCCATTTCCAATACCTTCCGAATGTGCGAGTCGACCCTTTGCGTCTGAAAGAACGAACGCGCCTCCTGCAAGTCAGCGCTCTCGGTGGGGAGGTCGAAAGCTTTGAGCACTGCGACGACTCCGCGGGTGGCTTCGGAAATCGGGCTGTTCTGGACGAATAGGGCTTGCCAGATCATGTCCGCCTGCTCACGCTTGCTCAGGGACCAGTACCGCTCCGGCTTCATCTCCGACGAGCGAAAGAACTCCGCCTCCAGGTAGTGATAGGTAAGCAGTTCATCGATACCCCACAAGCCCAAATTGCCGAAGCTGGGGGGATACAGGTGGGTGTGCATGTCGATGAACTGGGTTGTCGACAAAACCTCTCTCACCGCATCTTGAACGTTATGCGCGGAAAGTGCGTCGCTCGAGCGCCGGGTCGTTCCCGGAGTCGGTTGCGTGAAGGATGTGGCTTTCATTCTTATTCCTGCGCTTGCAGTCCGAGAACGTTTTCTTCCATGACCACTGAAATGCCTGCAACAGCCCTGTGGGCCGGGTTCCGCGGAATATAGAGTTCGCTAGCCAGCGTGCCAAAGGAAAAAAACTGAAAGCTGGGTTCAGCGAGACTTAGCAACAAGACTCCACGGCAGATACGTTGAGTAAGCCGGGGATTCTTGTTCCACGGGAGCCGTTCATCCGTGATACGTGGTCCTCAAGCTTGCGCTCGCAACACCACGCAACGGTTCGTTCAGAAAGACTCGGCACTCAAAGACGCGTTTCCATTCTATAATGCGCGTTCTTCGATTGCGCTATTAAATGAAGTGTGAACGCGCGACGACATTCCTTTCGGAGGCACACTTAACTGACCAGCCAGCCAAAGATCCCGACAACAGCTGCCCAAACTCGCCAGCTAACGTCCGCGGGTGTCGTCAGCATTGCCGATCTGCGCTGCCTGGCGCGTGAGCGAGTGCCGAAGGTAGTCTTTGACTACATTGATGGCGGAGCGGATGGGGAAGTCACCCTTCGCGAGAATCGCCGCGTGTTTGACGACGTCACTTTGCGGCCCCGACACGCTGTGGCTGTGTCTTCCTGTGACCTGCGCACTCGGGTTTTGGGCTCAGAGCTGTCGTTGCCAGTGCTACTTGCCCCCGTGGGCTACCTTCGCATGATGAACCCGGGTGGGGAAGTGGCTGCGGCGCGAGCGGCAGGAGCGGCGGGAACGATTTTCACTCTTTCCACTGTTTCCGGCCACCGATTGGAAGATGTGAGAGCCGCCTCCGTCGGCCCGGTGTGGTATCAACTTTACCTCATGGGCGGTCGAGAGGCTACGCGGGCAGCCATCCAGAGGGCCCGGGCTGCCGGCTTTACCGCACTCGTTGTGACGATCGATACGCCCATCGCTGGCATGCGTGAGCGCGACTCTCGAAACGGCATGAAAGAATTGCTGGGCTCCGACCGCATCGCGCAAGCGCCGTTTCTGGCTCAACTATTTGCTCGCCCGAGATGGCTGGCAGCCTTCCTGCTCGATGGCGGTCTTCCCGAATTGCCCAACATCGTAATTCCGGGCCAAGGCTCAATGCAGTTGAAGGAAGTGCCCAACGTGATGGCTCGGCAGCCATTCTCGTGGGCGGATCTAACTTGGATCCGGCAGCAATGGGATGGTCCCATTGTGATCAAGGGCGTACTCACTGGCGAGGACGCCCGGCGGGCGGTTGATGAAGGAGCGGTCGCCGTCATTGTGTCGAACCACGGCGGACGTCAGCTCGATTGCGTTTCTTCCACGCTCCGGGCCTTGCCGGCGGTAGTGGCTGCTGTCAACGGTAAGGCCGAAGTCCTCATGGACAGCGGTATTCGGCGCGGTACCGACGTCGTCAAAGCCATTTGCCTCGGCGCGCGCGCCGTCTTATGCGGCCGAGCCTTCGCCTACGGTCTGGCTGCGGCGGGCGAAGCGGGCGTGACACGCGCGATTGAGATTCTACGCGCCGACCTGGAGCGCACTTTGAAACTGCTGGGATGCTCCTCCCTTTCCGCGCTCGATTGTTCGTATATTGACGCGCCCTGGCTTTCGGGTTGACGTTCCACCCTTGGGTGGACGTAACCCCCGATGTCGATACGGTGCCTGCACCATATCGCACAGCGCCAGGAAAACAGCCTCCTGCTCTCACGATCCCGCGCCAGGCCCGACAGCCACAACGAAATATGTTGCTGGAGTTGCACCGATATTCTTTATGCCATGCTGCTCGTTTGAGTGCACGAATCCCACCGAACCCGGGCCGAGCACATGACTTGTGCCGCTGATTGTGAGTTCGACCGTCCCTTCGCGGATGAGCCACATCTCCGAGTGCGGATGATGGTGCACCGCATGCGGCATTCCTCCTGGTGGCAGAGTCGTCTCGTGCACCTCCAAGGATTCACCGGTATCTAGTTTGCCTTTTAAGACCGGACGGATCTGCGCATTGTTCGCAAGGTTGATCGGCAGTTGATCGAATGGGAACGTCGCCGACGGCAAAGAACTGTCCTCGACAGCAAAGGCTTCCATACCCGTCGCAATCGGAAGGAGACCGGAAAGGACAAAGCACATGTCACGCCGGTTGATGGTCATACACACCTCTGTTGGGGAGATCCATCGGGCGTGAAGACCAGGGCTTCTGTTTCAGACACTAGCGACCCTGGAATTAACGCAAAACTCTGCACTGGAAGCTACCCCCGGAACTTGACGGTGTCGATCGCGAAATCCCTGAGTGCGATCTTAACCGCCTGATCGAACGGGCATCAACGACCCATCCAGCCGCCATCTACTGACAACAAATGCCCGTGCACGTAGTCGCTGGCAGACGAGCACAGAAAGACGGCTGCACCGACGATATCGTTCGGTTCACCCCAGCGGCCTGCGGGGATCCGCTCGAGGATCTGGCGGCTGCGTTGCGGATCTTGGCGAAGTGCCGTCGTGTTGTCGGTCGCAATGTAACCCGGCGCGATCGCGTTGACGTTGATCCCCTTCGAGGCCCATTCGTTGGCGAGCGCTTTGGTAAGTTGTGCGACCCCGCCTTTCGCGGCAGCATAGGCCGGAACGAGGATCCCCCCTTGAAATGAGAGCAGCGAAGCAATGTTGACGATCTTGCCTTTCGTCCCTCGCTTGATCATGTCCTGGCCCGCGAGTTGTGAGAGCCGGAACACCGAGGTAAGATTCACCGCGATCAGTTCGTCCCAATCGCTTTGCCGGTATTCCACAGCCGGCGCCCGGCGGATGGCGCCAGCATTGTTGATCAGAATGTCGATGGAACCGAATTCTTCCAGAGTCCTTTCGATCAAAACCGGATGGAGCTTGGTGTCCGAGATGTCGCCCGCCGCGTAGAAAGACTTTTTCCCCAACTGACGGATTTTTGCCGCCGTTCCGCAGCCGTCCGGAGTCCTGCCATGACAACCCACATTGGCGCCTGCTTGGGCGAGCCCGATGGCAATTGCCGCGCCCAGGCCTCGACTCGAGCCCGTGACCAACGCATTCTTGTTATCAAGTCGGAAAGCGTCTAATACCATGCTTAGTTCTCTTAGCGAATATCGGCGGCTTCCAGCCTGGGACTTAGTAAATGAATGGCACCCAGCGCGAGTAAGTATGCTGAACCCGCGATGAGAAAGGGAACCTTGTAGCTTCCGGTCCACTGCAGCACGTGTCCA
>Ga0075030_100002075_pt1 | contig 18183 bp, 13 predicted proteins | sample LitLauG_LLR_2012_FD_71393 | JGI IMG/M metagenome (GOLD analysis project Ga0075030, IMG submission 71393) | Freshwater sediment microbial communities from Pennsylvania, USA - Little Laurel Run_MetaG_LLR_2012 | ecosystem: Environmental > Aquatic > Freshwater > Creek > Sediment | place: USA...
GGGAGCATAACCGTGACCCAGTGGCCTGACAGACAGGCGGCAAGTAGCGCAGCCGGACGCTACGAGCGCACCGACAGGCGACTCTCTCTCGGCCTGGTTGGAACGACCTTGGAAGTCCTGTCGGTCGTGCTCGTCGGCCCTAGCGAACTTCAACCATTCCAGAGGTGCGGTGTGGGTCGACCTTGACGTGCGTCCTCCCGCACCGCAGCCGACTCGCCGAAGTATCCTGCCAGCCCGTCACGTCTGCTTTGCGCTGCACAGCGTGCGGGTCGATGCAGAGCGCTCAGGCGGCTCGTACGTACGACGCGCACCCGTCTCGGTTCGGGCCTGCGACGGTCGCTTCGGGGTCGCCGAGGACCGAAAGCATTGAGGCGCGTGCCCGGCGAGACGCCTGAGTTTCGTCAAGCGAGCCGCCTGAGTCGCATCCGCGGAGACGCTCGCTCCTGCCCAAGAGCGCTACCCGCAGCACGCCCGCCGTGGACGGCTGCGTGCGATGATCCCCCGGTGTCCGTGAACCTTGACGTTGTGCGCTCGATGTATGCCTGCCACGAGCGTGGCGACTTCGCTGCCGGAGCAGAGTTCATCGACCCCGATATCGACGTTGTCGGTCCTGATGGGCCTGAACCGGGGGCGGGACGAGGTTTAGCTGAGCTCGCCAATTGGTGGCGCGATTTCCTTACTTCCTGGGAAGACTTTCGTCTCATTGCCGAGGAGTATCGCGAACTGGACGAGGATCACATCCTTGTGCTCTTTCGGCGTACTGGCCGCGGCAGGCGCAGCGGAATGGAGATCGGGGAGCTGTCAGGGTCAAAGGGCGCGGAAATCGTCGAGGTCCGCGACGGCAAGGTGGTCAAGATCGTGAGCTACTGGGAGCGCGACCGTGCGCTCGCCGACCTCGGCCTCACGCCGGAGGCCTGATGTCCGCGAACCTGGATCTCGTGCGCTCGATCTACGCCGACTGGGAACGCGGCGACTTCAGCCGCACGGCCGAGTGGGCGAGCCCTGAGATGGAGTGGGTGGCTGTCGATGGCCTGTCGCCCGGGCAGCTGACGGGCCTGAAGTCGATGGCAGCAGGGTGGCGTGAGTTCCTGCGGGATTGGGATGACTTTCGAGCAAGGGCCGACGAGTGCCGCGAACTCGACGTCGAACGTGTCCTCGCGCTGCACCGATTCTTCGGGCGGGGCAAGACGAGCGGGATTGAAGTCGGGCAGACGGGCTCCGAAGGGGCTTGCCTGTTCTACCTTCGTGATGGAGCGGTCACAAAGCTCCTGCTCTACTCGGTCCGCGACAACGCGTTCTCCGACCTGGGCCTCACGCCGGGCACCGGCACCTGAACCTACTCGGTGAGGCCTGCTGCCCGCAACGCCTCGGCGTGATCGAGGAAGGTGCGGGAGCGCCAGCACCTGCCGTCGCGGTAATCGCCGACAGACCAGACTTGCGTTGTGAGAGCGATGCCGCTGCCCCGTCCACGCGCCTCGACGCGAATGGCGGCAAATAGGCTCGCGCCGAGGTCGCGGAGGTCCGAGGCGGCGAGGCGATACTCGCCCCAGGTGTCACCGACATCTGCGAAGTAGGCTTCGATGCCGGACCGTCCCCGGAAGCTGCCCCCCCTCGACTATCCCTGCGTTCGTCGTGGTCCACTCGAAGTCCTCGGTCACCAAGCCGGCGATGGCGTCAATATCGCGGGCGTTGAAGGCATCAATGAACCGCTCGGCATTTTCGACGTTCTCCTGCGACATCGCCTATACCTCAAGCCCGACCGCGTCGAAGGCGTCCTTGGGGGGGTCAGATAGATACGTTGATCGATGACCTGCCCAGCCCTGAGTGTGTAGACCATGCCGACGACCAGCTCGACGGTCGAGCCGCTGCCCTTACCCACCGCAGACTGGCGCACCAATGCGACGACATGATCGCCTCCGGCATCCAGGACCTCCTCCGGCGCGATGCTCCACTCGTCGAAGTCCTCGGTCCAAGTGTGGACCCACTCAACCGGTCCGTCACGACCGACGTAGGGCTTCGTGCCGAGATAGGTCTCGGGCAACAGCTGCACCGTGCACACGGGAGCGTAGAGGCCCCGGTCGAACAGGACGCCTGGGTCGTCTTGCTCGATGCCTTCCTGGAACACCTCCCAGCATCGCGTCACGACCTCGACGTTCTCCTGCGACATCGCCTACCCCCGTTCCTCTGCGAGACGTTCGGCGGCAACACGAGCATCGTCGATGTCCGCTCGAACGATCACTCGCGAGGGTGCACCCGCCTCCCACAGATCGGTGTAAGACGAGCGTTCCCGCAATCGGCCTGTGCCGCCAGGAAGCCGACCGCCCAGATCGGCGTCCTCCTCGAGACGGCTCTCGAACTCCTCATGGGAGTGCCTCCACTCTTCAGCGATGCCGCGGATCCTCGCCATACTCTCGAGCCTGTCGATCCCGGAGGACGACGCGTCCCCCACCGCATCGGGAGCGCAGGCGCACAGCGAGGCGTCAAAGTCCAGGCCGTCGAAAGCCACGAAGGAATGCTGCACAAGCTGCACAAGGTCGGGGGCCGCGGACCCCTCAGCCACCAGCGCGCTCCTGTGCGAGGCGTTCCGCCGCAGCACGAGCCTTGTCGATGTCCCGCGACGGCTGTATACGCACCGTCAAGCCCGCCTCGGAGCGGACGCCCAAAGCTCCTGGATCGTGGAATCGCTCCCTGGCATGCCGGCGCGCTGACGGGTCACCACGAACGTGACCCCGCTGCCCAGATCGTGTACCTCCTCCAGCCCGTACTCGTACTCGTACTCGTAGTTGCCGATCCAGTCTTCAAGGAAGCTGCGGATCGCCGTCGCGCCCTCGATGGCCGGCAGGTTGTAGCCCTCCCAGACCGCGGCCGGGTCGAGCAAGCTCATGACCGCGTCGAAGTCGCGGCGGTTCAAGGCATCGACCGCCCGCCGCGTCAGCTGGACCAGATCGGGGGTCACGGCCTCCTTGGGCATGACGCGGAGTATCCCGCTCGGCGCTGGGTGCAACCTGCGCGCGCCCAGAGACCCGACCCGTGCGTCGCCGATAGGACCGGCAAGGAGCGCCAAATGTCCGCCGCGCCGTGCGCTGCCTGATAGGTCCCCGCGCCTCTCCCTGCCGCGTGACAAGGGCTACGGGCGCCCCACTGCGCCCCCGCCGGCCCTATGGCGCCGCCCATTCCTCGACTCTGCTGTTGATCGTGTCGGCGACGTAGACGTTGCCCGAGGGGCTGACCGCGACAGCCTGCGGGCCGGAGAATTGGCCGGCGCCCGACCCGGGCGTGCCGAACGTCGCAATGAAGCCCCCCGTAGGACTGAACGCCTGCACCCGGTTGTTGCCGACTTCCGTGACGTAGAGATTGCCCGTGCCCGGGTCTGAGGCGATGCCGTAGGGCTGGTTCGATTTGCCGGTGCCCGAGCCTTTTTCGTCGAACTGCCTGATGAACGCGCCGGCCGTCGAGAACTCCTGAACCCGCTGGTTGACATCTTCCGCGACATACAGGTTCCCGCCCGAGAACGCCAGACCGTACGCCCACCCGAGCTGGCCTTCGCCCGCGCCCGAGGAGCCGAACTTGCTCAGGAACGAGCCCGTCGCCGAGAACTCGACCACCCGCCCGCCTTCGGGATAGTCGCGACTGTTGAGGACCCACACGTTGCCCACGGAGTCGACCGCCACCCCGCCCGGACTCGACAGCCCTCCCGAGAACGACCTCAGGAATTCACCAGCAGGCCCGAACTCCTCCACACGGTAATCGCCCGGATCCGTAACGTAAAGATCGCCCGACGCGTTCGTCGCGATGCCACCTATCCCCTCGAACTGCCCCTGACCCGAACCCACTTCACCGACCTGCCGCACGAATTTACGTTCAGCGTTGTACTCCGCGATCACATCACGCCCAGCGTCCGCGACCCACACGTTACCGCTCACATCGACCGCCACCGCATTCGGACCACGAAAACCGATTTCCCCATTTTCGTAATGAGCAACACTCGCAGCGTATGCGAGTTGTGTCGGGTTTACCGGCGTTGTCTTGAATTCCTGGTCGGCGCCCTTGCTCGTGCCGCCTGCGCTCATCGCCGACACCCTGTAGTGGTAGGTCGTGTTCGAGGCCAACCCCGTGAGCGCCGCGGACACCGCCACCAGCGCTTCGCCCGCCCCCGGTAGCGAAGCACAAGAGACCGTCTTGCCGTAGGACACCGTCGCCCCGTATTCGAATTCGCACCTGCTCACTTCCACGCCATTGGGATTCACTCCCGCATTCAACGTCGCCGCCATCCTGCCAACGGAGGACGCCACGCGCGTTTCGACTCCAGGCGATGTGTTTATGAACGCCCATACCCCGCCCACCCCGCCGTTGTCGCCCGGCGCGCCGACCATCGCCGTGTTCCCTTCGGCAGAGAGCGCCACGCTCGCGCCGAACTCCCCCATGCCGGCCTCGTTGCCTCCGAGGAGCTCTTGGCCCTGCTGTGCCCACGTCGCGCCCGAGTGCATGAACAGCCACGCGCCCCCTCTTCCGCCGTTGTCGGCGGGGCCGCCGATCAGCGCCGTGTTGCCGCTGGATGAGAGCGCGACGCTGGCGGCGAATTCGCCCGCACCGGTCTCGCCGGCGCCCGTGAGCTTCACGCCCTGCTGCGCCCAGCTTTCGCCCGAGCGGGTGAACACCCACGCCGCGCCAACCCCCGCGCCGTCGGCGCTGCCACCGACCAGGGCCGTGCTGCCCCCCGAGGAGAGCGCCGCGCTCGCGCCGAATTCGCCCGCGCCGACCTCACCGCCGCCCGTGAGCTTTCCGCCCTGCTGGATCCATGCTTCGCCCGAGCGCGTGAACACCCACACCGCGCCAACCCCCGCGCTGTCGGCGCTGCCACCGACCAGGGCCGTGTTGCCGTCCGAGGAGAGAGCTGCGCTCGCGCCGAATTCGCCCGCGCCGACCTCACCGCCGCCCGTGAGCTTTCCGCCCTGCTGGGTCCAGCTTTCGCCCGAGCGCGTGAACACCCACACCGCGCCCACGCCTGCGCTGTCGTGGGAGGAACCGACGAGCGCGGTGCTGCCAACCGAGGAGAGCGCCACGCTCGTACCGAATTCGCCTGCGCCCGTCTCGCCCGAGCCCGTGAGCTTTCCGCCCTGCTGGGTCCAGCTTTCGCCCGAGCGCGTGAACACCCACACCGCGCCCGCGTTGCCGTTCTCGGCGGGGGTGCCGACGAGCGCGGTGCTGCCCGCCGAGGAGAGCGCCACGCTGCTTCCGAACGCGCCCAGGCCGACCTCTTCGCCGGTTCTCGCCGTGAGTTTCGCCTGCTGGGTCCAGGTGGTGCCCGAGCGCGTGAAGACCCAGGCCGCTCCGATGCCGCTCATGTAGCTGCGCCCGCCCACGAGAGCCGTGTTGCCGTCGGACGAGAGGGCCACGCTGAAGCCGACGAGGCCCCTACCGGGCGTGAGTTCGCCTTCGCCGACCTCGTTGTTGCCGGTGAGCTTTTCGCCCTGCTGTGTCCAGGTCGTTTTTCCGGTTTCGCGCCGGAAGGCCCACGCCGCGCCGACTTCGTTGCTGTCCCTCTTTGCGCCCACCAGCGCATATTCGCCCGTCGCTGAGACCGCCACGCTGCCACCGACGTAGCCGGCGCCGTCCTCACCGCCGCCGGTGAGCATCGCCTGACGCGTCCAGGTGCTGCTCGAGCGGGAAAGGACCCACGCCGCCCCCACGCCCGTGTTGCTTTCGGGTGCGCCGATCACCGCATAGTTCGCTTCTTTGGAGGCGAGCGCGACGCTGTAGCCGAAGTAGCCTTTGCCGACCTCTTCTTTTCCGCCGGTCAGCTTCGAGCCCTGTGCGTTCCATTTTTCGCCGGAGCGGGTGAGCACCCATGCCGCGCCGGAGTGTTCGCTGTCGCTGGGGCCTCCGATCAGCGCGTATTCGCCGTTGGCCGAGACCGCTACGCTCCAGCCGAATTCGCCCATGCCGGACTCGCCGCTGCCGGTCAGCGTTGCCTGCTGGGCCCATGTCGCTTCTTTGCGGAGAAAGACCCACGCCGCGCCGAGGAATTCTTTGTTCGCGGGGCCTCCGATCAGCGCGTATTCGCCGTTGGCCGAGAGTCCCACGCTGAAGCCGAATTCGCCCGCGCCGGACTCGCCGCCGCCGGTCAGTTTGGCCTGCTGGGTCCAGCTCGCGCCCGATCGCGTGAAGACCCACGCCGCACCCACGCCCGCGTTGTTTTCCGGGCCTCCGATCAGCGCGTAGTTGGCTTCTTTGGAGGCGAGTGCGACGCTGTAGCCGAAGTAGCCCGCTCCGGCCTCTTCGTTGCCGGTCAGCTTCGGGCCCTGCTCGGTCCAGCTGGTGCCTGAGCGCACGAATACCCATGCGGCGCCCACGCGTTCGTTGTCGCTGGGACCGCCGACCATCGCGTATTCCCCGCCTTCGGAGAGCGCCACGCTGAAGCCGAATTCGCCCGCTCCGGCCTCTTCGTTGGCGGTCAGCTTGGGGCCCTGCTCGGTCCAGGTCGTGCCCGAGCGCATGAAGACCCATGCTGCGCCGACTCTGCCGTTGTCGCTCGGTCCTCCGATCAGCGCGTATTCACCGTTGGCCGAGAGCGCCACACTCAAGCCGAAGGCGCCCTTGCCGCTGCGTTCGCCTTCGCGAACCTCTTCCTTTCCGGTGAGCTTTTCGCCCTGCTGTGCCCAAGTCGATTTTCCGCTTTCGCGCTGGAATACCCAGGCGGCGCCGACTTCGCTGTTGTCCTTCTTGGCGCCGACCAATGCGTACTGCCCCGCCGCCGAAATCGCCACGCTCGCGCCGAAGTTGCCGTTGCCGTTCTCGTTGGCGCCGGTGAGTTTGGCCTGCGGGGCCCAGGTGCTGCCCGAACGCGTCAGCACCCACGCCGCCCCTACGCCTCCTTTGTCCTGCGGCCCGCCGATCAGCGCGTATTCGCCTTTTTCAGCGGCGAGCGCGACGCTCGCGCCGAATTCGGCGTTGCCCGTCTCTTCGGCTCCCGTGAGGGTCGCCTGTGCGGTCCAGGAGGTGCCCGAGCGCGCGAGCACCCACGCCGCACCGACGCCTTCTTTGTTGCCGGGGCCGCCGATCAGCGCGTATTCGCCTTTTTCAGAGAGCGCCACGCTCCAGCCGAATTCGCCGCCACCGGCCTCTTCTTTGCCGGTCAGCGTCGCCTGGTAGCTCCACGTCGTTTCTTTGCGCAGGAAGACCCACGCGGCGCCGACCAGCGTTTTGTTCCCGGGGCCGCCCACCAGCGCGTATTCGCCGGTGGCTGACAGCGCGACGCTCCCGCCGAATTCGCCTTCTCCGACCTCTTCTTTCCCGGTCAGCATCGCCTGCTGGGTCCAGGTTGTGCCCGAGCGTGTAAAGACCCAGGCCGCGCCGACGTCTTTGTTGTTGAACGGGGCGCCGATCGCCGCGTAGTTGCCTTCCTTGGACGCGAGCGCGACGCTCCAGCCGAAGTCGCCCTGTCCGGCCTCTTCTTTGCCGGTAAGCCTGGCCTGCTGGGTCCAGGTGGTACCGGAGCGCGTGAAGACCCAAGCCGCCCCAACCCCCCCATTGTCACTGGGACCGCCGATCAGCGCGTATTCGCCTTTTTCCGAGAGCGCGACACTCCAGCCGAATTCGCCGGCACCAGCCTCTTCCTTGCCGGTCAACTTCGGACCCTGCTCGGTCCAGGTGCTGCCGGAGCGCGTGAAGACCCAAGCCGCGCCGACCTTGCCGCTGTCGCTCGGGCCGCCGATCAGCGCGTATTCGCCTCCGGGCGAGAGCGCCGCGCTGAAGCCGAAGCCTCCTTCTTCGCCGCGCTCCCCCCCTCCCGTGAGCTTTTCGCCCTGCTGGACGAGCGGGTCGATCCGCAGCGGGTAGCGCGCGCCGCTCGCCTCGACACGGAGCAGGATGCGCCCCGCGCGCAGTTCAAGGCGGCTCGCCAGCGCGTGGCCCCACGCGTCGCTGGCGCTAAGGCCGCTGTATCGAAGCGCGGCGCGGCCCGCACGGCCGATCGTGATGCCGTGCCCACCGGCGGTGAGCGAGGCGCGCGCGTTGTCCGACAGGGCGATCGACAGCGTGAGCGCGCCGGCTGCGCGCCCGGCGGGCGCCTTGGGCACCGTGAAGATCTGCTCGAGGCCGAGCGGGCCGTTCACCCACCGTTCGCTCAGCCCGGAGCGCTGGTAGGACACGGCGTTGGCGCTCGCCCGGGGGACCACCTCGCCCAGCGCGCGCAGGGCGGCACCGAAGCCGATGGACTGGAAGCTCAACCGCACCCGCGTCGAGCCCGAGCGTACCGAGACCCCGGAGCGATCAAACAAGGTGCTGAAATGCTGCCCGGGGTTCGCCCCGAGCAGTCCGGCGTCGCCCGCGCCGATCCTGTAGGCCGGGCTGTCGGCACCCAGGGCTTCCGAGACCGGCCCCTGCGCCCCGAGCGGAAGACTGGCGAGCCCCTTCCTGCGGGACTCGCCGCGCGCCTGCAGGCGTGAGGACGCATGCAGGCGCGTCGGTAGAGCCGAGACGCGCCTGCTCCGCGCGCCCCCTTGGAGCGCGGCGCCGAGCGCCAGCGACAGCAGCGCGACTGCGACCAGCGCAAGCCGCGGAAGCATCGTCCTCGCCGACGGCGCGTCGTTCCTCTTGCGGTCCGCCGCGTGTGGACCGCCGACCGACCCGCGCCTCCCGATCCGGATCTGCGCACGCGTCCCCACCCGGGGCGGTACCCGGCCCGGCACCACCGACCTCGTGCGTCTATGCAGCGGCATCCCCGTCTCCCTCCGACGTCCGTGCCGGGTCCACGCGAGTGCGCCGAACGCCACCGGCGAGGCCCCCACCAAGACCGGGATAGTACCGCAGCGAGCGTGCGGGAGAGTCGGCCTGCGCGCAGGACGTCGCTCGGCTGCTCGCGCGGTTGGACCCCCTGCTCGAGCCGGGCCCGGCCGCGGGGGTTGTGCGCTCGTGCGCGGCCCTGTAGGGTATCGATGCACGGAAGCCCGCTTCGGAGGGAGTTGGGGTCCTGTGTATGTCAATACATAAGGAGGAGGACTAGATGTCCATTCTGCATCGCGCACGTTCGCAAGCGCTCACGTGCTGCGCAGCCGCTCTCGCGGTCATCGGGGCGCTCGTTTTCGCCTCGGCCGCCAGCGCCGGCAACATCGTCACAGGCAACACCTACCTTGCGGTGGGCGACTCGCTCACATACGGCTATCACCAGGCCCAGTTCGCGTCGGAATACCCGGCAGTCAACGCGGCGAACTACAACGACGGCTTCGTCGACGACTTCGGCTCGGCGCTGAAAGTGCTGCAGCCCAAACTGACGACCGTCAACCTCGGCTGCCCGGGGGAGACCACCGAAACGTTCCTCAACGGTCCGGGTGCTCCCTACACCGGCGCCTACTGCGCGGGCGGCCCGACGGGCTCGCCGTTCCCGTTCGTGTTCCTGCACCACCCGTACACGCACAACTCGCAGATGGAAGAAGCCGAAGCGTTCATCAAAGCGAACCCCAACGTCAGCCCGATCACGCTCGACATGGGGGCCAACGACATCCTGCAGTTCCTCAAAGTCCATTGCGAATACCCGGCTAAATACCACTGCACCGAATTGGAAGTCGCGAGCGAGCTCGGGCACGTCTCGACGCAGGTCAACACGATCCTCGGCAAACTGCACGCCGCCGCGCCGCGTGCGACGATCGTGGTGGTCGGCCTCTACAACCCCTACCCGCTGGCGCTGCCCCCTCCAGGTGGTGACAAAAGCACCTCCATCTTCAACACGTTGCTCGCGAGCCATGTAGCGGCAACTCCCGGAGCCGTCTTCGCCAACCCCCAGCCGCGTTTCAACCCGGAAACCGGCGGCACGGAAGCGGGAGACATCCCGTCGATCTGTGCATACACGGCAATGTGCCCGGGCGGCACGTACAACCCGAGCAGCCCGGCAGCCGACATCCATCCCACGACGCTCGGCTACTCCGTGATGGCTGAAGCGATCAACAGCCTCCTCGGCCCGGTAGGCCCGGCTGGCACCACCGGAGCCACAGGCCCAGAAGGACCGCAGGGTCCAGAAGGACCGGCCGGGGCAACCGGAGCCACAGGGCCAGAAGGGCCGCAGGGCCCAGAAGGGCCGCAGGGGCCAGAAGGACCGGCCGGAGCAACCGGAGCCACAGGGCCAGAAGGGCCGGCTGGAGCCACAGGAGCAACCGGACCCGCCGGAGCCAACGGCGCAACCGGAGCGACTGGCTCACAGGGAGCGCAGGGCGTGACCGGAGCCACCGGGGCGCAGGGCGCGACCGGAGCCACCGGAACTAACGGGACGGGCGGTGCAACGGGTGCAACGGGTGCAACCGGAGCAGCCGGAGCAGCCGGCGCCAAAGGAGCAACGGGTGCGGCCGGAGCGACAGGTCCGGCCGGTGCGGCTGGAGCAACAGGTCCGGCCGGCGCGGCCGGAACCAACGGAGCGACCGGCCCGACAGGACCCGCGGGATCGAACGGGGCAACGGGAGCGACCGGCGCAACGGGAGCGACCGGAGCGTCTGGCTCTGGGGTCATAGGCGGTGGTGTCGCCGGCAACATGGGCGGCGACCACTTCGAACTGTCCCTCTACGCCGAAAAACACCCGACCCCGATGTTCCAGGCAGGAACGCTGCGCAACTTCAGCGCCCATTTCTCGGCCACGGTCACGCGGCCCGAGACGGTGGCGGTGTTGGACAACGGCGTAGCGACGGCGGTCACCTGCACCGTCGCGAAAAACACCAACTCGTGTTCTGACAACACGCATACGGCGTCGTTTGCAGCCGGCGACCTGATCGTCGTGTTGGAGAGCTCGACCGGTGGCAACAACGTGCTCAACCCGACGTGGAGCGCGACGTACCCCTGATCCGATCCCGGGTCAGCACCGCTAGCTGATAGCTGGCGACCAGCAAGACAGGAGGGGGCCCCGCAAGGGGCCCCCTCTCGTTGTCCGGCCACCCTGCGGCCGTCGCGCTCGACGCGCCCCTCGGCGGTCCTCGACTCAAACCCGGTCGGCATCGACGGTGCGGCCCACGAGAACGGCGTCCGGGCGGCATCAGGTAGCGTGCGGTGCCGGTGGCCAACCGTGTTCAGCGAGGCGTCAGGCGTGAGCGCGTTGCGCTCGTGCTCGCCGGCGGCGGCGCGCGCGGCGCCTACGAGGCCGGCGTGCTCGACGCGCTCGCGCGCGCGCTTGCCGGCCAGGGCATGACGCCGGACATCATCGTCGGCACGAGCATCGGCGCGCTCAACAGCGCGTTCTTCGCCGCTCGCGCGCACGAACCGCTTCAGGCGAGCGCCGCCGCCGCGGTTGAGATGTGGCGCGAGCTGCGCTGGGGCGACGCGCTGCGGCCGCTCGTCTCGCCCTCAGAGCTCGGCCGCGTGCTGAGCGCCGGAGCCCTGCTCGCGGGCCTCCCCGGCGTCGACCTCGCCGGGCTGCTCGACCCCTCCCCGCTGAGAGACACCGTCAGCCGGCTGGTCGCGTTCGAGCAGCTCGCGCGCAACGTCAAGGACGGACCCCTCACGGCCGCAGCCGTCGTCGCGACGTCCTACGCGACGACGCGCAGCGTGGTCTTCCACCACGGCGGTCCCGCGCTCGGCCTCGACTCGACGCGCGCGATCGAGTACGTAGCGACCCCGATCGCACCCGAGCACGTGCTCGCCTCGGCGGCGATCCCGGGCGCGTTCCCCGCCGTGGAGATCCACCGCCCGCGCACAGCTGCGGGCTGGTACGGCGACGGCGGCGTGCGTCTGAACGCGCCGCTCGCGCCCGCGCTCGCGCTCGGCGCCGACCGCGTCGTCGCAATCGGCCTGAACTCCTCGGTCACCCATGTCAGACCCTCGGCGCGACCGGACGCCATCGACGGCGTCGCGCAGCTGCTGCAGGTCGTGCTCGCCGACCAGCTCGCCGCGGATGTCGCGACGCTCGCCGCCGTCAACGAGACGCTCCCCGCCGCGCCCGCCGCCCGCCCGGGCGCCCGCCGCACAGGCCGCGGAAGGGTTCCGTACATCTTCATCGCGCCCGCCGATCGCCTCGAGATCGGACGCCTCGCGCGCGATGTCTACAGGCGCCACTACGCCGGCATCTCAAGTCTCGTGCGCGAGAGCAACCTCGCCCTCCTCGGCCGGGTCGTCAACGCCGAGCACAGCGCGATCCACGGCGAGCTGCTCAGCTACCTGTTCCTCGCCCGCGAGTTCATCGACGAGCTCATCGCGCTCGGCCGGCGCGACGGCGAGCGCTGGCTCGCCGCCGACCACGATGCCGGCCTGTGGCAGGTCGGGCGGCTGCCGAGCGCTGGCACGGGCGCAGCGGCCCCGCAGCGCGTGCCGCGAGACCGCAGGGCTCGGACGCCACCCTCCATGCCGGCCTGAGCCGCCCCGCCATCGAACGGCAGCCGAGCGGCGGCGTCCGGTCGGGCACCGCGACGACCGGCTGTACGGTGCAGCGCATGCGCGGCGGGGCTCCGCGCCCGGCCGCGCATGCATCGCGACTACGCTCCCGGCGGCAGCAGCACCGCGTTGATCACGTGAATCACGCCGTTACTCGCTTTGACGTTCGTCTTGATGACCTTCGCCTGGTTCACGTACACGCTCGCGCCGCTGACCTTGACCTTGACGCTCGCGCCCTCGAGCGTCTTGGCGGAGCGCAGCTTGACGACCCGTGCCGCGAGCACTTCGCCCTTGACGACGTGGTACTCGAGCACCTTCACCAAGAGGCTCTTGTTGGCTTCGAGCTTCTTGATCGTCGCCTTGGGCACCGCCGCGAACGCCGCATTCGTGGGCGCGAACACGGTCAGCTTCGTCGAGCCCGAGAGCGCGCCGACCAGCCCGACGGCTAGCCCGCAGCCGCGCGCAGCGAGTCCAGCAGCGCAGCGCGCCGAGCCGGGTCGATGTCCTGCGCGAGCGCCAGCGTCGCCCGCGTGGCAACGTCGCCGAAGCGCTCGCGCACCTGCGCCACCGCCTCCTCCGGCGTGCCGATCACCGCAAAGGTGTGAAGCACCTCGTCGTCGATCACGCCCGCGAGCTGATCCCACGCGCCGCGCTTGGTGAGCGCGTAGAGCTCGTCCTGCAGGCCCCCCCAGCCATGCACCTCGAGCACCGGCCGGTACGCGGGCGTCGAGCCGTAGAAGCCGATCTGCCCGCGCACGAAGTCCACCCCCGCCGCGATCTCCTGCTCGCCGTCGCGTGCCACCACGAACCCCGGCGCCGTGATCTCGAAGCCGCTCAGGTCACGGCCGCTCTTCGCCGCGCCGCGCGCCAGCGCCGGCACCGTAACCTCGCGCAGGTAGCGCTCCGTGCAGAAGCCGTGGCACAGCAGACCGTCCGCGACCTCGCCCGCCACCTCCGTCATCAGCGGGCCCACCGCCGCCAGCACGATCTTCGGGTTGCCGTGCGCGTTGGGGCCCGGGTTGAAGAACGGCGTCATCAGCGTGTGCGTGTAGAACTCACCCTGGAAGTCCAGCGGCACGTTCTGCTCCCACGTCCTCCAGATCGCACGGATCGCGAGGATGAACTCGCGCATGCGCCGCGCAGGGTGCGACCACGGCATCGAATAGCGCTTCGTGATGTGCGGCTTGATCTGCGAGCCGAGGCCCAGCACGAAACGGCCACCCGAGAGTGCCTGCAGGTCGTTCGCCTGCAGCGCGACCGTCATCGGGTTGCGCGCGAACGCCACCGCGATGCCCGTGATCAGTTCGATCCGCTGCGTGCGCTCCGCCGCCACCGCGCACGACAGGAACGTGTCCGCCTGGGTCTCCGGCGCCCACCAGCCGTCGTAGCCGCCGCGCTCGGCGGCGGCCGCCGCCGAGCCCGCCTCGTCGATCGACGAGAGGTACCCCAGAACGTCCACCTTCACAGCGCCCCTCCTCGCGATGCCCCGTCCACCTCGGGGGAGCCTAACGCTCTTCGGGGCGAGGAAGCAGCCGCCTCACAGCGTGTGAAGCGACCTCGCGCGCTCCTCCTCACCCGGAGGCAGGCGCCCGTCGCGTCCCACGTACCCGCCGTGTCCACCCGCGCACAGGTACACCGCGTCCACCTCGCTCACGTTGCGCAGCGTGCGCACCGTGCCGGCGTCCACGCGCGCGAGGCTGCCCTCGCGCAGCCTGTGGACCGAGCCGTCGCCGAACTCGATCTCAAGCTCGCCGCGATGCACGAAGTACAGCTCCTCCTGCACGTCGTGGTAGTGCGCACCGCTGTCGATGCCCGCCGGCATCACGATCGCGTTGACACCGAACGCGGTCACGCCCAGCGCCTTTCGCACCTTGCGGAAGCCTGGTCCGTCACCGAGGTCATCGAGGTTCCCCACCGCGTAGCCCTCGCCCGTCGTGATCGCTGAGTCGCTATCAGCCATGCATCTCTCCTCTCGTACTCGGGCTGCTCGGATCCCCGCCAATCCTAGACCCACGCCCGAGGCGATGCCAAGCCGTCGCGCGCGCTCGACGCCCCGGGGGCGCTCCGCGCGCCGCCGGGCTGCTCAGCCCATGGGCAGGGAGCCGCACCCGAAACGATCGGTCCCGGGAGGCTCGTGCGCCTCCCGGGACCTACCGCTCACCTCAACCTCGGTTCCACCTGGAGACCCGTGCAGGCCCGTGCTCCTCTACGGGAACGTCGGCCTGGGGGCTTCGATCGTGAACTCCGTCGTGTATGTCGTGTAAGGAGCTTCTTCCAGACTCGCTTCGATCAGCGTCGTGCCGCTCGCGCACGATTCACCGCCGAGCAGGACCACGAACGCGTTTCCGTCGTTGTCCAGCTTCAGCCCGCTGAGTTCTTCGGCTTCTTCGGCTTCGAGTTTCTCGTCGGCGCCCACCCAGTCCAGTTTCGGACCGACGAGGCAGCGAGCGAACAGCTGCGAGGCGTTGATATTCACCTTCTTCTCGGCGAACACCGGCGGGAACTCCACCTCCACGATCGTCGCGGTGGAGCTCGTTTCCTCACCCTCGACCGAGGTCGGCGGTTCGGCTTTCACGCCCGGTTCGGTGACCCTCGGCGGCAGCACCGTGAAGCCCGTGGTGACCGTCGTGTAGGGCGCTTCCGTCAGGTGAGCCGAGATCAGGCTTTCGCCGGCCGCGCACGAAGGACCGCCCCACAGGACCGCGCCCCCGTTGCCGTCGTTGTCGAGTTTGATCGTGTAGCTCGGGCCGGGTTCCGGTGCATACGGGATCCCTTCGGCCCAGCTCAGTTCCTTGTTGCAGCGGTCATAGAGCTCGGTCGCCGAGATCTTCACGAAGTGCTCCGCGTAGACCGGTTCGCACTCGACCGAGACGATGTCCGCGATGCTCGACGACGCGCCGAACTCGCCCTGGTCCATGAAGGACCCGGGTTCCGCGTAGACCACGCAGGTTTCCACCGCGCCCCCGCTCGACGGCCTCACCCGCTTGTTGTGGCTGGTGCGCGCCGACGCCGTGCCCGTCAGCACGAACATGCCGAGGACGACGAGCGCGAGGCCCACCAAGAGATTGCGTCTATCCATGACTTCCTCCGTTGGAGTTTTTGGCACCCGCCGCCTCGACCCTTTCGAGGCGAACGCCCCCCACGAGCGGCACTGCGGGCCGTACAAGCTCAAGTCATACCACCCGGGAGCGCCTGAGTCCAGCCGGCCGGGATCATCACCGGCTCACGCCGGCGCGATCCGCGGCGGTCCTACGCGAGGGGAGCGTGCGCGCCATCGTGTAGGCCGCGCGCGGCATGCACGATCAGCCACGCCGCCTCCTTCACCGAGAGCTTGTCGGTGTTGATCACCAGGTCGTAGTGCGTGGGCAGCTCCTCGCCGACCCCGTAGAAGCGCTTGATGTAGTCCGCGCGCGCCGCGTCGGAGCGCTTGAGCGTCCGCGCCGCCTCCTTGGCGTCGACCTGCAGGCTCGCCGCCGTGCGCTGCTCGCGCAGCTTCGACGAGGCCACCACGAGCACCCGCAGGACGTCGCCGCGCTCGCCGAGGGCCAGCGACGCGGCGTGGGAGACGATCACCGCGCTTGCGTCGTCGGCGACTTCCTCGATCACGGTGCGGATCAGCTCCCTCAGCTCCGCGCTCTCCGGCTCTGCGAGGCCGCCCACATCGGGCGTCTGGACGTAGCTCATGACCATGCCCGCCGAGCCAAGCCCCTCGAGCAGGCTCACGACGCGCGACTTGCGCCGCTCGACGTCGGCGACCGCCTCCCGGTCGACCCCCGCCTCGGCCGCCACGCGCGCGAGGATGTCCTCGTCGACCACGCGGAAGCCGAGCTCCGCGGCGACCAGCTGCGCGACCTCGCGCGCGCCGGAGCCGTCCTGGCGCGCGATGCATACGACGGTGTGCTCCACCGGCGCAACACTATGCCCCGGGAGTGTGCGCAGTCAAATGCGCGGGGCGCCCGGCGACGGTTCAGCCCTGCTGCTGCACCCCCGCGAGCTCGCGCGCCCGCAGTGCGCGATGCTCGACGCCGATCGACTCGAACAGGTTGACCGCCCTGCCGAGCGCCTCCTCGCCCGCGCCGCCGGGCTGCTCCATCAGGCGGCGCGCCAGCAGCATCTCGCAGCGCGCCGTGTCCAGCGGCCGGTTCAGGCGCTGCCAGACCGCGCGCGCCGCTTCGAGATCTTCCACCGCTCCGGGCATCTCCGCCACGAGCCCCTTCGCCTCGAGCGCAGACGCTTCGCCCGCTGGGTCGTGCACACGCGAGGATGCGCTCTGCGCGCGCGCAGCGGCGTCCACGGCGACCTCCCGGCGCCCCGCGAGCGTCGCCACCACCGCGAGCGCCGCGTAGGCCTGCACCGACTGCGGGACCAGGCCCGCGCGCTCGCACACCGCCAGCGCCTCCCGCAGCGCCGCTTCGGAGTGCTCGAGCTCGTCCTTGTCGCGCAGCGTCGCGGACAGCGCCAGCAGCGCGCTGAAGGCGACCTCCGACCAGCCCACCTGCTCGGCGAGGTCGCGTGCCGAGGACAGCAGCGCGGCCGAGCTCTCCCAGTCGCCGTTGCGCCAGCTCAGCCTGCCGCGCAGCACGTTCGGGAGGCACAGCTTGCCCACAAGCCCCTCGCGTTCGGCGAGCGCCGCGCTCGCGTCCGTGCAGACGCGCACCTGCTCCCAGTCGCAGCGATAGAAGGCAAGCTGCGCGAGCGCCGACTGCAGCTCGATCTGCGCGGGGACCTCGCCGATGCGCTCCGCCAGCATCAGCGCCTCCAGGTAGCGCTCCCGCGCTTCCTCGTACTCGCCCTCGGTGTGCTCCAGGTTGTGCCCCAGCGCGAGCAGCGCGAGCACCGTCTCGCCCTCGTCGGAGCGGCGCGCGAGCTCCACCGAGCGCTCGAGGTTTTCGCGCGCCTTGGCCGCGTCGCCGATGCGCCCGAACACGCGTCCGAAGATGCCGTGCGCGCGGCTCGCCGCGCGCGCCTCGCCGAGGCTCTCCGCAAGGCGCAGCGCCTTCTCTGACGCGTAGATCGCGAGCATGTTGTCGCCCACCTGCATGTACAGCCACGCCGCCTCCTCGTACAGTCGCACGAGCGTGAGGGAGTGCTCGCCGTCCTTGATCAGGTTGATGCCCTGCTGGTGGTGCTCGATCGCGCTCTTGCGTTCGCCCTTGTGGGCGAGCCCCGCGCCGATCTTCCGGTGCAGCTCCGCCACGTGCTGCTTGTCGCCCTGTTCGCTCTGGTACTCCAGACACGCGCTCCAGAGCTCGATCGCGGAGTCCACGCGGCCGAGCCGCAGCGACACGTCGCCGCTCTTCTCCGCGATCCGCTGGGCGCCGTCCTCATCGCCGTCGATGAGCGCGGCCGCCGCCTCGTAGTAGCTGAGCGCTTCGCGGTTGGAATACAGCGCCGCCGCGGCGTCGCCCGCGGACTCGCCGTATTCGAGCGCGAGCCTGCGCAGCTCCTCGAGCTCCGCCGCCGGCAGATGCGCCTCAGCGGCGAAGGACGCCGCGCGTGCGTAGTGCTCGGCGACCAGCCCGACGGACCCCTCGCCGCGCCCTCCCGCACGCTCGAGGATGAACGCCGCGACCTGCGCGTGCTTGTGTGCGCGCGAGCCCTTCGAGAGCATCTCGTAGGCCACGTCCCGGATCAGCACGTGCTTGAAGGCCAGCTCGCGCTCGCCCGCCGGGGTGCGGCTGTCCCCCGGGAGCAGGATGTCCTTCTCGCGCAGCGCGCCCAGCACCGACTGCAGGTCCATCCCCGCAGCCGTCGCCACCGGCTCGAGCGCGCTCTCCCAGAACGTCCTGCCGAGCACCGCCGCGTGGGTCACGAGCTGGCGCTCGAAGGGCTCGAGCG
>Ga0075030_100002077_pt1 | contig 18171 bp, 15 predicted proteins | sample LitLauG_LLR_2012_FD_71393 | JGI IMG/M metagenome (GOLD analysis project Ga0075030, IMG submission 71393) | Freshwater sediment microbial communities from Pennsylvania, USA - Little Laurel Run_MetaG_LLR_2012 | ecosystem: Environmental > Aquatic > Freshwater > Creek > Sediment | place: USA...
GAGCGGCCTGATCCTGCGCTCGACCTTCGGCGTGCTGCGCGAATCGACCCTGGTGCTGCTCGACAGCGTGCCGGCCCACGTCGACTTCCAGAGTGTCGGCCAGGCGCTGGCATCGATACCCGGCGTGGTTTCGGTGCACGACTTGCACGTCTGGGCCATGGTGCCGGGGCAGGGTGCGGTGTCGGCGCACCTGCTCATCGAGCGCATCGACCGCTGGCCGGCCATCCTGATGCAGGCGCGGCGAATCCTGCGGCACGACCATGGCATCGATCACGTCACGCTGCAGCCCGAGTGCTTCGCCCGCGCCACCGGGCACGCGACGATACCGGTGCAGCCCGCGCCCTGAGCGGCCGCGCCACGCCCCGGGGCGGGCCGCTCCGACTCAGCCGCGCGCACCCAGCAGCGCCAGCGCGCCGAACAGGATCGGCTGGTGCAGCATGTAGACGCTGAGCGGCCAGCGTCCCGGCAAGGCCAGCCATCGAACGATAGTCCCGGACACGGGACGCCCGGCTGCGGCCCGGCGCAGCCAGAGATTGCAGGCGCCGATACCCAGCAGCACCACGCCGGCCCAGGGCAATACGGGGACGAAGTCTTCGGTCCTGGGCTTGACCGGCGAGAAGCCGATCCAGCTCAGCGCATCGGGGGCGAAGGCGGGCAGGCGAACGAACAGGCCCAGGCCCAGCGCCAGAGCCCCCAGCATCAGGGCGGCTGCGCCGCGGCGCGCCACGGGCGGCAGGAGCAGCTGGGCGAGCGCGACAAAATGCAGCACGCCGAACCAGATCCAGCGCGCGCCGAACAGCTGCCAGCTGGCCAGCGAGACCAGCGCGGCACAAGCCGCGACCTGGGTCCAGCGGCGCCAGTTGGGCCGCGTCCCGGACGGCACGGCGGCCGCGCGCAGAGCGAGGGATACGCCGACGAGAAAGAGAAATTGCGCGACAATCGCCGTGCGCCAGGCGATCCAGCGGGCATCGCCCAGCAGATCGACCCGGATCCAGCCGAAGTGGTTGAGGTCGTAGCAGAAGTGGTAGGCGACCATCTGCACGATCGCGCCGCCGCGGGCCGCATCGACCAGCGCCAGGCGCGCGCCCGCGACGCGCTCCAGGGCCGCGCCAGCCGCCGAAGCGCGGCCGGACGCGCGGTCGGATGCGGGTTCGGATGCGGAGTCGGAGACGGGTGCGGCGCTCACCGTCGGCAGTGTACGCAAGGCCCGACGCGCCGGTGCGCAACGGCGGCCTGCGGGCAGGACCTGCGGACAGGTCTTGCAGGCAGGTCCCGCAGGCAAGTCATATGGCCGGTGCATGATAGGCATGGCGCGTCGCGCCGGCGCGCGCCCGGCGCCCGCCGCGACGGGAAGGGAACGGACATGGACATCCAGCAAATTCGCGATCGGGCCTTCGCCATGCCGCTGACGAGCCCGGCCTACCCGATGGGCCCGTACCGCTTCGTGCACCGCGAATTTCTCATCATCTCGTACCGTACCGATCCCGAAAAGCTGCGTGCGGCGATCCCGGCGCCGCTCGAGCCGGCCGACGCCGTGGTCAACTACGAGTTCATCCGCATGCCCGACTCGACCGGCTTCGGCGACTACACCGAATCGGGCCAGGTGATCCCGGTGCGCTACCAGGGCAAGGCGGGCAACTACACCCATGCGATGTACCTGGACGACCACCCGCCGCTGGCCGCCGGGCGCGAACTGTGGGGCTTCCCGAAGAAGCTTGCGCAGCCCAAGCTGCATACCGAGATCGACACGCTGGTCGGCACCCTGGATTACGGACCGGTGCGGGTCGCCACCGGCACCATGGGCTACAAGCACCGCACGATCGATTCGGCCGCCCTGGCCGTGGCGCTGGCCCAGACGCCCAACTACCTGCTCAAGATCATTCCGCACGTCGACGGCAGCGCCCGCATCTGCGAGCTGGTGCGTTACCACCTGCTCGACGTGACCGTGCATGGGGCATGGGAGGGCCCGGCCGCGCTGTCCCTGGCGCCGCACGCGCTGGCCCCGGTCGCCGAATTGCCGGTGCTCGAGGTGCTGGGCGCCAAGCATTTCGTCGCCGACCTCACCCTGGGACTGGGGCAGGTGGTGTTCGACTATCTCGCCTGAGGCCGCCGCGGCCGCGCCGCGTCCCGGCGCGGCGCGCCCGGCGCATCGATCCGACCACGCCAACCGAAGGAGCGCAGCATGGACTTGAAGGGAAAGAGTGCAATTGTCACCGGGGCGGCCAGCGGCATCGGCAAGGCGATCGCCGAACTGCTCGCCAGCCAGGGCGTGGCGGTGGCCATCGCCGACCTGAACCTGGCCGCGGCGCAGGATGTGGCCAGCGCGATCGAGCGCAACGGCGGCAAGGCGCTGGGCGTGGTCATGGACGTGACCAGCGAGGACGGCGTCAACAGCGCCACCGATCGGGTCGCCCAGGCCTTCGGCGGCGTCGACATCCTGGTATCCAATGCCGGCATCCAGATCGTCAATCCGATCGAGAATTACAGCTACGCCGACTGGAAGAAGATGCTGGCGATCCATGTCGACGGCGCCTTCCTCACCACCAAGGCCGCGCTGCGGTACATGTATCCGGGCAACAAGGGCGGCACGGTGATCTACATGGGCTCGGTGCATTCGCACGAGGCCTCGCCGCTCAAATCGGCCTACGTCACCGCCAAGCATGGCTTGCTGGGCCTGGCGCGGGTGCTCGCGAAGGAAGGGGCAGCGCACAACGTGCGCTCGCATGTCGTCTGTCCGGGATTCGTGCGCACGCCGCTGGTCGAGAAGCAGATTCCCGAGCAGGCCAAGGAACTGGGCATCCCCGAGGCCGAAGTCATCCGCCGCGTCATGCTGGGCGGCACGGTCGACGGCATCTTCACCACCGTCGACGACGTCGCGCAAACCGTCGCCTTCCTGTGCGCCTTCCCGTCGGCAGCCCTGACCGGCCAGTCCTTCGTGGTCAGCCACGGCTGGTTCATGCAATGAGCAGGCCCTTGCCGCCGGTCCGGGGCGCGTCATGAGCGGCGTACCGGCGCCGCATCCGGACTACGCGGTCACCGCGCTGGTGCTGCAGGGCGGCGGCGCGCTGGGTGCATACCAGGCCGGCGTCTACCAGGGCTTGGCCGAAGCCGGCATCGCGCCCAACTGGGTCGCCGGCATCTCGATCGGCTCGCTCAATTCTGCGGTCATCGCCGGCAATCCGCCGGAGCGCCGCGTCGAGCAGCTGCGCGCCTTCTGGGAATTCATCTGCCGCCAGCCCTGGTGGCCGTCGCTGCCGGCCGTGCCGGCCGGCGCCGCGGTCGCCGGCGCCATTCCCGACGTATGGCGTCCGCTGGTCGATTGTTTCGATGCGGCCCGCGCGGTCCTCGAGGGCCAGAACGGCTTCTTCGTGCCCCGGCCCTGGTACGCCCTTTGCCAGCCCGCAGGCGGGCCGCACACGGCCAGCGTGTACGACACGGGCCCGCTGCGCGCCACGCTGGAGCGCTTCGCCGATTTCGAGCGCATCAATCGTCCCGACGAGATGCGCGTGGCGGTCGGCGCGGTGAACGTGCGCACCGGCAATTTCCTGTACTTCGACAACAAGCGGCAGACCCTGCGTCCGGAGCACTTCATGGCCTCCGGCGCCTTGCCGCCGGGGTTTCCCGCGGTCGAGATCGACGGCGAGTTCTACTGGGACGGCGGCCTGGTGTCGAATACGCCGCTGCAGTACGTGCTGGGCGCGCGGCCGCGCGAAGACGCGCTGATCTTCCAGATCGACCTGTGGAGCGCGGTCGGCGAGCTGCCCAAGGATCTGCTGCAGGTGGCCGTGCGCCAGAAGGACATCCAGTTCTCCAGCCGCACCCGCATGGTCACCGACACCATGGTCGAGGAGCAGCACTACCGGCGCCTGCTGCACCAGGCCATGGAACTGGTGCCCGAGGAAAAGCGCCACACCGAATGGTACCGGCGGGCCGCCGAGCTGGCCTGCGCGGCGCGGCGCAACGTGATCCACCTGATCTACCGCGACAAACCCTACGAGAGCTACGCCAAGGACTACCAGTTCGGCGCCCTGACCATGCACGAGCACTGGTCGTCCGGCCTGGCCGACATGAAGGCCACGCTGCAGCACCCCGAATGGCTCGACAAGCCGGGCGAATCGCGGCCCTTCGTGACGCACGATCTGCATCGAACCCGGCCCAACGAGGCTGCGGTGAAGGATCAACAGGTCTGAGCGCGGTAGCGGATCGATGCCCGGCGCGGATGTGCGCCGGCATCAGGCCGCAGGCTCTCCGGGCGTCGGTCGTCGGCCGCGAATTTGCGCCCGGGCAGGGACGTCGCGGCGCCGCGCTGGGGCGGTAGCGGCAGCTCATTTGTCGCAGTCCACGGGCTCGACTTCACCGCGGTGCAATTTGTCCCAGCGCCGCAGCATCTGGTCATACCGCTCGTTCATGTCGCGCATTTCCGACTCGTAACGCGCAAGCAGCGCCTCTTGCGCCACCAGAAGCTTCCTGCTGGCTTCGATGTCAGCGCGCAGATCGGGCGGCATCGGGTGCTTGGGACTGTAGAAGTCGGCGTCCTGCGACAATCGTGCCGCCTTGTCCCGAAGGTATTTGCGACGCGCCTGGGCACCGTTGATCCGCTCCTGCTGCGTGGCGATCCTGCCGTCGCGTTCTTGATCGATCATCGCGCGCCGGGGATACTTGTCCATGAATCGCAAGTCATCGAGAAAGCTGTCGTGCATCTTCTTGCGGCAGGCGTCCTTTTTCTTTTTCTTGGCCTCGCGTTGCTCCTTCTGTTCCGCCGTTTCCGGTGGTGAAAGGCATTCCGTCGCGCCATTGGATTTCGTTTCGCAGATCTCCCCGACGCAGCCCGGCGGGGGCGAACTATCGAAGAGCTGATTCCCTTTCGCATCCTTGCAAGAGAAGGAATTGGCCACGACGGGCGCCGGAATCCCGACGACGAGGAGTACGGCAAAGAACAGCGCGGTTTTCGTCGATCGCTTCATCGTGGCCGGCATTGTCGCCGATCCGTCGCCAACGGGCGACGCGGGTTGACAGACCCGGGCCGTTGCGCAAGCATCCGGCGATGAGTCTTGCCCCGGCACCCGCGTCGCGCTTTGCGATGGTCGAATATTCCGACGCGCTCGCCGGCGCGTTCCGCGACATCAACGCGCAGTGGATCGAGGCGATGTATCGCATGGAGGACGTCGACCGCGATGTCCTGGATCATCCGCGCGAACGCATCATCGAGCCGGGCGGCGCGATCCTGTTCGTGCGCGAGGAAGGCCTCGGCATCGTCGGCACCTGCGCCCTGCGCAAGACCGGGCCGGCGAGCTTCGAACTGACCAAGATGAGCGTGCTCGAAACCGCGCGCGGGCTGAAGGCGGGTGAATTCCTTCTGGCGGCGGCCATCGCACGGGCGCAATCCCTGGGTGCCCAGACCCTTTACCTGCTGAGCAACCGAAGATCCGCAGCGGCCATACACCTATACGAGAAGCTGGGCTTTGTGCATGACGCCGGCATCATGCGGGAGCACGGCGCCCACTATGCGCGCTGCGACGTCGCAATGCGCTACGTGTCGCCCCGGCCGGGCGGCTGACGGCCGGGCGGCAGCCTCGGACCCGCGCCGGGCCGGCTGCGGCGGCGGATGCCGCCGGGTCGGCGTAAGGTTTCGCGCCGGCGTTCGACCAAGAGGCCTGAACAAGGAGGTAATCCATGACGACCGAACGAGCGGTACTGGCTGGCGGCTGCTTCTGGGGCATGCAGGACCTGATACGCAAGATGCCCGGCGTGGTGTCGACCCGCGTGGGCTACACCGGTGGCGATGTGCCGAATGCGACGTATCGCCACCACGGCACCCATGCCGAGGGCATCGAGATCGTCTTCGATCCGGCCACGCTGAGCTATCGGCGGCTGCTCGAATTCTTCTTCCAGATCCACGACCCGACCACGCCGAACCGCCAGGGCAATGACCGCGGCATGGCGTACCGCTCCGCGATCTACTACGTCTCCGAGGCCCAGCGGCTCGAGGCGCTCGACACGATCAAGGACGTCGAGGCCTCGGGACTCTGGCCGGGCCGCGTGGTCACCGAGGTCGCGCCGGCCGGCGACTTCTGGCAGGCAGAACCGGAGCACCAGGACTACCTCGAGCGGCACCCCGGTGGCTACACCTGCCACTTCGCGCGGCCGAACTGGGTCCTGCCGCGCCGCCGTGCCGCCTGATGGGCGGCATGCCGCATGTCCTTTAAAGGATCGCCAGTCCGCACGCATCGCAGCCGCCGGGCCGCGAACCGGTCAGGCCGCCGCGAAGCGCGCGATGGCGCAGAAGAACCACGCGCCGCCCGCGACGACGCACAGGTGCCATGCGGAATTGGTGAACGGCCGGCTGTGCCAGCGGTAGAAGAGCAGGCCGCCGGTATAGCTTGCCGCGCCCAGCGCCATCAGCAGGATCGATTGCGTGCCGACCTCGCGATAAAGCGGCGCGCTCCAGCCCAGTCCGAGCCAGCCCATGATCACGTAGAGTGGAATCGCGACGCGACGGTACAGGCGCTCGTTGCCCAGGCGCAGGACGATGCCGGTCAGGGCCACGGTCCAGATCGCCGCGAGCAGGGCGATCCCGCCATGGTGGCGCAGCGGCAGCAGGGCCACCGGCGTGTAGGTCCCCGCGATGAGCAGGAAGATCGTGCAGTGATCGATGCGCTGCAGGACTGCCCGGATGCGCCGGTTCTGGACGCCGTGATACAGGGCCGAGGCGAGGAACGCGACGCACGATGCGGCGGCGTAGATCACCACGGCGGCAAGGCCCAGTGCATCCAGGTGCGGCCGGTCGCGCGCGACGAGGTAGACCAGCCCGACGACGCTGGCCGCCGCGGCCAGGCCCTGGATGATCGCGCTGGCGATCTCTTCGCGCAGCGGGCGGACGTGGGTCCAGCCGCGTTGCGCGCCCGGCGCTGGGACGGCGGCCGTGCGGCCTGGCGGTGGATAGGCCGCCGCACCGGCCGCGGCGTGGTCATCGGGCACGCGGGTCATGCTCTGCTCGAGATCTGCTGTTGGATGCCCATGCCTCACGCAATGCCAATCGACCCGGCCAAGCGCCGCCTGGCGTTTCGTCTGTCCGCCATCTCGTATGTCCGCGTCGTGTCCGCTTCGTGACCGCCGCGGCGGCGCGGTGACTGGGGGAAATCCCGTAGTCCACTTCATCGGAAAATACCGACCGCCCGATTGTGCATGAGCGTCGCGCGAGCAAGACCCTGGTGTGCTGCGACGCATCGCACCTTTGCGTTGACAGTGCAGGGTATTCGACTAGCATGGTCAGGTTGACCCGGCCGCAGAGCCGGATTGGCATAACAACGAGAGGTCGGCGGGTATGCCGCGGCGGCGCTGCCGCGCGCGGCCATGCCGAGCGGCCGGCCACTCGAACCAGGGAGAATCCTAGATGAATCGTATCGTGTCCCGTACGCAGGGTGCGCGCCTGCGCCGTATCACCGTTGCCGCCTGCCTGGCCGCTGGCGCAGCCATCGCGCCGGCCGGCGCACAGGCCGTTTCCGCCAATTGCTCGGCCGCAGCACTCAACGCGGCCGGCGTGCCCGGCGTGACGATCGCGCTGGCCGTCGACGTGCCGGCTTCGGCATCCAATCCGGAATTCTGCGATGTCCAGGGCGCGGTGGCGACAAGCGGCGAGGGGGCGCCCGCCGGCGCGGCGAACTTCGAACTGCAACTGCCGGTCGTATGGAACGAAAAGTTCCTCTTCTGGGGTGTCGGCGGCCTGGCGGGGTCGACCTATCCGGACTTCGCCGCCAACCCGGTGGACTACTTCGCGTCGCTCTACAAGGGCTATGCCACGGCGATCACCGACGAAGGCCACCAGGCCGGCGGCACCGATGCGGCATGGGCCCTCATCGCCAAGGGCGAACCGGATCGCGCCAAGGTCGCCGATTATTACGATCGCGCCACCCACGAGGTCACGCAGGCCGCCAAGAAGCTCGTCATGGCCTACTACGGCGCATCGGCCATCAAGCATTCGTACTTCGACGGCTGTTCGAACGGCGGCCGGCAGGCCATGGTCGAGGCGAGCCATTTCCCGGATGACTATGACGGCATCATCGCCGGGGCCCCGTTCATGGATATCCGCACCATCATCGCCGGGGTCAAGTTCCAGAAGAACAACCTGGCGTCGGCGCAGGCGTATATCCCGGCATCGCTGTTGCCGGTGATCGATGCCGCGGTCTATGCCAGCTGCGACGCCGCCGACGGTGTCCAGGACGGCTTGATCCAGAACCCGGCGCGCTGCTCCTTCGATCCGGCGACCCTCGTGTGCCAGAACGGAGCGACCTCGAATTGCCTGACGCCGGCCCAGGCCGGCACGCTGCGCAGTTACTTCACGGCGCTGCGCAACTCGCAGGGCGAGGTGGTGTACAACGGGGCGTCGCTCACCGACCTCGCCGGCGGCATGGACGTCTGGTCGGTCGGCGCGGTCGCACCGACCGACTTCACGGCCAACGAGCCCTGGGGTGGCACGGGCTTTTCGCCGGCACCGGTGGCCTGGCAATTCGTCGATCACATCATGAAGTTCCTGGTTGCGCGCGATGCCGGCTACGATTTGCGCAGCTTCGCGGTCACCGCGGCCGGCGTGGTCGACGACAAGGCGCTGGACTTCTTCGATTCGCGCACCGCGCGCGGCGACGGTGCGTCGCCGCAGCGCCTGCACGAATTCATCCGCCACGACGGCAAGCTGCTCATGTTCCACGGCTTCAGCGACCCGGCGCTGCCGCCTTTCCGCACCATCTCCTATTACGAAGACCTGGCGCAGATTCACGGCGGCTACGAACACCTGCAGAAGAACGTGCGCCTGTTCATGGTGCCCGGAATGCAGCACTGTGGCGGCGGGCCGGGCCCCAACTTCTTCGACACCCTGACCGCGCTGGAAAACTGGCGCGAGAACGGCACGGCACCCGACGCCATCACCGCGGCGCATTACACCGGCAACAATCCGGCGATGGGCGTCGACCGCACGATGCCGCTGTGCAAGTTCCCGGAAGAGGCCCAGTATTCGGGCTCGGGCGCATACAACAACGGCGCCAACTGGTCGTGCACCGCCAACCGCAAGCTGCTCGAGGTCGGCGCCGACGGCGCCGCCGCGGGCCTGCCAGGCGGTCGTTCGTCCGACTGATCGTTTTGCCCCAACGGGCGTCGGCGCGGCGCGTTCGCCCGACGTAGGCCCCGCGGCCGGTTCCACGGTTGCGGGGCCTTTTCATTTCTTGCCGGGCACGAACGGGCGCGCGGGGTGCAAATTCGCCGCGGCGCGCGCAGCCGCGCCATCGCGGCCGGGTCAGGGCAGGCCGGCGGCGGTGTGCCGATGGCGTGCCGCGCTTTGCAGCGCGGCAGCGAAGAAGTCGCGCGTGGCGCGGGTGCAGGCCAGCTCGGCGAGCGGTACGTGGTAGTTGGCAACGAGAAAGGCGCCGACATCGGTCTTGAAGGTGTCGGTCTTGCCGCTCAGGACGATGCCCGCATCGGTCGCGGCGATGGCGCCGATATATTGCGTCATCGCCTGGACGAAGTAGCCCGCAGGGGAGCTGGGCACCGGACCGCCGGCCGTGGACGTAAAGCCGGCCGGGTACAGGGCGACGATCGCCGCGCGCACGTCGCTCGCGATTTGCACCGTATTGGTCACACCCTTGTGCAGGTCGGCGAGAAAGGCGGCGTCGGCCGTGTTCTCGATCGTGCTGAAATACCCCCCGGTCAGGAGCAAGGGTGCGGCGCCGTCCGGATCGACATCCAGCACCTTGATTCCGCCCGCGGCGACCCCGGCCGACCAGTACGCCGCCATGGTTCCGGTGTTGGTGGCGTAGAACACGGTCGGGTCGTTGTGGCCGCCGCACAGCTGCAGCGGCGCCGTACCCGACGGGGTCCAGTCGCGCAGGTCGTTGTTCTTCAGGGCAATGCGCAGGGGGTGGCTGGGCGCGCCGGCCTGGGGCGCGCCGGGCAGGGTGTTCGGAAAGGCGCCGTCGGGGTTGGCCAGGGCGTCGGTGCCGTACGACACGCGCAGGGTGTTCGTGACCAGGTCGCCCTTGCCGAAACCGGTCGACCCGAAGGTCGTGGTCGGCACGGCCAGCACCGCGTCGAGCGCCGCATTGCCGGTAGACGGCGGCGCCGTGCTGCTGAACAGTGCGGTCGGTGGCAGCAGATTCGCCTGATAGAGCGCCGCGTAAGGCTGCGCGTTGGGCAGCAGCGATTCGATGCCGGTCGCGTAGGCCGACTCGTAGTAGACGCTTGTCGCGGTGTACAGATTGCTGTAGGTCTTCTGGTAGCTCGTCGTGAGCAGCGGCATGAAGATCGTCGACCCGACCGGCACGTTGCCAAAGACGATCGCATCGCCGAATGCCGCCAGGGCGTAGGGGCCGGACATCGGCGCCGCCGCGGTGACCCGCATGGCGGCGGCCTGCATGGCGCGGTGCGCCGCGAGCGCGACATAGCCGCCCTGCGAGTAGCCCGAGAGCAGCAGCTCGCCGCCATCGAGCAGGCCGGACTGCGGCCGCGCGGCGAGGGCGGTGCGCGCCGCCTTGAGCGCGTCGATCATCTCCTGCGCCTGCTGCGTGCGGTTCAGGTAGGGGTGATAGGCCAGCGTGGCGACGTCCGGCGTGTCGTACCCGACATAGTTGGGCGCCACCACGATGTAGCCCTGGGCCGCGAACATGGCGGCAAGCAGTGCGCTCTCGAACCAGGCTTCGTTCGTGGTCTGGTTCAGGGCCGCGATGTCGTACGACTTCATGCCGGCGGTGCCATGCGCGAACTCGACGATCGGGCGCGAACCGGCGCAATTGCCGCCCCCGGTGGGCAGCATCAGCGCCTCGCTCGCGCGGCTTGCCTCGCCGGCGCCGCCCACGGTCGCGTAGGCGACGCGGTAGACGGCGACGCCGCAGCGCGGTGCGCCCGCGGCGGCCAGCACGGCCTGCCCGTCCGCATTCCCCTTGAGCAGGGTCTGCAGCTGGGCCGGCGTATAGGACACGAGCAGCGGCGTCGCGACGCCTCCCGTGGGTGCGAGCGCGCCTCGCGCCGGTTCGGGGCTCGCCGGATTCGCCGGCGGGTCGATCGACCCGCCGCCGCAGGCGCCGACCAGCAGGACGGCACCCAGCAGCCATGGCGACCGGTCGCCCGCCCAGGCGCATGCCCCGCCGCGCTGCTGCGGACGATTTGTCCTGGCCACCTACCCGCTCCCTTGCCGGCGCCAAATCGTGGCGCGCAGCCCTGCTCGGTCATCCGTGCGCCATGCGCCGGACGATGCACTCGAATATCGAGCGAGCGTAGCCTATATGCGGTATGGGCGGCAATACCTACCGACCCGAATTATTATTAATTTAAGTTAAGCCAGGATCTGCAGAAGGTAGCGGTTCAGATCGGCGATTTCCTGCGGGCAAACCGAATGCTCCATCGGGTACTCGCGCCACTGCACCGGGTAGCCCAGGGCCTGCAGCGCATCGCGGGCGGCGACGCCGCGCGCCAGGGCGACCACCGGATCGAAGCGGCCATGCCCCAGGAACACCGGCAGGCCGCGGTTGGCCTCGCTGCGCTCGGCGGCGGTGGTCTCGGGCAGCGGCAGATAGCCCGAGAGCCCGACCAGTCCCGCCAGCCGGTGCGGCGCCCGCAGCCCGGCAAGCAGGGTCATGGCACAGCCCTGCGAGAAACCCATCAGGACCGTGCGCGCCGGCGCAATGCCGCGCGCCGCCTCCCGTTCCAGCAGGGCCAGGACCTGGGCCTGCGAGGCGCGCAGGCCGGTTTCGTCCTCGCGCCGGGCGAGGTCGGCGCCGAGGATGTCGTACCAGGCTCGCATCCGGTGGCCGCCGTTGATCGTCACCGGACGGATCGGCGCATGCGGAAAGACATAGCGCACGGCCCCAACCGCACCCAGATCGAGTTCGCGTGCGATCGGCACGAAGTCGCTGCCGTCGGCGCCCAGGCCGTGCAGCACCACGATGCAGGCCACCGGATTCTCGCCGGTCTGCAGTTCCAGGGATTCGAGCTCCATGGCCCTAAGCATAAACTGCCCGCCGACCGGACGACGGCACGGCCGCCCGGGTGCATGCGCCGCCGCGCCGCTGGCGCCGCGGCGGCGAGCCGCCTACTTGCGCGGCGCCGCTGTGGCGTCGCTGGCCGGCGCGCGGTTCCACATTTCGCGGCGCAGTCGCCAGTTGCCATCGCCGCCGCGATGCAGGACCAGCAGCAGGCGGCCACGGCCCTCGAATGGCGGCTTGCCGCCGCCCAGTTCGACCTTCTGGTGCTCGTCGCACCACTCCGAGGCCCAGTCGCCCGCGACTTCGACGCCGGCGCAGCGCATCTCGAAGGCCACCATGTGCGCACCGGGCAACTGCTTGACGACGTCGTCCAGGAAGCGCGCGATGGCGCGCTTGCCGATCAGCGGTTGGGTCTCCGGAAGCAGCTCGACGCCCTCGTCGTCCCAGAGCTGCAGCGCGGCCATGTTGTCCAGGTGCCGCGTGGCATCGGCGAAGGCCGCGTTGAACGCATCGATCGAGGCCGTCATGCCGGCCGGTGCCGCCGTCGCCGCGCACGACAGCGCCAGTGCGCCCAGCAGCCAAATCGGGTATCGAGCCACGGAGACCTCCAGCGTGAATGCGGCCGGACCGCCGCGTGACCGCCCGTGCCGGCGCCCCCGGCGCTGCGATATCCTCGGGCCGCGCCGCGCGACGCCTGGACCGGCGCCGGCCCTGGCCATGCGAAGAGGATAACGCAGTGCACCGTCGCATTCGTGTTGCATGCCCGACCGGGCCGGCAGCGGTCGACCGATTTGCCGGCCTGGCGCAGTTTGCTGCCGGCCACCGGCGGGCGCCGCTGGCGCCGCGGCGATGATCGAGTCGGCGCGCGCCGCCCTGGCGGCCTGGCTGCAGACGCCGCAATGGCTCTCGGTGCACGGGCTGATCGTGCTGATCGGCCTGCTGGCCTACGTGCTCACCAGCCATTCGCTGCACCAGCGCCGCTCGCCGACCGCGGCGATCTCCTGGGTCCTGACCATCTCGCTCATCCCCTACGTCGGCCTGCCGCTCTACCTGCTGTTCGGCTCGCGCAAGCTGGCGCATACGGCGAGCCGCCTGCCGGCCGCGCCGCTGTGCCTGGACACCGGGGACACCGGCGCCGCGCGCGGGCCGGCCGCCGGGCACGCCGACCTGGATTGGCCGCGGCAACTCGCCGCGGCGCTGGGTCAGCCGCCGGTCGCGGCCTACCACGACCTGCGCGTGCATGCCGACGGGCAGGCGGCGCAGCGCGCGCTGTTCGAACTGATCGAGCAGGCGCAACACGAGATTGCCCTGTGCACCTTCCTGGTCGGGCGCGATGCCTTCGGCCGCGCCCTGATCGAGCGGCTGGCGGCGCGCGCCCGTGCCGGCGTCCGCGTGCGCCTGCTGCTCGACGGCGCCGGTCGCGTGATGGGCGGTGGCGTCAGCCTGCACGCGCTCAAGGCGGCCGGCGTGACGGTCGCGCTGTTCGGTCCCATCCTGCACGTGCCCTTCACCAGCCGGACCAACCTGCGCAACCACCGCAAGATGGTGGTCGCCGACAGCGTGCGTCTGTGGTGCGGCGGGCGCAATCTTGCCGCCGAGTATTTCGAGGGTACGGCGCAGCGGCCGCCGTGGCGCGATCTGAGCTTCGACCTTGCCGGTCCGCTTGCCGGCCAGGCGCTGGCGCTGTTCGAGCGCGATTGGGCTTTCGCTACCGGAGCGCCACGGCCGGGACCGGCGCAAGCGGCAGAGCGGCCCGCGCCGCCGCTGCCCTACGCCCAGGTGATCGCCTCCGGGCCCGACCAGGCCGACGACACGGTGCACGACCTGCTGGTCACCGCCTGCTTCAAGGCGCGCCGCCGGATCCGCATCGCCACGCCGTATTTCGTCCCCGGCGAAGTCCTGCTCATGGCCCTGTCCCTGGCGGCGCGCCGCGGCGTGCAGGTCGACCTCGTCCTGCCGCATCACTCGAACCATGCCCTGGCCGACTTCGTGCGGCACCGCGCCTTGCGCGAGCTGGTCGATGCCGGCGGCCGGATCTGGTGCACCCCGTTCATGATGCACGCCAAGGCGGTCGTGGTCGACGAGGGCCTGGCCCTGGCCGGATCGGCCAACCTCGATTCGCGCAGCCTGTTCCTGAACTTCGAGATGATGGTCGCGTTCTACGCGCCGGGCGACATCCAGCATTTCGCCGGCTACATCGACCAGTGCCGCGCCGGTGCGGTGGCCTACGGACGGCGCAAGCCCGGACTGCTGCGCGACCTGGCCGAGGGCCTGCTGCTCTGGCTGGCGTTCCAGCTGTGAGCGCGCCGCGGCCGGTGCGAACGAGGCGGCCGGGCCGCGGCCGCTACTCGCCGGCGCGGCCCGCCGCCGGCGCGCCGACGGCGGCCGGCCGCCGCGGGCGCGCCGGCCAAGCTCATCCGGCGCGCGCGGCCGTTGCGCCCGGCTTCTCCAGCAGGCGGTCGTGCAGCAGGTTGCCCAGCAGCACGTCGACCAGCGAATTGCCGCCCGCGCCGCCGCCCGCGACGATGTCGGGCACGAGCTTCACGCCGGACTTGGCCAGCGCGTCGGCGACCTGCACCACGGCATAGTTGCCCGACTCCATCGAGTCGATCTTGCGCTGGATGACCTCGGCCTCGGCATTGCCGATGGCCAGCGTGCGATCGGCCTCGGCATTGCCGACCGTGCGGGTCACCGTGGCGTCGGCCTCGGCATTGATCGTCTTGGCCTTGGCCTCGCCCTCGGCCGAGGCGACCGCGGCGCGCGCCGTGAATTCGGCGATCGACACCTTGCGCTCGGCGTCGACCACCGTGGCCTGGGTGGCCGCAAGCGCCGTCGCCTGCTCGAGCTTCTGGCGCATTTCCTGCGCCTCGCGCTGCGTCTCGAAGGTCACCTTCTCCTGCTCGGCGATCTTGCGGTCGGTGAGGGTCTTCATGAGCTCGTCCGGCGGCACGATGTCGCCGATCAGCGTGTCGACCGCGCCGACGTTGTACTCCTGCAGCGCCGCCGAGATGCTGTGCCGCGCCTCTTCCTGGCGCGTGGTGCGGTTGCGCAGGAATTCGATGATGTCCGAGCCCTGGGCCGCGTTGCGGAAGTAGTTGCCGATGGTCGGCTCCAGCACCTGGGTCACCAGCGCCGACATGTCGCCGAAGCGCGCGATGACCTTGGGCGCGTCGCTGCGCGGGATGTGGATGATCTGACTCACGTCCAGGTTGAAGCGGAAGCCGTCGGCCGAACGCACCGTGATGGTCGAGAGGTTGGCGTCGAGCTTGTGCGCCTCGGACTTGCCGGTGGCCCAGTTGAGCACCACGTTGGCCGTGGGCACGTTGCTGACCTTGTGGGTGTAGGGATTGATCGGGTACTTGCCCGGATCGAGCGGCTCGACCCAGACGCCTTTTTCGCCCTTGCTCACCAGGTTGCCGTGGCGGAAGGCGTCGCCGGTCACGTCGCGGCCCTCGCCGCCGACGAAGGCGATGACCACGCCGACGTTGGCGATCGGCACCTCGATCATGTTGACGATCTCGACCGTGGCAAAGCGCGGGTTGATGAAGTAGCGGCCGGCCAGCAGGACCTGCTCCTGCAGTCCCTTGCAGCCGCCGTTCCTCACGAAGGCCTCCGGGTCCTGGAACATGGTGTGGCCGGGGACCGGCGGCCCGGCGATCTCGCCCTCGCCGAGTGCCTTGCCTTCGCGCGTGGTGACGATGCCGATCTTGTTCTCCGGGATGTCGAGGACCTCGGCCAGGGTCACGTTGAAGAGCAGCGTGTTGATGCGGTAGGAGCCCGGTCCGATGATGCCCATCTGCGGCCCGCGCTCGCCGCCGTTGGCGAGAAAGCCGGCGCCGTCCTGGAAGGCGTCGCAGGCCACCTGGCGCGCGATGACGTGACCCGAGGCGAGCGGCCGCCCGTCACGCGCCTCGAGCACGCCGATCTTCCCGGGCGGCACGTTGACCACGTCGGCCAGCGTCACCTTGAACAGCAGCGGATTGACCCGGTAGGTGCCGGGCGGGATGACGTCGAGCTGCGGGCCGCGTTCGCCGCCGCCGACCAGGAAGGCGCGTGCATCCTGGTAGCTGATGCAATCGACCCGGCGCGCGAGGATGCGGCCGCTGGGCAGCGGCCGGCCGTCGCAGGCTTCGACCAGCCCGATCTTGCCCACCGGGATCGTGACGAAGGGCTCCATGCGCACGGTGAACTGCCATGGCCACAGTGCCCAGTGCAGGCCCGGCGCCAGGGTGTCGGCCTGGTAGCCGGCTTCGCCTTGCAGCGAGGATCCGCCCGTCGGCCAGCTTGCGATGGGATCCCAGCAGGACGAATTTCTTGGTGACGATGCCGATGCGGTCGTCGGGCACGATGATCACGCCGAACAGCCAGAGGATCCAGCGGTAGGAGAGCAGCAGCACCAGGACGGCGAGGAACCAGGCAATCGTTTCCAGGTTGCGGAACAGGATGTCCATACCATGCCTTTCTTCTATTGTTTGAAATACTCGCTTGGAATTTGCCCCGAGCCACGGCGGCGCGTGGGAGGCGGAGCGGGTGGCCGTTGCGGGCCCGCAGCCGGGGCCCGCAACGGCCTGTGCGTGGCCAGGGTCAGTGCAGCCCGTCGAGTGCCAGATTCAACTGCAGCACGTTGACCCGGGGTTCGCCCAGGATGCCCCACTGCCGTGGCCGCACCTGCCGGCGCACGAGATCCTCGACGCGCTCGAGCGCCAGGCCGCGTTGCCGCGCGACCCGTCCGGCCTGGTAGAGGGCGGCGGCCGGGCTGATGTCCGGATCGAGCCCGCTGGCCGAAGCGGTGACCAGATCGACCGGGACCGCTTGCGTGTTGCCCGGATCGGCCGCGCGCAGCGCGGCGATCCGCTCGCGCACGGCGTCGAGCAGCGCCGGGTTGGTCGGCCCGAGATTCGAGCCGCCGGAGGCCAGGCCGTTGTACGGCTGCGGCGTGCTGGCCGACGGCCGGCCCCAGAAATGGCCCGGGTCGGTGAAGGACTGCCCGATCAGGGCCGATCCAATCGGTGCGCCGCCGCCCGCCGGGTAGACCAGGCTGCCGGCCGCCTCGCGTGGGAACAGCGCGCCGCCCAGCGCCGTGACCAGCAGGGGATAGCCGACACCGGTGAGCAGCGACAAGGCGAGCAGCAGGCTCAGGGCGGGACGCAGGTGCGCGGTCATGGCGGGATTCCAGGTATCGGGATGGCGTGCCGGGCGCGGTTCAGGCCCAGCCGCAGGCGACGAGCAGCAGGTCGATGGCCTTGATGCCGGCGAACGGGGCCGCGATGCCGCCCACTCCGTAGAGCAGCAGGTTGCGGCGCAGGACCACGGCCGCACCCAGCGCGCGGTAGCGCACGCCGCGCAGCGCCAGCGGGTTCAGCGCGACGATGATCAGCGCATTGAAGATCACCGCGGAGAGCACCGCCGAGTCGGCGGTCGCCAGGCCCATGATGTTGAGCGCCGCCAGTTGCGGATAGGTGCCGGCGAAGGCCGCCGGCACGATGGCGAAGTACTTGGCGACGTCGTTGGCGATGCTGAAGGTGGTCAGCGCGCCGCGGGTCATCAGCATCTGCTTGCCGGTCTCGACGATCTCGATCAGCTTGGTCGGATTCGAATCGAGATCGACCATGTTGCCCGCCTCCTTGGCGGCCTGGGTGCCGGTGTTCATGGCCACCGCGACATCGGCCTGGGCCAGGGCCGGCGCGTCGTTGGTGCCGTCGCCGGTCATCGCGACCAGCCGGCCCTGGGCCTGGTGGCTGCGGATGAGTTCGAGCTTGGCCTCGGGCGTGGCCTCGGCCAGGAAATCGTCGACCCCGGCCTCGGCGGCGATCGCCGCGGCGGTGATGCGGTTGTCGCCGGTGATCATGATCGTCTGGATGCCCATGCGGCGCAGCTCGGCGAAACGCTCCTTGATGCCGCCCTTGACGATGTCCTTGAGCTCGACCACGCCCAGCACGCGCGCACCGTCGGCCACCAGCAGCGGTGTGCTGCCGCGCCGCGCCACCTCCTCGACCGCCACGGCAACCGCCTGTGGATAGACGCCGCCGGCCGCCGTGACGTGGACCCGCACCGCGTCGGCCGCGCCCTTGCGCAGGATGCGCGGTCCCAGGTCGACGCCGCTCATGCGGGTCGCGGCCGAGAAGGCGACAAAGCGCGGCGCCAGCGCGGCCAGGTCGCGCTCGCGCAGCCCATAGCGTTCCTTGGCCAGCACGACGATGCTGCG
>Ga0075030_100002078_pt1 | contig 18166 bp, 10 predicted proteins | sample LitLauG_LLR_2012_FD_71393 | JGI IMG/M metagenome (GOLD analysis project Ga0075030, IMG submission 71393) | Freshwater sediment microbial communities from Pennsylvania, USA - Little Laurel Run_MetaG_LLR_2012 | ecosystem: Environmental > Aquatic > Freshwater > Creek > Sediment | place: USA...
GAATTCCTTCCTGAGGAGACTCGTCACCATCGCCGCCGAAAGGGAGGCGGGAAGGCCGAGGGAATCAAGCGCGGGGACCGCAAGATGACCGATCATGACCGACTGGACGCCGGCGTCGAAGGCCGCCCGGAACGCGGCGAGCTCCACCGTATCGAGACGGGCGCGCGAACGATCGATGACGGGGAGCTCGAGATGCGAATCGGTCCCCGTGTCCCCGTGTCCCGGAAAATGCTTCGCGGTGGCGAGGCAACCCCCGTCCATGGTCCCCCTGATGAACGCTCCCACCATCGTCCGGACGAGCATCGGGTCGTCGCCGAACGAGCGGGTATTGATGACCGGGTTGAGGGGATTGTCGTTGATGTCGGCGACGGGAGCGTAGTTCTGGTGGATACCGATCGCGCGCGCCTCCACGGCGACGGCCTTCCCCATCCGGTAGGCGTACTCGGCGTTCCTGGTCGCCCCGAGAGCCATGGCATCCGGAAACCGTGTCCCTCTCCTGACGCGCATCGCGATGCCGCGCTCGAAGTCGGATGCGACAAGGAGCGGTATGCGGGAAAGCGACTGGAGCCGGTTCAGGAGGACCGCCTCGGCATAGACGTCCCCCTGCGCCATGATGATGCCGCCGACCCTGCGGACCGTGACGAGCCGTTCGAGGCGTTCGAAGAGGTCGCTGTCGGTGCTGTAGTAGTGACCGAACGCCCGCACCATGACCATCTGGGAGACTTTCTCCTCGAGCGACATCGAGGAGAGGAGCGTGTCGAGCGCGCCCGGGCTTCCCCATTCCGGGGGGAGCGCCCCCTGGAGCGGCACGGCGCGCCTCTGCTGCGCGGGGATCGTCCCAGGGGGAGGCGTGCACGCGGAGAGCAACCCCGAGAGAACGGCGGCGGAAAGGAAGAGGAGAGGTCTCTTCACGCGTCAATCCCCCTTCATGCCGGCCATCGCCAGCAGGAGTGCGCCGTGCGCCGGTCCGTTCATGGGCGGGTGAACGTGCGCCGCGGGGAGTGCTTTCCTGACCTCCGATTCCAGCAGGCGCGAATAGACCGACTCGTGGTCGAGCAGACCCCCGAGCAGGACGACACCGGCCCCCCCACGCATGCCGAGCCGGTCGACGGCGGCGACCACCTGGGGGGCAAGTGCCGCGGCGGCGCGGGTGAGTATCTCCAGCGCCGCGGCATCGGAGGATTCCGCCGCGTCAATGACCGCCGGCGCGATCGAGGGGATATCGAAATTCTCCCTGTACACGGCGGCAATGATCTTCTCGCGCGTCCCGAGCCCGAACCGGGACGAGAGGGAAGCGCGAAGCCCTCCGGCCTCCCCCCTTCCGTCGATCTCCCTCGCAACCGCTTTGATCGCTTCGAGTCCGATACTATAGCCGCTCCCTTCGTCCCCGATCACTCTTCCCCAGCCGCCGATCGAGATCGTCCCGCCGGCAGGCGATTTGCCCATGACGACCGAGCCGGTCCCCGCTACCGCAACGACACCGGGGCCGCCGTTAAACGCCCCCTCGAGCGCGATGCGGCCGTCGGACACGACCGCAATCGGCACGGCGGGAAGCCCCATGATCCGGAACCGGGCGTGGATCGCATCGGTCAGGGCCTGACGGTCCCGTTCGGATCCCGCCCCCGCGAGCCCCAGCACGGCGGAGCCGATATCGGCAACGGGCCGGGCCGCGGTTTTCGCGAGGTCCGCGATGAGCTCCGCCAGGTTCTGTGCGGCAATGTCGATGCCGATCACGTTCTGATTCGAGCCGTTCCCCCTGCCGCGCGCGAGAACCGTGCCGGCACCGTCGGCGAGGAGGCCCAGTGACTTGGTACCTCCGCCGTCGACGCCGAGCACAAGAGAGTGATGTGCCAATGCGATTATCTCAATAGTTCTGTTTTTGTTGTCCTGACAAAACGAATCCCCCCCGCTGCATCGGACGCGATCATGCGGACGAAGTAGACGCCGCTTCCGAAGGACGACGCGTTCCATACCACCGTATGCGCGCCGGCCGGCACCTGCCCGTCCACGAGGCGCGCGACTTCCTGCCCCAGCAGGTCGTACACCTTCAACGAGACGCGCACGCCGGCCGGGACGCGGTACGCGATGACCGTCGACGGGTTAAACGGGTTCGGGTAGTTCTGGCTCAGCGCATACGCCGCGGGAACCGCGGGCGCGGGCGGCGGGACGGAAACGACCACGGTCCTCGCCACCTGGAGCAGATCGACGAGGACAAATCCCGAGGGCGCGCTCATTCCCGGGATATAGCGGAACTGAAACGCGTCAAAGCGCATCTGCCCGCCGAGCACCGGGCTGCCGAGCCAGGAACCGGCGGAATCGTTCGCGAGATCCCATTCCACGAGCCTCCACCCCACCCAGTTGAGCGGGTACCACCTGCTCACTTTGTGGTTCTGCGGCCTCCCCCCGGGATAGATGTCGACGCTGTCCTCGACGCCGAACCGGAACTGCCCCAGGTCGTATTCGTTGTACAGGAACACACCGAGCACCGTCCCCAGCTTTTGAAAAAAGAACGAGCGCTGCGGCGCGAGAGTATCGAGCGGCGCGCGCAGGAGCCAGGACGACGCGGCCGTATCCCATGCGTACCTGAGGATCCCGGCGACGGGATCCCCCGCCAGGGCGGGGAACGCCGGGCTCCCGATGGAGTCGAACGACGCCGTGTCGACCCCCGTCGTGTAGAGCGCGGTCAGCGGCTGCTTCCAGTGGACAGGGGCCGTGTTGAACGAATCGATCGTCGCGCTGACGCGCGACTGGGGCTGGACGGAAAATGACCAGATAATGGGCGAGGTAACAGGGATGACGTTCCCCGTCATATCCCCCACGCCGCTCACGCTCACCGTGTAGGACGCTCCCGGCTCCAGTCCCCCGGTGAAGAAGATATTGACCCCGCCCCGGACGGGCGTCCCGGCGTACATGACGGTCCGTGCGAGCGACGGGAGACCGCCGATTTTCCCGACCCTGAAATTTCCCGTGGTGACCGTCGCCGGGTTCAGCGGTTCATCGAACGTGACGTTGACCGTGGCGTACCCCGTCGCCACCGTCACGGCGGAATCAGGGAAGCGCGAGAGGATCGCCGGCGGGTTCAGGCGGATAGTTTTCGTCCGGAAACCAAGGACGAACGGGTGACCGGGACCTCCGACACCGGTCCCGTCAATGGGCCGGCCCGAGGCGCTGCGGGCGTTCGTGTCGACCTTCACGGTGAAATTGACGGGGGATGATAACGGAACGACCGGCGTGAACGTCAGGACCGATTTGCCCGGGTCCCACGAGAGACTCCCGGCGGCGGCCGGGGCAATCGAGAAGGCCGCACGGACCGAGGCGGTGTCCATCGGCGCGGAGAAACTGATCGCAAGGGCCGACTTCGGGTTGACCGCCGTATCACCGTTCACCGGATTCGTCGAGACGACGACGGGAAACCCGGTCGATGCGAGCGTCCGGTCGACGAACACGGTTGCGCCGGTCCCCACGACCACGGCGACGGAATCCGTCATGTAGCCCGGCGTCTCGAAGCGGACGGTGTAGGAACCGGGGGCGAGACTGTCGAACATGTAGAATCCGTTTTTGAAAGCGTCCCCGGTGTAGACCCTGTCCGGCGCGAGGAGCCTCACGCGTGCGTGGTTTACGGGAGCCCCGCCGGCGATATCGGTCTGGATCCCCGCGATGATGCCACGGGGATCGGCCGGAACGCCGAAATACTGCATGAACCCGTTCCGAATGGCGTACGCCTCCATCTTATGGTAATCGTTGTTCAGGAGGCGGCGACACTCCGGATAGAAATCATGGAACGAACCCTCGGAGAGCTCCCCCGGCATCAGGAGACCGCTCAGGACGCCCAGGTTGTACCCGCCCGCCGGCCCTCCGTAGAACGCGTAGTCGAGCCAGGTGCTCGTGCCTGTCGTCCGCAGCATTCCCTGTATCGCCGGTCCGATGAGGTTCGACATCGTGACGTCCTGCGGGAACGCGGCCGTGAGCGTCGGGATGTCCTCCTTCACGAGCAAGAGCGTATAGTTGATGCTCGTGTTGGCCGCCAGGCCGCTCGCGTTCGAGTGTATCGAATGAAACCAGTCGACGTTGTTCGCGTTGGCGAGCTGCCAGCGCGCCGTCAGGCTCGGCTCGTCGTTCCCGTCGGGATACGTCGTGTCGTTCGACGTCCGGGTCAGGATGACCGTCGCCCCCTGCTGCCAGAGGAGCTGCCTGAGGAGAAGGGCCTTCTCGAAGTTGCTTTCCGATTCCCAGAAGTTGACCCCCGGGTCGGGCTGGACGTTCCGATCGTCGCTCGAATACCCGCCGTGCCCCGGATCGATGCAGAATTTCAACCCCGAGAGGTCGGACCTCTGCGCGAGCGCGAGCGACGCAAACAGGGAGACGATGCATATCAGCGCGGGTCTCCGGTTCATCGGGATGATTCGGCGTACGTGAGCACGAGAATCCCGCCTTCGAGCGTGCTGAAGGCGATCTCGTCGGCGACGGGAGAGCACCGGGGGAACATCCCGTTGATGTGTGACGCGGAGGTGAGGTCCCCTTCCGTCTTCCCGTCCGGGGAGACGAATGCGATGGCGGAGGAGCGTACCGCATGCCCGTTATCCCTGTCCGCCATATAGATGAGCCACTTTCCGTCCCGGGTCCAGTCGGGGGCGTCCCTGCGCCCGATCCTGAGCGGGTGACTCCCGTCGGCGCCGCAGACAAACGTCCCCCTGTCCATCTCGTAGGCCACGAGCTTCGAGCCGTCGGGGGAAAGCGACGGCCAGACGTAGCTTCCGTTTCCGAGCGGATCGACAAGCGATTTCACGCCGTCACGGACCACGGCGATCTTCGTCTCCTCGATGCCGAGGACCGATACGACGCCCGCGGGCTGACCGCCCGCCGTCACTCCCTGGATTTCGCCGCCGACGGAAAATACGACGTCGGAGCGGACGAACGAGGGGAGCGAAATCGACTTTCCCGAGGCGAGGACCGACGGAGCGCCGCCGGCGAGATTGCGGACCACGAGCTCCTGCACCCGCTCACCCGGCAGGGGACCGGGGAGCGTCCGGCGCCAGGCGATCTGCGACCCGTCGGGGGATATCGTAAATCCGTACCCCGATCCCCTGTCGGAAGTAATCTGCACGGCATTCCCCCCGGCCCCGGGACACGCCCAAATCCCGTCGAACTCCGGGGTGGTATAGTAAATGGTCTTCCCGTCGGGCGACCAGCGGGGCGCAGACCAGGGGCGGGCGCTCCCCAGCGGGAGGGTCCGGACGTTCAGCACCCTGATCTGAGCCTCCAGCGGGAGAGCAACGACAACGAGGAGCAGTGCAACGATACTGCGCATACCCACTTCTCCTGAGAACGGTGCGACGACACTACGGGGAAAACCGGGGAACGGGGCTTTTCAGCCCCGGTCCTCCGTAACTTTCCTGAGCTCCCTGACCATCTCATAGAACTCGGCGAGAGCCATCTCGCGGAGGAAGATCATCCCGCGCGCGGCGCGGAGCCTCGGGTGACCGTTCTTCAGGAAGAAATCCTTCCCCAGAATCGTCTTGATCATCCCGTACTGACCCACCTGGATCTTCTGCGCGAGCTCGGAGAACGGACCGTCGTGTTCGTAGCTCGGGAAGGACGCCGCGCTCTGCGAGCCGAAGCAGTTCATGAACGCCGTGTGGAGCATCGTGATGGAATTGATCGACACCGGGACGAACAGGTTGGCCTCCGCCGGGCGGTACCTGTACCAGACGTTCCTGTATCCCCACACCCTCATCGTGGAGTCGCCGCTCTCTTTCTCGTAGAGCCTCAGCGCCTCGGCCACGGCCTGGAGGGCCTTGTAATGCGTGTCGGGCCCGCTCCCTTCCGGATCGAATGCGACGGAGACGACGTTGGGCCGGACCTTGCTTATCAGCTCGAAGATCGGCACGACATCCCTGTGGACCTCGGGCTCCGGCGAGAAGATGTCCCCCGTGTAGAACCCGAGCCTGAGCGGATGGATCGCGTACGACTCGATGCCGAAATACGCCCAGAGAAGCTCGACTTCCCATTCACGCGTCATCCCCTTGAGGAGCTGCACCTGCTGCGGGTCCTTGGCGCCGCTGTACTGGGTGCGGCAGTAGCTGATGAGCTCCTGGACGCGGTTGCGCAGCGTGTGGAGATCGTGCGTCCGGTACAGGCCGACGAGATTGCGGAGCAGACGCCTCGCCTCCGCCTCGTCCTTCATCTCCTGGCTGTTCGCCGCGGCCCCGTCGAGATAGAGATAGACGTCCTCCATGCGGGAGGCGTTCTCATGCGTATCGAAGTACCCCTCCGCCAGGAGCGCAAAGAGCGTCCCTGTCTCGAGATGGCTCTCGAGCTTCACGAGGATCGAGAGAAAATACGGGTTCGAGACCGACGTGAAGCCGGAGGTCAGGTTGGCGAAGTAGTGCTTGTTGCTCGGATCGCGGACGAGATGGTAGATGTGCGCGAGGTAGCCGAGCATGATGTCGTCGTGATGGGGCTCGGTGTGCAGGAAGGTCGTGTCCGACACATGCGCGAGGCCCTTTTCGATCTTCCCGATGATCCGGCTGCGGGCGTCCGCCGCGAGCTCGGCGGGCTTTTTCCCGCTCTTGCGCAGGAGCTCGGCGGCGAACCGGTCCCCCTCGAAGTCCTCCTTCGCGAGCTCGACGAGCTGCTTCCCCGATTTGATGGCGAGCGCCGTCACGACATCCTCGGAACGCTCCGGCGTGAGCGTGGTTTCCCTGCAGAAATCCTCGAACTGCCGTTCCGTGAGGAGGCTCGCGGCGCCCCGCGTGAGGTAGAACCGGCCGTTGGGGAGATCCTGGAGCACGGAGGCGGGATACTGCGGCCCCTTTTCGTTCTCGACGGCGAGCCGGACGATGGCGGCCTTCGCGTCCCCGGCGGCGATGATGATCGCGACGGCCCCGGGGTTGTACGTGATCGTCGCAAGCCCGATCGTGATCACGAGCCGCGTCCGGGAAACCTCGATCCCTCCCAGATCCGTGGCAGCGGCCGCCTGCGTCTCGTAGTTGGTGCCCGTCAGCCGCGTCACCGAATAGACGCTCGACCCCCTCACGTTGAACGCGATGTGCCCGTCCGGCCCGATGCCGCCGAGGAAGAACCCGATGCCCCCCATCTCCCGGACCTTCGTCTCGTATTCCATGCAGAACTCGTCCACCCGGTTGATGACGTCCTTCTGCAGGAGCTCGAGTTCCGAGCGGCACTGCCTGACGCGGAGCGAGAGGTCGACGACGCTGCCGGGGAACACCTCGTCCATCGTCTTGCCGGGGGGAAGCCCCAGCGACGTGGCGTTGATGAGGAGGGCCTTCGCGGGGGAGAGCCCGAACCCCTTGATGTAGAACTCGTTGACGTACCAGTGGAAGCTGTTATGCTGCGCGGCGCTTATCGGATAGAATTCGTCGATCTGGACGAAGCTGAGCGATCTCATGTCCGGCGGTTTCGACCCGTCGATCTCCGCGGTGGCGAGGAGCGACTGGATGTCCTTCGTCTCCCAGCGCTCCAGGATGCGCGTCACCCACTTGATGAAATGCTCGGGCGTCTTCCCCGTGGGGAGCGATATCACCCCACCGGGATTTTTTGTGACCCACTCGATAAACCGGAGCGCGGTGAGCTTCCCCAGCTGCGGGAAATTCGCGACTTCCACGATGCCGATCTTCTCCGTGGGCGCATATATGGGTTTGCGTCCGTTCCGCTGGAGCTCCATCTCTTCGATGCGGGATGTCCCGTCATACTGCCTGAGGTTCGTCATAGCGTCCGTCGTGTCACTCCTTTGTTGTGAGTTTCCATTCGGCCGGGAGCTCCGAGAGCCACCGGGCAAAAAACGCATTGGGCACCATATCGTGCTCGACCCCCGCCGGGGTCATGGACCAGCGCGATCCCGCAGCGGCGACGCTCGCGGCGACGTCGGCGTGCTCCTTCGCCAGGTGGTCCGTGTACGCGGCGCGGATGATCCCCTTCCCCTTCAGGAGCCAGTCGCGGAAATATTCGTGCTGCCCGTACAGGGCGTCGAAGAGGAACACGTGCGTGATGACATCCGACATCCCCCCGCGGTCGAGGACGAACCCCGCGGGGCGGTAGCCGCCGCTGTGGGCGGTGACGATCACGCGCGCGACGGCGGCCGACGACACGACCTTCTCTTTCTGCATCGTCGCCATAACGTCTTCCACCATCCTGCGGAAGCCCCCTTCGTCCTCCATCTTCCCGTCAAACGAATCCCTGGCCCTGTACGGCCCCTGGGGTATGACAAGCAGCGCGTTGATCTTCTGCGCGATCATCGACTGGGGAAGAAGATACTGTTCGAGCACCCCCAGGACGTCGTTCATGTGCCCGTGGAAATGCACGATCACGTTCGCCCCGCCGCTGACCCCGTGAAACCCGTCGGGGACGAAGACGACGATGCTGCTGTCGGCATAATGGGGGAAATACGGGTAGACCGTCCCGTCTCCTCCCGTATATCCGTCCCTGCGCGCAGGATGCGGGAACGGAGCGGCCGGCGACCGGTAGATCGCCCACTTCCCCCCCCTGAACGTCGTCCAGGCAACGCCGGAGGAGCTGACCGGACCCCTGTCGTACCCCGTCATCCCGGTGAACTGGTTCCAGACCGCCCGTGCGGCGTACGCGACGAGCAGTGTGGCCGCGTCCGCACCGTCGTCCTGGTGGTCGGGTGACTTGTCCACGTAGACCGCGATCGCGAATTTCACCCTGTCCGTAAGAACAAGGGCGACATCCGCTTTGGTTTCGGTGACGCTCCCCGTCTTGTGGGCGACCGCGAACGAGCTGCACGCCCCCTGCGGGAGGAGCCGCGGCACCATGTCGGCGTAGAACTGGTTCTCCAGGATCCCGATCATCGACGCGCAGGAGGCGGAATCGCAGAGCGTCCCCCTGAAGAGCTTTTCCATGAGCAGGACCATGTCTTCCGGGGTCGACACCCCGATCCCGTACCGCATCGCCTCCGGCGTCTCCTGCTTCGTTTCAAGCGTGAAGAGGCGGTTGAGGATGCGCGTGTTCTTCAGTCCCCGGGAGGCGATGAAGTCGTTGACCTGCGCCAGTCGCGCCGCGTGCGTCCCGGCGAGGCGGTCGAGGACGAGATTCGTCCCCGTGTTGTCGCTCATGGTAATCATCAGCGTGACCGCGTCACGGAGCGTGATCACCGCGCCGCTATCCAGGAACTGCAGGACGCCCGAGCCGGGCTTCCGGTCTTCGGCGCGGAGGGTGATCCGCGTCCCGGGATCGATCTCCTTCTTTCTGACCATGTCGAAATACGCCGTCATCACGGGGAGCTTGATCGTGCTCGCGGTCGGAAACCGGTCCGCCGCGTTGTACGAGATCGTTTCCCCCGTGGCGAGGTTCTTCGCCATCAACCCCATGTGCCCGCCGAACCGGGCGTTGAGCGCACGCAGCTCCGCCATGACGTCCGCGCGGGCGGGAAGATCCCCCGCGCAGGAGAGGAAAATGAGGAGCGCGAGCGTCCGTCTGCCGGCCGCCGTGCGCCTGCCGCGATCATTCACAGATGCCATCGGGAGTTCTCCGGCCGGTCACACTTTGATGAACCACCCTCTCTTCCACATCGCCCAGACGACCAGGTACATCACCAGGATGAACGCAACGGCAAAGAGCGTCGAGGCGTTCACCGGACTGAAGAAGGGGACAAACAGATTGTCGTAGACAAGTCCTTTGAGGGTCACCTCCCCGCCGCCCGGGCCGGTCACCTTTATGAGCGTGATGAGCCGCCCCACGATCCCGGAGAGGACGAACACGGCGATCGCGTTCATCCCGTAGATCACGAACGGACGTGCCCACTTCGTATGCCCCTTCACGTCCATCAGCCAGTAAAACACGGAGAAGCAGACGAGCGCCCAGCCGGCCATGAACACGACGTACGAGCTCGACCAGAGGTTCTTGTTGATCGGAAACCAGATATCCATGACCACCCCGGCGAGGAGGAATGCATTGCCGAAGACGAACATCCAGGCGGTCTTCTCCTCGCGCGAACGGGCAGTGCGGAGCCAGTGACCCGTGAGTATGCCAAGAAGCGTCGTCGCAATCGCGGGGAACGTGCTCAGGATCCCTTCGGGATCGAACCCGGGGGCCGGCGCGCCGCTCCAGGTATGCCCCGCGAGCAGATTCGAATCAATGAACCAGGGGAGACACCCCGTCGGCTGAAGGACGCCCGCGCCGAACCCGGGAACGGGGATCAGCATCACCGCCGCCCAGTATGACGCCAGGAGCCCCACGACCCACCAGATCTGTGCGCGGAGGCCGCTGTAAAGGAAAATCGCGCTCGCACAGAGGTAACAGACCGCTATCCTCTGCAGAACCCCGGGAATGCGCCAGGCGGCGAACGAGAAGCCGCCCCATATCACGCCGAACGGGAAACCGTTCAGGAAGAGGCCGACCGCGAATATGACCAGCGATCGCCGCAGGACGTGCATGAGAAGTTTCCCCCTGTCCTCCCCCCGCTCCTTTCTCTTCGCGAACGAGAGCGTCATCGCGACGCCGACGATCCAGAGAAAGAACGGAAATATCCAGTCCGTGAACGTCCAGCCGTTCCACCGCGCGTGCTCGAGCTGCGGGTAGATGGCGTTCCAGGAGCCGGGATTGTTGACAAGTATCATGCCGGCGATCGTCGCACCGCGAAATGCATCAAGCGACGCGAGGCGGGAGGATGGTGCGTTATCTGTCATCGTCGTGGGAAGGAGGTGATGGGATCAGAGTCTTATGGCGCCAATGCCGGGTCCATCCGCGAGCGTGACCTTGCCGTCGACGATCGCGGCGCCCGAAAACAGGTCGTTGCGTATCAGCAGCGCGCCGTCCAGGTCCGCGTAGTCCGCCAGCGGGGAGAGCTGGGCGGCCGCGGATATCGCGCAGGTGGTCTCCGTCATGCAGCCGATCATGACCTTCATGCCCAGCGCCCGGGCGGTGACGATCATCTTGTAGGCCTCGTGCATGCCGGTGGATTTCATCAGCTTGATGTTGATGCCGTCGAATACGCCGATCGCCCTGCGGATGTCGGCGATGCGAACCACGCTCTCGTCACCGATGATCGGGAGCGGGCTCTTTGCGCGCAGCCACGCGATGTCGTCCGGCTGTTCTTTCGGCATCGGCTGCTCCACGAACTCCACCCCCTTCGTCGCGAGCCATTCGATCATCTTCAGGGCGAACTCCCGGTCCTTCCACCCCTGGTTCACGTCCACGCGTATCGGCTTGTCCGTGACCTCGCGAATCGTCTCGATCATCTCCCGGTCATTGGCGAGCCCGAGCTTCACCTTCAGCACTTTGTAGATGTCCGCTTCCTTCACTTTCTGCCTGACGACCTCTTTCGTATCGATACCGATCGTGAACGTGGTGACGGGGGTCTTCGACGGGTCGAGACCCCAGATCCTGTACCACGGGTACCCCATCTTCTTCCCTATCAGGTCGTGGAGCGCGATGTCGACCGCTGCCTTGGCGGCGTTGTTCCCGGGGGCGATCGCATCGATGTCCTTCAGGATGTCTTCGAGCCGGAACGGGTCCGGGTATTTCGTGATGTCGACTTTCGAGAGAAACGACGTCGCGGTCGCGTGGCTCTCGCCGAGATACGGGGGCATCGAGGCCTCGCCGTACCCGACGATCCCGTCCTGTTCGACCTCCACCATCATGACGGGGGTCGTGCTGCGGGAATAGGTGGCCACCGTGAAGACGTGTTTCAGCTCGAGCGTGTAAGGATAAAATCTGAGCTTCATGGGGTTCCCCGTTGTGGATCCGGTGCCGTACGTTCGACCGAGCGACAGGAGCGTGCTCCGGCCCAGCGCAAGCGACGCGCCCGCGAGCGCCGACCGTTTCAGGAATGTGCGTCTTTCAGTGTTCATCGCCGCGGTAATAAGGAATTGCTGCGAGCCGGCGGACGCCGGAGGATTCCCCGGCGCCGATGATCCGGCGCGCCCGGAGAAAACCCGCGAGCCGGAAATCGCTGTAATCGGAGTCGGCCGGGTTCAAACTGTTGATGTGCACATCGGCGGACGAGTGAATGAACCGCCCCCCGCCGAGGGAAATGGCGACGTGCGTGACACGTTCCGGCTTCTCCCCGGAGGCGTGCGATCCGAAGAAGAGAAGGTCGCCCGGCTTCAGGTCCACGTTCCCCCCGGGAATTTCGACGGGGTCGCCGACCGCCGCCTGCTGGTCGGCATCGCGCGGGAGGAGGACGCCGTTGAGAGCATAGACCGTCTTCGTGAATCCCGAACAGTCCATCCCCTTGGCGGAAGTCCCCCCCCAGAGGTAGGGGACGCCGAAAAACCGTTTTGCCGTCGCGACGATCCGCTCCGGCGTGTCCTTCGCCTGCGCGAGCCATAATTCAAACCGCTCAGACTGGTCCCTTCCGATGAACCCCGTGCGTCCGTCCGGATATTCCACCTCGTACAACGGGCCGGAACTCCCCCGCAGGCCGAGGAGCGAACCGGCCACGACGTCGCTCACGGGCCGGGAGGATTTTTCAATTCCGGAGCGAACCCATGCGAATTCGGCGGTGACGATCAGTTTCGGCAGCCGCGCCCACGCATCGTACCGATCGTTCGCCATGCAGACAATTCTGTCATCGGTCCATCCCAGATATTCCTCCGGCGTCTGCACGAGATACCACCCGTCCACCTTTTTCAGAACCTTGACGGGGGTGCCGAGCAAAACCTGGGATGCGAGTTCGGCCGGGTGCATCGGTGTTGTCCGGAGGTTGGCGACGCTCACATTAACGATGCCGAACGTCCTGTCCCCCACGGAGGGCGCGGGAAGGGAAACGATGCTGTCCACGATCGTCCAGCCGGATTTCCCTCCGAGGAAGGCGAGGAGGCGTTTATGCATCCCCGCGTCCTGTATCTCGCCCGTCAGCGTCAGCGTCGTGCCGGAGACGGTCCCATGCACGTCGAACACCGCGGTACGGCGATCAGGAGCGATGCCCGCCTTTGCTTCATTCAGGAGTGCGTCCACCATCGATACGTCCGTTGTCCGCGAGCACGCCGCGAGAAGGGACACCGATACCGCAACCCGGAGGATCCGCCATGCGGTCCGTGGATGCGGGACGACGACACCTGTTACGCGCGTGCGGCTCATGTTGCGTTCATATCCACTGGAGCTACTTCACAAGGAGAATTTTTTTCGTCATCGTAAACGCGGCGGCGGTCATCCGCACGATGTACGCGCCGCTCGCCCGGTGCGATCCGTTCCACGAGACGGCGTACCTCCCCGGGGCCTGCACCCCGTCAACGAGCCGCTCCACCTCCTGGCCGAGCATGTCGTACACGATTATCGTCACCCTCCCCGAAACCGGGAGCTGATAGCCGATCGTCGTCGACGGGTTGAACGGATTCGGATAATTCTGATCCAGCCCGAACGTCGAGGGGAGCTCGGGCGGGGGTTCCACGCCCGTGACCTGCACCGTGCGGAACTTGAACACCGGAGACCACGCGCTCGTCCCGATCGAGTTCGTCGCGCGGATCCTCCAGAAATAGATCGTGAAATATTCCAGGGGGGGAGCGCCCAGCGTCGTGTCGGCGACCCCTGCCGAGTCCATGACGGGAGAGGCGAAATCCGCGCTCTTCCCGATCTGCACGCGGTACGATACCGGCCTGAGTGACGGGGCCGGATTCCAGCGGAGCGACAGGAACACGGGGAGGTCGGGCTGCGTGTTCGCCGGATACGACGGTGACGGCGTCGCCGGGAATCCCGTCCTGAAATTCGACGCACCGGACCAGGAGCTCGTCCCGCCGCCGCTTGCCGCCCGCACGCGCCAGTAATAGAGCGCCTGCCCCTGGAACCCCTTCACGAGCCGAAAGGTGTCCGTGAGGGCGGACTCATTCCAGATCAGCCCCGCCGCAAACGTCGAGTCTGTTCCGACCTGGAGCTGATAGCCCGACGCAAGAAGCGACGAACGCCAGGAGACGCTCAGGCTCTCCGGCACATCGGACGCGCCGCTGAGAGGAGCTGCAAGGAACGGCGCGGGCGGAGCGGAGAGAATGATAATGTTGCTCGTATCGCTTTCGGCGTAGTTGCGGCTGAGCGCGGTGACGACATAATACCAGGGCCCCCCGGCAGAGGGCGGCAGCGGAGGGACAAAGTATCTCCTCCCTTCGACGGAGAGGATGTTCTGCGGGTTCGCGAGCTCGGATGCGGCAGGACGATGGTCAAAACGATAGACGACGTACCGGTATGCGGTGTCGCCGCTCGGCGAGACGATGGGAAGGTCCCACTGGATCGCACCGGGCGCCACGCCGGGGAGCACCGCATAGCGGATCCCCCTGGGCATATAGGGAGGGGCCGTGTCCTTCCAGGGCATCGGCGCGATGAGCGCGGGGTACGCGTACACGTTATTCCGGAGAGTGTCGGCGATGCCGCCGAGGTTCCCCGAAGTGATATCGCCCGTCGTGAACTGAATGTTCCCCTGCGTATTCGCGTCAGCCCTGGAGAACCGGATCTGCTGTGCGAGCTGGGAGGCGTCGCCGAACGAGGCCGTCCCGATCCTGTACGTCGCGAGCCCAGGGTACGAATGCCGCCCGTGGGCCGCCACCGAGTCGGACCACCAGGGCTCGAGCGTCGCGTAGTCCTGCGGTCCGCCGAACTTCCAGTAGAGCTGCTGGGCAAGGTAGTCGACATACTGACCGTCGAGCCAGGCCATCGGGTCGCCGTAGATCACGCTGTAGTTGTCCTGTCCGCTCGTCCCGGGAGGAACGCCGTCTTTCCATATCCCCGCCGGGCTCATGCCGAACTTGACCCAGGGTTTTACCGCCTTTATGCTGTCGTAAATCCCCTGAAGAAGGATGTTGACGTTGTCCCGCCGCCAGTCACCCCTGTCCGAAATCCCCCGCCAGTTGAGCCCGTAGGAGGAATCGTCCTGATGCGCGGCGATGCCGGAGGCGTAAAAATAGTCGTCCATGTGTATCCCGTCCACGTCGTAGCGGCGGGTCACATCGAGTATCACACCGGTCACATACGCCCGCACATCCGGGAGGCCGGGATCGAGCATCTTCAGGTTCCCGATCGTGAGTATCCACCCGGGATGCTGCACCGAGACGTGCATGGAGCTTATGGAGTACTGCCCGATCGAATTCACGGCGCGATAGGGATTGAACCACGCGTGCAGCTCCATCCCCCGCTTGTGGCACTCATCGACGATGAACTGCAGGGGGTCGAACGGGGACTGGGGAGGGTTTCCCTGGGATCCCGTCAGCCAGTATGACCAGGGCTCGATCGATGACTGGTACAGCGCATCGCACTCAGGACGGACCTGGAATATCACCGCGTTGAACCCCGCCCCGCGGAGCCTGTCGAGTATCGCACTGAGAGAATCCTTCTGCCTCTGGACGGGCCCGCCGAGCGCCGGGGGCCAGTCGGTGGCCCCCACCGTCGTGAGCCAGACGCCGCGGAATTCGTTCTTGTGTAAAACCTGGGAGTGCGCCGCCGGGGCGGCAAGGAGCGCGATCAGTATGGCGACGGAGAACCACGTCGTTTTCATGAGATGGGGAAAATCAGGTGAGACTGAATGTACTGAATTTCCCAATAAAAAAAAGGTCCCGCCACGCCCTGGCGGGACCTTCCCGAGCCGGAAAACCGGACCGGACGAGCAACGTTACTTCAGAAGCATCAGTTTCTTCGTGATGCGGGCGGTGCCCGAAGTAAACGTGTAGATGTACGTCCCGGACGCGAAGCGCGAAGCGTCAAACTTCACCGTGAACGTCCCAGGATTCATGTTCTGATTGACGAGCGTGGAGACTTCCCTGCCGAGGATGTCGTACACCACGAGCGTCGTCATGCCGGCCTTCGCCACCTTGAACTCGATTTCGGTCGAAGGGTTGAAGGGATTCGGATAGTTCTGCGACAGCGCATAGCCGGCGGGAACGTCGTTCGTCACGACGCCGATGCTGTTCGCCGCTCCGGCCCGTTTGTACATGCGCAGCGAGGGGTTGCCGTGGCCGACCAGTCCGAAGACGCCGACCCATGCCGTGTCACCGGACCTGCTGAAAGCGATCGCACGAGGGCGTTCGCTCGCATCATTCGGCGTGAAGAACGTCCACTTGATGCTGTCCTTCACGGCGCCGTTGCCGGTGGTGTCGATGGCGTACCACGTCCCGGGGGTGTACATCGTCGTCAGACCGGGCCAGTCGTTCGGCACGTCGTTATACGAACCGCAGCTCGCCCAGAGGTACGCATTCGTTCCGCTCTTCTTCGTGTTCCAGCCGATCGATTCGCAGTGGAACCCTTTCAGGATCGTGTCGATGCGGGTATAGAACGAGCCGAGCAATCCGGCCGGCGAACGGTAGCGATAGATGGCACGGTCCGTGTAGCCGGGGAAGTAGATGTCGTTGCCGTCCTTGGAGACTTCCATTGCGCGGCAGAACGAGTTCGGATCGAGCGTATCAATTGCATTCTCATTAAACGTCAGGTCCGGGTTGAACACCGCCAGCGGGGCTGCGCCGGAGGCGACCTTCGTCGCATAGACGTAACCGCTGGCGTCGACACCGACGGCGACCGTCGACGCGCCTGCGGTGTTTTCGATACCCTTCGCCATCCCCGCACCGGTCTTGTAGTTGATCCGGTAGAAGAAATTGAAGCAGGACGCAATGATGTTGCCGTTCTGATCGGCGCGGAGGCCGCGGCCCGAGTTGGGGCTGTTTGCCGGATCCCAGAGCCAGGGGCCATTTGTATAGGCCTGCAGAGATCTGCCGCCGATCGTATCCTGTGTCCCGTTGACCGTCAGGAACTTTATCGGCGAGAACGACGCCTGTGTGCCGTCCGGATTGTAGACGAAGATCACACGCACGGCGACCTGTTTCTGTATGATGCTGTCCGTGATCGTGGTGCCGTTTCCTATCCGGGCACCGTAGTTCTTGACCAGTATGGTGTCCTCAGGGTATGCATAATACGATTGCACCCAGATCTTTCCGTCCGGGTCAACCGCCAGACCGTGTATCCCGTAGTGGATCGTGTCCCCTGCGACCAGACCTGCCTTGGGGAATACCCCGAGGTCCTGCCATTGACCGAAGGCAGAAACAGCAGCGAGCATGGAGAGCAGGATTACTGCTGTAGCGGTTTTCTTCATGACGCACTCCTTTGTTGGTGAATAGTGATGTGGAACTGCGTGCCAATGTGAAGCCGTGAAGCGATGGTGCCAGTGAACAACGCCTTCAGTGCAGACCATAATACGGAGCGCTGAGCTTCAGCGTGTTTACCACGAGCATCTCATGCACTGACGTCGCTCCGAGACGCGCAATATACAGATTCGATCCCTTCCCCCAGGCGAACGCGACCGGCTCCGGGGAGAGGGTGCCGGGATAGAGCGGCTGGCTCGCCCCTCCCTGGTGGACCACGACCACCCCCTCGGGCGCATCCGTTCCGATGTAGAGGTCGCCGTCGGAGGAAAAGGTAATGCACTGGACGCCCGGCCCGTTCGGGGAATACAACGCCGAGAAATCGAAGTATTTCGAGGCGGGGCCGAGACTGTCGGATGATACGATGGGGAACTGCCAGACACTCTCAAGCGAGTCGGTCTTCGCGCCGACATAGAGCGATCCATTGTACACCCGGAACGAGCGGCACGTCCCGACGAACGGGAAAGCCTTGACCGCCCCGGCGGGCGTCACCCGGTAGATAGAGCTGTTCGCGCCCCCGGCCCACACGTTGCCGTTCGCGTCAAAATCGAAGTCCACGATCTTGACTCCCCCGGCAAAGAGAACCCAGATCGCCGCCGCTCCCCCGCCTGCAGGGATCTTGTAAATGACCTGAAGGTTCCTCGCGGCGTACAATACACCCAGGGGGCCCATCTTCATCCCGGTCCATTTGGTGACACCGGAGGTCGTCGAGTACGCCGACGACTGCCTGGTCCCGTCGGGCGCGATCTTCCAGACGCCGAGCCCGGTCCCGGATGCCGTCGACACGAGCGACGCGTAGACATTGCCCGCGGTGTCGCAGGCGATACCATTGGGATCTTCTCCGCTCTTCTGCACGCTGAACCCGGCCGCCGCAGAGACGAGAGTGTAGAGGACATAGTTGCTGAAGTACTGGGAGCCCTGGACGGCCACCGTCACCAGCAGGGAGTCCTGCACGACAAGGGGAGCCCGTACCGTGAGTATCGTCGGGGAGGCGGAGAGCACGGCGGCGGGGGTCGTGCCGAAATAGACGAGATCATTGGCAACCGTCGGCGAGAAATTCGTCCCCTTGATCGTAA
>Ga0075030_100002081_pt1 | contig 18158 bp, 13 predicted proteins | sample LitLauG_LLR_2012_FD_71393 | JGI IMG/M metagenome (GOLD analysis project Ga0075030, IMG submission 71393) | Freshwater sediment microbial communities from Pennsylvania, USA - Little Laurel Run_MetaG_LLR_2012 | ecosystem: Environmental > Aquatic > Freshwater > Creek > Sediment | place: USA...
CATTGGAGGGCAGAGCAGCGAGCGAGACGTACCTCGACATGGCCGCACTGGTCGACGCGGCACGCCGAACCGGGGCGACGGCGGTCCACCCCGGGTATGGCTTCCTCGCCGAGAACCCCGACTTCGCCGAGGCGTGCCTGTCGGCCGGACTCACGTGGATCGGCCCGACCCCGGACTCGATCCGCGCGATGGCCCTCAAGGTTCCGGCCAAGAAGCTGGTCGGCGCCCGCGGCGTCCCCACATTGCCAAGCGCCCAAGTCGACGGCGACGACGAGGCTGCCTGGATGGGCCAGGCGGACGTTGTCGGCTACCCGCTGCTGGTCAAGGCATCGGCGGGAGGCGGTGGAAAGGGCATGCGCTGCGTGGACAGAGCCGACGAGCTGGCCGAAGCGGTCCGTGCGGGCCGCCGTGAGTCGGCCTCCTCGTTCGGCGACCCAACGGTGTTCCTCGAGCGTCTCCTCGTCGCGCCGCGACACGTCGAGGTGCAGGTGCTGGGAGATGAGCACGGCAACTTCGTGCACCTGGGCGACCGCGACTGCTCCATCCAGCGACGCAACCAGAAGGTGATCGAGGAGGCACCCGCTCCCGGGCTGGGCTCTGCCATCCGTGAAGCCCTGCACGCCACGGCGCTCGACGTGGCGCGAGCCATCGACTACGTCAGCGCCGGCACGGTCGAGTTTCTGCTCGCCGGTGACGAGTTCTTCTTCCTGGAGATGAACACTCGTCTGCAAGTGGAGCACCCTGTCACCGAGGCCGTGTGCGGGGTGGACATCGTCCGTCTGCAGCTTGAGGTGGCCGCAGGTCGGCCGCTTCGGATCACGCAAGACGACGTCGTCGTGCGTGGCCACTCCATCGAAGCTCGAATCAACGCGGAGGATCCCGCGCGCGACTACCTCCCATCCGTCGGCGTACTGCACACCTGTGAGTTCGACACCACCGCGCTTCGCGTCGACAGTGGCGTCGCCAGCGGTGCAGTCATCTCGCCGCACTACGACTCCTTGCTCGCCAAGGTCATCGCTCATGCAGCCACCCGCGAAGAGGCGATCGACGTGCTCGCCGACGGGTTACGACGCGCCCGCCTACACGGCCTGGCGACCACCCGCGACGCCATCGTCGCCACGATCACGAGCGAGGACTTCCGCAGCGAGCGCGTGGACACCGGCTTTCTCGAACGGCATCCGGAAGTCGCCGCCCCGGCGCTGCCTTCGAGCGTGCGCGTGGCACACGCTGTGGCAGCGGCGCTCGCTTCCCGTTGCCACGGCGCGGCGCGGCTGGAGCTGGCTCGCGCCGCCCCGCCCGGCTGGCGCAACGTCCGCGGTGCTCCGTCGCCCTACGCGCTCGATGTCATTGGAGGCGGACGCGTCGTCGTCGGCTTGGGCGGGGATCGCATCGATCTTGACGGCGAGCCCCTTGATTGCACCGTCATCACCGTCGACGAGGGTGCCGTCGACCTGGTGCTCGACGGCATTCGCAGGCAGATGCGTGTCGTCACCGACGGGACGCGGTGGTGGATCAATGACAGCGGCTGGCAGACCGAGTTCGTGCTCGACGACCCGTTCGTGCAGCGCTCGGCGAGCGCCGCTGAGGGTGGCCTGTCGTCGCCGCTGCCGGGGAGCGTCGCGGCTGTGCTCGCCAAGGTCGGCGACACCGTCGACGCCGCCGCCGTGCTCGTGATCATCGAGGCGATGAAGGTCGAACATCGCATCAGGGCCAGTGTTGGTGGCATCGTCACCGCCATCCACGTGGCAGTGGGTGATCGGGTCGACGCACACCAGGTCCTCGCCGAGGTCGGCACAGACCCCGCCGACGGCCACACGGCAACTCCCGACCCATCGACACCCACCGCGTGAGGAGCCTGCCATGACCGCCACACCGAGCCGGCCGACTCTCGCTGAAATCGACGCTTGGATGACTGCCCCCGGTAGCCAGTTCGAGATCGGCCACGAGATCGTGCGCGGCAACCCGGTCCGCGTGTGGACGAACGCGGCGCACGACCTGCCGGCGATCCTCGAGGCCAGCCGGCAGCACGGCGACGCCGAGTACATCGTGTTCGACGACGAACGAATCACCTTCGCGGAGCACTACCGCCGCGCTGCCTGCCTCGCGCACTCGCTGGTCGATCGCTTCGGCGTCAGGCAGGGCGAGCGAGTGGCGATCGCGATGCGCAACTATCCCGAGTGGTTCGTCGCCTTTTGGGGCGTCATCGCCGCTGGCGCCGTGGCGGTACCGCTCAACGCCTGGTGGTCAGGCGCGGAACTGGCCTATGGGCTGGAGGATTCCGGGGCCGTGGTGGTGATCGCCGACAATGAGCGCATCGAGCGAATCGCCCAGACGGAAGCTGCCGGCGACCTGCGCGGCATCATCTCAGTGCGCACCACCGACGTCACCGTGCCGTGCACGCCGCTGGCCACACTTGTCGCTCCGGGGCAGCCGGGCGGTCATTCGCTGCCGGCGCGCGCCTACGAGCGCGACGACGTTGCCACGATCTTCTACACCTCAGGCACCACAGGCCGCCCCAAGGGCGCCATCGGCACCCACCGGAACATGTGCTCCACGCAACTGTGCATCGCCTACATCGGCATGCGCGCCGCCGCGTGGCACCCCGAGGCGCTGCCCATCGAGGGTCAGGCAGTGACGATGCTGTGCGTGCCGCTCTTCCACGTCACCGGCTGCCACGGGGCGGTGCTCGGCAGTCTCGCCGCAGGGTCGAAGGTGGTGATGATGCACCGATGGGACCCACAGGTGGCGCTGGAGCTGATCGAGCGCGAGCGGGTGACGACGTTCAACGGCGTGCCGGCGATGGCGCTGCAGATGCTCGATGCGCTGGGCCGCAATGACCGTGACGTCTCGTCGTTGCGGCGGCTCAGCTCGGGCGGCGCGCCAGCTGCGGACGACCAAGCCCGGTGGCTGCGCGACGCGCTGCCGCACGTGCTGTCCGGCAACGCCTGGGGCATGACCGAGACCTCGCAGATCGTCACAGCCATCTACGGCGACGACTATGCCGAGCACCCTGCAAGCTGCGGCTACCCAGCGCCCGTCGACGAGTTGCGCATCGTCGATCCCGACGACCTTCCGCCACCCGCAGCCGAGATCGGCGAGATCGTGGTGCGCGGCCCCAACATCGTCGCCGGCTACTGGAACAAGCCGGAAGCCACTGCGTCGACGATCGTCGATGGCTGGCTGCACACAGGCGACCTTGGACGAATCGATAGCGATGGCCGCCTGTACGTTGTCGACCGGATCAAGGACGTCATCAGCCGCGGTGGCGAGAAGATCGGCTCCGTGGAGGTGGAGTCGGCGCTGCACGACCACCCAGCCGTCGCCGACGCGGCGGTAATCGGGCTCCCTCATCCGGTCCTCGGCGAGGAGGTCGGCGCGGTGGTGCGCCTGTGGGACGGGCAACAAGTCGGCGAAGCCGAGCTGCGTGAACACGTTGCCGCGCGGCTGGCGTCGTTCAAGGTGCCCGTACGCATCTGGTTCTGGCCGGCAGAGCTGCCGCGCAACCCCGCCGGCAAGATCCTCAAGCGCGACCTGCGCGACGCGGTCCTCACCAGGCCCGCTCTCGACTAATCGCTTCATTGCAGCCACACCTCAGTGCCCCGCTCGGAGCACGTCGCCTCAGACCGCCGTGCGTCAGAGCGCGTCGCCGGCAATCTTGTGTTCGAGCAGCTCGTCCATCGTCATGCCAAGAGCGAGGAAGACCTCGTCGGTGTGCTCGCCGTGCTTCGGACAGCGCGCCAGCGTCGTCAGCTGCTCCTCGTCGAACTGCACGGGGGCCGGCACGACCTGGAAGGTCCCGTCGTCGTCGGTGACCGTCGACAGGTAGCCGTTGGCCTCCACCTGCGGGTCGCTGTAGAGATCGCGCGGGCCCTGCACTACGCCCCACGCGCCCTTCAGCGTCTCGAACCGAGTGCGCAGCTCCTGCAGGGTGAAGCGTCCGAATGCTTCGTCGAGCGCTCCAACACACGCTTCTCGGTTGGCCGCGCGCAGGGTCGCGTTGCGGAAGCGTTCGTCGGCAGCGACCTCCCCTGCGTCGAGGTGCTCGCACAAGTCGCCGAAGAACCGGTCGGACTCGAACATCGACAGCTTGATGAATCGAGCATCTTTGGTGCGGTAATAGATCGAGATGGGGTTGGCGGTGCGCTGGCGAGGCTCGCGGGGCATGTCGTCGAGCCCGTACATCCCGGTCGCGACGATGCCCGGCGACATCGTCCACATCGCCGCAGCCAGTAGCGAGACGTCGACGACCGGCGCCTCACCGGTTCGCTCTCGGTGGAAGAGGCCTGCGGCAATGCCACCGGCAATGGTCATGGCGCCGGGGAGGTCGCCGACGGCGGCGGTGCCGGCGATCGGCCATTCGTCGCCCGCAGCGCGCAAGCCATGGGCGAAGCCGCCTCGCGCTAGGTACGCAGTGCCGTCGTAGCCCGGCTTGTCGGCGTCCGGCCCGTGCACACCCTGTCCGTGACCGCGCACGTAGACGATGCGGGGGTTGCGACCGCGGATGTCCTCGACGTCGATTCGCAGCTTTCGTCGCGATGCAGGCAGGAAGTTGGTGAGGAACACGTCTGCGGTCTCGACGAGGCGGTACAGCATCTCGATCCCGCCAGGGCTGCGGAGGTTGATCGCCACCGACCGTTTGCCGCGGTTGCTCTGCTCCATGATGAAGCTGCGCGAGGAGGTTCCGCCGCCGAAGCCGGTGCTCACCAGACTCCGCTGTGGATCGGGAGATTCGGGGTGCTCGATCTTGAGCACATCCGCCCCCCAGTCGGCCATCACCGCTCCCGCCGCGGGTACAAACGTCCACGAGGCGACCTCGACTACTCGGATTCCGGCCATCAGCTTCGTCACCTGTTGTCTCCCGTTCCGGTGGCCCTCGCGAGCCTGGCTGTTGCGCGATGGGCTGCGCACCCCTCGAATACCACGTCGGCCAGCCTGACCGACGTGATCGTGCAGCCGGCCTCCGGGTGCAGGTCGACCTGCAACACGGTGCCGGTGCCGATCGCGGCAGAAGGTGAGCCGGGATACCAAGCTGGCACGGTGCCGGCTGACACGTCGGCGGCGTGATGCCAGTGGCCGAGCGCGACGTAGTCTGCCCCGGTCGTGGCAATGTCCGTGGGTGAGATCGGCGACGAGTGCCGCGGCGAATCCTCGAGCGACTCGGACAGCGGCTCGGCGTGCCCGTGGCCGACGACCACGTACCACGCATCGCTGGCACGTTCTGCGCCGCTGGCGCCGAGCAGCGGGCGGAACGACGGGCTGTGCTCGGGCATGGCCCGGCCCCAGCAGGTCAGTGCACCGTCAAGCAGCGTCACTGAACCGTCGAGCACGATCACGCCGGCTGCGTCCAGGTCGGCGCGAAACGGGGCGAGCACCGAGGCCGCGGTCGCTACGTCGTGGTTGCCGGAGGCCAGCAGCACCGGCTGGGAGATCTCGCCGAGCAGTTGCACGACCTCGGCGACGAGCGAAGGCCTGACACGGGCGTGATCGAACAGGTCGCCGGCGATGACGACCACGTCGGCGGAGCACAACGCCGCGATCGTCCGCACACCGTGCAGCGCGCACGTGCACTCTGCCGCAGCCGGGCAGTCACGGAACCGGGCACCCGAGCCGAGGTGCAGGTCGGCGGTGTGCAGCATCCGCACGGGGCGGCGCGGGACGGTCATCGGCGGCGCCACCGCGTCCAATCGAACGGCTCGATGCCGCCTTCGGTCAGCTGCCAGATCGATGCCGAGATGACGCCGTTGACGATGCCCAGAAAGCCAATCGTGCCGAGCTGCAGCTGAAGGTTGTGCGGGTAGGTCGGCGAGCCGGGGTTCACGCACAGGACACCGTCGATGGTGTCGATGGCTTCGACGTGGGAGTGCCCGTAGACGAGCACGTCGAGGTCAGCATCGCCGAACATACGTGCCCGCTCGTCAGCGAGGACGAGGTGGGGCGGGTGCTCCGGGAGCGGCAGCTCGTGGGTCATGCCGACTCGTACGCCGCCGACGTCGATCACCCACGCCGACTGCCAGGCCGGATGGTGGGGCTGCACCGGGCGACCGCCAGAGCCGTCCTCGCCGTTGCCGCGCGCCGCGAAGGTGGGCGCCAGGGAGGCCAACTGGTCGAGCACGCTGATCTCGTGCAGGTCGCCGGCGTGCAGGATCACGTCGACGCCGGCGAACGCGTCGAGTAGTTGCGGCCACAGCGTGACGCGGGACTCAGGGATGTGCGTGTCCGACACGAGGCCGACGCGCGCCACGGCATCGGCCGCGGTGTCGACGGCTGCGGTTGCGACGCTCACGCGGGCCCCAGTGCCCGGGTCAGATCTCGACGCCCTTGCCGCTTGACGGCACGAGGCGGATCAACTCTGGCGCGCCGCCGAGCAGCGGTCCGACCTTCGGACCGATTGCGACCATGGCCGGGCTGGCACCGTGGGCGTCCCGCGCCGCCTGGTCGACGTACAGCTCGTACGACCAGACCGTGACGTCGTCACCGGCGTCGGCGTGGAACACGTACACCTCCGTGCCACTCTCGGTCTCGGCCTGGGCGACCATTTCGCGCAGTACGGCGAGCAGCTCGTCGCGCTTCCCCGGCGCGGCAACGATCTTGGCGATCTCGGCGACCTTTGCCATCGCTTCCCCCACTTCACTCGGCGAATGACCGGACTCTAGACCTACCGGGATCCAGGACACAATCTGTGACGCCAGCGGCGATCGATGTCCACGAGTGAGACCTGGGTCCGGGATGCTGTATAGGATGACGAGGCGAAGGGGGTTTCGTCGTGTCTCATCCGTTCAAGTTCGGCGTCATGACCAACGGAGGTCAAAACGTCGCCGATGCCATCGCGCTCGCCAAGCGAGTCGAGAGCCTCGGCTACGAGGGCATCTACTACAACGATCACTACGCCGGACCGGGTCCGGCAATGACCTCGGCCAACCACGCGCCGCAGCAGTTGGCGGCCATCCCGCTCGCGGCCGCCGTGGCAATGGCCACCGACGACCTCATCATCGGGTTCCGTGTCCTGTGCATCGACTACCACAATCCAGTGGTGCTGGCCAAGGAGCTGGCGACGCTCGGGGAGATCAGCGGCGGTCGCGTCGACGTCGGCCTCGGCGCCGGTTGGATCACGGCTGAGTACGAGGCGATGAACGTACCGCTCGACCCACCGGGTAAGCGCATCGAGCGCCTCGGCGACGTCGTCACTCTGATGCGCCAGTGCTTCGCGGGCGTTCCCGTCAACGTCGACGGGAAGACTGGTGTGGCCGCGCACGGCTTCACCGCAGTTCCCCCGCTCCTGCGCCAGCCGCCGATCACCATCGGCGGGGGCGGCCCGAAGGTGCTGCAGCTCGCCGCTCGCGTGGCCGATATCATCGCGTTCAACGTCGACAACCGCAGCGGCAAGCTGGCCCCCGAGAACGTCGAGCGAACCAAAGCCGGACCGACGCTGGAAAAGGTCGCCCTCATCCGCGCGGCCGCCGGGGACCGGTTCGACTCGATCGAGCTGGAGATCGGCGCACACTTCGTGTTCGTCACGGACGATGTCGACAGCGTCACGTCCGGGCTCGCGGCGATGACGCACGGGATGTTCGCGATGTCCAAAGAGGACACGCTGGCCCATCCCCATGCGATCATCGGCGACGTCGAGGACATCATCGACACCATCGTCCAGCGCCGGGAGACGTTCGGCTTCAGTCGGGTGACCGTGCTGGAGCACAACGTCGACGCGTTCGCCCCGGTGGTCGAGCGGCTGGCAGGGACGTGACATGGATGCACTCGGGCAACGCGACATTGTACTGCCGCACTTCGCGATGATCGATGTCGAGCCAGGGATGGTCTTCACCGCGCGCAGCTTCGAGGACCGGTGCCGCGCCGCGGCAGCCGGCGGTTTCTCGGGGATCGGCATCGCACACACGCTGTACGCGGCCGAACGCAACGCCGGACGAAGCGACGCCGACCTGCGGGCGATGGCCGCCGATCACGGCGTGGTGGTCAGCGAGATCGAATCGATCGGCATGCCTGGTGCTCACGCGAGCGAGGCATTTGCCGCCCAACTCGACGCCGTGTTCGTTGCCGCCGAGGTATTCGGAGCGACCAGCTTCTTCGTCATCGCCAGCGACGGGGCGAGCATCGACGAGCATGTCGCGACGTTCGCTTGGGTGGCCGAACAGTGTGCCCGTCACGGGATGCGCGTCGGCCTCGAGTTCATGAACATCCCCGGGGTGAGCGCGGTGCGCGACCTCGCCACGGCGCGCCAGCTCGTCGAGCGCGCTGGACATTCAAACGGCGGACTGTGCATCGACACGTATCACTACTTCAACGGGCCGAACGACTGGGACGACCTGCGCGCCGTCGGGAGCGAGCAGGTCGTCATGATCCAGCTGTCGGACGGCGACGTACCGCCACGCAGCGACGACTACATCCGGGAGACATTGCACCACCGTCTGCCGCCGGGTGAGGGCGGTTTCGAGCTCACCCAGTTCGTCGAGATCATGCGCGAGATCGGCACAACATGCCCGTGGTCCGTCGAGGTGCTCAACGATGATCTCCGCCGCATGGAGCCCGAGGACGTGGGCACTCGCCTCGGTGACGCGGCACGAGCCACGCTGGCGTGAACGGCCGATCTCGCACGAGGACGGCCGGATGACCATCACCCCTAGACGTCACCGCTTCAGTACCCCGCTGGGACGGAAGTGACCCGCCCTTCCAACAGCCCCTCGATCTGAGCGTTGCTGCGGCCCAACTCGGCCAGGATCTCACGGCTGTGCTGGCCGTGCAGCACTGGAGGTCGGTCCAGCCGTCCCGGCGTCGCGGAGAAGTTCCACAACAGACCGAGCTGCTCGGTGCGACCCCACACGGCGTGGTCGTAACTTGCCACGAGCTGGTGGGCGCGAAGGCGGGGATCGTCGAACCACTCGTCGATGAACGTGTCGCTGACGATCTCGGCCGGTACGCCCGCCGCGTCGAGCACGGCGAGCCACTCGCGGGCCGGCTTCGTCGCCAACCTCGCCTCGAACTGGCTCGCCAGCTCGCCGGCGTGTACGTGCCGAGCGGCGACATCGATGAAGCGGGCGTCGTCGAGCAATCGGTCGAGGTCGAGTGCCACAACGAGCGCCCGCCAATGATCGGGTCGTACCGCGGCGACGCACAGCCACCCGTCGATCGTCCGGTACAGGCGGTACAGAGGACCGAGCCCGGTCTGGTCCCGATCGAGGCCTGGGAACCGGGTGATGCCCTCGCCGAGGGCGACCTGCGAGGTGAACAGCGCAGCAGCGTTGGTGATGCTGGTCTCGACGAGCGCGGCGTCGCCAGTGCGGTCGTTATGCACCAGTGCCCCGAGCACGCCGAGCACCGACAACACCGCCGCGCCGTGGTCCGTGAAGCCGAGCCGGTTCCACGTCGGGTGGCCGCCTGCGGCGGTCGCCCCCTGCTCGTGGTCGAGTCCGGACAGCGCCTGACACATCTGGTCGGACCCCGGCGCCGCCGCGAGCGGTCCCGTGGCGCCGAAGCCCGTGACGTGGCAGTAGACGATGTTCGGGTTCACGACGCGAACCTGTTCGAAGCCGATGCCGAGCCGCTCGGCGACGCCGGGGCGCATGTTGTGGTGGATGACGTCGGCGCGGGCCAGCAACTCACTCACGATCTCGCGTCCGGCTGGTGACTTGAGGTCGAGGGCGATGGAGCGCTTGCCGCGCTGACACGCTGCCCACACCTGGTTGTCGGTTGCCCGGGGGGCGTTGACGTTGTCGACGCGGATGACGTCGGCACCCAGGTCAGCGAGCAGCATCGGTCCGTACGGCCCGGCGAGCGCGAGCCCGAAGTCGAGTACAGTGATGCCCGACAGCGGCGCGGCGGGCCGCCCGATCCGGTGCCGCGACGGCGCGCCGCCAGCCACGGTGGTCACCTGGAACGGACGGCCGAACTGGCGCACCGGCACCCCGCCCGCGTCGACCGTGCGCACCGCTTCGACGGCGGCCGCCTGCGGGTGGACGTACGCCTCGGCGATCGACTGCACCGGTTGACAGCGCAGATCGGCGTCCGAGAAGTGCGCGATCCATTCATCCCGCGGGCGCTGCATCAGCAACGTCTGCACCGACTCCTGGAACCGGAGGCGCTCGTCGTGTGTGCCGCTCGGACTGCCGGTCAGCGCGTCCTGATCGAGGCCAAGCACCTTCAGCACGACGGGGACGACTTCCGGCATCGGGTGCAACCAGCGATGGTCTCCGGCCTCATAGCACGGTGTCGCGCTGATGTCACGGAAGCGGTAAGCAGTGTCGTAGCCTGGCGTGGGCCGCTCAACACGGGTCCACGGCATCGTCGTCCACGCCAGCACGCCTTGGAGCATCGATGTGTCAACCCGCTGTCCGAGGCCAGAGTGCTGCCGCTCGCGAAGGGCGGCGACCACCCCGATGGCCGCGAGCAGTCCCGCGCCGAAGCTGGGCATCGGCGCCCACGAGGGTATTGGTCCCGGCCGGCGGCCGGGTTGCTCGAACATCATCCCGGTGCGGGCCTGAACGAGCAGGTCGATGCCGGGGCGATCGGGGCCATCGGGTCCGTACGCCGAGATCGAGCAGTGCACAAGTCTGGTCAGCGCCATCAGCGCATTCCTGTCCAGCCCGAGTCGACCGAGCACCGCCGGTGGGCAGGAGTCGACCAAGACGTCCGCGGCGGCGACCAACGAGCGCAGCTCGCGGCGGCCCGTCTCGAGCGACAGGTCGAGCACGTGCACCCGCTTATCCCGATCCCACACGGGCGAGGCCGGCGACGCATACGGGTCGCCACCCGGCGGCACGACACGGGCCACCTCGGCCCCCATCTCGGCAAGGAGCATCGTGCTGATCGGCCCTGCCGACCCCCACGACAGGTCCACCACGACAACGCCCCCCAAGAGGTCGGTCATCCTCGGTCCTCCTTTCGTCGACGCGGTACGCCGTCCAGCCGTCGACGCGTGCGCACTTCGACCACGCAGATGGTGGCTGCCCGTTCGACGCTAGCGCGTGCGTCCTGGATCCCGTAAATCGGGTTCTTGAGCTGGCGTCGCGTAGGCTCTCATTCCATGCGTTTCACTGACGACCACGACGCCTTCCGCACTTCGATGCGCAACCTCTTCGCCCGCGAGATCGTGCCCCACTTCGACCAGTGGGAGTCCGACGGCATCTTCCCGGCGCACGACCTGTTCAAGAAGCTCGGGGACGCAGGTGTCTTCGGTCTCGAGTACCACCCGAAATTTGGCGGGCAAGGTGCCGATCACTCCTACACCGTGATCATGGGTGAGGAACTCGGGCGGATCATGTGCCCTGCGATCGCCATGGCCGTCACCGTGCAGACCGACATGTCCACGCCATCGTTGCACGAATTCGGCACCGATGCACTGAAGGAGCGCTACCTCACACCCGCAGTCCGCGGCGACGTGGTCACGTCGATCGCCGTGACCGAACCCGACGCCGGCAGCGATGTCGCCTCTCTGCGCACTCGGGCCGTCCGCGACGGCGACGAGTGGGTGATCAATGGCACCAAGCTGTACATCACCAACGGCACTCAGGCTGACTGGATCTGCCTGCTCGCCCGAACCAGCGACGAGGGCGGCTTTCGTGGCATAACGCAGATCATCGTGCCCACCGACACGCCTGGCTTCGTCGTCAGTCGCAAGCTGCACAAGCTCGGCAACCGCGCTTCGGATACCGCCGAGCTGTCATTCAGTGACATGCGCGTCTCGGTGGAGAACACGATCGGCGAGGTCGGGCGCGGCTTCCAACAGCAGATGGCCCAGTTCCAGAACGAACGGATGATCGGTGTGTACTGCGCCGTGGGGCAGATGGAGGTCGCGCTGGAACGCACACTGGCGTACTTGCGTGAGCGCAGGGTCTTCGGCCAGCCGTTGATCGACCATCAGTACGTCGCGTACCGCATCGCCGAGCTCGACGCCGAGCTCGACCTGCTGCGACACTACTGCTACGCCTGCGCCGAGGCAGCGATGCGCGGTGAGGACACAAGTCGCTTCGCCACGATCGCCAAGCTCAAGGCTGGGCGGTTGCAGCGTCAGGTGGCCGACACGTGCATCCAGTTCCACGGAGGCATCGGTTACATGGAGGAGACGTGGACATCGCCGTTCTTCCGCGATTCGCGGCTGCTGTCAATTGGCGGCGGCGCCGACGAAGTCATGCTGCGCGTCCTTTCGCGCCGGTACTGAGTCAGCCATCGGCGCGATGAGGTCACTCCAGCGCGCCAGTAGCGAACAGCTCAGCGATGCGCTCGTCTTCGTATCCGAGGATGCCGGCGAGAACATCAACGGCATGCTCGCCGATCGTCGGTCCGGCAGCCGTCACGCGGAGCGGCGTGCGCGATAGATCGACGCGCGGTCCCTCCACCCACGTCTCGCCTGCGGGTGACGGGACTGGGACGAAGTGGCGGAGATGACGCAGCTGTGGGTCGTGCCAGCAGCTCTCGCTGTCCTGTACACCGTGCACCGGCACGCCAGCATCCTGCAGGGTGAGTTCGATCTCGCCTATCGGACGTGACACGGTCCAGCCAGCGACCAGGCCCTCCAGCTCCTCGGCGCGCGACAGCCGCTCGGCCCCGCCGAGGGTGGCGAGATCGGGGCGTCCGAGAACGGCCGCAAGCGCAGACCACTGCTCGTCGGTTTCGCAGGCCACTGCCACCCAGCGATCGTCCCCGGCCGCCGGGTGCACGCCGTGCGGGGCGTGGTTCGGGTCGCGGTTGCCCTCAGCACCGGGCAGCCGCCCGGTGGCGGCGTGTTCGATGACCAGCGGGGCCAGAAAGGTCACCCCGGCCTCGGCCTGCGACACGTCGAGGTCTGCGCCCTCGCCGGTCACGGCGCGACGGGCCAATGCGGCGATCAAGGCGGTGGCGGCGAGGCGCGGCGAGACGTAGTCAGTGAAGGCCGAGTACGGCCCGCACGGCGGCCGGTCTGGCCAGCCGGTGACGTGGGTGAAGCCGGCCAGCGAGGCGCCGGTGTTCCCGAACGCGGCGTAACCGGCCAGCGGTCCGGTGCACCCCATCATCGACGACGACAGTGTGATCAACTCCGGGCGCCGGGTACGCAGCGTCGCCGCGTCGAGGTCCCACCGGGCCATCGCGCCCGGGGCGAAGGAGTTGCACACGACGTCGGCCCAAGCGACCAGGTCAGCGGCGACCTGCCTTGCCGCCGGGATGCTCATGTCCAGTGCCAGGCCAAGCTTTCCGGCGTTGAACGTGTTGTACGCGCCGGACACCGTCTGCTCAGGGTCGTTGCGGTCGAACGGGCGCAACCCGCGGGCCAGGTCGGCTCGGCGGGACGACTCGACGCGCACCACCGTGGCGCCGGCCGCGGCGAGGTACTCGGTGACCACAGGCCCGGCCATCGACCAGGAGAAGTCGAGGACGCGCAGGCCGCTCAGCGGACCGTCACCGTCGGACGGCGACGGGCGTCCGAGCCATTGCGATGACGGTGTCGGGCTCGGCGTCGCCACGGGTGCCGCCGACGTCGGCTGGTGCGTCGCCGCGCCGGGCGCCGGACGCAGCCGGCGCAACGGAATCGGCTGGATGTGGGCCCATGGACCAGGGGCGCGCACGCCGCCGAGGTCGTCCCAGAAGCCTCGATCGGCGAACTGCGCCGACGAGGCGATGTCGGCCATCGTCGCGACAGGCGCGACCAGCAGGCGGCGAGCGACGGCGAGATCGAACAGCTCGGCCTTGGTGCGTCGGGCCGTGAACGTGGCGACGGCGTCCTGGAAACGGACGAAGCGCTCCACCGCTGCGGCGTCGCTGGACATCTGTGCGGCCAGTGTCATCCAGTCGATCGAGACGAGGTCGGTGGGGCACTCCCCGGCCTCGTGCATCGCCGCGGCGAGGCGCGCCGTGAACGGGCCGGTCGACGGCCCGGCCGACACGGTGATCGTCACGTAGCCGTCGAGGGCCGGGTAGCGGAACCGGTTGACGACGCCGCTGCGCGTCGACCCACCTGAAGACCGCTCGGTGCGCTCGTCCCCGAGTGGGAAGGAGAGCATCTGGCACTGGGCGGCCAGCATTGCCGACCGTTGTGCCGACACGACCACGTGCTGGCCACGGCCGGAACGCTCCCGCTCGACGAGGGCCAGCGCCGCGCCGACGGCGGCGTCGCCTGCGGCGTGCAGGAACGCCTGGCCGCCCGGCACACGAATCGGGGCTCGATCACGGTCGCCGGTGAGCGACAGCGGCCCTGCCGCCGCCCACACCGTGAGGTCGCTCGCTGCCCAACCTGCCTTGGGCCCATCGAGACCAAACGCTGCGATCGTCACCAGCACTCCGCGCTCGAACGAAACTGCGGCGAAGTGATCGAGGTCAACCGGTTGTGCATCGCGGCGCAGCGGCCGGCAAGCGTCGATCACGACGTCGGCGACGGCGAACAACTCGTCGAGCCGGCGTCGCCCAGCGTCCGTCGCTGTGTCGACCTCAACGGCGCGCTTCCCCCGGTTCCACGCGGCCCATACCGTCGAGTCGCCGGCACTGTCGAATGGGCCGAGACGGCGCACGGGCGAACCACCGGGAGGCTCGACCACGATGACGTCAGCGCCGAGTTGGGCGAGCAGCAGTCCAGCGAACTGGCCGCGCTCGTCGCTGAGATCGACCACTCGCAAACCACTCAGCACAGACCGGAACCCTACGTGGAGAGCATCAGCGGCACATAGTGGAGGTGCCGGCAATGGCTCCGCGGTGACGACCGACGGAGTCGCTGGTGCGTGGGCTCGAAGCGGATCTCGCGCGGTTCGTCATCGTGTCCGTGTCGTCGAGCACAGTGAACATCGCCGGCCAAGCCGGCGACATGCTCCGGTCCGTCCGTCCGCATGAACGTTGTATCGACACACGCTCGGGCGAGTCACCCTTCATCGCGTTCAACGGTGATGGCGAAGTTCGGACACCAGCTGCTCGCCTCGGCCAGCGCCTCCACGTCGAAGAGATCCAGATCGACGGACCTGACGACAGCGCGGTTACCGTCGTCGAATGCGAACACCGCTGGCAGAAGGTGAACGCACTCCCCGGCACCCATGCACATGCCGCGGTCGATGATGACCCTCGTGGCCACTTAACCCTCGTTGTCCCAGATGACGTCGAGGCGCTTTGGACGGCGAAACTCGAAGAACCACACCTTGTCGTACTCGTACCCGTCCGCCAGCCGCAGGTTCGGGAGGGTTGGGATGATCGCTTCCATTGCGACGCGCGCCGTCTCACGGGCGAGATAGGCACCGACGCAGTGGTGCACGCCCAGACCGAACGCGAGGTGGTCTGGCTCGCGGCCGACGAAACGCTCGATGTCGAAGGTGTCGGCGGTATCGCCCCACTTGTCGGCGTCGCGGTTCGCCGAGGGGAACGATACGACCAGCACCTCGTCGACATCGATGCCGACACCGCCGACGCCCGCCGCTTCGCGGCACCGTCGAGGCATCTGGAAGAGCGGTGTGTCGAATCGCAAGCACTCCTCGAGGAACGGCACCACGAGCGCAGGGTCGGACCTCAGCCGGTCGTACGCGCCGGGGACGCTGAGCATGCGGAACAGGGCATTGCTGAGCAGGCTCGTGGTGGTCTCGTTACCGGCCATCAGCAGCGTGCGGATGTGGATCACCAGCTCGGCGTCGCTGTACTCGGAGCCGTCGTCGCGACGATGCGCGGTCATGCGGGCGATCGCGTCGTCCGGCGGATTCGCCGCTTCCCGACGCTCGCGGACCTGGCTGAGCAGGTACTCGTCAAAGCCGCGTTGCCGGGTGATCGGGTCCATTGCCGATGCGACATGCTCGGTGCCCTGAGGGGGTTCGCTGAAGGTCGCCTCGACCCACTCGTGGATCATCGGCGCGTCGGCGCGGGGCAGGCCGAGGACAGTGGCGATCGCGTCGGCCGGCAGCGGCACCGCGAAGTCAGCCACGAGCTCGGCGCGGCAGGTGCTGCGGAGCGAGTCGACGAGCTGTGCCGCGCGAGCGGCGATCGACGCGAATGCGTCCGTCACAGCCGCGGGCTTCATCGCGACCAGGTTGAGGCGCCGCGCCTCGGTGTGAAGGGGCGGATCGAGCTCGATCAGGGACCGGTCGGCTGGGGCCGTGCCGCGGTAGGCCTGCAGCGACGGGAAGAAGCCCATGTTGCCGAAGTGCTTGTAATCACGCAGAACCCCTAGCGCGTCGTCGTGGCGTGAGACGAGCACGACATCAGGCAGACCTTCACGGTGCAGTCGGGCCACCGGGCATCGCTCGCGCAGGTCAGCGAGTGCGGCGTGGGGATCCCGCGCGTCGAGGGGGTCCACGGGGTGAAACTCGCTCGCGATTGCGACGTGATCGGACATCGTCATCGTCGGCTCCAATCCAGACAATCGTGGGTGCAGCATCCACGCTAGCTCGGCGGCTCCAGGCCGAGCAACGGCAAGAGTCACGTCACCGCCTCGCTGAGCGCCGACCACACGGCAGGCGGCGACAGAGGCCACCAATAGGGCAAGGTGGCGAGCGGCGCCGGTGCGTCGTCACAAGGGTAGCATCCTGCATCCACGATGTTCGGTTCGCCGCTCAGGGAGGCACGATGGACATGGAGAGGGTCGCCGCTCAGTTCGAGATCCGAGACGCGCTGACCCGCTACTGCCGAGGCGTCGACCGGGCTGACGCGGCGCTGATCAAGAGTGCGTTCCATCCAGATGCCGTCGACACTCACGGTGCCTTCAGCGGCCTCGGTTGGGAGCTGGCGGAGCGGCTGGCGAGGGCTGAGGCCGGCAAGCCCGGGGCCGGTACGCATCTGGTGACCAACGTCTACGTCGAGTTCGACGACGATGGCCACGCGCGCTGCGAGAGCTACGTGCTGGCCTTCCACCCCCACGAGGACGGTGGTGACGGTGCTCGACTCGGCATCTTCGCGGGTCGCTATCTCGACCAGTTCGAGCGCCGTGACGGCTCGTGGCGAATTGCACGACGCGTCGTCATCAACGACTGGAGCCGCGAGCACCTGCCTGGCCAGGATTGGCCGCGCGGCTCCCCTGCGGCCGGGGGCTTCGTCGCCGGCAGGCGCAGTCGTGACGACGCCGAGTACGACTTGTTCCCGTCCCCGACGTGACGCACCACGCGGCGCGGGGTGCGTCACCACCGTGATCGCCCTATTGCATCCTGGACGCACGATCGGGAAGGATGGTCGCAGACGACGAAGGAGGCAGCAAATGGACGCCGATCGCAACGAGCTGTACGTGGGCGGCCGTTGGAAGCGACCGAGCTCGGGGCAGAGGTCACCGGTGATGTCGCCGGTCACAGAGGAACCAGTGGCGTACGTCGCCGAGGCCGCTACCGCCGATGTCGACGAGGCTGTGAGCGCTGCCGCGGCGGCGTTTCATGACTGGCGGGTGACCCCGTTCGAGGAGCGCTGCGTCGTGGTGGACCGTGCCCGCCAGCACCTCCAATCGATCGTCGAGCCGACCGCCCGACTGATGACGATGGAGATGGGATCGCCGCTGGCCTCGAGCACCGCCCAGGTCCGAGCTGCGGCGATGTTGATGTCAGCGGCGCTGGTCAATGCGCGCAGCGTGGCCATGGAGGAGATCCGGACCGACATCAGTGGCAACGTGCTGGTGCGGCAGGAGCCCGTCGGGCCGGTCGGAGCGATCGTGCCGTGGAACGGACCGGTGCCGATCGCCGTGTTGAAGGTCGTGCCGGCGTTGCTCGCCGGGTGTCCGGTGGTGCTGAAGCCGTCGCCGATCGCGCCACTGTCGCCATTTGCGCTCGCCGAGGCGTTCGATGCCGCAGGTCTGCCCGCTGGCCTGCTCAGCGTCATCGCCGGCGGAGGTGACGTCGGCGGCCACCTCGTTGCCCATCCGGGCATCCCGATGATCTCCTTCACCGGTTCGACGGCTGTCGGGCGGGTGATCGGCGAGGTCGCCGGGCGGATGCTGAAGAGGGTGGCCCTCGAGCTCGGCGGCAAGTCAGCCGCGATCGTTCTCGACGACGCCGACCTTGCCGCGGCCGTTCCGATCATCGTCGGTGCCGTACTGAGCAATGCCGGCCAGTACTGCCGAGCCCTCAGCCGGGTGCTCGTCCCGCGCTCGATGGAGCGGGACGTTGTCGACGCCCTCGTCACCGCAGCCGCAGCGATCGTCGTCGGCGACCCGCTCGACCCGGCCACGGTCATGGGCCCGCTGGCCAGCAGTGCCCAGCGCGAGCGAGTGGAGGGCTACGTGAGACTGG
>Ga0075030_100002082_pt1 | contig 18156 bp, 13 predicted proteins | sample LitLauG_LLR_2012_FD_71393 | JGI IMG/M metagenome (GOLD analysis project Ga0075030, IMG submission 71393) | Freshwater sediment microbial communities from Pennsylvania, USA - Little Laurel Run_MetaG_LLR_2012 | ecosystem: Environmental > Aquatic > Freshwater > Creek > Sediment | place: USA...
GCCCCGGCGCAATCTCGACCTGGGCGACCCCTACCACTGCGAGTGCGCCAAGACGGCGCGCCTGCTGGCAGCGGCACTGGGCCTGGGCCCCGACGAATTCGCGCTGAGCTTCCAGTCGCGTTTTGGCCGCGCCAAGTGGCTGGAGCCGTACACGGTTGACACGCTGCGCAAGATGGCCCGCGAAGGCGTGGGCCGGGTCGATGTCATCTGTCCGGGCTTTACCGCCGATTGCCTGGAGACGCTCGAGGAAATCGCCCAGGAGGCGCGGGCGGATTTCCTCACCAGCGGGGGGCGCGACTTTCATCTCATCCCTTGCCTGAACGAAGCACCCCGGTTCATTTCCGCCCTGGCGGATCTCGTCGAAAGCCATACCCAGGGCTGGCCGGTGCGGGCTGCCGATGCTGCCGGCCTGCGGGAAGCGGCGCAACTCAGCCAGACGCGCGCCGTGGCAATGGGCGCTGTGCGCTGACGCACCGGCCCAGGGCGTGCCGCTCGGGGCGCCCGCAATTTATTTTTATTTCTCCCCTTGAATTGCCGCGGGTCGACCCAAAGTACCCGGGACCGGCGCAGACGCGCTTGGTCTAATTCTTTGTTTTTTATTGATTTATTGGGGGGTTGGCATGACCGGTGGTGAGTCGGAGAGCCAGGCGCACGGCGCCGCGAACGGCGAGTTTTCCTCCACGCAGGCGTCGGCAACGCCTGTCCCTGCCCCTGGTGAAACGGTTGCGCAGCTCTCTGAAGCCCTGGCGGCTGCGCAGGCCAAGGCCGACGAGAACCACGGCCTGTACCTGCGCGCCCTGGCCGAAATGGAGAATGTCCGGCGGCGCACGCAGGACGATGTCTCCAAGGCGCACAAGTACGCCATTGAAACCTTTGCCGAATCCCTGGTGCCCGTGTTCGACAGCCTGGAAAAGGCACTGGACGATGCCTCTGCCAATCCTGGTGCACTGCGTGAGGGGGTCGAAATCACCCTGCGCCAGCTGCGCAGCGCTTTCGAGCGCGGCCGTCTCACCGAGATCAACCCGGTGGGCGAGAAATTCGACCCCAACCGCCACCAGGCCATATCGGCGCTCCCCGGCGATGGAACCGTGCCCGCCAACCACGTCCTTACCGTCCTGCAAAAAGGCTGGCTCATCTCCGACCGCGTGCTGCGGCCGGCGCTTGTCACGGTAGTTCAGGCGGCTTGAGGGCAGGCCGGCACTTGAAATGAGCGGATCCGGACACACGTAAGGCATAACGAACGGGCGCCTCGCGGGCGCCAAACCGCAACCACCAGGCAACAACCGACAACACGCAGCGCAGACCGCGCGAGAAAAAGGAAAACGAGATGGGCAAGATCATTGGCATCGACCTTGGCACGACAAATTCGTGTATTGCTCTCATGGAGGGCGGCCAGATCAAGGTCATCGAGAATTCCGAAGGCGCGCGTACCACGCCGTCCATCGTCGCCTACCAGGACGATGGCGAGATCTTCGTCGGCGCCCCGGCCAAGCGCCAGGCGGTCACCAATCCGCGCAACACGCTGTATGCCGTCAAGCGCCTGATCGGCCGGCGCTTCGAGGAAAAGGAAGTGCAGAAGGACATCAACCTGATGCCCTACAAGATCGTCAAGGCCGACAACGGCGACGCCTGGGTCGAAGTGCGCGGCAGCAAGATCGCGCCCCCGCAGGTTTCGGCCGAGGTGCTGCGCAAGATGAAGAAGACCGCCGAGGACTACCTGGGCGAGCCCGTCACCGAGGCGGTGATCACCGTGCCGGCGTATTTCAACGACTCCCAGCGCCAGGCTACCAAGGACGCGGGCCGGATCGCCGGCCTGGATGTCAAGCGCATCATCAACGAGCCCACCGCCGCGGCGCTGGCCTTCGGCCTGGACAAGAAGGAAGAGCATGGCGACAAGAAGATCGCCGTGTATGACCTGGGCGGCGGCACCTTCGACGTGTCGATCATCGAGATCGCCGACGTCGATGGCGAGAAGCAGTTCGAGGTCATGTCCACCAACGGCGATACCTTCCTGGGTGGCGAGGACTTCGACCAGCGCATCATCGATTACATCATCGCCGAGTTCAAGAAGGAGCAGGGTGCCGATCTCTCCAAGGACGTGCTTGCGCTGCAACGCCTCAAGGAAGCGGCCGAGAAGGCCAAGATCGAACTGTCCTCGAGCCAGCAGACCGAGCTGAACCTGCCCTACATCACCGCCGACCAGAGCGGTCCGCGCCACCTCAACATGAAGCTGACGCGCTCCAAGCTCGAGTCGCTGGTCGAGGACCTGATCGAACGCACCATCGAGCCGTGCCGCATCGCCATGAAGGATGCCGGCGTCTCCACCTCGGCCATCAATGACGTCATCCTCGTGGGCGGCATGACCCGCATGCCCAAGGTGCAGGAGAAGGTTCGCGAATTCTTCGGCCGCGAGCCGCGCAAGGACGTCAATCCCGATGAGGCGGTGGCGGTGGGTGCGGCCATCCAGGGTTCGGTACTTTCCGGTGAGCGCAAGGATGTGCTGCTGCTCGACGTCACGCCGCTGTCGCTGGGCATCGAGACCCTGGGCGGCGTCATGACCAAGATGATCCAGAAGAACACCACGATCCCCACCAAGTTCGCCCAGGTGTTCTCCACCGCGGACGACAACCAGCCGGCCGTGACCATCAAGGTCTTCCAGGGCGAGCGCGAGATCGCCGTCGGCAACAAGCTGCTGGGCGAATTCAACCTCGAGGGCATCCCGCCGGCGCCGCGCGGCACGCCGCAGATCGAGGTTGCCTTCGATATCGACGCCAACGGCATCCTGCACGTGGGCGCCAAGGACAAGGCCACCGGCAAGGAAAACAAGATCACCATCAAGGCCAATTCGGGCCTGAACGAGGAAGAGATCAACCGCATGGTCAAGGATGCGGAGGCCAACAAGGCCGAGGACCATCGGCGTCTCGAACTCGTGCAGTCGCGCAATTCCGCCGAGGCCGCGCTGCATCAGGTCAGCAAGGCGCTGAGCGAGCACGGTTCAAGCCTCGACGACGCGGAGAAGGCTGCCATCCAGTCGGCCGTCAAGGAACTCGAGGAAGTGCTCAAGGGCGAGGACAAGGCCGCCATCGATGCCAAGTCGGCTGCACTGATGAGCGTTTCGCAAAAGCTCGGCGAGAAGATGTACGCTGACGCGCAGGCGCAGGGTGCAGCGGCGCAAGCCACTGCGGGCGCTGCGGGCGGTGCTGCCGCCGATGCAGGCACGGCCAAGGCCACCGCCGAGGACGTGGTCGATGCCGACTTCAAGGAGGTCAAGCGCGGCTGAGCTTACCGCCGTCCCGCACCTGCGCCGGGTTGCGCGCCAGCGGATCTTCCGTTGGCGGGCCGCCCGGCTGTGCCGTTGGACTGGCGCCCCCGCCTGTTTTACCCTGTCCAAGCGCTGCTGACCGCCTTCCCCTCTCCCCACTCCCAACCGAACACTGAATATGGCCAAGCGCGATTACTACGAAATCCTGGGTGTGGCGAAAAACGCCAGCGAAGAGGAAATCAAGAAGTCCTATCGCAAACTCGCGATGAAATTCCATCCGGACCGCAATCCGGAAGACAAATCCGCCGAGGAGAAATTCAAGGAGGCCAAGGAAGCCTACGAGATGCTCTCCGACGCGCAGAAGCGCGCCGCGTATGACCGCTTCGGTCACGCCGGCGTGGATCCCAATGCGGGCGCGGGCGGCATGGGCGCGGGCGCCGGGTTCAACGGCGGCTTCGCGGAGGCTTTCGGCGACATCTTCGGCGACATCTTCGGTGGTGCCGCTGCCGGTGGCGCGCGCGGTGGTCGCAGCAATGCTTTCCGCGGCGCCGACCTGCGCTACAACATGGAACTGTCGCTGGAGCAGGCGGCCAACGGCTTTGCCACGGATATCCGCGTCCCGGCCTGGGAAAACTGCGAAGTTTGCTCGGGCACGGGAGCCAAGCCGGGCACCAAGCCCAAGACCTGTGCCACGTGCAGCGGTTCTGGCGCCGTGCGCATGGCGCAGGGGTTCTTCTCGATCCAGCAGACCTGCCCCACCTGCCACGGCAGTGGCCGGGTCATCGCCAGCCCCTGCCAGAACTGCCATGGCGAGGGACGCACCAAGCACAACAAGGTGCTCGAGGTGTCCATACCGGCTGGCATCGACGAAGGCCAGCGCATCCGCCTCGCCGGCAAGGGCGAGCCCGGGGTCAACGGCGGTCCGTCGGGCGACCTCTACGTGGAGATCCGCATCACCCCGCACGACGTCTTCCAGCGCGACGGTGACGACCTGCACTGCGAGGTCCCCATTTCCATCGCCACGGCGGTCCTGGGCAGCGAAATCGAGGTCGCAACCCTGAAGGAAAAGGTCTCGATCAACATCCCCGAGGGTACGCAAAGCGGCAAGACCTTCCGCCTGCGCGGCAAGGGCATCAAGGGCGTGCGGTCCAGTTATCCCGGGGACCTCTACTGCCACGTCCGCGTCGAGACGCCGGTGCGCCTTACCGAAAAGCAGAAGAAGCTGCTGCGTGAGTTCGACGCCTCGGTCAATGAAGGCGGCGGCAAGCACTCGCCGCAGGCCAAGTCCTTCGTCGACAAGATGAAGGGCTTCTTCGCCGCCGAGTAGCCCGCAGGGCCCGCCGCGTGCGCCGGCCTGCGGGTATTTCCCCATGGCGGGCCCGGGTGGGCTTGTTATGATCGACTAGAGAGTGCTGCCTTCCGCGGCGCTCCCGGTGCGGGCTTGCTGCCCGCCGGATTTCCGGTAGCCATCAAAATGTCGATCTCGCGTAACTGTGCAGCCATCCTGGCGCTGCTGGTGTCTCTACCGTTGGTGTCCTGCAATGGCAGCGTCAGCTCCGGCAGTGGCACGGCGCCCACCCTGCGTGTTGCCAACCTCGCGTACGGCGCGCCCAACAACTTCGACGTACTGCAGGGCAGCACCAAGCTGGCCACCAATCTTGCCTATGGCCAGGCCACCGTCCTGTCGTCCACCGCAACCGGCAGCAGCACGATCACCTTCGACCCGACGGGAACCACCACGGCCTCCATTACGGCCAACGTCACGCTTGCCAATGGCAGCAGCTACTCGATCCTGGCCGTGCAGGGCAGCACGGCGCTGACCTCGCTTACCGTGGACCAGCCGTCGCCTTCGCTTGCATCGGGCCAGGCGCAGCTGAGTTTCGTCAACGCCGCGCCGGGCGAGGGCGCGCTCGATTTTTACGTCACCGCGCCTACAGCCACCCTGTCGGGTGCCGTGCCCTCCAAGTCCAACATCGCCTACGCGGGCGATGGCCTCACGGTCACGCCGGTCCCGCTCACCCTGAACAGCGGCGACTACCGCGTCCGAGCCATCAAGAACGGCGACGCCAGCAACACCGTCGTGTTCGACTCCGGGCCGCTGGTATTTGCCGCGGGCGACCAGCCGGTGCTTGTGGCCGTGCCCGTCTCCGGTTCGGCGTCGGCAATAGAGCTCGTCAGCCTGGGCGCCGACAGTACCGTGACGACCATTACCGATCAGCGCGTACAGGTTCGCGTGGGCAACTTTGCACCGGCCAACGGCGCCATCGACGCGTATTTCGACCAGAACAATGTTTCAAATGCACTGACGGGCGCATTTGCCACCAACGTTGCGCAGAATGTGGCCGGTACCGCGTACCAGCCGCTGTTGCCCGGCGCGTACCACGCGTCCTTTACTGCGACGGGACAAACCACCGAGCTGGTGGGGAGCGACCTGACCCTGGTGGCGGGAACCTCCATCAGCGTCTTTGCCGTCGGCGTGCTCAATCAGAGCAGTCCGTACAACCTGCAGTTGCTGGTCCTGCACGACGACCTGCGGGCCCCGGCCACGGGCATGGCCAAGTTGCGTGTCGTGCAGCTGTCGCCGGACCTGGGCGCTGGCGGCCCTATCGATCTTGTGCCCCTGACCATTACCGGTAGTGGCACCACCGTGGGCCAGACCATCATCCGCAACCTGGCGTATGGTGGCGCATCGACGTACGTGAGCCTCGCGCCCGCCAGCTACACGCTAGCCGTGGTGCCCACGGGGCTGCAGACCCCGCTGCTGCCCACGAGCGCCGGTGTGACCGTGACGCTCAAGGCCGATACGGTCACCACGCTCATCGTCGCCGGCTGCGAGCACCCCAACACGGGCGTGGTCTGCGCCAGCAGCAATACGCCGCTGCAATTCCAGCAGCTGACGGATTGACGGCGCCCTGAAGCCTAGCTGGCCGTGAAGGCCAGCCGGACATACATGGGTGCGTAGGGTGCGGCCTGGGTGATTTCCACCAGGCCTTCGCGGGTGAGTTCCAGCAGCGCCAGGAAGTGCACCACCACGACGGGCGTGCCTTCCGTGGCATCGAACAGGTCGGCAAACTCCACGAAACGCGCGCTTTGCAGCCGCTTGAGGATCATGCTCATGTGTTCGCGCACCGACAGCTCCGTGCGCGCGATGCGGTGGTGGGTGTGCAGCTTGGAGCGGCGCAGGATGTCGTTCCATGCCGCCTGCAGCTCGGAGATGTGCACGTCCGGGTGGCGGGGCGCCACGGAAAGCTCCATGGCAACCACCGCCCGGAGAAAATCGCGCCCGATGCGCGGCGCCTCGTCGATGCGCACCGCGGCCAGCTTGATGCGTTCGTATTCCACCAGGCGCCGCACCAGCTCGGCGCGCGGGTCCTCCACCTCCTCGCCGGTATCGGCCTTGCGCACCGGCAGCAGCATGCGCGACTTGATCTCGATGAGCAGCGCCGCCATCAGCAGGTATTCGGCCGCCAGTTCCAGGTTGTGCGTGCGGATCTGATCCACGTAGGCCAGATACTGCTGCGTAAGCTTGGCCATGGGGATGTCCAACACGTTGAAGTGCTGGCGCCGGATGAGGTAGAGCAGCAGGTCGAGCGGGCCCTCGAACGCCTCCAGGAAGATCTCCAGGGCGTCGGGCGGGATGTAGAGATCCTGAGGAAGGGCGAACAGCGGTTCGCCGTAGAGCCGGGCCAGGGCCACGCCGTCGATCACCGCCGGAGAACCCGCCGGATCCTCGGCGGGATCGCGGCGGTCGTCCACCAGCGCCGCCGCGTCGGTGGCGGGAGCGGGCGCTTCGGTGGCGGGGTCGGACGCAATCTCGCGGGTCATCGGTAGGCCTTCGGGGAACTAGCCAATAGAATGCAGGTACTTCAGAGGAATCGCCATTTTAATCGACCCTTCGTCCAGCCCCTCGCAGACCCCCTCCCTGGCGCCTTTGCAGGCCCTGGCGCGGCGGGCCGAGCCCGATTGCATGGCCGACCTGCTGCGGCGGGCCCCGCTGGGACCGCAAGCCTGGGCGGCCGCCCGCCAGCAGGCCCGCCAGTGGATCGAGGAGTTGCGCAGCGAGCGCAGCCGCGGCAGCGGTGTTGATGCGCTCATGCGCCAGTTCTCGCTGTCCAGCCAGGAAGGCGTGGCCCTCATGTGCCTGGCCGAGGCCCTGGCGCGGATACCCGACCGCGCCACTGCCGATGCGCTGATCCGCGACAAGCTGGCCCATGGCGACTGGCGCTCGCATATCGGCGCCAGCCGCTCCATCTTCGTAAATGCGGCTGCCTGGGGCCTCATGCTGACCGGCAAGCTCGTTGCCACCCATAGCGATGCCGGCCTTAGTGCAGCCGTGAACCGGCTGGTGGCGCGCGGCGGCGAACCGCTGATACGTGCCGGCGTGGATATCGCCATGCGCCTGCTGGGCCAGCAGTTCGTGCTCGGCCGCACCATCGAACAGGCGCTGGTGCGCGCCCGCGAAAGCGAGCAGCGCGGCTATCGCCATTCGTATGACATGCTCGGCGAGGCCGCGCTCACCGCCGACGACGCTACCCGTTACTGGGACGCCTATGCCCATGCCATTGAAGCCATCGGCGCCACGGCTGCCGGTACGGGCGCCAGCCTGGCCGAGCGGCCGGGCATCTCGGTAAAACTCTCGGCATTGCACCCACGCTTTACCAGCCACCAGGCCGATCGCGTGGAGGCCGAGCTGCTGCCGCGCATCCAGGAGCTGTGCCGGCTCGCGCGCCGCGCCGATATCGGCCTCAACATCGACGCCGAGGAAAGCGAACGCCTCGAACCCACGCTTGCGCTCTTTGCCCAGCTGGCCGCCGACCCGTCCCTGGCCGGCTGGGATGGTCTGGGCATCGTGGTGCAGGCGTATCAGAAGCGCGCGCCCGCGGTGGTCGACTGGCTTGCAGAGCTGGCGCAGGAGCGGCGCGGCCGCTTCATGGTCCGCCTGGTGAAGGGCGCCTATTGGGACAGCGAGATCAAGCGCGCCCAGGTCGAAGGGCAGGACGACTTTCCCGTTTACACGCGCAAGGCGCACACCGACCTGGCCTACCTGGTTTGCGCCCATCGCCTGCTGGGGCACCAGCAGCGCATCTTTCCCCAGTTCGCCACCCACAATGCCCTCACGCTCGCCGCAGTGCTGCAACTGGCGCAAGCCGCGCGTGCCAGCCAGTTCGAACTGCAATGCCTGCACGGCATGGGCGAGAGCCTCTACGACCGGGTGGTCGGCAGCGCCCACCTGGGACTGGCCTGCCGCATCTATGCACCGGTGGGTAGCCACGAGACGCTGCTGGCCTACCTGGTGCGGCGCCTGCTGGAAAATGGCGCCAACTCGTCGTTCGTCAACCGCGTGGTCGACGATGCCGTTCCCATCGACGACCTGCTCGCCGACCCGGTAGACGCCGCACGCCAGTCGGGCGGGCAACCGCATCCGGCTATCGTGCTGCCACCACAGCTGTTTGCGCCCGCACGGCGCAACTCGCGCGGCCTTGACCTGTACGATGCGCCCACGCTGGCCGCCCTGCAGACCGCATTTGCGGCGAGCGCAGCGCGCAGCTGGAGCGCTTTCCCCATACTCGCCAGCGATCGGTTCGCAACCGCGCCGGGCGAAGAGCCTCAGGCCGTGCGCAACCCGGCGCGGCCGGCGCAGGTGGTGGGGCAAGTGCAAACGGCGTCCGCGGCCGACGTGGAATCGGCGCTGCAATTTGCGGTGCAGGCAACGCGCCAATCGGCACCGCCGTCCTCGTCTCAACCACCGTCGCAATCCCCATCCCTATCGGCCGGCAGCGACAGCCCTGGACAGAATTGGGCGGCAAGCACCGGGTCGCATCGCAGCGCTGTGCTCAATGCTGTCGCCGATGCCTTCGAGGCGCGGCGCGACGACCTCATGTGGCTGGCAATTTCCGAGGCCGGCAAGACGGTGGCCGATGCTGCTGGCGAGGTGCGCGAAGCCGTTGATTTTTGCCGCTACTACGCGGCCCAGGCCGCCAGCCTCCCCGCCGATGCAGATGCCCCGCTGGGTTGCGTCGTGGCCATTTCCCCGTGGAATTTCCCGCTGGCCATCTTCACCGGCCAGATCGCCGCTGCGCTGGCCGCCGGCAATGCGGTGCTGGCCAAGCCGGCGCAGCAGACGCCGCTGATCGCCGCGCTGGCGGTGCGCCTCATGCACGGCGCCGGCGTGCCCCGCGTTGCATTGCAGCTGTTGCCGGGCGATGGCACGGTGGGCGCCCGCCTCGCAGCCGACCCGCGCGTACAAGCCGTGTTGTTTACCGGCTCCACCGAGGTAGCGTCGCGCATCGATGTGGCGCTTGCCGCGGGGACTGCCGGAGCCGATGCCGTGCTCGTTGCCGAGACGGGCGGCCAGAACGCCATGATCGTCGACTCCAGCGCCCAGCCCGAACAGGTAGTGCAGGATGCGTTGCTGTCGGCCTTTGGCAGCGCCGGGCAGCGCTGCTCGGCCTTGCGCATCCTGTGCCTGCAGGAGGAAATCGCCGGGCCCGTGCTGGCCATGCTGGTCGGTGCCGCCGCGGAACTGCGCATGGGCGACCCCGCAGACCTGGCAACCGACGTGGGCCCGGTGATCGATGCCGTGGCGCGTGAGCGCATTGAAGCGCACGTGCGCGCGTTTGCGCCGCACCGCGTGCTGGCGCGGCTGGCGCAGCGCCCCGGCAGCGCGCCCCTGGCTGAGAACGCAACCTTCGTTGCGCCCACCATCGTGGAGATCAACAGCATCGCCGAGCTCGAGCGCGAGGTCTTTGGCCCGGTGCTGCACGTCCTGCGGTACCGCCGCGAATCGCTGGACGAACTGATCGATGCCATCAATGCCACCGGCTACGGGCTCACCTGCGGGATCCACAGCCGCATCGACGAGACCATCGATTTCATCGTGGCCCGCATCCGCGCCGGCAATATCTACGTCAACCGCAATATGATCGGCGCCGTGGTGGGCGTGCAGCCCTTTGGCGGTGAAGGGTTGTCGGGCACGGGTCCCAAGGCGGGCGGTCCCTGGACCGTAGCGCGCCTGCAAAAACCTCGCGGCGTGCTTTCGCTGGCGCCGCTGGCATTGGGTGCCGCGCGCGTGGCCGAAGCACCGGCGGCTCTGCGTCAGTTGCAGGAATGGCTGCATGCCAATGGCAAGGCCGCCCTCGCATCCCTGTGCGCGGAATACAGCGTATGCACGCCCATCGGCTGCCGCTTTGATCTGGCGCGCGCAACCGGGGAGTCCAACGTCCTGCAATACCGGCCGCGCGGCGCCGCGCTCTGCGTGGCTGCGGACGAAGGCCCGCTGGAAGTAGACGCTTTGCTGGCGCAATTGGCGGCAGCGGCGGCCACCGCCAACCGGGCCGTCGTGCCCGACACTTCAGCCGCTCGCCGTATCGTTGCGCAGTTGCCTGCGCTGGTGCAGGAGGGCGTTGTCTGGACGGGTACTGAGGGCAGCGCGCAGGACGCCGGGGCCGGCTACGAACTGGTGCTGGTTTCCGGCACGCCGGATGCCGCTGCCGAACTGGCGCTCACCCTGCGTCGTACGCTGGCGCAACGTCCCGGCGCACGCATACCCGTGCTGCGTGCCGAGGAAGAGCGTTACGCGCTGGACCGCATGGTGACCGAACAAGTCGTGACCGTGAACACCGCCGCCGCCGGCGGCAACGCCAGCCTCATGAGCCTCAAGCCACTGTAGGCACCCACGGGGTTTTACGCGGGCCATTCACGCGCGAAGTTCACCAACCCTCATTGTGGTGACGAAACAAGGCTGTCCGTTCTGACCCAACTGCGCAATTGCAGCCTACAGGTGTTGCGGAACGTCCATCGACTGGTGCAGGACCCGGACAATCTCGATATACACCTCGCCGTGCCGGTAGAAGATCAGATGTCGATTGACCAATAATTTTCCATATCCCGCACGGATGTGTTCGCAGGATTCTCCTAGCTCGGGAAAGTCGATCAGGCTGCGGATGGCATCATCCAATTGTCGAAGGTAGAGATCGGCTTGGGGCGATCCCCAGCGTTTGAGGGTATAGGCCCAGATCGCCTTCAGGTCTTGACGCGCACGCGGCGTAATCCGAATGTGAATGCCGCGGTCAGGCATCGTCAGGCTTCAGACCCGCTTCCTTACGAGCTTCCGCGAGTACATCGCTGATCGAATAGGAAAGCGCAGCGCCACTTGCCTCACCGTCGATCAACGCCTGACGAAGTGTCGCAACCTTCTTCTCGTGTTCTTCCAGCAACCGCATGCCGGCACGAACGACTTCGCTCTTTGATTCGAAGCGCCCGGCCTTGATTTGCTTGGCTATGAATCGATCGAAATGCTCGCCCAATGTCACGCTGGTGTTTCTTGCCATGATCAAGCCCTCGAACCTGTGTATTAGATACTAATACGGGCGTGCACGATAGACAAGCCATCCAGGCAGGAGCGGGCGTGGGCAATTACCACTCCACCCCGTGCAAAGTGCTACCGGTACGCCCCACGTTGTCAATGCCTCCGATGGACGTTAACCTCCTCGCAGCGACAACCGTCCCCGACTTGGAAGAGATATGGCATTCAATTCAACCTATCGCATGCTCTTGGCACCACTCCTCTTTTTGTATGCCATGACGGCATGGGCACAGTCCGCATCACCCGAGGCAGCATTGCGCCAACGGGTCAACCTGTTCCTCGACGAGTGGCATGACGATGCTGCAAATTCGCGCTTGCGATATTTCGACAAGATCGCCAAGGACGGTGTCTATATTGGTACAGACAAGTCGGAGCGGTGGACACGCGACGATTTTCGCGCCTGGGCCAAGCCCTATTTTGAAAGACCGACCGCTTGGGCATTCCACGCAACCCGGCGCAACATCGCGTTTTCCGCGGATCGGAAATTCATCTGGTTTGACGAACAGTTATCGACCGATATGGGACCGTGCCAGGCCTCGGGGGTCATCATCGACACACCGGACGGCCTGCAGATTCAGCACTATCAGCTCTCGGTTGCCATTCCCAACGATCTCCTCGACGGCATTGCAAAGAAGATCCGCGAATACGAGGCGAAGGCCATTGCGCATTGAGCACCGTTGGGCAGCAGTAGATCAATGAGCCGCGCATCCCCGCGCAACCGCAGGCTTACAACGCGCGTTCCAGATCGTCGCCCGCCCTGATGGCATTGGGATCAAACGCCGGACTGCGTGCCCAAGCCTGCGCCGAACGCAGGCCCCAAAAAAAGAACCCCAGGCCAACCAGGGCCACGACCGCGAAGTCCCACCCGATCGGCAGATAGCCCTTGCCGCCAAAGCGCGTGCTTCCGGCCCAGGAAATGGCCGCAAGAACCGGAAAGAAGCAAAAGAACCAGACGCTGGCGCGCCATTGCTGCGCAAAGCCACGCCATCCCGTGCGCGCCTGAGAATAGGCGTACACCGGCAGGGCGATGAGCATCAGGCCAATAACCTCCCCGGTCAGAGGCCAGCGTGCCCAGTACAGCAATTCGGTGGAAAGCACGAAGGCGATCGCACTGATGGGCAACAAGCCGGGAAGGCGGAAGGGCCGCGGCAGGGTAGGGGCGATCAAACGGAACGAGGCGGCGCTGACAGGCCCCGTCAGGTAGGAAACGATGGTTGCGACCGAGATGACCGCAGCCAGGGTACCCCAACCGCGAAAAAACAGCAGGAACAGGAAGGAGACCAGCAGGTTGAACCACATGGCGCGGCGTGGAACCCCGGAGCTCGGATCGATATTTCCGAATGCCGGTGGCAGGGTTCCATTGCGCTCCATGCCGTAGATCATTCGCGCCGTGGTGGCGGTATACGTGATGCCCGTCCCGCTCGGACTGACGAAGGCATCGAAATAAAGCAGCATGGCAAGCCAGTTCAGGTTGACCAGCAGGGCCAACTGCGCGAACGGCGAACTGAAATCGATCCCGCGCCACCCCGCACGTGCCAGCAGTTCCGGGGGTACGGCGCCAAGGTAGGCGACCTGAAGCAATACGTAGACAACGGTTGCAATACCGATCGATCCCAGCAGCGCGATCGGAATGTCACGGGAAGGATTACGTGCTTCGCCCGCCAGATTCAGGGGGCTCTGGAAACCGTTGAAACTAAAAACGATCCCTGCCGTTGCAACGGCAGTCAGTACCCCCGCGGTCGCACTGGCGGCATCGGTCGACATCGCCACGTCGAAATTGCCCGGATGGAACCCGCTCGCGATCAGCGCGATCGCCGTCACGGCAGGCACGACCGCCTTGAATACGGTGATGGCCGTGTTCGACCGGGTGAAGAGCCTGACGCCCCAATAATTGAGACCGAAGTAGACCAGCATGAGAACGGCGGCGATCGCGAGTCCGGCGGCGGATAGTTCCCCCTTTCCCTCGGCAGCGTGTTTGAACAGTGCGTGGGACCACTCGTATGGCCACGAGGACATGTACTGGACCGAGGCTTCGGCCTCGACGGGGATAACAGAAACGATGGCGATCCAGTTTGCCCAGCCGGCCAGGAACCCGGTCAAGGGTCCGTGGGAGAGGTGCGCAAAACGCACCATGCCGCCTGGCTCCGGCAGCATTGAACCAAGCTCAGCGTAGGTCAGCGCGATCAGCGTCACAATGGCGGCGCACACCAGCCAGGCCCAGACGGCATCGGGCCCCGCCAGGGCCGCCGTGCGCCATGCGCCAAAGAGCCACCCCGAACCGATGATCGAACCCAGCCCTGTACCCAATAGGCCCCACGCCCCGATTTCGCGGCGCAGGGAACCAGCGGAATTCGCCATGATGAGGATTTCCCAGTCGTTGATGGACAATGTGGCGCTTGCCCGACTTGCCGTTGAACGAGTTCTTTGAATACGGCAAACGGCGGAATCACGAATAAAAAGCCTAACCCGCGCGGGCAGGAAACTGGTACGAGCCCATGTCGACCTGCATGGCATGGTCGACGAAGATGCGCTCGCCGCTATCCTCGCCCGCTGCCCCGGAAACAACCATCAAAGGCACCAGATGATCTTCCCTCGGGTGGGCAAGACGGGCGCCGGGCGCGGATTGCCAATCCACCAGCATGCGGTTGCGCGTGGCCGCATCGGGCTGCATAACCGCTTCATTCAAATACTGTTCAAAGGCATGGGCGACAGCCGTTGACGAGGCGCGGCCAAAGCCGCCCATGTTGTGATACGTGAGGCCGCTGCCCAGGATGAGCACGCCCTCGTTGCGCAGCGGTGCTATGGCCTGGCCGGCGCGGATATGCTCGGCCGCGTCGTAGCCCTGCTTGAGCGACAGCAGCACGATGGGTACATCGGCGTCCGGGTACATCAGGCTCAGGGGAACGAAGGTGCCGTGGTCGTAGCCGCGCTGCGGATCCGCCTGGCTCGTGATGCCCGCTGCTCCCAGCAATTCCCGCACGCGGCTGGCGAGGGCGGGCGATCCGGGTGCCGGGTATTGCAGGTGATAGGTGTGCTCCGGGAAGCCCGAGTAATCGTAGTCCATGGATGGACGTTCGGCGGTCGAGACCGAGAACTCCGGCGCCTCCCAGTGCCCGGTGATGACCAGCACGGTCTTGGGCTTGCCCGGCAGGCGTTGGGGCAGGGCGGCAAACTCGCGGGCGCTGTGGGCAAACATCTGCTTCATGCCGTCCACCCAGGGCCAGGGTCCGCCGCCATGGGATACGAAGAAGACCGGGAAGCGTGTAGTGAGCGTGCTCATGGTGATGTCCGCCGGGCTTGCGTCTGCCGCCGCTATGCCTCGGAACCTGGTTTCACCGGTTCCTGCGGGTAATAGACATAGGCGCCCTGGCGCACGCGCGAGGCCTGCCAGCGCTTCAGGTCGTCCGGATCGGGGCGCCGATCCCACCACAGTGCCCGGCCTTCGCGCTGCTTGGCTTCGATCTGCGGCCGGCTCTCCTTGAGAGAACGCAGGAAACCCGTGAGTTCCGACTCGTAACCTTTGGCCATTGCCGCTTTCCCCGCCGTAATTGGTAACAGTGATTGGTGCCAGTGATTGGTGCCGTTAATAAGTGCCGGCACTTTGCGCCTACTTTACGCGCATCCCCGGCTGGGCGCCCGGATGCGGATCCAGCAGGTAAATGCCCGGCTGCGCCTTTTCATCGGCCGCGCTCGCTGCCAGCACCATGCCTTCGCTGATGCCAAATTTCATCTTGCGCGGCGCCAGGTTGGCCACGAGAACCGTGAGCTTGCCCACCAGTTGCTCGGGTGCATACGCCGACTTGATGCCCGAGAAGACGTTGCGGGTGCGCCCTTCGCCGGCATCCAGCGTGAGCCGCAGCAGCTTGTCGCTGCCCGCCACGACCTCGGCGGCTACGATACGGGCGATGCGCAGGTCCACGCGCGTGAAGTCGTCGATGCTTATGGTGGCCGAGGCCTGACCGGCATCGCCGCCAGCCGGCGCGACTGCTGCGGCCTGGGGTGCTGCTGAAGCGGTCTTGGCGCTTGTCGCGGTAACCGCAGCAACCGGCGCAGCGCCTTCGGGCGACTGGAACAGCGCCGTCAACTGCTTTTCTTCCACGCGCGCCATCAGGTGCGCATAGGGTTTGATATGCGTGAGCGGAGCCAGCGGCGCGTCCCAGCGCAGGTCCCCGCAATCGAGAAAGCCTTCCACGGCACGCGCCACTGCGGGCAATATGGGCTTGAGCCACAGGCTGAGCAGCTGGAAGCCGCGCAGACTGCGCGAGCACACGGCCTGCAGCTCGGCGCGCTGCGCCGGGTCCTTGGCCAGTTCCCAGGGCTTGGCCGCGTCGAACTGCCGGTTGAGCTGGTCGGCAAACGCCATGGCCAGGCGCACCACCTTGCCGAACTCGCGCGCGTCATAGGCTTCGACGATCTCGGCGTCGACGGCGGCCGGGCCCAGGGCCAGCCACTGCGCGTCGGTGTCGACTGGCGCGATGGCACCGTCGAAGTGGCGCGTGATGAAGGTGGCCGCGCGGCTGGCAATGTTCACGTACTTGCCGACGAGGTCGCTGTTGACCCGCTGCAGGAAGTCATCGGGATGGAAATCGACGTCCTCGACGTGGGCGTTGAGCTTGGCGGCGATGTAATAGCGCAGCCATTCCGGGTTCATGCCGATGCGCAGGTAGTGCAGGGGGTCGATGCCGGTGCCCCGGCTCTTGGACATCTTCTCGCCACGAACCGTGATGAAACCGTGCACGTAGACGCGGTCGGGAACCTTGTAGGGCGTGCCGGCAAAGCGCAGCATGGCCGGCCAGAAGAGCGTGTGGAAATAGATGATGTCCTTGCCGATGAAATGCACCTGCTCCGTCTTCGGATTGGCCAGCAAGGCGTCAAAATCCAGGCCGCGCACGGCGCAATAGGCCTTGAGCGCAGCGAGGTAACCCACCGGTGCGTCCAGCCACACATAGAAGAACTTGCCGGGCGCATCGGGTATGGAAATGCCGAAATAGGGCGCGTCCCGGGAAATATCCCAGTCGGCGAGGCCGTCGTCGCCGTCGAGCCATTCGCGCGCCTTGTTGGCCACTTCGGGCTGCAGGCCTGCCTGCTGGATCCAGTCGCGCAGGAACTGCCGGCAACGCCCGTCGGACAGGCGGAAGAAGTAGTGCTCCGAGGACCGGAGCTCGGGGACCGCGCCCGACAGCACCGACGTCGGGTTGATGAGCTCCGTGGGGGAATAGACCGTGCCGCAGACCTCGCAGGCGTCGCCGTACTGGTCCTTGGAGTGGCAATGCGGACATTCACCGCGGATGTACCGGTCGGGCAGGAACATCTGCTTGACCGGGTCGTAGAACTGTTCGATGGAACGCTGGGTGATGAACCCGGCCGTACGCAGACGGCGATAGATATCCTGCGATAGTGCGGTGTTTTCCGGCGATTCGGTCGAATGCCAGTGATCGAAGGCGATATGAAAACCGTCGAGGTAGGCCTTGCGCGATGCGGCGATGTCGGCAACGAACTGTTGCGGCGTCTTGCCCGCCTTTTCCGCGGCAATCATGATGGGCGCGCCGTGGGCGTCGTCGGCGCCCACAAAATGCACCGTATTGCCGCGCAGCCGCTGGAAGCGCACCCAGATATCGGCCTGGATGTACTCCATGATGTGGCCGATATGCAGGGGCCCGTTGGCGTAGGGCAGCGCGGTGGTGACGAACAGTTCTCGTGTGCTCATGCCGCGCATTTTATCAGCCACCCCCGGCCGCTCTGGCCGCTGGCCCGGCAGTGATACCGTATGCTCTCGCGCCCGCTGTTCGGCCAAGGCAATGGTGCCGCAAGGGGTACGGGCAGGGCGAAGCGCACGGAGCAAAAAAATGGCAATGCAAATCGAGCAGGTCAACACCGTACTGGCAACGGTGATCGATCCCAACACCGGCACGGATCTGGTCAGTGCCCGCGCGGTGCGCGGCGCACGTATCGACGGCGAGGTGGTGCGCGTCAACGTCGAGCTGGGCTACCCCGCCGCCAGCCAGCTGGACCTGATCCGCGGTCTCGTGGTCGATGCCCTTACCGCCGCGGGCGCGGCCCGCGTCGAGGCGCAGGTCAGCGCCAAGATCGTCGCCCACACCGTGCAGCGCGGGCTCAAGGTCATGCCCAATGTGCGCAACATCATCGCGGTGGCGTCCGGCAAGGGTGGTGTCGGCAAGAGCACCGTGGCGGCCAACCTCGCCCTCGCGCTGGCCGCCGAGGGCGCCCGTGTGGGCATGCTCGATGCGGACATCTATGGCCCCAGCCAGCCCACCATGCTGGGTATTTCCGGGCAGCCCAGCAGTACCGACGGCAAGACCTTCGACCCGCTGGAAGGCCACGGCATACAGGCCAGTTCCATCGGTTTCCTGATCGACCCGGACCAACCCATGGTCTGGCGCGGACCCATGGTCACCTCCGCCCTGCAGCAACTGCTCACGCTGACCAACTGGAAGGACCTGGACTACCTCGTCATCGACATGCCGCCCGGCACCGGCGACATCCAGCTCACGCTGGCCCAGCAGGTACC
>Ga0075030_100002084_pt1 | contig 18149 bp, 21 predicted proteins | sample LitLauG_LLR_2012_FD_71393 | JGI IMG/M metagenome (GOLD analysis project Ga0075030, IMG submission 71393) | Freshwater sediment microbial communities from Pennsylvania, USA - Little Laurel Run_MetaG_LLR_2012 | ecosystem: Environmental > Aquatic > Freshwater > Creek > Sediment | place: USA...
GCCGACATGTTCGGTCGCGTGCGCGTCTACAACCTTGGTTTCGTCATCTTCACCGTCGGCTCACTTCTGTGCGCGATGACCCCGTCGGTCGGCACGGCAGGCGCGGTGGAGCTGATCGCGTTTCGGATGCTCCAGGGACTCGGCGGCGCCTGCCTGTTCGCCAACAGCATCGCGCTCCTGACCGATGCCTTTCCGGCGACACAGCGCGGATTCTCACTCGGCATCAACCAGATCGCATTCATAGCGGGGAACCTGGTCGGCGTGGTGCTGGGCGGAATCCTGGCCGCGATCAACTGGCGCCTCGACTTCCTCATCAGCGTGCCAGTGGGCATCTTCGGGTCGGTTTGGGCCTACGTCGCGCTGCACGAGATCGGCAAGCGACACGCTCAGCCGCTGGACTGGATGGGCAACGTGACCTTCGCCGGCGGGCTGCTCGCCCTGATGCTGGGCCTGACCGAAGCCCTGACTCCCTATGGAAACCAGGCGATGGGGTGGTCGAACCCGCTGGTCATGCTGATGCTGGCCGGCGGTGTCGTCCTTCTGGCGGCATTCGTGGTGATCGAGACGCGCGTCCGCTATCCGCTGTTCGATCTTCAGCTCTTCCGTATCCGCGACTTTCTCTTCGGAAACGTCGCCGCCTTCCTTTTCTCGCTGGCGCGCGGCGGTCTCCAGTTCATGTTCATCATCTGGCTGCAGGGTATCTGGCTTCCGCTCCACGGCGTGGCCTACGCAGACACACCGCTCCACGCCGGCATCGACACGATGCCGCTCATGCTGGGCTTCGTCGTGTGCGGCCCACTGGGTGGCTGGCTGAGCGACCGTTACGGCTCGCGCACTCTCGCGACCGGAGGCATCCTCGTCGCCGGAATCGCCGCCGCGCTTCTGATGACGCTCCCGGCAAACTTCAACCTCGGGCTGTTCGCCGCCTACCTCGCGCTCATGGGCGCAGGAATGGGTTTCTTCAGCGCCCCCAACACCTCGCAGATCATGGGGTCGGTGCCGGTGGAGCAGCGCGGAGCTGCCGCGGGCATGCGAGCAATGGTCCTCAACGCCGGCATGACGGCGAGCCAGGCGATCTTCTTCACGATCGTGATCGCGAGCCTTTCCCAGAACCTCGGCCCTGCGCTTCAGACCGGAGCCGGCCAGGCCGGTCTCCCGGCTCCGATCGCGCACGGGATCGCCGGGCTGCCCCCGGGCGCTGCGATCTTCGCCGCCATGCTCGGCTACGACCCGATCTCTCACCTCATCCCCGCGTCAGTGCTCGGCACCATCCCGTCGGCGGTCGCCTCCAGGGTGACGGACCCTCATTTCTTCGCCGGCCTGCTCGCGCAGCCGTTCGTGTCAGGCATCCGCGTAGCCCTGCTGGCGTGCGTCGCGATGTGCGTCCTCGCCGGAATCGCATCGGCCCTGCGTGGAGCCGACCGCCAGGCTCGCGTTGCGGTGGAGCCCGTCGCGCGCGATGGGGCAGTCGCAGGCGAACCGTTGGTCCAGACCAGGTGACCGGCCCGGCCTTGCACGTGAGGTGGTTCGGGCAGTCCGCGTTCGCCCTGACCGGCGCCGCGAGCGTCTTCATCGATCCCTTCGGCGACATGAAGGCGGCACGCGCCCGTGGGTACGACTGGAGATACCCCCCGATCTCCGGCGTGGCCGCCGACCTGCTCCTCGTCACACACGAGCACGGTGACCACAACGAGGTCGACGCCATCGCAGATGTGAAGCGCACCGTTCGCTCGTCGGCAGGAACTTTCGACACTCCGATCGGAAAGGTCGTCGGCATCGCCTCCGAGCACGACTCGGTCGCCGGCACGCAGCGGGGGGCGAACGTCATCTACGTCTTCGAGATCAGAGGCGTCCGGGTCTGTCACATGGGCGACTTCGGCCAGGACCGCCTGCGCCCCGAGCAGATCGCGGCCATCGGCGCCGTCGATCTCCTGTTCGTCCCGGTGGGCGGCATGGCGACCATTGACGGCCCCGCCGCCGCCGCGTTGACAGAGCTGCTCAGCCCCTCGTGGGTCGTGCCCATGCACTACGGGACTCCAGCCGCCCCTTTCCTTGGCCCGCTGGACCCATTCCTCAGCGCGGTGAAAGGCGAGGTAGTCACCCTTGACCGTTCGACGTTCGACACCGCGGATATGCGTCCGGAGGGTGGGCGGATCGTCGTCATCCCCGCACCTCCGCCGCCAACCCCATGAGCGACGGCTCGGTTCCCGTCGAAGAGTCCGGGCCGGTCGCGGTCGACTCACGCGCGATGACGAAGCGCTTCAAGGAGCTGCTCGCCGTCGATCGGCTCAGCTTCGAGGTCCGTTCCGGTGAGATCTTCGGCCTGCTCGGTCCAAACGGCGCCGGCAAGACGACGACGATCAGGATGCTGGTGACGCTGCTGCGCCCCGACTCGGGACAGGCCACCGTCTTCGGCTTTGACGTTGTGGCCCAAACGATGGCCGTCCGCCGCCTCATCGGCTACGTGCCTCAGCAGCTTTCCGCGGACGGATCCCTGACCGGCTGGGAGAACGTGATGCTCTTCGCCCGCCTTTACGATCTTCCGCGGCGCAGCCGGAAGGCGTCGGTTGTCGAATCCCTGCAGCTGATGGGCCTGTCGGATGCGGCCGGGCGCCTGGTGTCGACCTACTCGGGCGGGATGGTCAGGCGGCTGGAGCTCGCGCAGGCGCTCATCAACCAGCCGCGCCTGCTCGTCCTGGACGAGCCGACGATCGGGCTTGATCCAATCGCCCGCGCCGAGGTCTGGGAGCGCGTTCTGAGCTTGAGGCGCGAAGCCGGAACCACCATCCTGCTCACCACTCACTACATGGAAGAGGCCGACGAGCTGTGCGATCGCGTCGCCCTCATGCACAAGGGACAGCTCAAAGCCAGCGGTACGCCGGCGGAGCTCAAGGCCTCCCTGGGACCCGAGGCCACGCTCGAGGACGTCTTCCGGCACTACTCCGGGGACCACTTCGAAGAAGAAGGAGGGACCTTGAAGGATGTGCGCTCAGTCCGTCGCACAGCGCGCCGCCTCGGCTGATCTGAGGCCCGCGCCGGCGTGGTGGCGCGTGGTCTTGAGCCGCGTCGTGACGTTCTGCTGGGTCGAGATCGCGAAGATCCGCCACGATCGGACGGAGCTCTACACGCGGGCGATTCAACCCGCTCTCTGGTTGATCATCTTCGGCGAGACGTTCACGGCCATTCGCGCCATCCCGTCCGGCGGGCGCCCATATCTGGATTTCATGGCGCCCGGCGTCATCGCTCAGTCGGCCCTGTTCGTGGCGATCTTCTACGGGATCCAGATCATCTGGGAGCGCGACGCCGGGATCCTGACCAAGCTTCTCTCCACGCCCACCCCCGCCTCGGCGCTGATCGCGGGCAAGGCTTTCGGAGCCAGCATTCGCAGCCTCCTACAGGCGGCTGTGGTCGTCGTGCTCGCAGCTCTGCTCGGAGTCGGCATGCCCCTCAACCCGCTCGACTACCTGGCGGCGATCGTCTTCATCGTTCTGGGCGCCGCCTTCTTCTCCACGCTGTCGCTGACCATCGCCGGCGTGGTCCTCAACCGCGACCGGCTGATGGGCATCGGCCAGGCGATCACCATGCCGCTGTTCTTCGCCTCCAACGCGCTCTATCCCATCAGCGTCATGCCGGGGTGGCTGCAGGTGCTGAGCACGATCAACCCGCTGCGTTACGAGATCGACGCCCTGCGCGGTCTGTTGATCGGCACTCCCAGCAACCTGCCACTGGACTTCGCCGTCCTGCTGGTCGCGTGCATCGCCGGCATCACCACCTCATCGCGCCTTCTGCGGCGCCTGACCCAGTAGCTCTAGGCCAGAAGAGCCGCCACCTCGGGAACCGTTCGGATGGGATCGAGGTCGGAGTCCTGCCTGGCCCACTCGCGAAGATCGGGCCTGAGCTCGATCCCAGTGCGGAGGAGCGGAATGGCTTCGCCGGCTCGCCCGCGCTTGGCGTAAAAGCAGCCAAGGTTGTAGGCGGCGACGCCGCGACCTGGAGCGTCGGGAAAGGCCGCGACCGCCTGGTCGTGGCCCCACTTCGCGGCCTCCTCAGCCTTGGTCTCGTCACCGTGATCCGCGGCCCAGGAGCCAAGGTGCTCCGCGAGGTGGGAATACGAGCTGTTCGAAACCACCTGCCAGACAGGCTGACCCGGCTGGCGGGTCCGCGGCTTCGCCAGGTCCTCCTCGGAGCACGCTCCCACCGCCGCCGCCAGCTGATCCCACGAACGCTTGCCCGCGTCGCGGAGAGAGGCGGCGGTCTGATGATGCGTCGCCTCGTAGATCTTGGCGTTCTCAAGATCGTCGTCGTCGGACACGTCCGGGCCCGGGCCGCCGGTCCGCACCGCATCCAGCTCCGCGGCGGCCACCTGCCGCCACGCCATGAGGTGCGCGAGCTGATCCTTGGCGGTCCAGGCGCCCGGTCGTTCCGCCGGGACGTCGTTCACGTGCGGCAGCAGATCGGACTGCTCCTTCGCGGCGCCCGTCCTGATGAGCTGGAGGAGCTTCTGCTTCATTCCTGGTCAAACTCTATTCGGCATCTGGCCGGTTGGGGTTTCACGGCCAGACTTTGATCGCCACGCCCGGTTGGCTGCGCACGGGAAGGGGACCTGGTTTGTGGCGGGAGAACCGCTGCTCCACACCGGCCGCGCCGTATGAGGCAAGCCGCTCGTCAAGCGGCCAATCCACGCGCCGGGCTTCGACTGTGATCGTCGAACCGAGGTTGACGATCGTATATGCCGGCCGAGGATCGGAGTCATTTGATCCGCTGACAGCCCCCACGCTCATCAGCACCCGGTCCCCCACCCTCCGCTGGTACTGGGAGTGAATGTGACCGTAGACGAGCACACGGGCCCCTGCCTCGCGAATCATGCGTGTCGCCACGTCGTCCTCGGCATCCGGGAGGACCACGTCCTCTGTGCTCCACGGCGTCGCGTGCACCAACACGACGTTTCCAAAGTCGAACGGGCCGAGGCCGATGGAAATGGGGAGTGAGCGAAGAAACTCGATCCTCTCGAGCCCAAGCGCACTGACCGACCACTGGGCGTGGCTGGCCATCTTCTCGTGCAGCGCACCATGCGTCGCTTCAGCCTCGCGCAGAACTTTGACAGCCGAGCCGCCGTCGGCGATCCGGACCAAGAGGTCGTCGCCGTTGCCGCGTACCGAGCGCCAGCCGCGCTTGCGGATCTCGTCGACCACTTCGGCGGGCTGGGCTCCTCCTTGAGCCAGGTCGCCGCCGATGAGCACCTCGTCCAAAGGCCCCGCCTGCTCGAGGTCGGCGAGGACCTTCTTGAATGCCACCAGGTCGCCGTGCGGGTCGGAGATGAACGCGACCCTCCAGGGAACCTGATGAAACCGCTCAGTCACGCAGTCTCTCGAGGCCGTCGAGGATGAGGTCGAGCCCGAACTCGAACTCTTCCGCATAGTCGTAGCCGGGCTTCATGGCGTGCTCCGTGATCATCTCGGCGAGGTGCGGGTACTCTCCAGCAAGCTGGCGGAGAAGACTCTCGCCCACCACGGCGACCTGCTCCGGGGATTGGAGCGGAAGGTTGATCTGCTGCAGAGCGAAGCCGTAAACATAGCCGTCGATGACGGAGAAGGCGTGCGCGGCCATGATGAGCGTGAAGCCCGCCTTGCGCAGGCTCCCGAGCACAGCATCGTGATGTCGCAGGGTCGCAGGACCGGGCCTGGTCCGCGACTGCATCAGGCTCGTCGCCCAGGGGTGGCGGAGGAGCGCTTCGCGCGCTGAGATCGCTCTCACCCGCATGGCCGACTTCCAACCGGCTCCCGCTGTCGGCAGCTCGATCTCGGCGAAGACGAGATCGACGATGCCGTCGAGCACGTCCTCTTTATTGGCGACGTGGTGGTATAGCGACATCGCCTCGACCCCAAGCTGCTGACCGAGCCGGCGCATGGTGAGCGCGTCAAGCCCGTCTTTGTCCGCGAGCTCGACTGCGGCGGCCAGCACCCGCTCCCTGCGGAGCGGCGCGCGGCGCCTGGTTCCACTGCCGGTCTGGATGGCCATCTCCGAATTCTACTCTTGACAAGCTTACAGTGTATGGCTAGACTTACGGCATAAGCTTACACCGTAAGCTCATTCCAAAGGAGTTCCAGATGTCGTCACCCAAGCGCCTCGCCCGTCTCGCCGGCTTCCTCTACCTGGTCAACGCCGTCACCAGTGGCTTCGCTTTCGCATACGTGCTCGGCAAGGTGTACGTGCCGGGCAACGCCGTGACCACGGCTGGAAACGTGGCCGCGAACTCAGGCCTGGTCCGCGCCGGCGTGGTCCTCGACCTGTTCCAGGCGACAGAGTGGATCTTCCTGGCGACGACCCTCTACATCCTGCTCAAGCACGTCCATCAGAGCGCCGCCAGGGCGATGGTCGTTCTGGTTGCAGTCGGCGCCGCCATCGTTTGCCTCAACGACGTCTTCCAGTTCGAGAGTGTGCGCGTCGCGACGGGTGGGTCCTATGCCACCGCCCTCGGCGCAGCTGGTTCGAGCGCTCTGGTTCTGATGCTGCTGGAGCTCCACCACTACGGATTCCTCGCCGCCCAGATCTTCTTCGGACTGTGGCTGATGCCCCTCGGCTACCTCGCCTACAAATCACAGATGTTCCCCAAGCCGTTGGGCGCCGCGCTGATCGCGGGCGGCGCGTGCTACCTCGTCGGCCTGCTCGCCGTGTTCCTGGTGCCCGACTTCAACCTCGGCGAGAAGATCAACGTCTTCGTCACCCTCCCGTCGGCGGTCGCGGAGCTGTCGATGGTCGGATACCTGCTGGCGATCGGCGTGAAGACACCAAAGGTTGCTCAGAGCGTCCTTGCAGCGGCCTAAGCATCGCCGCATAGGACGGCGGCCTCGCCCGGCCGCCGTCCTTTCGGGTCTCCCGCGGAGCTATCTTTTGCACGTCAGCCCTCAGCACCGCCGATGAAGCTCTACAGCGAGTTCGCGGAACTCTGGCCGATGTTCTCGAGCCCAGAGGAGTACCGCAAGGATGCCTCCATCTTCATCCGACTCCTGAAGAAGTCATGCAGTCCGCCGCCGCGTGCCGTGCTGGAGCTTGGGTCTGGCGGAGGCAACAGCGCGTCCCATTTCAAAGCGCATTTCGAGATGACCCTTGTGGATTTGTCGCCCCAGATGCTTGCGCTGAGCAGAGTGCTCAATCCTGAGTGCGAGCACCTGGAGGGTGACATTCGGACAGTGCGATTGGGTCGAACCTTCGACGCGGTCTACGTTCATGACGCGATATGCCACATGACCTCGGCCAAGGACCTCCGGGCGGTGATGGAGACGGCCTTCGAGCACTGCCGACCGGGAGGCGCCGCGCTTTTTGTGCCGGATGAGGTGCGCGAGAGCTTTGTGCCAAGCACAGATCACGGCGGGACCGACACGGCCCGCGCCGGCCTCAGGTTTGTGCAGTGGATCACCGATCCCGATCCAGGCGACACCGAGTATCTGGTTGACTTTGGGATCCTGGTCCGCGACAGCCATGGCGCCATCCAGGTGCTGCATGAACGCCACGCGTATGGACTCTTCTCGCGCTCGGCGTGGCTCAAGCTGCTGCGCGAGGTCGGGTTTCAGCCCAAGAGCGCGCGCCACAGTGGTGTTCGAGAGGTTTTCTTGGCTCGCCGACCCAATTGAAACCTCCCGGTCAAAAGATCGCTGCCGTACCGGCGACAACTAGCATTGGCTGACAACCAGTTCCCGAGACACGAGGAGGCTCACAGTGAAGAGCGTTATCCGCTACAAGACCAAGCCGGAGAAAGCCGACGAGAACCAGCGACTGGTCGAGGGTGTCTACGCGGAGCTCGCCGCAAAAGACCCTGGCGGCCTGCGTTATGCGACCTTCCGCCTCGAGGACGGGGTCACCTTCATACACATCTTCATGACCGACCCTGATGATGCGCCCAACACCATGGGCAACATCGCCGCTTTCGCCGAGTTCCAGCGGGGGCTCCCGGAACGCTGCGTCGAGCAGCCGGCCGCCCAGGGCGCGACGGTTGTCGGCTCATACCGGTTCATACCCGCAGCGAGACCCTAGCGAACTTCGTGGGCGAGCGTCTCCCCGCTTGGTACCTGCTGCGCGTGAACTGGGCGTCCGGCCGGGCGCCACGCAGCGATAAGTCGGACTAGGCGGGGCGGCTTCGAGCTGGCCGGATGGCCGCCGGCTTGTGTAGCTTGGCCGGCTTGCGCACTGGCTTGGCTGGGCCACCGTTCGACCGGCTGGGGATCGATATGCCCGCCATAGGCGCATCGGCGCTGAGCTTCGTCGAAGCCTCGAGCGCGGTTACGAGCAACTCGAGCACGTTGCGACTTGAGTCATTCGCCAGATGCCGAACGGCTTCGGTCGTTTCATCGGATGACACGCTGCCGAAGTTTCGGGCGCACCTTCCTTCGAACGTAACCTTGGTGCGCGCCTGCTTCGGAATCTCTTGCAGTCTCATGGTTCCGGTCAACTGCGGTTGGGACTCAGCATCTTTGAAGTTCAAGTCCAGGTTGGCCACCAGCTCACGCTTTTCCCAGTGGAGCAGGCCCAAACGCAGCCTGTACTCAGCGCCCTGAAGGCGCACCGGATAGCCGGCGCCGTTGATGCCGGGAAGCTGGCCGCTGAGGTGTGCCATCAAATTGCTTGACACTCGGTTGAAGTCGGCGAAGACGACGCTGTTCGCATGGAGGCCCTGAATCATCCTCGCACCGGATCGTTGCCTGCCGCGATCTTCGGGTCGATGACGCTTCCCATCCATTTGCCCATTCCAATAGACTACTGCATTGCTATCTTCGAAACTATGCAGTTAGTGGCGCAGCTCTTCCCCACTCCACCCCCAGGGGGGGATGGATCCTGTCAATGACTGAATCGCTGCAAGGCTTCAAAGCCGAGCTGTTCAAGGCCCTTGCTCATCCGGTCCGGATTCGCATCCTCGAGCTGCTGCACGAGAGCGAGAAGAGCGTGAAAGAGCTCCAGCACGCGTTGGGCACGGAGGGATCGACTGTATCCCAACAGCTCGCGATTCTTCGAATGAGGAATCTGGTCGACACGCGCAAGTCGGGCACCCAAATCTTCTACCGTCTGCGGGACCCAGAGGTGAGCGATCTCCTGAGCGTTGCCCGCCGGATGTTCGACGCACACGTGGTCCGACTTCAGTCCATCTCGATCGGGGAGTCCCCATCAGCTCGCCCGCGAAAGGTCCGCTCCAAGCGCCCGCAGCTCGCTCGCCAATCGTCCTGAGGACCCCAGCCTATGGCACGCAACAGGTTCAGCAGCTAAGCGCCCGCTCACTCAACGATCTGTAGGCGATTCCAGGCGACAGTAGGTTGCCAAACGTCCCGATATCTGAAGGACCAACGGCCCGTGTTGAGCAGCGCAGCGACGTGGAAGACTCGAGCGTGATGCCAGCGCTCGCTGCGCGGGATGGAAGCGCACAAGCTCGTGTGATCGACCCCAGCGGAACACGCCTGCACCAAGTTTGGTGATGTGATGTCATCTCAGCCACCAAGCAGCCCAATCGTTTCGGATGACGGGAATTGGGTCTGGGACGGAAAGCAATGGCTTCCATCACCGTCACGCTCGCCGGCCGCAGCGCAGGCACCGCCGGCCGCTCCCGGCCCCAAGAAGAAGGCAGGTTGCCTTCGAAAGCTCGGATGCGGCTGCCTCGTCGTCTTGCTGGTGCTGATCGCCGTGGGCGGCGGTGGCTATCTGGCGTATTCACGCGGGCTGATCAGCCAGCGCAAGCTGGCCAATGCGTTGGGCAGGGGCACCGGTGAGGTGGTCGTGACCAACTTCAGCGATTATGAGGTGACGATCACGTTGACCGACCGATCGTCGGGCCAGGATTTCACCAACCCGGGTGATCTATTCGGCGGGGGCCACCCCATCGAGCCCAATTTCAGCGACCATTTCGTGCTGGTGCCACAAGGAACGTACGGGCTCCAGCTCACTTTCGCCGCTCCCGGAACTAACGTCGCTTCCACGCCCGGCACCACCCCGGCAACCTCACCGCCGGCATCGCCCGCGCCCTCAACCATCGAATGCAACCTGGCCATGAAAAGCGGAGACGTTTACCGGTTTGTCGTTATCAACACAGCCACCGCTGTGCTCAGAAACAGCGATCGCCCTACCAAAGCCGATGATCTGAATGTGAGGACATCGAGTTTGTGCAAAGCATGAAACCGGATTGGAAATCGATGCGGCTGATACTGGCGTTGACCTCGGCGGCACTGGTCCTCGTGGGCTGCACCGAGATCGACGTCCGCAACCACACCGCCGGTCCGATCGTCGTTTTCGTCGGGACGCCAGACTCGGACTCGGCCGCGTACTCAGAGATACAACCAGGTCAGACTTACGCCACTGTCGGCGATCAGGCGGGGCCATATCTGGTCATCGTGAGCACCGCTAGCGACTACGACAAGGTCGTCAAGGAAAAACGAGACAAGCTAAAGAACGAAATCGAAGGTGCCATCGTTTACGGGACCAGCCGGCCGGGGGATTTCGCCAGCCTTGCTGTGGACATGGCCAACCTTCAGGACGATCTGATAACGGGATCCAAGGACGCCGAGTGCTCGGGCACGCTGTCCGATCTAGGCTCCACGGTCGTCACTGTCACAGTGAGCAACGGCAGCATCTCCTGCTAGCCATCGTTCGTCGGGTCGCGATGACCCTCCACGAAAGCGGGTCAACGCTGGGCCGGCTCAGTCGCTGAGGCGATGCACCGTCAGTGCGTACTCGGAAGCGCTGGTGAACTCAGCGCGGTCCCATGTCGACCACCGTTCGACCAACTCCAAGCCCATGGCTCCAGCCCACTCCGCAAACAGTGCCGGCGGGCAGCCGTCGCTGCGTACCGAATGTCCGTTGATGAGAAGACCTCCCGGCCGGATGTGGCGCACGAGGTTCTCAATGGTCTCGCGCCGAGCCTCGGGAGACACGAAGTTGATGACATTGCCGGCCATGAGTCCGATGTCAAACGTCCGGCCAAGCTGAATCACGCTGATGTCACCCTCGATCCACAGCACCGAAGGGCACCTGGCCCGAGCAGTCTCCAGCATCTCCGCGTCGAGGTCGACGCCGACGACATCGACACCTCGACGGAACAGTTCCCTTCCCACGCGCCCGGTCCCGCAGCCGGCGTCGAGGACGCTCCGGGGCGCGAAGCGGGTGACGAAATTGGCTTCACCGTGGACATCCTCACCAGCTGCCGCTCGCAAGTCATAAGTGAGGTCGTACCTGTCTCCCCGGCTCAGGCTGGCTGTCACCCGATCATTCTCGTCCACTCAACCTGATGCCCAGGGAGATTCTGTCAGTGGATCGGTGTGGTGCAGGCGAATGTGCCAGAAACGTGCTGCCTGCTCGGATCGTGGTATGGGTTGAACTGATGGTTGATGTCGGCAGCGAAGGTTCCAGACCTTCCGTCAGTTTGGACGATCACCGAGCCGGCATCGTCCTCGTTCCACATGTCCGTCGGCTCGCTCAACCGCTCCAGGAATATGCTCCCGCCCGAGTTGACGGCGTATGTGCCCGGACCGTGGTACGTGATGCCGATTCCGAAGTAGTAGTCCTGCCCGGCGATGCTCACCTTCCAGACGAGAAACACGACTCCCGCGCTGTCGAGGCCACAGCGGCCGTCCGAACCTGGAACAACCGACAGCGTGTCCGCAGCGGCACTGCCGGCCACTTCACCGGTGGCCGTCAGGTCGAGAGTCGCATGGCTGCTCGCGAGAAGGTCGCCGGCGGCGGTCAACGTCACGTGCATCGCAACCAGATCGGAAGGGTTGACGTCCGCGATGGTGTGGGCGACGAACACCACTATTGAGACTTTGGTCACGTCCTGGGAGAAGCTCTTGATGTCGGCGACGCTCACCTTCAGGTTCAGGTTGCCGCCACGTGCCACCACGTCCAGCAGACGCACGTGATCGGAAAGGCATTGCTGCGCACCCGAGACGGTTGCGGCGCCCGCCGACGCCAGCCGTTGATAACAGAACGGCAAGTTGTCGCTCTCGTCGCCCCTGACCAACATGATGAGAGCTCGTTCGTTGGCAGGCATGTCTGAGGTGAGACTCAAATTCAGATTCGCGTTGCTGGAGTCCGACAGCGAGCCGATGGCGAGCCTCAACTCTTTGACACCGATGGGCGGCACGGCGACCGTTGCAGACGCCTGCGCGTCCGTTGTGATGCTGGCGGCGGGGCTCGGAAGGGCGGGCCCCACCGAGACTGTCCTTGCATCAGTCGATGGCAAGAGGCCGGGAAAGTAAAGATCGACCATGGACCCCAGCCAGAGGCGCTGGAACCTGGAGATGTTGACGCTGTCGTTGGGCCCCGGCGCAACGGTGGTCATCAGGCTGAGACTCGAGGGATAGCCCGCCTGGGCGGATCTGAGCCAATTGAGCAGGATTGCTGGATTGTTGCCGCTCTGGTAGACCATCTCGTCCAGAAACGGAGCGCTCGCATAGGAGTCTTCGTATGACGTATCGGTGACGCTCGGCCAGGAGAAGAATCCTTGCTGGAGCAAGTTGGTGGTGAAGGTCAGGTACGCCTCGGGATCCGGGATCGTGCGCTGTGTGAATGTGGCGAAACCTTCCGTCTGCCAGTAGTAGCCCGGGATCGAGAACAGGTCGGCGTGGCCGAGCGAGCGAAGCAGATAGAAGTGCGCAACGTGGAAGACCTCGTGCTCGATCCGAGGCGCCGTCATGGGCGGGTACTCTCCGTTGCTCCACTGGGCGGAATCGAAGTAGATGACGACTCGGGGAACGCAAAGGTTGCGGTCGGCGGTCGCGTTTGGGCAAGGATCCATGTAGCCGGACCGAAAGCTCGTGGTGTGGACCAAGGCGCTGAACATCGAACGGTCGGTCGTGATCAGCAGCCCGAAGTGCGTTGCACGTGCGGCGTTGCCGAAGTTAAAGGTCGCGTCCTTGTACATGCTGTCGAACCTGGAGATGCCGGCGGCCACCGCATTCTGAACGTAGGTGTCGAAGTCGGTTGGTACGCCCGTGCTCATCTGAACGTCCACCCGGTCGCCGATCAACACAGGATTCGTTGACGGCGCCGCCGCCATCGGCCCGGCGGGCGGAGGGTAGACCACCTGAGGGTAGGAGGATGGAGATGAGGCTCCGAACAGAGGAGCCAGGCTCGACGCCGGCAGATCTGCCGGTTGGTCGAAGCCGGCGAAGAGTTGGCTCGCAGCCTGCGCAGGACCTATCGAGCCGGACGGAGGGCTGCCGGGGTTGAGCCCTCGACCAAGGACCACGAGCCCGAGGACCACAACGAGCGCCATCGCGACAAGCAGCAAGCGTCCTCTGCGGGCGCGACGCCGCCCCGGTTTGGAGTGAGCAGGAGGGGCAGCCGCCTTTGCTGTTCGCCGCGGCGTACCTGCAGGCGGCACCGCCAACCATTGCCGGCCGTTCCAAAACCATCGGCCGTCGGAGGAGTACATGGTCTCGGGCGCCGCGGTCGGCTGCCATTGCGTGCCGTCCCATCGCCAGCGCCCGTCGGCGGAATATTGTGGGCCGCCCCCTTGAGGTGAGGCCATACGCGCCCGATGTTACGCACAAGACCCTCTCGACTCGTCAATGGCACCGAGCACAAGGTGGGGCTGCTGCCGGCGCCTGGCTAACCATCCCTGAAGAAGATGAACGGTGTGGCGTAGGTCAGGCTGGCAGCCGCGAGGACTGCGCCGGCGACCAGGCTTCCCACCACCAGCGATCGTCGCGAGAACGCAGTTGCCGGCGGCGGAACCGCGACTTCCTCCGCGGCGGCACGGGCGGTTCGATCTGCGTGACCGAGAACGTGTACAGCCGTGGCCGGCAGCCAGATCAAGAAGCTGAGTTTGTGTGCCTCGACCCAGAAGCTTCCGTAGCGCAGTCCGAACAGCCACAGCTCGATTCCCGTGGCGAAGATGGCCACCGTGGATATGACTACGATCGGGCCGAGGAGCCGCATCAGCAGCTCCGGCGGCCCCGCGCGCCGGTACTGCTTGTCCCCGGCGTAGTAGCGCACGAACCGGTAGCCGGTCGATGCCACCTTAAGGGCCAACGGCGGGATGAGCAGAAAGCCGACCAGGAAATGCTCCAGAAGCAACCGCCTGACACTGAGAACGGTGACTCCCATCAGGGCCAGGAGCACGAAAAGGAGCACACCGGTAAGCGCCGTGAGGCGTTCATTTGCGACGACGCCGGATTCAGACGGTTCTGGATACCAGCTCTTGAGCTCTGCCAATCAGTGATCCGGCCTCGATGTTAGGGAGCGCGAATTGGAACCAGATTGGAGACCCCGGACCAGCAAAGGCTTCTCTGAGACGCGCCGCAGCAACGACGCTAGTGAGCCGCTGCGCGGAGAACCGAGTCGACGTAGAGTCGCGACACTCGGTCAGCGAGGCGATTGGGATCCTCCTCGCTGATCCGCCCGCCGAGCCGGCCGCTGATCCACAGGGCCGCCAGGCCGTGAACCATCGACCAGGCCGAGACGGCGACCACCTCCGGGTCGTTCGTTCCGAGGAAACCCTCTGACTGGCATCGAGCGACGGTGCTCACCAGCAGTGAGTACGCACCGTCGCTGGCCACGGCGAAGTCCGGGTCGTCGGCGTTCAGGAGGTCGAGCCTGAACATGACCTCGAATCGGCCCGGATTGGCGAGCGCGAACCTCACGTAGCCGCGACCTACAGCCTCCAGGACGGAAGGGCCGTCGACGGGCTGCGCCTCTTCGATCGCCGCCAGCACCGCCTCGGCCAGCTGTACATACCCCTGGGTCGCAAATGCGGTCAGGAGGCCCGCCTTGTTCTCGAAATGGTGGGCCGAGGCCGCATGCGTGACCCCGACCTGGCGAGCCACGGCCCGCAGTGAGACATGGCCGACGCCACGTTTCCGCACGACCTGTTCGACGGCGTCCACCAAGGCCACCTTCAAACTCCCATGGTGATAGCCGCGAACAGGTCCCTTGACTGTCATCTAACCGATGGTAAGATACTCGCGCGTCGACGGCAAAGACGGGGGAGCGATGGGCAGGATCGAATACCGAGGCACTCTGGTCCGCAGTATCAACGTTTCCGATCTGGACCGATCCGTGTGGTGGTATCAGGAAGGCCTTCGATTTGAAGAGATCCACCCTCCGCTGACCCTCGTTGAGCCGAATCGGAGCGCCCGGGTCTGCCGGCGGCTGTGATGGCGCTTGACTCTGAGAACGGAAGAGCGACTACGACGCGAACGACGTTTCGACTCGCTTGCGCCGTCACGAGGTCGATCGAAGCGCCGGCCACGACCGTGTGGAACCTCCTGACCGATCGCAGCGCGCAGGCGAAATGGAACTCGACTTTGACCAGCATCGAAGGCAAGATCGCACTTGGCGAACGCGTCTCGTTCAAGGTGCCCGAAGCTCCCGGTCAGACGTTCAGCCCGACGGTCGTCGCGTACGACGCCCCAAAGTCGATGGTGTGGCGCCTGAATCGGTGGCCGCTGCTCGTGAGCGTGCGGACCTACCGTCTGACTCCGGGACCGCATGGCTCGACCGAGTTCTCGATCGATGAGGTCTTTCAAGGCCTGCTGCTGCCCTTGATCTCAAAGTCGTTGCCGGATTTCGGTGCAATGTTCGAGCGCACCGCCGCGGACCTGAAGGCCGCCGCCGAAACAGCAATTCCCGCCTGACCGCATTCGTCTTTCTCCGCCGCACCACTCGCGCGAGAAAGAAGTCCCCGGCGAGTCCAGGGCGCGACTAGGTGGCGTCGAACACGATGACTTCGCTGAAGCCTTCGGCATCAACCTGGATGCCGTAGCAACCCGGGCTGGTCGGATAGGTGTAGAAGACGCTGCTGCTGTCGACGGACAGCGGCAGGTCGCTGTAGAACGGGACCTCGCTCCCCTGAGGGTCAGCAACCCTGATGGCAGGCGCAAGAGCTCCCACCAGTCCAGGCCTTCCGAAATACAGCTTTCCTGTTCCGTCGAGTCGAATACCGCGCAGTAAGACGGTCGGGCTTGCGGGAGCGGTGATGTAATCCAAGACCGTCTTGTTGAATGCGAAGGCGCCCTCAGGCCCTGCCGCGCTGCCAAAGCCGAGGCGCAACGGTGTCCCTATGCGGGGCGCCACTCCGCCGACCAACGTGACGGGGCTGACAGGGCAAGCGCCCCCCGGAGCAATGGTCGGGAGGATGAGCGGCCTCGCGCGAAGCAGTTGAACCGGGATCGGCGGAGGCACAGATCCCGCCGGCAGGACATCCAGGTTGATCGCGCTGCTGGCTGTGTGGCCGCTCGGGCCCCAGGTCAGGTCGAAGGTCCAACAACCCGCGGTGGGGAGGTCCACGATGCTGGGCCCACCGGCGATCTTGATCACCGGATGGTCCAGCCCGAGAGGGTGGGCGTCGACCGAAAAATTGGGCGGCGCGCCTTTGGCCACCCACAGCACCTTGTTGTTCGTGCCGTCAACGCGCGGGCTGCTGCCTGCCACCAGCTGGATCGCAAACACATACGCCACGGCTTCACCGCCGGTGCCCAAAGTCCACGGCACGGGCCACGGCACGGCCGGTGCGCTCCATCCCCCCTGGGCCCAGGTTGGAGGCAGACCATCGGTCAGCACAGTACCCGCGCACCCGCCCGCCAGCGCATAGGCCGGCAACCCACCGCTGGTTTGCGGACGCGGATGGGATGAGGATGTGCTCAGCCGCAGCGACTCAAAGATCGCGATCGATGAGGCTGCGATCAGCACAGCCGTCGCGCCCGCGAGCCAGGCGCGAGCAGATTGTCCAGGTCGAGCCGGCCGCAGCTGCCTGACGGCGCCCATGCATCTTGAGAGCAACCAAGGGGCCGGCTGGTACGCCTCGTCGAGCGCCGCCTTCAGCTCGTCCTCGACCCACCCCGCGCTCACGTCAGCACCTCGCTCGGACCGTGCTTGAACCGCAGCCGTTCCACTGCCCGGTAGTACCGCGTGCGCGCGCCCGCCTCTGTAAGGCCGAGGACTTCAGCAACTTCGGGCCAAGGCAGATCCAAGTACAGCCGCAGGATGAGTACCTGACGCTCGCGCTCGGTGAGCTCGCCAAGCGCCTCGCGTAGAGCAGCGCGCCGCAGCGCAGTATCTTCGGGCAGCTCTGAGCGGATTGAGTCGATCCGAGGCAGTTGAATCATTCGCCACCACCGGCCGCGCATCTGCTCATGACATCGTCGAGCGACGATCCCGAGGAACCACGGTTGGAATGGGCTGTCATCGCGAAGCCGGCCCAACTTGCGCCAGGCGCGTTCGCTGGCCTCCTGGACTGCGTCCTCAGCCAGGCTCGGATCGTGCAGAATCGCGCACGCATACCGGTGGGCGGCGTCGATAGACGGTCGGAGTATGGCCTCGAAGGCCTCGATCTCACCGCTCTTAGCCCTTGCGATGAGCTGCTGCTCGGAACTGATCTCCACAATCTCACCCTGAATACGGGCACTCAAAGCCGAATTGTTTCAGCCATCATCGCCTGAGAATCGACCTCACCAGCGTGAGAGACGGGCTGCGAGCCGATGCGTGCCGGGCCAGGGGTGGCCTGCAGTCGGACGACCAGCAAGCCGCAGACGTGAAATGCGACCCGTTCATGCCGGCGAGCCCACATAGATTAGAAGACGCGCGCGAGCTCACACGACGAACACTGGGCTAGGGCCCGAACCGAGTCAGGAGGGCGGCCTTTCCTTCACCCCCGGCTTCAGATCGCCTTTCAGCGCATCCTCATATGCGGCCCACAGCACCCCATAGGCCGCCACCAGGCTTTCGGGGCGTGGCTGCCTCAGTGCCACCTCGAAGCGCCTTGTATACGGATGGTCGCCCAACTCATCTCGCAGCAAGGCCTGAGTTTGCGCCTCCCATTTGGACGCCGACGCGAGGTCCTTGCGCTTCTCGATCATCAGTCGCCCTCGATTCATCATCTCTTCCAAGCGCGCGACGAAACCGTGCCTGTCGAATCCCTTCGGCGCGCGCGGCGGGCCCTCGCGGCTCACCGTCTTCCATTGGACGGGGCGGCTGTATGACGGAGCCGCCGCGGAGGGGCGCCAGCCAACGGCTGCCCGCTGCCGGTCGTATGCCGCGCGCTTGGTGCTGTTGGTCAGAACGTCGTGCGCCAGGTTGATCAACTTCGCGTGCTCCAGCGCGTCCGGATGGTTGCCGCGGTCAGGGTGCCAGTACCTGAGCTGCCGCCGCCAGGCGGCGTGCAACTCCGTCTC
>Ga0075030_100002085_pt1 | contig 18149 bp, 19 predicted proteins | sample LitLauG_LLR_2012_FD_71393 | JGI IMG/M metagenome (GOLD analysis project Ga0075030, IMG submission 71393) | Freshwater sediment microbial communities from Pennsylvania, USA - Little Laurel Run_MetaG_LLR_2012 | ecosystem: Environmental > Aquatic > Freshwater > Creek > Sediment | place: USA...
GGCAAAATGCCGATCGGCGTGTGCGGCGTCGCAAAATTCTCCGCTGTCGGCACAAAGCGCATGGCGCTGTTGCGGAGATCGTGAGCGCTGCTGTCGTTGAATGAAACCAATGCTATGGCGAGAACGGCAAATAGAAACGGCGACGCACGCATCGAATTTCCCTTTCGCTTTCGCAAAGACCTTGCCGTCGGCGCGTCGCACCCACCTTACTGGCGGCTGACAAAGCCGACAGGCGGTACTTAGACCCTCGCTCCGTTCAGCTCATCGAAGTCCGCGGTCGGCGAATTTGGCGCGTTGCCTGGGGCGATGGCGAATGGCGGCTGTGTTTCGAGCCTGCCTTCGGTAAAACTGTAGCCTTCGGCCAGGGGCTAACCGTTCCAGCGCCGGCGAGGAGAGTGGCAATGCCGAGTGAATCTCTACGGACGCCGGAAGAGCGGTTCTCCAAATTACCAGAGTGGCCCTATGCCCCGACCTATGTGGAGGACTTGGCAGGCTACGAAGGCCTTCGCGTCCACTACGTTGATGAAGGGCCAAGAGACGCGCGGCACACATTTCTGTGTCTGCACGGCGAACCCAGTTGGGCATTCCTCTATCGCAAGATGATTCCAGTCTTTTTGGAAAGCGGCGCGCGGGTGGTGGCGCCGGACTTCCTGGGATTTGGTCGCTCCGACAAGCCTATTGAAGACTCTGTCTATACCGTCGCGTTTCATCGCAACATGCTGCTGTCTTTGATCCGACGTCTGAACCTCAGAAGCCTTACGCTGGTTGTACAGGATTGGGGCGGCCTGATCGGGTTGACGCTTCCCGTCGATATACCTGAGCGGATCGCTCGGCTCCTCATCATGAACACCGCATTTCCTACCGGCGCGCCGACCAGCCCAGGCTTTCTCGCATGGCGCGCCTATGCGGCAGCCAATCCCGACATGGCCGTCGGCGCTCTATTCGCACGCGGCAATCCCGCCCTGACCCCTGCTGAGATCGCCGCATACGACGCCCCGTTCCCCAATCAGCGCTACAAAGCGGGCGTTCGCCGCTTTCCCCAATTGGTGCCGGTTAGCGGCGAAAAAGCTGACGAGGACGTGATGGCGCTAGGTCGCGCGGCGCAGGCATGGTGGTCGCGAGATTTTTGCGGCGCGAGCTATATGGGGATCGGCATGGCTGATCCGGTGTTGGGCCCAGGGGTGATGGACATAGTAAGGCCGATGATCAAAGGCTGCCCTGAGCCCATGCGGTTGGAAGGTGTAGGCCACTTTGTACAGGAGCACGGGGTGCGGCTTGCGCGCGCCGCACTGAAGGCCTGGGGCGATCTTTAGGACCAGTTGAGGTCACAGCGGCGCCGCCCCAACGGCATCTGGACGAATGGCTTGCTTGCAATCGCCCCCTGCCGGATCGCCCCAATCCGGTTAAGCTTCCGAGCCGGCTTGGCTTCCGAGCTAACGCGCTTGGGGGGTAGAGTAGGTCGAAAGCGGGGGAGCACATGGGCGCGGCGATCAGATCAATTCTTGCTTACGTGGTCGTGTTTGCGGCGGTCATGCTGGCAAACCTTGCGATCGCGCCCGATCCAGTGCGGGGGACGAATGCGGCCGACCAATTCGATGCGCGCGCCGCACGCGAGCGCCTCGCACGCGTGCTTGGCGATGAGACACCCCATCCCGTCGACAGCGCGCGCGAGGACGCCCTGCGTGAACGTCTCCTCAGCGAAATCCGCGCGCTGGGTTATGAGCCCGAAATCCACGAAGCCTTCTCGTGCCACGGCGATACGCGCGGCCCTTATGTCGAATGCGCACAAGTCCGCAATATTGTCTTCAGCGCCGGCCCCGCCTCCGGCCCCGCGGTGCTCGCCGCCGCGCACTATGACAGCGTGCCGGCGGGACCGGGCTCGAGCGATGACGGCATCGGCGTCGCGGTCTGGCTTCAGATCGCGGCGCAAATCAAGGAGGCGCCGTTGAAGCGGCGCGTGATCTTCCTCATCACCGATGGGGAAGAGGCTGGTCTCTTGGGCGCGCAAGCCTTCGTGCGCAGCGACCCGCTCTACGCCTCCGTGCAAGCGGTGGTTAATCTCGAAGCGCGTGGCACTCGTGGGCTTGCGCCTTTTTTCGAGACCAATCGCCCGAACGCTGACGCTGTCCGCACTTACGCGGCCGGCGCGACCCGGCCGCTCGCCAATTCGATCATGGCCGATATCTACGATTTGCTGCCGAACTCCACGGACATCGCCGTTTTGAGGCGTCCGGGGCTCGATATCGTCAACATGGCGCTAATCGACGGCATCGAGAATTATCATACGCCGCGCGATTCGATCGCTTCGCAGGACCTCGCCAGCGTGCAGCACATGGGCGACCAGGCGTTGGCGACGCTGAATGGTTTTGCGCTTCACGCCAATGGCGGCGCCAACGAGACGCTTGTATTTGCCGATATCGGCACGCGTGCGTTTCTGGTTTTACCGGCGGGTCTCAGCATGGCTGCGCTTGGCGGCTGTGCAGCTGTCGCGTTGATGTTGTTCTGGCGGCGAACGCCTGCGCCGCGCTGGCGCTCTGTCCTGCTGCCGCTGGCGGCATTGGTTGCAACAGCGGCGCTCACCTTCGCATTGGGTTTTGCCTTCAACGCGTTAAAGGCCGGCTATTGGCACGCGCATCCGGAATTTACGCGCGCCTGGACCGCGCTCAGCGCAATGGCCGTGCTTTCCGGGCTTTCGGTTACGATCGGTCAGGGCGTGACCAGAGCGGCGCTCGGGGGGGCCGCCATGGCTTGGTTTGGGTTAGTTGGTTTCCTCGGGTCGCTTGCGCTTTCGGGGTTGTCGGTCCTGTTTCTTCCGGTCGCCGCGATCTATGCGAGTGGCGCGCTCCTCTCCTTGGCCTGGCGCCCGGCTTTGTCGATTGGTTCGGTGCTGGCTGCCTTAGTGGCGCTCGTGCTCTGGGCGCCCATTCTGGCGCTGTTCGAGATTACACTCGGTTACGATTTGCCGCTGGTTGAGGCGGTGGTTGTCGTACTGATCATGCTGCCGTGCGTGGGGTTCCTGACGCCGGAAACTGGGCGGCGTTGGCCGGCCTTGGCTGCCGGTGTTGCGGCCTTGGCTGCGTTGTTCGTCACCGCGCTCACACCCAGTTTTTCAGAGCTTCGACCGCACGCGCTCAACGTCACTTACGTCAAGGACGAAGACGCACACACAGCCTATATTGTGGCGGGCTCTGCTCGCTTCGCGCTGCCGCCTTCGGTTGCGCACATGGCGTCGTTCGCGCCGGCGCAGATTTTTCCGTGGGACAAGCGGCGCAGCTGGACCGCGCCAGAGCCGCTGCAAAACCTGGCCGCTGCCGATGCGGCCGTGATTTCCGACGCAATTGCCGGCGGCAAGCGCGTCGTGCGCCTGCGGCTCGCGCCCAATGGCGCTTACGCGATTGTACTGCGCATCCCGATCGCGGCGAATCCGGAAACCGTGGTCATGAACGGGGCGCCAGCGGTGTTCGGAAAGCCGGAGGGCGACGATGACTTCGCGGTCGTAACCTGCGCCGGCCGTGCCTGCGCTAATGCCACCATCGATATCACACTGGGCGCCAACGGCACGCATGAGCCCTGGTATCTGAGCGGCTCGACGCTCGGCGTGATACAAGCGACTGCCCCGATTGCGGCGGCCAGGCCGAACTGGGCCGTGCCCATCCAGCTTGGCGACACCGTGCTGACGTTTAAGAAGCTACAGCTATGAGACGGTGCGTCGCCAGCCCTTTGCCGCGCGCCCAAACCTCCCGTGGCCGTCGTCATGTGACTGCTTTCGGTGAGCTTTTCCGGCCGCGATGGGGTCTCACCTAGAGTGAACAGGGCGCCCGCATGGACCGCTCGGCGCCGAGACTGGTGGGCCGCATTTGCGCGCGCGCGCCAAAATCCTATACTCAGTCCGTGCCGGCCCCGATCCAAGAACCGCGAGGCGGCTTGTTGGCTCACCAAGGAAGAAGCTATGAGCGGAAAAAACCCAGTTGATCGTCGTTCGTTTTTGAGTCGTGTGGTCGGGGCGAGTGTCGTAGCCACGGGTGCGATGGCTCTCATAACCGGCCCTGCGCGTGCGCAAAAAGCCAGGAGCGGCACGCATACCGGCCGATCAGACTCCGATTCAACCGATCGTGCAGGCTATGGACATACGGGCGTCAGCGACAGCGACAGCACCGACGGCGCGGGGTTCGGACGCACAGGGTTGACTGATCATGACTCGACCGATCAAGCTCAGTACGGACGCGGTACCGGCTCCGCTGCAGCGACCGCACCTCACACCGGCCGATCAGACTCCGATTCAACCGATCGTGCAGGCTATGGACATACAGGCGTCAGTGACGGCGACAGCACCGACGGCGCCGGGTTCGGACGCACCGGGCTAACGGATCATGACTCAAGCGATCAAGCTCAATATGGACGGGGTACCAAGGGCTGAGCCGTCGCGACGCGCAAGTCTCGCCGGACCACTGCCCCTAAACTATTCGACTGGTTTCGGCGATCTCACGGCTTAGGTTGGGCACGGCCCGGACGCGGGTTTGGAGCGGGCCTGCCGCTGGCCGGTCGCCCGTGCTAGCCTTGCGCACATGCCAGTCACGCCCGCCCGCGCGAAGAAGCTTGCCCTGAGCCTTAGAGATGCGTCCGAGCGTCCACACTTTGACCGGACTGCGATCAGGACGCCTCGCAAGACCTTCGCCACGCTCGCCGGAAATGGCGCTGACATTAATCTGATGTTCGATCCAGAGCTTCGAGATTTCTTTTGTGAGCAGGCGCCGCGCGCCCTCTCGCCTGTCCCGGGTGGCTGGGGGCGCATGGGCGCGACGCGCTGCGATCTTAAGAGGGTGGACGAGGCGACCCTTCTTTCGGCGCTCAAGGCCGCACACGCACTCGCTGCGCCCAAGGCCAAGAAGCGTCGTCGCTCCAAGCCGCAGGCATCACAGTCCTAGAGGATGCATGAGCGCCAACGACGGGATGGATGGATCGCGCCGGTCGTGAAATGCCGCGATCGGGCGTATAGTGCTTGCGTCGTCCGGCGCTGCGCTCAGCGCTCAGGCGCCAGCCCCAACGCAGCCCGCGGGCCGCCCGAGGATTCTTCATGCTGACGCCAAGCGAAGCCCTGACTACAGCCGCACAAATTGCCGTAGCGTTGGCGGGGTTTGCCGGCGTCGCTGCAGCTTTCGGCACTGGCGCGCTGCACTCTTGGTCGCAAGCAGATCGCCTGCGTTTGCGCTTGCTCCTGGCGACGGGTTTATTGCCGTTGGCATGGTGCTTACTGGCGCTGCTCTTGATGACCACACCGTTGCCGGAGGCGCTGATCTGGCGGATCTGTAGCGTCGCTTCTGGCGCCAGCCTATTGGCGGGTCTCGCACTGAACATCCCGTCGGCGTCATCGCTTGCGCCCGGCTCGATCAACCGCGGTTTGTTCTTTTCATCCGGGGTCGGCGGTTTGATCGTCGCGGCCATGCAGGCAGGCAATGCTCTGCTTTGGGGCCTTTTCTGGCCTTTCTTCACGATCGTGATGAGCAGCATGCTCATCTGCATTGTGCAGTTCGCACGCCTTATCCTCCTCATAAGGACCTAGGCGGCGCGCGTTGCCTACACTTGGCCGTCGCCGGCGATCTCCGGCCTTAGCTTGTGTTAGATGACAAGCGTCTGGAATTGGGCGATCGCTAGTTGCGGATGGTCGCTTTCGAGGAACGCAATATGCGCAAGGTGGCGCTTTATGTTCTCTGGTTTTCTGGTGGGCTCATCGTTCTGGCTGGCGTGCTGCACCTGCTGATGACTTCGCACCTGATGCATTGGTTCTCAGGCGCCGTCGCCGGACCGCAGGCGAGTACGGCCACGGCGGCGATGTTGCTGAACCACTTGGTGGTGGGGATCTTGCTGCTGCCCTTGGGCCTGAGCTTAGCATTCACGGCCGCGCCGTTGGCCCGCAACGCGCCGTGGGCTCTGGCTATCGCGGTTGGGGACTTCCTTGCGCTCGCAGGCCTCCCTGTTGTCCTCTTCCTCACCTCCCGCAGCGCGATGTTGGAATCGCCCGCCTTCACGGCGGCTGCCGCGATGCTCAGCATCGCAGCAGTGCTAGTTGGCGGCGCTGTATTATACCTTGGCCTGGCCTCGCCGAGTGCTTCGCAGAGGCGCGTTGAGGCCGCTGAGAGATGACAGAGCAGATGGCGCGACACGCCATACCGAGTAACCGGTCAGCCTACGAAGAAAGCAAATTGCGGGTTAAGGATCGCGCGGGCGGCTCTTGGCTTAGCGGTCCCCAAACGCTGCGTTCTGCGTGATGCATTTCCGGCGACCCATGGCAAGGGAACTTCCTTGCTGGGTTCTGGGTCGCGAAGACATTAGGCTTCACTTCTCGGCGGGCGTCTCGAAATCGGCGACGATCGGACATTACCGGGGTGGTGCGAATAGCTGCTTTCTCTAGCCACGACCCTGGTCAACGAGCCTTGTTTAAGACACGCGCCGCGAGCCATGCTCGTTGTTGAAAATCAGGCGCACCGAGATGACAGAGAAAATCCATTCCGTGGCGATGGCCACTTACCGCTTCTTCGTCGTGGACGACCTTGACGCGGTGATGTCCGTCCAGTGGATCGACTGCGCAGACGATGTAGAAGCGCGAGAGATTGCCGCAACTCTGCGTACCGCAATCTGTGGGATCGAGGTTTGGGACGTTGGCCGGCGCATCTGCAAGATGACCGCCCACTGACAAACCATGTGCGCGGGTTGAGCGTCGTCGTGGGCGAGATCGAGCCGCACTGGTGTGGCAAGCCAAGCAGCGACTATTGTTGAGCGCAGCAGCCATGCGGCCCAACACCTATCAAGAGGCGCGTGAAATGATGTTGCCGAATTCGCATTTGATCGTCCGCTACTCGACCCAATTTTACCGCTTCGTTGAGGGCGGCGCGAACCTCGTTGCGCCAGACAAAGAAGTCCTCACGCGTTGGGAAGACGTTCGGGTTGGCCACGATCCAGTCTTGGAATGGGCGCTCCAACAATAGAGCACCACTGCCCAGCCGGGCGCCGGCAAGTCAACGTGAGGGAGGCCCGCCGGCATGATCGCCCTGGCAGGAATGAATTGAGCCTGCCAACTGTTTGGATTGGGACCATTCTGAGTCGGCCTGGCCCAACAGGTCCCCGGCAACTTGCGCTATTGTAAGGTAGGCGTGGGGCGTGGGTAAGGATTGGCTTGCAATGATAGATCCGCCCGAAAGATCTGCCTTGTGCCGAAGGTCCGCCTTGTTGAAGGAGCATCGCCCATGCGCGCCGCCGCTTTTGCGTTCAGCTTAGCCTTGGTTTGCAGCGCGCCGGCCTCAGCCGGAGGGCACTGTACAAGCGGTTGTTCGGTGACCGCCGGCGCCCAGACATCGGCAAATCACTACCCTCAGCCAAATCCGGATGTCAGCCGACACCAGCCGCCTGATCCCTGCAGGCAATTCCACACGTCCCGATCACATGCGCGGTGCATGGCCCGGCTGCGTGCGCGGGGCACGGTTATCGCAGGCCAGGTCGACAGACGTTGAATTGACCTTCGGCGCCGCCCCGCTATGCGCATCGCCTTGTCCTGGGCAGCGGCTGTCGGTGCGTTGGCGGCCCGCATAGCGTCAATGTTCTCAGCGGCGCCAATTGAGGGCCGCTGCTAGTCCTAGGCTCGTTGAGCGATGGTGTTCGGGGCGCTATTTACGTGCGGGTTGAACTTTCAGCTCCCGCGTGTGGTCAAGAAACGCGCCCAGGGCGATACAGATCGCGTATGCGACGAGACCCAATGTGGAAAAACCTATCGTTGAAGCCGGCGGCGGGACGAACCAGTTCACGCTTTGCAAAATTAAGAGCGCGAGCGTGACTATCCATGGCGCACGACGGCCCCATGGTCCCTTGCCTACAGAGTGCTTCACATAGATCAGCGTTCCTATGCCAAGTGTGGCAAGTTCCAGAGGAATGGCTATCACGGGATAGTTCCAAAGCCCGAACCCTAATTTGATAGGTTCATCGTCGATGATGCCGAGATCATGCCGGTGCACCAGCAGATCAAGCAGCCAATGTGAAAAGACTAGGGCCCCAACGATCAGCGCCCATGACCCCTTGCTGGAGCGTGGAGCGGCAAGAAACGTCAGCGTCGCGGCTGTCAACGCCCAGACGACGGCGCCTGCGAGGCTGTGGGTGTAGGGCATGTAGAACAGATCTACAGGCATGAGCCCGTGCAGTGTCGGATCGCTGCGCCATCGCTCGATACCGAAAAGCGCGAACGTAAAGAAACCGATATCCACCGCTTGAACAGCGGCAAATCCAACGGCGAGGTTGGGAGAGTTGCGCAATGCTTTGACGGCCAGCGCGGGGCCATAATGTCCTACAAACATGACTGAGGCCCATCTCGACGAGCAGTTGGCGTTTAATTCATCGCCCCGGCTACTTCTAGGTTTCGGCGCAATTTTATTTCCCACACGGAATCGCGATGGCTTCTCGCGCGGTCGCATCAGGTGGGTCATGTGGCAAAGCGGCGACTTGCAGCCCGTTAGATGCCTAGCCGTTGGGCGCCAATGTAGAAACGTTGCTAATTTGTCGACTATAGTGAGCGCCGGGATGCGCCTTGGGGGCCGCCGCGGAACCGTCAACGATGCTTGGGTTAACCATGGGCAGAGCGCCACGCAACCGCGGCGCCAAGGAGCTCGTCAGTTAAGTGAAGCACTTCTCTGTCGCAATCCAGATCTGGTTGTTGTCCTTCACCATCTGCGCGGGGGCGATCGCGTTTTCGTTTCTCTGCACCGACCTGCCGATCGCGCGGTGCTGTGCTCCGTTCGGTCCTTTCGCCAGCGTTCTGGGCGAAGGACTGGGGAGCGCCATCATCTTGTCCTTAGAAACCATCGCAGCCGCGTCACTGATCCTTACGCGCTTGATACGTGGAAAACTCTCGCCGTTCGCGGAGGCCTTGGCGGTTGCCTTTCTCACTTCGATTTGTAGCTATGCGATCAACAGCAACGTTTTGAAGCTATCTTTCGGGGTACCAAACCCGAGTGCTGTGATGCGCGGCGCTGAACACGCCTTCTTTTTGTGGAAGGGTTCCCCCGATAGCAGTTTCCCGTCCGGCCACATGGTATTGGTAGCGTCCTTTGCCGGCGTATTCATGCGGCTCTATCGGGCCAGTGTCTGGCCGCTCTCCATGTTTTTACTGCTTGCGGCGGGCTTGTTAGTCGTCGGGCATTGGCACTTTCTTAGTGACGTTATTGCTGGGGCCTTCCTTGGAATATCGGCAGGATTGCTCGCGGGTGAATTGTGGGAAGTGCATTCAAGCTCGAGATCGCTTCGAGCTCTTACAGGTTCCACGAACATTGAGGCCTGAGCGGAGTTTGAAAAAACTCCCGCTATTCTGCTCGTGTGGCCGATAAGATAATGGCCGGCTTCTCTCGAAACCGGCCATCATGACTTCGCTGATCTTGCTTCGGCGCTTGGGCGCACCGCAGGCTTGACGCTAAAACCAGGAGATCAGATTTATTCCTTGAGAGCTTTGATATCGATCAAGCGCAATGCGGGCAGGCGCGTCGGCGCGCCGCAGGGCGATCGTCGGCGCCCCATGCCAGGCTAGGCGACGTGTTGAGGGGATTGCATCGGCGGAGCGTTCTTGGTCAGGCGCTAGCTTTGCTGGCGCTGCTGGCGATCTCAACCCGCGCCTTGGTGGCGCCAGGATACATGCTTTCGCCAGCAGGGCCGGGGCATGTGATTTCGGTCACGATTTGCACCGGCCATGGCCAAGTAGACATTGCGCTGCCTCAAATCGGCAACGGGAGACTACCCAGTAATGGCAAGACGCACGAGGCGCCGTGCGCGTTTGCTGCTGTCGCCCATCTCGCTTCGCCAAAGAGCCTCTTGGCGATTGCAGCGCCGGTATTGGCCGCACTCAACAACGGTCTAGCGCCGAAAGCTCTGCTGGCGGGCTCGGGCCCTGCGGCGGCGCCGCCTTGGTCAACTGGCCCGCCAGAAGCCGCCTGATCGACAATCGCTAAGCCATGCATCGGCCCCCGGGAGGGAGCGCCGCATGCGTGCCGCGTGAGCGCCCTTGTCTGCTCCAACATCTGTTCAATCGAAAGCGCTGGAAGGATCGTTCCATGCAACGCGTCCAGGTTAGTGAATTCAAGACCAAGGCGGCAGAGAGAAAGCACGCCATACTCGCCATCGCCATTGGCGCTACGGCTCTGGCTCTGTTTCCCCAGACCTCGTGGGCTTGCGCTTGCGGCTGCGGCGTCTTCGAAGTCGGCGCAGGCTCAATGAGGCCGAGCGGCGCTGGAGGCACAGCCTACCTTGAGTATGATTTTTCCGATCAAGACCACAATTGGAGCCGCACTTCGCGTGCGCCATCGGCTGACAACCCCGACAAGGAGATTCGAACCAATTTCCTAACGGCGGGCGCCGAGTACATGTTTGACCGTAGCTGGGGCGTCATGGTCCAAGCGCCCATCTGGGAGCGGCGCTTTCGCACCCAAGACGAAATCACCGGCGATCCGGTGACTTTCGAGCATACCCAAGTTGGCGACGTGCGACTGATGGGCGTCTACTCGGGATTTTCCCCCGACATGTCCACCGGAGTGATGTTCGGTCTGAAGCTTCCGACCGGCGACTACAACGTGGCGGGCTTTGACCGCGATACCGCGATTGGCAGCGGCAGCACCGATCTCTTGTTGGGCGCCTATCACCAAGGACACTTATGCAGCAATGGACAATTGTCCTATTTCGTCCAGGGCCTTTGGGACCTTCCGGTGGCCCGCCAAGGCGGCTACCGGCCTGGCCAAGAATTCGACGCCGCGTTGGGGCTTTATTACAACGGCTTTGCAATGGCGGAGGGGCATCTCAAGATAGCGCCGGTGCTGCAGATCATCGCGTCTGCGCGTGCGCGCGATGCTGGGAGCGAGGCAAATCCAAGCAACAGCGGCTATTCGCGCTTGTTGCTGTCTCCGGGTATTGAATTCGATGGCGACGATTGGCGGCTCTACGGCGATGTCGAATTCCCCATCTATCAGCAGGTGAACGGCAACCAATTGGTCGCGCCTGAGCTGTTCAAGGTCGCGCTCAGCCGCAACTTTTAGGGAGCGCTGCAATGAAGAAAGCTCTCATATCCGCCTGCGCGGCGATATCGGCTTTTGGGCTGGCGCCGAGTTTTGCGTTGGCGCAACCGCTTAGGGTGGGAGATAAGGCGCCGGCGCTGGCGGGCCAGACGCTTGACGGCTCGCCTTTCGACCTCGCTTCGCTGCGTGGCCATGTCGTTGTGATAAATCTGTGGGCGACTTGGTGTCCGCCATGCCGCGCCGAGATGCCTGCACTCAATGCTTTCTATTTGAAACATCGTAGTGCGGGCCTCGTCGTTGTCGGGGTAAGCGAAGATCGTCTCAGGGATCTAGCGGATGTGGCCCGCACCATGGGGGCCTTCGCCTATCCAGCTGTGATGGCCCGGCGCGCAACCGCAAATGGTTTTGCCGTTCCCGTGGCGTTGCCCGAAACAATCGTCATCGATGCGGCAGGGGTGGTGCGAGCGGTTTTGACGCCAACCGGCGACGCCGGCGCCAGCGAAGCCGGCTTTGAGGCGGCGGTCGCTCCGTTGTTGGGGCAGGCTGCTGGCCAATCGTTGTCGAATAACTAGAGTGCAATGGCTATTGGCGCCTGCGGGGCGGCGCTCGCCGCAAAGGCGACAGCAGCGTGCAATGGCGGCGCCAGGTCCACGCCGGCAAAAGCGAGGACGCGTCCGCTCGTCAGCGTTCCGGATTGTTTCTCTTGAGGGGTTAAGCCGCCTTGGCGAGGAGGGCTCTAATGGCCTCGCGCGCCTCAGGCTCATCCAACATAGGTGCGTGCCCGACATTGGCGACTTCAACAGCGCTGACATGGCGCGAGCAGCTTTGCATGCGCGCCACAGTCTTCGGCTCAAGAATGTCAGAGAGTGCGCCGCGCACAATCAACACCGGGCCGCATTGGCTAAGCGCTTTGAAGGCGCGCCAGGCAAGCCATTGATTGAACCATGCGGGTGCTCGGTTGGCGGCGCGAAAGACCTTGGGGTCATAGTCAAGTACCGGCGCGCCGTGTTTGTCGGAGGTGAACAATCGGCGTGCGAAGGCTTCCCAGTCGGCTTGGCCATAGTTTGGGAACGCATAGCCGTTTGTCTCATGGGCGTAGGATCTCGCCTCGTCCCAGGTTCGAACCGGGGCGTTCTTGCCGACATAGGTAGCGATCCGGGCAAGGCCGTGTGCGCCGACGCGCGGACCGACATCATTGAGTACGCTCGCCGCAACCAGTCGCGGCGTGCGCGCGGCAATGGTCATTGTTACAATGCCGCCAAGCGAGGTGCCGACGAAGATCGCGCGCGTGGCGTCGATCGCGCGCAGCAATTCGGCGATGTCGCGCGCATATATGGGCGGCGCATAACGACGCACATCGCCATCGCGCTCAGATTGGCCTCTGCCGCGCAAATCGACGGCTAATACCTGCCGGCCGCTCTCGGCGATCCACGGCGCCAAGTCCTCAAAGTCGCGGCAATTGCGGGTGAGGCCAGGAATGCAAATGACCGGGCTACCCTTGGCGGCCCTTCCATAGAAGCGGGCGTGCAAGCGCAAACCGTCGCTCGACTTCCAAAAAAAATCTTCGAAGCGGTTTTAGGCTATTTCCGCGCTCGCCATCACGGCTTTGTCCAGTAGGGGGCTCGCAGCTCCCGCTTCAACAATTTGCCATTGGCGTTGCGCACAAGTGCTTCGCGCAGCTCAACCGATGAGAGGCGTTGCTGCTTGCCGAGCCGGGCGTTGGCCCAGTCACACAATTGCGTCGCATCAACGCTTGCGTCTTTGCGCAGCACAACCAGCGCCAACGGCGTCTCACCCCAGCGCTCGCTTGGTATGCCGAACACGGCGCAATCCTCGACACTCGGGTGACGACGAAGGACAGCTTCCAGATCAGCCGGATAGACGTTTTGTCCCCCGGAAATGATCATGTCCTTCTTGCGATCGGTGACAAACAGAAAGCCCTCCGCGTCAATGACGCCGATGTCACCCGAGCGCAGCCAATTTTGCCCATTTCGATCGATAAGAAATGCTTCGGCTGTCGCCTCGGGTTTCTTCCAATAGCCTGCCATCGCAAAGCGGCTATGGGCGACGACTTCGCCGGCTTGCCCGCGCGCAAGGAAGCGATTGTCGCCATCGATAACCGCGATCTCCTCGCCGGGGATGGGCCGCCCCACTGACGCCAGGCGAGCGGACGCGTCCTCTGGCGCTAAGGTTGTTATGATGCCTTCGGTGGAGCCGTAGAGCTCAATCACATCGCAGCGGAAAGCTTCGTAGAGACGCTCCTTAAGGGGCAAGGGCAAAGGCGCCCCACAGCACATAATCGCTTGCAGAGAAGTAAGGTCATGGGCGCCAAACGCGGGATGTTCGATCAAGCGCTGGAACTGCACTGGCACCATGGAGAAATGGGTGATGCGTTCGCGCGCGATTGTTTGCAAGACATCAAGCGCGTCAAAGCCTGCGCGCACGAACGCTGTCCCGCCAAGCAGGTAGGTTGGCAGCAGGCCGACCCAAGAAATGTTTGAGTAAAGTCCGGTGGTGACGAGTAAGCGCGCGCCGCAATGATAGCGCAAGGCATTGGCTAAATCGTGCGTCCAATCGAGGCGTGCGCCGTGCGAGTGGACGATGCCTTTTGGGTCGCCGGTGGTGCCTGAAGAGTAGATGATGTTGCATAGCGTCTCGCGCGACACGGGCGGCGGTTCCTCAGCCGTGAAGCTGTCGCGCCAGGGGGTATAGTCGAGCCACCCAGAACCGGCATCCGATGCGCTGTCCACAAGCGCGGTGGGAACGGTCTTGCGAATGTCAGCGCCGATGCGATGCGCATGGGCGGGCGAGACGGCCAGAACCGAGATCTCTGCGTCTTTGAGCATGGCGTTGATGGCGCCATCCGAGATGGTGGTATTGAGCGGCGCAACAATCGCGCCGGCTTTCATGGCCCCAACGATGATTTCCATCATCGCCGGGCCGTTATCCATGACAACACCCACCCGCTCGCCGCGCGCGCAACCCGCTGCGATCAAACCTTGGGCGACACGATTGGCGCGCCCGTTCAGCGTTCGCCAGTCCAATGTCTCCTCATCAGTGCAAAGCGCGCGATGTGAACTTCGCCAGAGGCCGTGATGGGCGAAGAGTTGCGGCAGCATCGCTTCCGCAGCGCACGCAGGGGGGGAGGAGACCCTGCGTGCGCGCGCGGAGCTGACCGAGCGAGGCAATTGCAATCGCTTAGTACTTGGCGGTGAAGACGATATCGACCGTTTCTGGCGCGCCGTAATAAGCTGTGCGAACGCTCCCGACTGAAGAGAATTCTTGCGCGTCGGTCCTGTAGACTTCGTCGCTTAGATTGCGCCCCTGCACCGCTATCGAGAAGATCTCGTTGACATTCCAGGTGAGGCTGGCGTCGAACAGCCAATAGGCGCTTTGGAACATGCCGGGGATCGGCGTTGTGGTGCCGACGCTGCCGATGACGTAGGTGTTGTCGACGGCAAGCGCCATGCGCGAACGATAATTGGCGTCCCCAGCGAGCACTACCGAGCCATGGTTGGGAAGCTCCCAAGTATAAGAACCGCCGAAGCGCGCAGTCCAGCGCGGCGAGAATGCCGGCGTCTGGAAGGCGCGGCTTCCACCGGGGAAGCGGTTGTCGTTGAACGTGCCGTAGGAAGCGTCCAGGTAGCCGATCTCAGCGTCCAGCCGCAGCGGATCAAAGGGATGGTAATTCAGTTCGAACTCGGCTCCGGAAATGTTCAGCTTGCCGGCGTTAACAACGGTTAGCGCCGCTACCGGGACATGCAGAACCGGATCCACGACGGTGCTGCCCACCCGAGCCTGGAAGTCCTTATAGTCGTTGTAGAAGACCGCGAGGTTGGCGATGAGCCGGTTGTCCATCCACTCAGTCTTTGCGCCCGCTTCGTAGGAGGTGAGGGTCTCGGGCGCATAGGGCGCCTCTTCGCCGGCCGCATTGGCGCGGCCGTTGAAACCGCCCGACTGGAAGCCACGCGCGACGCGCCCATAGAGCATCACATTGTCGTTCAGATGGTAGTCGATCGACGCCATCGGCGAGGTGTTGGTCCAGTCGTCGTGGACATGGAATGCGAAAGTAGAATTGAATGCCGGATTGCTGAAGAAGGTCGACGTCGTGCGGGGGTAGTCCTTGTGCTCGTCGGTGTAGCGCAGCCCGACGTCGACGTGCAGCTTGTCGGTGAGCGCGTAGTTGGCGTTGACGTAGGCGGCTTCACTGCGGGTTGTGAGGTCGTCGTCAATGGTCCGCGTGAAGCTGGTGAGACCGAGGAACCCGGCCACATAATCGTTGGCGTAAGCTTCCTGGTGGGAGCCCACGTCCTCGCGCAAATAATAGAGGCCGCCGATAAAGGTCAGGCGATCACCGGTATAGATCGCCTGCAGTTCTTGGCTCGCTTGGTTTTGGGCGACATGCACAAGGACATCGCCGATTTGGGCGGGCGTTGCGTCGATGTCGATGTAATCGGTGTAGTGGAGCCGCCGGTAAGCGCTGATGGATTTGAGCTCCCAGTTGTTGCCGAGATCCAAGTTGGCATGAAGCGCCACTCCAGCGTGGGTAAGCTCGGAGAGATTGGGCAGTCCGGGCGACGGCTGGGCTTGGAAGTTGTACGGCGGCGTTGGGGAGGGAACCACGTAAACGATGCCGCCAACGATATTGGTAAGACTGTTGAGCGCCTGGCCGGTGGTTAAATGATTATGCTCGTGCTGGTAGTCGAACGAAAGGTCGGCGTTGAAACGTGCGTTTGGCGTCCATGCCAATTGCGCCCGCCCGCCCCACGCATTGCGGTCGTTGTAGGTGTCATGGGTCACTGGGTTGGTGACGTAGCCGTCACGGGCTGAGCCATAGAGCGCAACGCCGGCCGCCAGCGTGCTGCTTAGGGGGCCCGATGCACTGATGCGCGATTGCAGCAAGCCGTAATCGCCGGTCTCAACCTGGAATTCGCCGTGCGGGTTTTGTCCGGGCAAACGCGTGACGATGGAGAGCGCCCCGCCAATGGTGTTTTTGCCATAAAGCGTGCCCTGGGGACCGCGCAAAACCTCCACGCGGTTCAAGTCGAAGAGATCGAGCTGGGTGCCGCGAATGCGCGAGTAGTAGACGCCATCGACATAGAAACCCACAGCAGGATCGAATGTCTGCAGCGCGTCCGGTTGGCCGACGCCGCGAATAAAGATGTTGGTCGCGTCAGAGGAACCGCGGCCTTGCACGATGTTGAGGTTTGGCACCGCCCCTTGCAGGCCCGTGGTGTCCTGGGCGCCAAGCTGATCGAGCCGCTCCTGCGAGAACGCGGAGACCGATACCGGCACGTCCTGCAAACGCTCTTCTGTCCGGCGCGCGGTGACGACAACTTCTTCGTCAGAGGAGGTTGCAGCCGTCGAGGTCGTGTTTTGTTGGGCAGCCGCTACCCCGCCGCTCAGCGCCAATCCGCTCACGCCCGCGCACAAAAGCGCAAGCCACCGCCCCTTTTCCATTGCCATACCTCCCCTGTCGGTATTTAATCAACCGACTGATTAATATCAGTGGCGGAGGCGGATCTCCCTGTCAACATTGCGCCGGACAATTTCGGGAGCTGTGGTTGGCGCCGGGTTTGTGGCAAGCGATGGGGGGATGACCGAAACCAAATCGCGTGTTGCCGCCAACGAGCTGGCAGGGTCAAGGCCCCGGCCTCGGCTGGGTCGGCCGCCCAAATCGAGCGAGGACGCCGATTTGCGCGAACGCATTTTGGATGCGGCTGAATTGAGTTTCGCCAAACACGGCTATGAGGCCGTTTCCACCCGCGCCGTGGCGCGCGATGTCGGCGCCACCCAGGCGATGATCCACTATTATTTCAACACCAAGCGCGAACTCTTTGACGCCGTCTTCTCTCGCCGCGCAGACGTCATCAATGACGAGCGGATGCGCGCGCTCAACGCCTACGAACGATCCGCAGGCAAGAAGGTCACCGTAGAAGGCGCGATCGCTGCTTTCATGGATCCGCTCTTGGATCGTTTGGATACCGGCGGTGAAGGTTGGCGTCGTTACCTCGAGCTCGTGGCGCAGGTCGGCAACAAGCATGAATGGGGCGGCGAGGTTATGACCCGCTCCTTTGACCCCGTCATCCAGCGCTTGCTCGCCATCGTGCGCAAAGCATTGCCGCACGCCAAGGAGGACGCCCTCTATTGGAGCTATCATTTTCTGTCAGGCGCCATCCTGCTCACGCTGTCGGAGACCGATCGCATCGATCGGTTGTCAGCCGGTATTTGCCGTTCGACTGACATTGGCGCCATTCGCCCAAGGCTGATTGCCTACGCCGCCGCCGGTTTTCGAAAAGTTTGCGAGCCCCATAAGTAGAGTCCTAAAGATCCTGGGCCCGCCCGCAGGCTGAAGTAACGATCTGGCGGATGCTTCTGCTTAGCATCGTGACGCAGCCGGGCAATTGGGCGAGACTGGCTCTCAATTAACATTTTACGCTTCGTGAGTGGTCGCCCATGGAAGATCAAAGGCCTAGCCGAACAGCAATGGTGGTGGCGCTCATCCGCGCCGACCACGCGCGCAAGAGCCAATCCCCACTCCTCAATGATTTTTGGGCCGAGAAGCTGATACCGGCTGAGTTCGTAGCTGAGCTTCCGCGTTTTGCGAGCAGCGACGCTGAACTCGAGCAATGGTTGGCGCGCGGGGGGCTGCGCGTAAACGTCATTCTGAGGGCGCGCTATTGCGAGGATCAGCTTCGTGAGGCCGTCCGCGGAGGAGTAGGTCAATATGTAATAGTTGGCGCGGGCTTTGACAGTTTGGCGTGGCGGCGACCGCAATGGGCCCAAGGGCTCGCTATCTTTGAGCTCGACCATCCCGCAACCCAGAACCTGAAGGTGAAGCAGCTGCGTGCTGCAGGCGCCGATCTCGACCAGGCTTCATTTATAGCGGTTGATCTGCGCGATGTGGCTATCGACCAGGCACTGGCGCCCAGCGCCTACGACCCTGAACGCCCCGCGTTCTTCGCCTGGCTTGGGGTGACGCGATATTTGACCCGCGAGGCCAACGCAGCAGCGCTCGCCGCCATGGGTCGGGCAGCTGCGGCTGGGTCACGTCTGGTCTTAAGCTACGCGCCGGCGACATCCTCGCGCGCTCTCGAAAGCGGCGAAGACGAG
>Ga0075030_100002086_pt1 | contig 18143 bp, 13 predicted proteins | sample LitLauG_LLR_2012_FD_71393 | JGI IMG/M metagenome (GOLD analysis project Ga0075030, IMG submission 71393) | Freshwater sediment microbial communities from Pennsylvania, USA - Little Laurel Run_MetaG_LLR_2012 | ecosystem: Environmental > Aquatic > Freshwater > Creek > Sediment | place: USA...
TACTGGCCGAACGTCAAGGAATTCTTCTTCGATGACGATACGTTCAACATCCAGAAGGCGCGCACCATCGAGCTTTGCTCGAAACTCAAGCCGCTGGGGCTGACCTGGTCCTGTACCTCGCGCGTCACCACCGATTTTGAGACTCTGAAAGCGATGAAGGAAGCCGGCTGCCGGTTGCTCATTGTGGGTTACGAATCCGGCGACCAGCAGATCCTGAAGAACATCAAGAAAGGCGCGACCGTCGAACGCGCCCGCCAGTTCACCAAGGACTGCCAGAAGCTCGGTCTCGTCGTCCACGGCGACTTTATCCTGGGCTTGCCCGGCGAGACCCACGAGACGATCAACAACACGATCGCCTTCGCGAAAGAACTCGACGTCGAGACCATTCAGGTGTCCGTGGCCCACGCCTATCCCGGAACCGAGCTTTACGACTACGCGGTGAAAAACGGGTTCATGGTCGGCGACAACAAAATGGTCGACGAAGGCGGACACCAGTTGGCCCATATTCAGTATCCCGGGCTGCCGGCCGACGACATTCTTTCGGCGGTGCATCGCTTCTACGACGAATATTATTTCCGTCCCAAAGCCGTGTTCCGCATCTTGAAGAAGGCGGCGTTCGACAGCAATGACCGCAAGCGGCTCTACAAGGAAGCGAAGACCTTCCTGAAGCTGCGCTCGGCGCGCAACAAACTGGTGAAGCAGCACGCGGAAGCTGCCGCTGCAGCCGAGCCCGCAAAAGCGTAGTAACGGCAGGTTTCAAAGTTTCACGTTTCAAGGTTTCAGGTGTTCTGTCCTTGAATTCATTGGCGTCTTTGGAACCTTGAAACTCTGAAACCTTGAAACTCTGAAACCTGAGCCCAAGTGACTTTTCGCAAGTATCTGGTGCTGGCTGGAGTTACCGTCTTTGCAGCGGCCGGTGACTCCATGCTTTCGCACGGGATGAAGCAGACCGGCAACATCTCGCTGCATCACTTGCAAGGCGTCATCCTGGCGGTAGCAAATCCCTGGGTCGCGATTGGGATTCTTCTCCTGCTGGCCTTCTTCGCTTCCTACATGAATGCGCTCTCCTGGGCCGACTTGACTTACGTTCTGCCGGCCACCTCACTGGGATACGTTCTGTTGGCGCTGGTGGCCAGGTTCGCGCTGCACGAGCAAGTCAGCCCGCTGCGCTGGCTGGGCATCGCGCTGATTTCCGGCGGGGTTGGCTTCGTTGCCGGAGGCCCGGCACTTACGTCGCACGCGCACCCGGGCGATGAGCATCCCGAATCCCCACTTCTCGCAAAGAACGCGAGAAATGGGGCACCCGCGGTCGATGAGGTACCGACCGTTTCCAGCGGGGTGGAGTCGTGAATCACATTCCGGTCGTATCCACCTGGGGCGGCATTCTCGTCGTTGTACTAGCGTCCGTCGTGGGAGACATTCTGCTGGCGCGCGCCATGAAGCAAGTGGGCGATGTGCACGCCTTGTGGCGTCGCGCGGGCCTCTGGACGGTCGTCGGCCGCATCCTGTCGAACTCGAACTTCTTCCTCGGTGTCACAGCCATGGCGGTTGCCTTCTTCAGCCTGCTGTTCGCGCTGTCATGGGGAGACGTCAGCCTGGTCGCCCCAGCCGCCGCGTCGCTCACGTTTATCGGCAATGCCTTCGCCGCGAAAATCTTCCTGCATGAAAAAGTGGACCGGCGGCGCTGGAGTGCGGCCGTGCTGGTGGCGGCGGGAGTGGCGCTACTGGCGGGGTGAACTCTATCCCAGAAGCCCGTTTCGGGATATTAACGGATATCTCCTTCAACCAGACTAAGGTGCGTGATGCACGTCACAGCAATTCGAACAGGGCAAGAGGATCATATCGTTAGTTATCGGTAGAAAGAATGATTTCTCTCGCTGCGGTGCCGCCGTACGATCTGGCCTCCAAAAGGATCGGCAAGGCTGGTTCCCCTCGAGGCTTCGATCACCTATCTGGGCGGCTTTCGCCAAGGACCGATGATGCTCTGTTCTCTCATAACTGGAAATCCGAAAGTAAAGTCGGGCCACTGATTAAGTGTGCCATACAACGGTGTCCGGGGGAAGACGGTATGCCGAGGCCGGTCACTTCTTGCAGTTTGTGCGAGTGTCGACTCTGAATTCTTCGACCAGTTGGATCGGTCAACCCGTTGCTTAGGCGGAGGGACGTATGCGAGTTTTCTTGTCCTATCATTTCGATCCCAACGATGAGACCTTCGTTCACGAAGTGTACTACTTCCTGAGAAAGCAGCCAGGCCTTGACTGTTTCGATTGGTCCCAACAGGGCATGGGCGATGATTACCGAGCCGAGATTGCAGAGAAGATTGAGAAGTCAGAGGCAATGATCATCTTTGGAAGCAAAGAAACAGGAAGAACCCAGCGACAGGAGATATCGCTCTACGGAGCTAAGCCTGAACAACGGAGGATATTAGTGCAACTGGCGGCCGATGTCCCTCCTGAGTTGAAGTTGGAGATGGCGCTAATCGATCCCATACGAATCGTCCGTTCAGATTCCCGTGACGCGTCGGAAACTCGCAAGAGTGCGGTCGAGTGCGCAAAAGCCATAATCCGACGTTTAGGTTTGACGTGGCTGCCCGACGACGGTATTCCGTTGGGGTATCCGTTCGCCTACGAAAAGGACATCATCGAGGAATACATCAAGGGGAACGGCCGCGCGTCACGGGACAAAATCGCAGAGGGATGCCCTTCGACCTGGCCCAGTGTCGAGCATCTTCCCACGTGGTATCTCAATCCACTCGACCCTGATGAGATTGGCAAGTTCACTGATAACACCCGGATCATCGTCGATTCGCGATTGCGGACCAGTGAGAGCGTGCCCAATCTACCGCTGCTTGAAGCACGCCCACGGGAAAAGTTAAGGTACCCGCTCGAAGACACAGACCCGAGGATGCTGGGAGTCGGCATCCTCGTTTCCGGAGGAATTGCTCCAGGCATCAATGCGGTCATCGATGGGATCGTCAAGCGCCACACTCTATATGCCGAGGCGCTCCGGGACAGTTTCCCGTACGAACTCAGAATTCAAGGTTTCGCTGAAGGGTTCAGAGGGTTCTTCCATGCTGGCGTGCAGTCGAAAAGCCTAACTGTTTCAACGGTCGAGCCATTCGCCGAACTCGGAGGCTCCCTCTTGGGTACGTCCCGGCCTGAAGAACTCTTAGGTTCCGATCCGAGGCAAAGAGCAGATTGCCGGCGCCGGATCGTGGACCGTTGCGATCATGAATGTATTCACATTCTGTACGTAATTGGTGGTGACGGCAGTATGCGAGCCGCTCACGCGCTTCAACGCACCGCGGACGAGATGAAAAAGGACTTAGCCGTTGTCGGAATACCGAAGACCATGGATAACGATATCCTCTGGATTTGGCAGTCGTTCGGATTTCTCTCTGCAGTCGAAAAGGCGAGAGAAGTCATTCTGAATATGCATACCGAAGTGGCATCGAATCCACGTCTAGGGATCATTCAGTTATTCGGATCGGACTCTGGTTTCGTGGCGAGCCACGCCGCGTACAGCACGGCGTGTGATCTGGTTTTGATACCAGAGGACCCTCTCACAATGGAGCAAATCTTTCGGCATGTCAGCAAACGGTTACAGAGGCGGCTCAATGATGAAAAGAAGAGCCCATACGCTTTGGTCGTAATGGCGGAAACTGCCCTGCCGGAGGATGCGCGGAATTACATCGATGACCCGGACGTGCATCTCTCCCCCAGGGAGAAGGCGGCGGTGACCATGTTCCTGGAACAGGGGCGGCGAGTTACAGGCCAGACCCCGGATGAATTGCGCACAGCAGGGTTGAAGATGGTCTCTCGCCTGCTTCAGAAACGAATTCGGGAACTTCGACCGCCGGGGCCGCGTGGGGCTGTTTCCCCGAACCAGGGTTCGTATTGGCGCGATTACCGCGTTGTCACCAACGAACCGCGCCACCTGATCCGTTCAATCAGGCCGAGCGTCTCCGACGTGATATTCGGCGAGCGCCTCGGCACGCTTGCCGTGGACAACGCGATGGCCGGGTACCGGGATTTCGTCGTCAGCCAGTGGTTGACCGAATTCGTACTTGTGCCTCTCGACCTAATTGTTCTGGGACGCAAGCGCGTTCCGATTGAAGGCATTTTTTGGAAATCGGTGCGGGCGAAGACCGGCCAGCCAATGGGCACCCGAACGACCGCGGTTGTGGCTGCCGCATAGGGAGGCGATTGCGATTCCTACGGCGGTACAGGTCCCTGAATTTTCCCCAAATTTTCTGTCCCCAAATTTTTGCTCGCGAGATGTGCCATCCCTGACGGGACCCGGTTCCTCGTTCGCGTGCCGACCCAGGACTTATGTCCCTGCGACCTCGCTCAGGGCAGGCTCTGGGCTGACATATGCCGCCGCTCCGCGGCTGGAGCTTGGTGGATTCGGGTCGTCGTCTCCGCCATGAGCTTCGGGGCGGAATCGACAAGGGACGTGTCGTCCGCATCTCATCCCTTCGGCTTGCTCTGGACGGGCTTTCTCGCCAAAAACGCGTGCGATGGGGCACGCAGTCTCAGTGTTCATGGAGGCCACCTTCAGAGGTGGGCGACCCGACCGCTGTCCTCAACCAGTTTTCCTAGAGACCAGCCGGTTTGACACCCTTCTGCGACGTTCCTATACTGCTCCACGCTCCCACGGGCCGTCTGAGGAGGAATTCTATGTTGAAGCGTTTTGTGGTCACTCTCTTGATTGCTGCCTCCGCAACTCTCGGGTTCGCCGAAGACCACCAGAAAGTTCATCAACCCAAGCTCACACCGCAAAGCAGCGGGACTACGCAATTGCTGATTGCTGTCAGTCCGGTGAACTCCCACGTCGTGTGGGCAGCCGGAACTGGCGGGACCTACGTGGTTACGACCGACGGCGGGGAGGCGTGGACAGCCGGTGTGGTGCCGGGAGCCGAGAGCCTGCAATTCCGGGATGTGCAAGGAGTGAGCGATAAGGTCGCTTACTTAATGTCCATTGGAAACAACACCACGGATTTTCGCATCTACAAAACGGAAGACGGTGGCGCCAATTGGACCCTGCAGTTCACGAATGAGACCGTGAATGCCTTCTATGATTGTTTCGCGTTCTGGAGTCCGGACCGGGGCATCACGCACAGCGATTCAGTGAGCGGAGTGTTTCCCGATATTCGGACAACCGACGGAACCACCTGGCAGTCCATCAGCGCCAATATGCCGCCGGCTTTGCCGGGAGAAGCATCGTTCTCCTCGAGTGGCACCTGCATCGCAACAGAGGGACGAAGAAACGCCTGGATTACCACCGGCGGCTCAACGATCGCGAGGATCTTGGCCACCCGCGATGGAGGTGACACCTGGAAGGCGTATGACACTCCGCTGGTCAGTTCGCCCAGCGCGGGCGGGCTGTCGGTGGCCTTCCGCGACGCCTGGCATGGCATTCTGGGTGGCGGCGACTTGTCCACCAACAGTTCTGCCGATGCAGCAACGTCGAGCGATGCCGGCAAGACGTGGACGCTTACGAAGAAGCCTCCCGTGCAAGGGACCATTTTCTGCCTGGCCTATGTGCGCGGCATGGGCCATCGTGTCGGTCGTGGTGATGATGACCAACTTGACCACGAGCACGACCGGTCCGTCGTAATTACCGCCGAGACGGAGCCGAACTTCGATTCGGGAGCAGCGGCCTGGACTCCCGACGAAGGGCGCACGTGGTTCAAACTGCCGAACGTCAGCGGCTACTGGGCGGTCGCTTTTGCGAATCCGCATGCTGGGTGGTTCGTAGGCAACAACGGTCAGATCCTCAAGATCAGCTTCTAACTGAGTGGGCGGTGACCCGGTACACTCGGAGTAGCCCATACAGCCGCCGCGGCGCTCACGTTTATCGGCAACGCCTTCGCCGCGAAAATCTTTCTGCACGAAAAAGTGGACCGGCGCAGATGGATTGCAGCCGTGCTGGTAGCGGCGGGGGTGGTGTTGCTAGCGGGATGAACTCCACATAAGACCTAAACTTCCTCGAAGCCGTCCTTTTGCATGAAACGCCGCACCCGCAAGTCTCACTACTCTACATGAGATAGAGAGCCATGCTGGAGTTACGACGAAATATTGCATGCAAGCGGTCCAAGTCAGAGTTAGACTACCGTAGTTATTTTGTGGGCAGCTCCCTCGTGGCGGGAGGGCCTGGGGCCACGCATCACTCTTTTCCTTCATACCTCAGAATTGTCTTCATTTTTTTGTTTGGAGAGGGCAGAGTGAAGAACCGTATGCCTCGATTCCCCTGGCGAGGATTGCTCCTTGCCTGTTTCTGGTGCGCAATATTCTTTGCGCCGAGTGTCATGGCTCAGGACCCCGCGGTTCCGCCGGCGGAGACCTCCGATCCGCTGGTGTCCCACCAGACCAAGCTGGAACACTGGCTGGCGTTAGCGGGCCTTTCTAAATATTGGGTAATTGAAAAACTCAGATGGGGCTCGAACCCGTCCCCTATCGCAACTGACAATCATGACGTGCTCCGACTCGAGTTGAGACTCCGTGACGTGAGCGGGGACCAAAACACGGGAGACCAGGAGTTCCAGCGGCATCTCGACGCATACGAACGAGAATATGGTGAAAGCGCTCCTGAAAGAATCTTCTACAGGTTGATCCACGAGTGCCAAGTGGGCCGCAGAGATGCGGTGGTCACACTGCGCATCGTCCGGCAAGACTACGTGGTTTTCTTCGATCCCGCGCGGGGAGAGGTCTTGCTGCAACCCAGAGAGGACCGGTCGATCTCCAGGGAAGTCCCGCTTGACCTGACTAGCCTTGCCACCGGCCCGCGGCTGCAGAGTTCCCTGCGGACAGCAAATCTTCCAGATCGACAGGCCCTTTCCGAATCTATGCGGGCCTTCCTGCGTGACTATTTCACCAGTGCGAACCGGCGTGCCAACATGCCCGACCCGAAGTTTGATTCGGAGATAGACAATCGTGACCATGACCACGTGGGCTTCGTCATCAGCGGGATTAAGAGCCAAGTTCTCAGGAGCCGGAACTACTGGGAAATGATTGATATCTCGCTCGACGTAGTTCAAGCGCCAAGCAGTGTGAAACTCTTGTGCCACATTGATGGGTACTATGCCGGCGGCCTGGGGCGCAGGCTGCCCGACGAGGATGCCTATGAAGACATGCGCAAGGGTTTTCAGGACCAGTTAAGGATCTTCGCCGACGGATTGCTGTCGCAATTGCAGAAACGCATCGAAACGGGGCGCTGATGACAGAACGAAAGCTACAAAATACCGTCAGTCTGTTTCTCATTCTGGCGCACGTCTTGATTGTTGTCCTGGTCTTTGCCATGTATGTCGCGGGAGGGCTGGGACCAGACGAACTCACGACCTCGCTTTCCATCATCGTGCCCATGCTCGGAGCCTTAACCGGACTGGCCGTGAGCTACGTACTCAAAGTGAAGAAGAAGAAAGCCATGAGTGCGGCGGCCGGCGAACTTTCCGGGATCTATGTGTTCACCACTCTGCTTCTGCCAATTGTATTCGTCGGGGCAATCGCGACCCTGGTGGTGTTGAAGACGTTTAATACGGGAATTACTACCTTTGACCAATTCAAGACGGCGCTAGCCGCCGTTGAAACCGCCTTTGGAGCCTACACCGGCAAAGTCCTGGCTTCACTGTTCGGGAAGGGAGGCGCATCATGAAAAACCTCGTCGCTAGGATAAACCTTACTGCATTTGCCCTGGTCATGATTGCAGTCATGCCGGTGAGCGGACAGTCCGCTGAGGACCGCGTGTCGTCGGAGACTTCGGCGTTCGCGTCCGAGTTGGCTAAGGCACCGAGCGCCAGAGAATGGTTCGCCGCGCATGGAGGCCAGGTCAGGAAAGAGCACGCGGAAGCGGCTGAGAAGATGGCCCGCAGCGCATGGGATGCGAGAAATGAGGGCGAGGCCTATCCGTATTCGGCATTCGCCATGTTTGCATTTCAGTATCTTGGAGATCGCGAGCGATCCCTGGAAAACCGCCTCGATGAGCGGGACGAAAGCTTTGCAGTTGCCGATACGCCAGAACGATATAAGTTTATCCGCGCTACCGTGCTTGACAGCGCCAACGCGGCGGCCTCACTTGGGCGCGACGACCTCGTTTTCAAGTTCATGATCTTGGCTGCCGACTGCTCCTTCTTCTCATCGACAGCTAAACCTGGCTTTGAGGCTGACGAGCCCTTGTTCAACGCGCTGCGGGACGAGACGGTCGCCCTCTTGCTTGTCAAACCGGACTCCAAGCGATATTGGTTCGAGAGGCTCGTAAGTTTGACGGGAGCGACGGTCCATCTAACACAGCGGTTCTCCTACTTCGGAGACGAAGAGAAAAAAATCAACGCACTCTACAAGCAGATTTCCGCGGCTGCGGATCAGGCCATTCTCCCCGACTTTGCTTATACCCTTAGTCAGTGGGGAGATCAGCGGAAGACCATCCACACGGCGTGGGCCCTGGCAGTTTTGTCGTATCAGTTTGGGAATTCCACGATCGCCGCTAAACGGCTCACCGTGGCCGCCCAGCGGGCAAAGGAGATGCCCGATCTGGAGGAGTGGTTGTCGATCATTAACCTGCAATACACCGAGGGGCGCGACGCGGGAGTGCCCGCTGCGCAATTGCGTCCTATAAGGGACGAAGCGAGAAACGCTGCCGGCGACCTGCGGGCACAGTACGTGTCCCGAGCCGGCCGCATTTGGGTCGGGCACCTGGCGGACAAACTCTACGGCGACCTGCTGCGCGATCAACTCGCGGAATCCGGAGAACTCACGGCGGCAGGTTTCTCGTTTGCCGAATCTCTGAAGGCAAGAACCCTGTTGGACGTCCTGCACTCTCCTCCCGTCGCCGGAGCCGAGTCGCACGATGTCTCGGCACTGGAACAGCGCGCTTTGGGTTTGTCAACAGCCCCTGCGGAAGGTTCAAAGGGGGGGAAGCCAGCGGCCGACGACATAGGGGCGAGCGAATACAAGTTGATGAGCCATCTATCCTTTTTTTATGAGGATATGTTGAGCATTTTAGAAGAAGAACCGTCGCCACGCGAGAAGGCGATCTTCGAACTCGAATCGGCTTACAAGAAAACGGGAGAAGGCTTTCATGCGGTGGCTGCACCCGCATCTCTTTCGGAAATACAACGAGCCTTGCAACCGCGCGAAGCCCTACTGGAATACGTTATCCCGTACCACCGTTCGCATCCAGCCTTCGACCTATACATATTGGTCGTTACCCCAACGTCAGCCAAGAGTGTGCACGTGGTACTGAACGAAGTGCTTCCCTTTATGGATGCCATGATTGGAACATCGCTTATAGGTAAAGAAGCGACAGAGTACAGCCAACTGAGTCACGCGGTAGTGCAAACCCGCATCGCCATTCAAAACGGAGACGAGAAGGCGGCGCAAGGGTCGCTGCGCGACCTTTACAAGCTCTTGATCCAACCGCTGACTGATCAAGGGGTCCGTCTGTCGGACTTCGACCACCTGGTGATAGCCCCTCATGGCCCTCTGCACTATGTACCGTTCGCCGCGCTGATGGACGGCGAGGGAAAATATCTGATCCGCAAGACCGCTCTCACCGTGGTCCCCAGCGCGTCGGTGTGGCTCGCGCTCACCCGGCGTTCCGGTTCGGTGCAGCGCTTTGTGGGATTCGGCAATCCCGACCTTCAGAGCCCCAGTGCCGTCGATCTCAAGTATGCGGCGCAGGAGATGGTTGATATCCCCAAGATTCTCTCCTCCACCAGTTCCACTGCGTTTGTAGGCCCCGATGCAACCGCCGATCGCTTTGAGCAGGAAGCGCCGCTAGCCAACGTTCTGCACGTTTCCACCCACGGTGATTTTCCCGATGAGGACGCCATTGATCTACACGCAATCCGGTTGGCGCCGGGAAAATCTGGCGACGGCAAGGTGCGCGCGGCACGCGTCCGCAAACTCAACTTGTCCTCGACCAGGCTGGTGGCCCTGAGTGTGTGCAATGGCGGGCTGTATCGGATGGGGCCTGCCGATGAACCCTATGGCCTGGTTCCCGCCTTCCTTGAGGCAGGCTCCCAAAATGTTCTCGGCACACTCTGGAAGCTTGACGACCAGTTTGGCATGGAGTTCATGGAGGAATTCTATAAGCATGTTATGCAAGACGGCCCGGCCCAGGCATTTCGCGAGACTTGTGAGCATTTCTTGAATAAAAATGAAGACCTGCGCAACTGGGCCGCCTTCGTGCTGGTTGGGCCCGGCAGGCCGTTCGCAACCCAGAGAAACTGACGAGCGGTGCTCCGACTGATTTTGAGACCCGACTTTTAATTCGGGTCGAAAACCAGAGTTCCTGAAAAGTAAAGAGCGACGGCTTCGCGCCAGCGAAGGCCTGCTCCGAGTGATGCTCCAAGCCGGAAATTATTCGAGCCCGAATTCGGCTTCGGGGAGATCGTAGTGGATCTCCTCAGGAGCCTGTTTCTGGATACCTCCTGTTTGCCGACGCGTTGGACGGAATTGACTACCGTACTATGCTTTGCAAGTGCTTGAATCTACGAGATCCCAAAATCTGCGAGCTCGCTGCCCAGAAATAGATATTTCCATCCACTACTCTGGTCAATCTGATAGTCTTTTCCTGCACTCCGGAATGGGTTCCCGTTGAGGAGCAGAAGGCTTCTCTCTCAACGCGGCAGCAGTTAATGCGCGGTTGGGACAGCGATTAGACTTCTGGCGGGCGAGCCAGTGCGACCTCGGGACTCGGTTCGATGATCTTCTGTATGGGCCGCTGTTTTCTTGCGATCACCCTCTTTGCAGCTCTTTTGTCACAGGTTGTTGGACGGGACAATCGGGCGCCGCTGAGCGCACCGCACCACCCCTCTCGACGCATCGACCTGACCGAGTGGGGATATTCTGGATTTTCTCCTCTCGTGCGATTCGGTTCGAAAGCTAATCTGACGCTGGACTTCGTCGACGCGCAGCATGTATTGCTGACGTTTGATGCCAAGCGATTGATGAAGCGTCATCCGGAGTGTCCGCCGACACATGCCGATCGCACCATTCACGCCCTGGTGCTTGATCTCGCCAGCGGCAAGTCTGTTCAGGAGACGGATTGGTATGTTCACGATGACAGGCCCTATCTGTGGCCGCTTGGAGAAGGCCGTTTTCTTCTGCGAAGGCTGAATCGCTTCTATGAAGTGGATGCGCAGCTAAAAGAGAGCTTGGTGTTGGAATCCTCCCATGATGTTTTGTGGGCGAGCACCACACCCGACGCGAAGCAAATCATCCTCGAAACCGCGGAAGATACGAGCGCGTCGGGGAACTCGGCACACGATCAGTCGAGGCGGCCGCGCGTGAGAATCGACGTTCTCGATGCGAGTTCGCTGAATAGGAGGAACACGCTGCGGGCTGCCGATGCGGTCGAATTCGAAGCTGCCAGCTCCGGCTACGCGGAGTCCTCACGCAGCGCCCTTGGGAAAGTGTGGCAGATCACGTTTGGGCCAAATCCCGATCAACGAAGATCGTTGGCGCGAGTAAGATCTCCCTGCAAGCCCGACTTGCTTTTTCCCAGCGATGAAACGTTGCTGATTGGGCGATGCTCGGCGAAGAGTACCGGCTATAGCGTTAGCCTTTTCAGTCTCGGTGGCCAGCCTCTCTGGCGCGACAAGTGGAACGACTTGCGCCATGATCCAAGCGTAGCTCGCAATCAAGATGGCAGTCGTTTCGCGGTCGGCACCACGGTCCCCAATTCGGACGAAACCAAGCGCGCGCCAGAGCTTGACGATCCGGTCGGCTGGCCTGACGTGCAACAGGAGATCAGAGTCTTCGAAACTGCAAGCGGGCATACGGTCCTGACGGCGAAAGTCAAATCGGTCATCCTGAAGAATCGGAGTTTTGCGCTCTCTCCAGACGGCAGCTGCCTGGCCGTGGTCGATGCCGGAGAATTGCGGCTCTACAATTTGCCGGACATTTCGCCGGAGGAAAGAGCGCAGTATTTGGCGGTGAGAGCCAATGCTCCGGGTCTGAGCGCTCCGGCAGCGGATTCAAATGCAGAGGCTGATGAAGGTCTGTCAGGCGCACAAGCAAACGATGAAGATGTTGAGTTGCAGGCTCCCGGTCTGGATGCGGCTTCCGAACGCCCGCCGGGAGCGCAGAACGAAGCCACTGGGAGCGTGAGTGAACCGGATTCAGCGGGGACCCTTGGTTCCAGGCCGAACGGCCAGGGATCAACTGTGACTCCTGCCGCGGAAACATTTAGAGCACATGCGGAAGAAGTAGTCATTGACGTTGTCATTACGGACTCCAAGGGTCATCCGGCAAAGGGACTGACGCCATCTAACTTCAGGATCGAGGAGGATGGCAAGCCACAAACCATCGGCTATTTGCACGAATTCGGCGGGTCATTCAGGGCTGCGCCTACACCGGCCGCAGCGATGCGGCCGAACGTTTTTACAAATCAGGTCGCCGCGCAACCGGATCAGGCCAAGGTCGTGCTCCTGCTGGACTTTTTGAATACCCCCTTTGCCGACCAGCAATACACGAAGCAGGAATTGCTGAAGTTTCTCAAGAACAAACCTGCCGGCACACCTTTGGCGCTGTGCGTACTGACCGACCGGCTTCAGATGATTCAGGGATTTACGACCGACGAGAATCTTCTTCTCGCCAACGCCGACAGCAAGAAGTCACACCCGCGGTTTTCGTTGGACGTCGATCGGCGAGACAGCTTGAATGATGTCATTAAACAGGAAAAGCAAGTGGCCGAGCAAAAGGCTTATGTGGAAATGGGAGTGCAGCACCTGACCCATTTCCAGGCGCAGGATCGGGCGATGCAACTGGACCGGCGGATGTCCGCTACCGTGGATGCCTTCGGAGAACTGGCGCGTTATCTGTCCGGTGTTCCTGGCAGAAAGAGCGTGATTTGGCTCTCTGGTTCCATTCCTTCCGGTTTCTTCGGCAATCAGCAACTGAATTGGGACACTACCGATGCCATACCCGAAACGCGGAGCTATGGAGAGCGGCTCCGCGAGGCCACAAACCTGCTGGCTGAGGCACATGTCGCCGTCTATCCCGTGGACGTCCGCGGGGTCACCAATGATTCTGTTTTTGAAGCGGCAAACCGAGTGGACCCCATTGGAGCGGGCGCTCCCGGTTCCCAACAGCAAGGGCCTCCAGGGCGAGCGCTGGTGACTCCTATGTCCGGTACCAATACAGCGATGGCCCTTCCGCCTTCAACCCCGCTGCAAAATGAGTTTCTGCAGCAACACCAAGGCGCCGCTTTCGAGCGAATGAGTATGGACGAAGTGGCGGAGCAGACCGGCGGCAAGGCCTTCTACGGAAACCGGATTCAGCAGGCGATCGCCACTGCGGTGGAGCAAGGATCGTCTTACTACTTGCTTTCTTACGTCCCGTCCAATCGCCGCTACGATGGCACCCTGCGGAAGATCAAGATTTCTCTGAACGCAAAGGGATATTCTCTCGCTTATCGCCACAGCTATTACAGCGTCGATCCGCAGTCGCCGCGGCAGCCGCCGGAAAACTCACGTGCGCAGCGAGAGCAGGCCATGCTGCGGGATGCGCCACAGTCGCATCAGATTCTGTTTGCTATCCGGATACGGCCAACCGGAAAGGTCGCAAAAGCGTCGCTGCAGCGGGAGGGGACGAACTCTGGCGATACAAGTTCTGCGAAGAAGTCCGCCATGCAGCATTACTCCGTCGACTATGCGGTCTCGGCCCCTCAGGTAAACTTCGGCACCAGCGGAGATCGCCGTCGTGCGGTGCTCGATTTTCTGATTTCCGCTTCTGACGAACACGGAACTGTCCTTGCCCAGACGGGGTCACAGACCACGGTTGATCTCGGTCCCGCGTCTTACCGGGATGCGATGCTTGGCGGCCTGCGTATGCATCAGGAAGTGGATGTCCCCATTACTGCATCGGCGCTGCGGTTGGGTGTCGTCGACGAGCAGAGCCACCGCATCGGAACTCTTGACGTTCCGTTGCCGGTAAAGGCGCCACCTGATGAGGCCAGCGTCGAGGCTCGAAAAGTGCCGATCGAGCCGAACTGAGCGCCACGGATTTACGCTCAAAACCCCGGCGGCAGCTGTTACGACAAAGAAGTCGGCTTCTGAGGAATTGGACATTGCAGCGGCGGAAGACAAGAGGCTGAGAGCTGTCGAAAACGAGATTTTGGGGTAAATCTTGTCGAGAGGGGAAACTTGATGAGTTTTGGGTAAGTTGTTGATTGCGGGGAGAATATATTGTTGGAAAAATGTCCTGTTTGCCCCCTTCAATTTGATATTCTGGATATAGAGAGTAAGAAAACGATGGCGCAAGCCCTGGTCGGGTTTGCGCCATTTTTGTTGGACGGGAAAAGAGCGGGGGGCGAGGAAAAGCAGGTCTCTCCAAATGCGCTTCCCCTTACTAACGGAAGGGGAAGTTCCGGTCGAGATGACAAAGCCGTGCTTTCCCTTCCTGGCGGAAGGCGGAGCTCTTGCGAGGCGTGGGAGTTGCTGGGGGAGTGCGACAAGCGAGATTTCCCAGGGCAGAAACAATTTCTTGCACCCCGATCCTGACAGGTGCATACTGGCGCGCAACAAGGGGTGCTCCTATGCATAGAATGGCATTGCTCATCATGGTCGCCCTGCTTAGCGTCAGCGGAGGTCATTCCTCGCCGGCTGCGGACTGGGCGATCAACGCCACGGCAATTGAGGCATGCAGTTGTCCACACTTCTGCATGTGCTATTTCAACGCACATCCTGCAGTGCACCACGAAAACGGGAAGGCCGAACACTTTTGCAAGTTCAACAACGCCTACAAAGTCAATAAGGGACATTACGGTGCCACCGATCTCGCAGGCGCCAAGTTCTGGCTAAGCGGCGATCTCGGCGGCGACTTTTCCCAGGGACAGATGGATTGGGTCCTGGCAACTTTCGACAAAGGCACGAGCGCCGAGCAACGACAAGCGCTCGGGGAAATTTTGGGGCACGTATTTCCGGTGAAGTGGAAGTCATTCCAGACTGCCGAGGGCGATATCGACACCTGGACCTTCGACAAAGACCAGGCGCACGCGACGCTCAACGGCGGCAAGACGGCGGAGATCAAGCTGAAGCGTTTTCAAGGGATGACGGACGAACCGGCAGTTCTGAAGAACGTCAAGTACTGGGGTACGCCGCGCAACGATGGCTTCGTCATGATGCCCAATGAGCTGGAGACGTACAAAGAGGGCCCCAAGGCCTACGAATTCAAGGGAACGAACGGGTTCATGCTCACCTTCGATATGACTTCCAAAGACGTTCCTGCGCCGAAGGGCTCATCGATGAGCTACTGACGACTGTTTCTAGGTTCTTCCTGATGCGCCGGAGCATTTCTGGCGCATTTTTTTTTGCGGAGGGCCAGTCTCAGTCGCGCCGCGGCGGCATCGCTGACCTTCATCGGTAACCTTCGCCGCCAAAATCTTCCTGCACCAATAAGGTGTACCGCCGGCGGTTGCGGCATTCTTGGTGGCGGCGGGAGCGACCGTGCTGGCGGGGTGAGATCTCGCGTACACCTAAACTAGCAAATTACGCCCGCCACGCTTTCCGCGCTAGAATTGCGCCGTACGTGCTTCGAGTTCCCTGTAAAATGCAGGCTGAGTAGGCGAGACCGGTCGCTGGCGGGTGATAAGTGCTGACTAGAATTCGTGTCAAGAATTTTAAATCGTTGCATGACGTCACGATAGAGCTGGGCCAAAGAAACGTCCTAGTGGGCGCTAATATGTCCGGCAAGAGCAACATTATCGACCTATTTAGGTTCATCCACGACATGACCTTTCCCCGCCAGCCGGGAAGCTGGGCACTCACAAGTGCCGTCTTCGCACGCGGGGGAATTGATGAAATATTGTGGAAAGGGGGTAATGTAGAGGTCATCTTAATCGGTCTCTCCGGCAGAGATGTTTGGGATGGAATCGAATGGTTTTGGGACTACGAGATTACCGTTCAAGGAGGGTTCCCTGGTGGAAACTTCCGTGTCAGCAGCGAGGAGCTGCACGCCCGCAAAGGCGAGAACGGCACTACTCAGCCACTGACCAGAGCGGATGAGCTCCAGCGACATTTCCTTGGCGTAGACGGCCGCGACCTAGGAGCAACAAGTGACTCACCGAGATCAATGCTGGAATTTGAAATTCCCGGATGGCAAGGAAGCTTGCTCCGATCCACAATCGCAAGATGGCGGTTTTACGAACTGTTTCCTGCTGTCATGCGCTCTCCGAATCCGACAGCCGCAAGTCTGTTCTTGGATAAGCACGGCGAAAATCTGTCACAGTGGTTACTGTACCTGCAATCCCGATACGGAGACTCATTCGCGCGGATCCAAACCGTGCTAAGGGACACCTTGCCCCAAGTAAAGGGCCTCTTCACTTCTCCGACGCAACAATCCACGGTGCTTTTGGGAAGCCATGAGAAACATTTGAATCGCCCCGTAATGCTGTCTGACATGTCGGCTGGAGAATTAGCGTTCATCGCCTTTCTATCCCTAATTTTCTCCCCGTCCGAACTCTCCGGAACCCTCTATTGCATTGAAGACTTGGAGAGCTACCTGCATCCGCGCCTGATAGAAACGCTCCTGGAGGTGCTGCGCCAATCCCAGGACGAATGGGAACGCAAGCATGAGCCGCCGCAGATCATAATGACGACCCATTCGCCGCTCGTCGTCGACAAAATGAAGCTCGACGAGATCATATTTGTCGAGAAGAAAGAGGGTGCGACCGTCTGCAGCCGCCCAAATGACAAGCCACACCTGCGGAAACTCCTTAAGGATGAAGAAATTGGCCTAGGTCATCTTGTCTACACCGGAGCGCTGAGCGATGTCAGCAGGTAGTTACGGCATCATCGTTGAGGGCGATTATGACTTAGCCGTCTACGACGCCATCATTCGAAAGTTAGCTTCGCCCCATGTTCACATTAAGCCACTGGTCTGCAGGGGAAAGACTAACCTGATGAAGGAGTTCCCCGTCCTGCTTCGCGCCTTTGAGCACGAAGTTGAGGGTAACCCCGTGGACATGGCCCTCGTAATCCGAGATTCAGACGGAAGGAATCCAGACGAAGTCGAAGCCCAGATGCGAGCGAAGATTGAGGGACGACGGTATCCGTTTCGCTTGAATGTACGTGTTCATGCTGTTCGACATGCCATGGACGCCTGGCTGCTCGCAGACGTCAACGCCATCAACACGGCCAGCGAGAAGCGACGCGGAACGCGCGTGACAAGAGCGCCAGACGCTCCGGAGGATCTTCTTCGTCCGAAAGATGGGCTTCTCAATCTACTGACTGATCACAAGGTCACATACACTGCCGAGGTGTGTCGCGAAATCGCCCAGGAAACCGATCTGCAAGTACTTTCGGAGAGATGCCCGCGCTTTCGCGCCTTTGCGGAACTAGTCGACTGCTAAAAAGGGTTTTCGCGTTCGTGATCTCGACTTCGACCTTCTCCTTGTCCCAAAACGGGAACACCCCTCGGATTTCTTCCCTCCATTCCGCTTTCGTGATTGATTTCCCCGATGCTTCCCGCTAATACCTAAGAGCTAAACCTTAGCTCATTGACAACCAAGAGTCGACCTAAGTTCTTTAGATGGAAGATTTTGACCTCTAAACCATTTGCTATCAAGATTTTGCGCACCCTGTTTTGCGAACCCCAACGTTTTCAATATTTTACGAGGCAGGGGGGAGGGGGGTAGGGGTGACTAAGAGGTAATCTTTCCCAAAACGATCTTGCCGCGGGTCGACGAAAACGCAGCCGAGCTTTGCTCGGCCAATCCGGGTCAGAGACGCGGACCCACATGAGTCTCGCTGAGTTTGAGCTCTCGCGGGTTAACATTCACGGCAAGCAATCGAAAATCCATTCCCTCAACGTCTAGTATCCAGCGGAGGCCTTCGTTACCAGGCTTGGCTGTAGCGTCGCGCCAACCGGCGACGCGGCTGGAACGGATGGCCCCACCGTCGGCCGGGCATCGTTGGCGGGCTGCTTCGAGCACAGATCGATCACTTCGCTGATGCGCTGGCTCTCGTGCTGCTTGGCCATCTGCCAGTTGCGCAGGGCTTCTTTCTGTTTCGCGACCTGACCCTGGTTGTGCTGGATGCGCTCGGCGTAATGCGCCGTGATGCGTTCCATCTCGGCCTGAATCTGCGCGTTCTCCTGCATGTTGCGCGCTTCGAATTCCTCCAGCTGTTTGCGCTGGCCGTC
>Ga0075030_100002087_pt1 | contig 18136 bp, 17 predicted proteins | sample LitLauG_LLR_2012_FD_71393 | JGI IMG/M metagenome (GOLD analysis project Ga0075030, IMG submission 71393) | Freshwater sediment microbial communities from Pennsylvania, USA - Little Laurel Run_MetaG_LLR_2012 | ecosystem: Environmental > Aquatic > Freshwater > Creek > Sediment | place: USA...
GTCCCCCCGTTTTCCGCCCCGGATCAGAACGGACGCACGCAAACCCTGGCATCCATCGCCGGACCAAAAGGCACGATGCTGGTGTTTTTCCGTTCCTCCGATTGGTGACCCTTCTGCAAAATCCAGCTCGTGGAGCTAGAAAAAAATCTGGACGCAATCAAGAAGCAGGGCCTGGGCGTCGCAGCCATCAGCTACGATTCCGTCGCGGTCCTGAAAAGCTTCGCCGACCGCCACCACATCACGTTTCCGATGCTCTCCGACCCCGATTCCCGCATCATCCGGGATTTCGGCATCCTCAACGAATCGGTGCCCAAAGGCACGGCACAGTACGGGATCCCTTACCCGGGCACCTATATTCTGGACGCCCGCGGCCGCGTCGTCTCGAAATACTTCGAGGACGATTACAGGGAGCGCGACTCCGCCTCCGACATCCTGGCCCGGCAATTCGGAGCGCGGGCCGACGTCCGCAGCGGGGTTCTCGAAACCAGGTATCTGCGCCTGCGTACCACCGCCAGCACGCGCACCGCGCGCCCCGGCCATCGTATTGTGCTGAGCCTGGATATCGAGCTGAAGCCCAAAATGCACGTCTATTCGCCCGGCGTCGAAGGCTACATTCCCATCGATTGGAAAATGGAGGAGGGCGCGTTCTTGAAAACGCTCCCGTTCAGCTATCCGCCATCGCAAAAGCTGCTGCTTCCCGCGATCCACGAAACGGTCCCCGTCTACAAGGGCAATTTCCGCATCGACCGCGAGATCATGTTCGGACCAGAAGGCGCGCTCAAGCCCCTGGTAAACCCCGCCGGCGACCTGGTCCTTAAAGGCTCCCTCCGCTACCAGGCCTGTGACGACCGCGAATGCTTTCTTCCCCAATCCATCCCCGTCGAATGGCGATTCCACTTCGAGGGACTGGACCGCGAAAGGGCTCCTTCGGAGCTACAAAGGAAGCCGAAATAGGGCCCGCTGTCAAGCCCCGCCGCCATTGACACTTCACTCCGAGGCCTTCTATCATATGATTCTACGCTCACAAAGAGCGGTCTCGCTCGTCCTGAGTTATATCTATGATCAAAGTCGAAGGCCTTACCAAGCGATACGCACGCAATGTCGCTGTCGACAACATCTCTTTCGAGATTGAGAAGGGACAAGTCGTCGGTTTTCTGGGTCCCAACGGCGCTGGGAAAACCACGACCATGCGCATTCTGACGTGCTTTATGCCCCCCACCGCGGGCACAGCCAGCATCGCCGGATTTGACGTCCAGCAGAACCCGATGGAGGTGAAAAAGCGCATCGGCTACCTGCCCGAAACTCCTCCTCTGTACCCGGATATGGAGGTCGTGGAGTACCTGGATTTCGTCGGACGCATCAAGGGCATCCCCGCCGCCGACCTGGCCAAGCGCATCAATGAAGTCTCGGAAAAATGCGCCGTCGGCGATGTCCGCACCAAGCTGATCGGCAAATTGTCGAAAGGCTACCGGCAGCGCGTCGGCCTGGCGCAGGCGATTCTGCACAATCCCGACGTGCTGATTCTGGACGAACCCACCTCCGGCCTGGACCCCCACCAGATTATCGAAACCCGCGACCTGATCAAGGGCCTGGCGGGCGACCATACGATCATCCTTTCCACCCACATCCTGCCCGAAGTCGAGCAGATTTGCGAAAAGGTGATCATCATCGCCAAGGGCAAGGTGGTCGCGACGGATTCGGTGGAAAACCTCACCAGCCGTTTGCGCGGCTCGGAGCAGGTGGCCGTGGAAGTGATCGCGACTGACGCGGCAGCCGTTCAATTGAAGCTGGAGCAAGTCGCCGGCGTCAGCCGCGTGATGCACAAAGATACGAAGGACGACCGGCTGCACTTCACGGTCGAAAGCCTGGAAGGCAGGCACATCCGCCCTGGCATCGCCCGCGCCGTGATCGAGTCCGGTTGGAATTTAAATGAACTGCATGGCATGGCGCTGAGCCTGGAAGAAATCTTCCTGGAACTGACGGCGTCAGCGAAACCCCCAGAGGGGGCCAAACCGCAACAAGAGGCGGCCATAGCGCAGGAGGCCGAATCGAAATGAACACCATTACTATTTGCCGTAAAGAATTACAAAGCTACTTCCGCTCGCCGATCGCCTATACCGTCATCGCGCTGTGGGCTTTGATCGGCGGATTTTTCTTCTACTTCGGATTGTCGTTCTTCGTGCAGCGCAGCATGGAAAGCTCCATGATGGGCCAGTCGATGCCGATGAACATCAATGAATGGATCGTGCGTCCGCTGCTGTCGAACGTCAACGTGGTGGCGCTGTTCCTCATCCCGATGATCACTATGCGCCTGTTCGCCGAGGAAAAGCGCAGCGGCACCATCGAGCTGCTGATGACCTCGCCGATTACGGACATCGAAATCGTGCTTGGTAAATGGCTGGCGGCGGTGGCGCTCTACGGCATCATGCTGCTGGTCTCGTTGCTGCATATGGCGATCCTGTTCCGCTACGGCCAGCCCGATTGGAAGCCTCTCGCGGTGGGATATCTGGGGCTGCTGCTGCAAGGCGGATGCCTGCTGGCCATCGGGACATTCGTTTCCACCTGCACCAACAACCAGATCGTCGCCGGAGCCATCGGCTTCGCGATCTCGCTGCTGCTCTTCGTGTTGAACTGGGTTTCCGAGTTCGGCAGCTCGATCACCGAGCGCGTCATCGGTTACTTTTCTGTCCAGAGTCATTTCGAATCGTTCTCCAAAGGCTTGATCGATTCCAAGGACCTCGTCTTTTACGCAACTATGATTATCCTGGGCTTGTTCCTGACTTCCCGATCGCTTGAATCGGTCCGGTGGAGGGCATAATGGCGGACCAAACTTCTAGCCGTAGAGCCTCCGCCCTGGGCCAGGGCCTTTTGTACACCTTAATCGTCATTGCGATCCTGGTGCTGATAAACTTTTTCGCCAACCGTTACAACAAGAGTTTCGACGCAACGGCGAATAAGCAGTTCACTTTGAGCGACCAGACCGTGAAGCTGGCGAAGAACCTGACGCAACCGCTGACCATTACCTATTGGGATCAGCCGACCAAGTTCAAACCGGCGCAGGATTTGCTGGACCGCTATAAGAATCTCTCGCCGAAGATCGACGTGCAGTACATGGACGTCGACAAGAAGAAAACGCAAGCCATCGCAGCCGGCGTGAAGAGCTACGGAACCATCTTCGTCGACCTGGGAGCGAAGCATCAGGAAGCGAAAAGCCTGACCGAGGAAGAGGTGACCGGAGCAATCGTCCGCGCGCTGAAGGGCGGCGAACGCATGGCCTGCTTCGTTCTGGGCTCGGGCGAACATTCGATCGACAGCGCGGAACGCAGCGGCTATTCAAACGCCAAGGACCTGCTCGAGAAGAACAACTATAAGACGCAGACCTTGAAAATGCTCGAAAAGCCGGAGATTCCCAAGGACTGCACCATCGTCGCCTTGGCCGGGCCGAAGCATGATCTCATCCAGCCCGAAGTGGACGCGCTGAAAAAGTACGTCGAGGAAGGCGGACACGCGGTCTTCATGCTGGACCCGCCTTTGAAGTTCGCCAAGGAAGACATCGACGACAACGCGGCACTCACCGCTGTTCTGGCCGGATGGGGCGTCACCGTCGACAAGGACCTAGTGCTGGACACCAGCGGTGTGGGCCAGATTTTCGGCCTCGGACCGGAGTTCCCTCTGGTGACGAGCTACGAATCGCACCCCATTGTCAGCACCATGAAGGAAACGCCGACAGGCTTCCCCATCGCGCGCTCGCTCGAGGTGAAGAGCGGCGACAAGACGACGGTGGAAAAACTGTTCTCCACCACCGAAAACAGCTTCGCCACGGTGAACCTGGCGTCGCCCGAAATCAAGCAATCGGCGAACGATAAAAAGGGTCCGCTGGTCCTGGGTGCGGCTGGCACCTACAACGGCGGAGCCGAAGCCAAAGGCCGCTTCGTCGTCATCGGCTCGTCGAACTGGTGCAGCAATTCGTTCCTGCGCTTCAATGGCAATCGCGACCTGTTCCTGAACATCTTCAACTGGCTGAGCTCGGATGAAGACCTCATCTCGATCCGCCCGAAGGAGCCGGAAGACCGCCGGTTGAACATGAACGCGCGCCAGGTCAGCATGGTGTTTTATTCCGTGGTGATCATGATCCCGCTGCTGATTATCCTGGCGGGGGTCAGCGTATGGTGGAAGCGCCGCTAGTGCGATAGGAGTCTGTGTGAAAACTCGCCGCAAGAGAAAGGCTTCAGTGGCGAAGGGGACAGCCTACTGTGTCCCCAATGCACGAATGCAACAATTTCAGCAAAGCCTCACAGGTGGACGCAGCGGGCTGTCCCCTTCGCTCGCGGGATGCTCGACCGGCGAGTTTTCGCACAGACACATAAGCCAAGGGAATGGTTAAGGACAACACCAATGAAGCTCAGCCGTTTATTGATCGCCGCCGTCGTTCTGGCGGGACTTTCGGCCGCCCTCTGGTGGTCGAACAAGAAGGAAGACGAAAAAGCTAAGAAGCCCGCGGAGAGCACCGCGCCGCAGATCGTGGCCATTCGGGGCGAAACCGTGACCGGCCTCGAAATTAAGAAGCGCTCGGGCGAGGACACCGTGCTCACCAAGGACGGCTCCGGCGTGTGGACCATCACCGCTCCGAAGCCTTATCCGGCGGACCAAAGTGCGGTGAATTTAGTCGTCACTGGCGTTGGCGCGCTCACCGGCGATCGCCTGATCGATGAAAACGCAATGGACCTTACAGGCTACGGGCTTTCGCCTGCCGCCGTCGAAGTGGATTTCAAAATGAAGGACGGCAAGACGCGCACGCTGCTGATCGGCGACGCGAACCCGTCCGGCACCGCCGTCTACGCCAAAATGGCGGACGAGGGCAAGCTGTACACCATGTCATCTTCGTCGAAGACCAGTTTCGACAAAGAAACCAAGGATCTGCGCGACAAGCGTCTGCTGACCTTCGATCAGGACAAAGCCACGCGTGTGGAGTTAACGGCCAAAAAAGAGACGATCGAGTTTGGCCGCATCAACCAAACCGACTGGCAGGTCGTGAAGCCCAAGCCCTACCGCGCCGACGGTTTCGCGGTCGAGGAAGTGGTCCGCAAGCTGAAGGAAGCCAACATGGACTTGAGCGTCGCCGAGGAGGATGCCAAGAAAGCCGCGGCCTCGTTCGCGTCGGCTACGCCGGTAGCGACCGTGAAGTTCACCGATCCAGGCGGCGTGCAGAGCATCGAAATTCGCAAAGTAAAGGACGACTATTACGCGAAGTCGAGCGTCGTCGATGGCGTCCACAAAGTATCAAAGGACCTGGGCACGGGCGTCGATAAGTCGCTGGACGATTTCCGCAATAAGAAAGTCTTCGATTTCGGCTTCAGCGATCCCACCCGCGTCGACTTCAAGGACGGTACGCGCATGGCGTCTTATTCCAAATCCGGGGACAAGTGGACTGCCAACGGCAAAACGATGGACTCCGGCACGGTGCAGGCGTTAGTGGACAAGCTGCGCGATCTATCGGCCGCGACGTTCGTCGAGACCGGCTTCACCACCCCTCAGGTCGAGATCACGGTAGTGTCCGACAGCGGCAAGCGCACCGAGAAAGTGCAACTCGCGCCGGCGGAAGGCGGCAAGTTCATTGCGCGGCGTGAAAACGAAGCGGCTATGTACTTGCTCGACGGCAATGCCGTGGCAGAGATGCGCGGTGTGGCGGCGGATGTAAAAGAAGAGTCGGCTAAACCGGCCGGCAGCAAGAAGAAGTAACTTGCCCATAGGCCTTTCCACCGATCTGTATCAGCTCACCATGGCGGCGGGCTACTTCGAGGCGGGTAAACTCGAAGAGCGCGCCACATTTGAGCTGTTCGTTCGCCGTCTGCCAGCTAATCGTAACTTCGTGCTGGCCGCGGGGCTCGCGCAGGTGGTCGAGTATCTGGAAAACTTCCGCTACACGGCGGAGGAGATCGCCTACCTCCGCGGGCTGCCGCAGTTCGCGCGTACCAGTCCCGCGTTTTTCGAATATCTGGCCGGGCTGCGATTCACAGGCGACTTGTTCGCCGTCCCCGAGGGCACGCCGTTGTTCCCGAATGAGCCGTTTCTTACGCTGCGCGCGCCTTTGGTGGAAGCGCAGATTCCAGAAACGTATCTGCTGGCAACGGTCGGCTTTCAATCGATGATCGCAACCAAGGCCGCGCGCGTGGTGAAGGCCGCTCTGGGCCGCAGCGTGGTCGAGTTCGGCACGCGCCGCGCGCATTCGCCGGAGGCAGGCGTACTTGCCGGACGCGCATCCTATATTGGGGGCTGCGGCGGAACGTCCAACGTCGAGGCCGGCTTCCGCTATGGTATCCCTGTGTTTGGCACGGCCGCGCATTCCTGGGTGATGTCGTTCGAAAGTGAGCGGCTGGCGTTTGAGCAACTACAAAAACTCCTGGGCGAAAACACGGTCTACCTGATCGATAGCTATGACACGCTGGAAGGCGCGAAGCGCGCGGCGGAGTTGGGCCGTCCGTTGTGGGGCGTTCGTCTCGATAGCGGCAACCTGGTGCAGCTCGCGCCGGCGGTGCGCAAAATTCTGGACGACGCTGGCCTGCCCGAAACCAAGATCATGGCCACCGGCGATCTGAACGAATACAAGATTCACGAACTGGTGGCCGCGCGCGCACCCATCGACGTATTCGGCGTCGGCACGGAGCTTTCAACTTCCGCCGATGCGCCGACGCTCGGCGTAGTGTACAAGATGGTGGAGCATGAAGACGCCGGCCGCCGCCGCTACACCGCGAAACTGAGCGAAGACAAGCAAACTCTCCCCGGCGCGAAGCAGATTTTCCGCTCCGCAACGCACGATCTGCTCGCGCGCTCCACGGAATGCCAGGACGTGACGTTCACCTCCGAAGCCCTGCTGCGTCCCGTGATGCTCGCAGGCGAGCTCGTCGAGCCTTTGCCAACCGCAGGCCAGGCGAGAGACCATGCCGCTTCCGCGTTGGCGAAGCTGCCGCCGCGCTGCCTGAGTTTGTTCGAGCGTCCGGACGCATGGCGAGTCGATTTGAGCCCGGAGCTCGAAGGCCTGTACGAAAAAGTGCGGAAGGGAGTCACGCGATGAAGACGGTATTTTTCGATATCGACACACAGATCGATTTTGTGTTCCCGGCGGGCGCGCTGTACGCTGCGGGCGCGGAAACAATCCTGCCCCATGTCGCCAAGTTGAATCATTACGCGGCGCAGCGCGGCATCCCGGTGATTTCCTCCGTAGACGCACATGCGGAAAACGATCCGGAGTTTCGCGATTGGCCGCATCATTGCGTCGTAGGCACGCTGGCGCAGCAGAAGCCCGCCGCGACGCTGCTGGAAAAACGCGCGAAAGTCCCGAACACGCTGGCGGCGATTCACATTGCTGGCGCGCAGCAGATGATCGTCGAAAAGCAGACGTTCAGCATGTTTTCGAACATTAATCTAAAGCTGCTGCTGGATCATTTTGACGCCGACCGCTACGTCGTGTATGGGCTGGTCACCGAAGTGTGCGTGAAGTTCGCCGCGTTCGGGCTGCTCGAAACCGGCAAGCGCGTGGAGATCGTCACTGACGCGATCCGCCCGTTAAACGACACGAACGGCGCGCAGGTGTTGGCCGATTTTCAGGCCACCGGCGGTTATCTGACAACCTCAGACCAGCTTGTCTAGATCACTTTTTTGATTTGCTGTAGACCGAGATTGCGCCACCGCCGGGGCTGCGCAGCCCTCGGCGTCAGTCGAGGGATAAGGCCGCGACTGCCGCACGCTTGCGCATCGCGGCTCAAAAGTATCCCGCCAAACGCGACGAGCTTCACTTCACCCAGGCCGGCATGATATACGCGTAGAACAGCACAACGAGGCCCGTTACCGAGGCAAGAAAAACGCTGTGCTTCAGCGTGAAGCGGAACAGTTTCGATTCCTCGCTCTGTGCCATGCCGGTCGCTGCGGCCGCCACGCAGATGCTCTGCAGGCTGATCATTTTCCCCATCACGCCGCCGCTCGAATTGGCGGCTGCCATCAGCGCCGGATTCAATCCCAGGTGATTTGCCGTCACCACTTGCAAATTTCCGAACAGCGCGTTGGCCGACGTGTCGCTGCCAGTCAGGAATACGCCCAGCCAGCCCAAGAGGGCGCTGAAGAACGGAAACGCCGCGCCGGTGGCGGAAAATGCCAGCCCCAGCGTTGCCGTTTCGCCCGAATAGTTCATCAGGAACGCCAGCGCCAGCACGCTGCAGATGGTGATCATTGGCGTCACCATTTGCTTCGCGGTGCTCAGCGTATACGACGCCAACCGCGCAGGGGAAACGCGCAGCACGATCGCCGAGGCGAACGTCGCGAAGAGGCACGCCGTGCCGGAGGCGGCCAGCCAGTTGAACGCGTACGTCGCGGAGTAGGGCGATGGCTTCGCCGCCACCGGAGGCATGCGCGCAATCAGATTGTGCAGGCCCGGCCATTGGAATGTGACCGTCGCGCGGTTCACCCACCCTTTTACCGGCAAGGGATCAAGCCCCCACAACAGCACGAACACAACCAACAGCAGGTAAGGCGACCACGCCAGAAAAACTTCCTTCTTCTCCCGGCCATGATGCACCGGCCGCTCCGCGCCCTTGGGTTTCCAGAAGCGCAGTAGCAACACCAACGCTCCCATCGCCGAAAGCGAACCGAGAATGTCGGTCAAGTAAGGGCCAAGATAGCTGGAGACCAGAAGCTGGGCGCCGGCGAACGCGACCCCGCAGACGGCCGCTGCCGGAGCGATTGCGCGCAGCGCGGGAAACCCTCCCATCACCAGCGCGAGATACGCTGGCACGAACAACGATACGGGTGCGCAGATGCGTCCGACATTTGCCGATAGAGGGCCGAGCGGCAATCCAGTGACGGTCGCGAGCATTACCAGCGGCGTACCAATCGACCCGAACGCCACGGGCGACGTGTTGGCCAGCAGGCACAAGCTCGCGGCGTAGAACGGACGGAAGCCCAGGCCGGTGAGCATCGCTGCGGCGACGGCCACCGGCGTCCCGAATCCCGCCGCGCCTTCAATGAACGCGCCGAACGCGAAGGCGATCAACAGCGCCTGCAACCGTTGGTCGGCGGTGAGGCTCCCGATGGAGTCTTTAATGATGTCGAATTTTCCCGTTTCGACCGTGATGCGATAAAGCAGCAGCGCGGTGAACACGATCCAGCCGATGGGAAGAATTCCGTATGCGGCTCCGTAGAGGCAGGAGGAAGCCATCAGCGCTAATGGCATGCGATACACCGCGAGCGCCACGATGGCGGCAATGCTCAATCCCGAAAGCGCGGCCATCCACGCCGGCCTGCGCATCACGCCCAACAAAATCAGGACAACAAAAACCGGAGCAGAGGCCACCAGCGCGGACAAAGGAAGGTTGGAGGAGACAGGAGTATAAGATTGCGCCCACATGCCGAGTGCTTCATCTTATCCAACTCGGCAACCGTTTGCGAGAATTACGCCGTTTGCCTTCGACGCAGCAGTTCCAGTAGCCCGAGCGCGGCAAGTCCCGTGGCTACCAGAAGCACGGAGGTTGGCGCGGGCGTCGGCGCGGGGCCGTTCTGCGTGATCTGTAAGCTGCTGACCGTCGCGAAATTGACGAACACGTTCAGTTGTGGGCTCACCAGGCCGTATTGTGTCGGGTAGGTGCCAGGCACGATGGTGGGACTGCCGAGGGGCCCGGAAAACAGCGGCGAGAGCGTATAGAGCGCGAATTGGACACTTTGGGCGCTGTCCAAGAAAAGGTCAAAACCGTCCACCACGCCGTTGTTCGTGATCGCCAAAGTGGAGCCGGCAACTGGGATTTGGACACCGTTCAACAGGAACACAGGATTCGTGTAGGCGGTGTCAAAATAACCGGGGCCGGCGATGGCCGACGGTGGATTCGCCACCTGAAACGTAAAGGAAAACGGGGCGTTCGGCGCGGTGTACGTGGTTGTGGACACCGAGGGCCCGTACGTCCCACTGACCGTGAAAGTGACGTTCGCGAAAGCGGCTGCCGCGAAGAGAGAGATCAAACCGAGCAATTTCATGTGTTAGGTCCTTTGCGCCATGCGGCGCCGCAGTCTGATGTTCAGCAATCCCACGACAGCGAGTCCAGTGAACGCCAGCAACCCGGACTTTGGCTCCGGCACGGCGCTGCCCCCGGTGATGTCTAGAGTGCTGAGGGTGGCGAAATTGGCAGCCGTCCCGGCCAACAACTCGCCGTTCTGAGTGGCATAGTTGCTGGGAATCAGCGTCGGGTTGGTATTGGAACCAGAGTAGATCGAAACGAAGGTGTACACCACGAGTTGCGTGCTGCCGGTGTCCAGGAACACATCCACGGCGTTGACGACTCCATTGCTCGTGATGTCCAGATTTACACCCGTGGTCGAAACGGAGGCCCCGTTCAGGATATAGGAGATGTTGTTGTAGGTCGTCTGAAAACCGCCAACGCCAGGGCCCGCCAAGGGCGGATTCGCGACCTGGAACGTCAGGCTCCAAGCCTCGTTTGGCGCGGTGTACGTTGTGGTGGGCGCGGCGCCGTCGAAGGTCCCGCTGACGGAGAACGTCAGGGTTCCAGCCCCGGCACTGGCGGCGGATAATGCCGTTAATGCCAGCCATTTCAGGTACTTGAATCCAATCGGTATTTTCAGGACGAGGTTCACTTAGCAATCTCCTATGAAGTAAGGCGCATTTCGAGCCCGTTTTTGGGGGTCGTGTACGCTTTTTCTTTCGCGGGCGATCGATTGGGTTACAGTAGAGAACATGGCTCTCGGGACCATCGACTACCTAGTCCTGGCTCTCTACTTCGCGTTCGTGCTCGGCATCGGCTTCATGATGCGGCGCAAGGTGGAGACCAGCGAGGACTTCTTAACTTCCCACCACTCTGTCCCTGTATGGATCACATCGCTGGCGTTTATCGCCGCCAATCTCGGCGCACAGGAAGTGGTTGGGATGTGCGCCTCGGGCGCAAAGTATGGATGGATGACGGCGCATTTTTACTGGGTGGGCGCGGTGCCCGCCATGCTGTTCATCGGCGTGTTCATGATGCCGTTCTATTACGGCAGCAAGGCGCGTAGCGTACCGGAATATCTGCGCATGCGGTTCGACGAAAAGACCCGCGCGCTGAACGCCGCATCATTCGCGGTGATGACGGTTTTCTCCTCCGGCGTTTCCATGTACGCGCTGGGCAATCTGTTCCACTTGGTGCTGGGCTGGAACTTCACGGCCTGCGTGATCCTCTCGGCCGCCATCGTGTTGGGCTACACCTTCCTCGGTGGACTCACCAGCGCCATCTACAACGAAGTGCTGCAATTCTTCCTCATCGTACTGGGCTTCGCGCCCCTCTCGATTCTGGCCGTGATGAAGGCCGGCGGATGGGAGGGCCTGAAATCGCGCCTCCCGCAGGCCATGACCCACACCTGGCAGTATCTGGGACACCCGGATCAGAATCCGATGGGCATTCAAGTGTTCGGCATGGTGGCAGGCCTTGGGTTCGTTTTGTCGTTCGGATACTGGTGCACGGACTTCCTGGTCGTCCAGCGAGCCATGGCCGCCAATTCCATGTCTGCCGCGCGGCGCACTCCGCTGGTCGCGGCATTCCCCAAGATGATCATGCCCTTCATCGTGATTGCGCCTGGATTGGCCGCGCTGGCGCTGGGGCAGATGAACTCCGGCTATGCTTTCCCACTGAAGGAATCGGGAGGGCCGGATTACGATCTGGCGCTCACCACATTAATGGCTAAGTTCTATCCATCCGGCATGTTGGGCGTGGGGCTGACCGCGCTGATGGCTTCGTTTATGAGCGGCATGGCAGGCAACGTGACGGCGTTCAACACCGTCTTCACTTACGATCTCTATCAGAGCTACATCCGCAAAGGCGCTCCCGATTCACACTATCTGATGGTCGCCCGCATGACCACCGTCGGCGGCGTCGCGCTCTCCATCGCGGCGGCGTATCTGGCGCGCCAGTTCAACAACATTATGGACCTGCTCCAACTGGTCTTTTCCTTCGTCAACGCGCCTTTGTTCGCCACGTTCCTGCTCGGCATGTTCTGGAAACGCACCACCGGCCACGGAGCCTTCTGGGGCCTTCTTGCCGGAACGGGAGCCGCCGCCGCGACGCACGGCCTGACCATCGCCGAGGGCAAAGGTGGATGGATCACGCCTCTGGTCAGCTTCCCGTCCACCATGGCGCAAAATTTCTGGATGGCCATCTTTGCATGGTCGGTCTGCTTCGTTTTGACCATCGTCGTGAGCCTGGCGACCCCGCCCAAGCCTGAATCCGAGCTCACCGGCCTGGTCTACAGCCTGACCCCCAGGATCAGCGACGCGAACGAGCCCTGGTACAGGCGCCCCCTGGTGCTGGCCGGCATCGTGATCGTCTGCCTGGTCGGATTAAACGTATACTTCTGGTAACGGAACATGAGCGATCTACGAATTCCTATCGCACTGTTTTTCGGTATCACCGGATGCCTGCTGCTGACCGTCACCGGTAACCACGCGGCGCTGACGGATGCGCCCGTGAACCTGTATGCGGGCGCGGCGATGCTTCTGTTTGCGGGAGTCATGGTGTGGTTAGCACGGCGTCCCTCCTAAGCCGGTTCGCCGCGCTGTATCCGCACTCGGCCCGCCCGCGCGTGTGGCGAGCACCGGGGCGCGTCAACCTGATCGGCGAGCACACCGATTACAACCTCGGCCTGGTTCTGCCGATGGCCATCGACAAAGCGTGCTTCATCGCCGCCGCTCCCTCCAACGACGGCTTCCTGCGCGTCTTCTCCGAACAATTGATCCAAGGCTCGCAGTGGCGCCTCGGCGATGTCGCCGGCGCATCACCAGAGGGCGATTGGAGAGACCGCGTCGTGGGCGTGGCGTGGGAGCTGTCGCGCCGCGGCGTTCAGTTGAAAGGCGCGAACCTGTTGATTGATTCCGAAGTGCCTCTGGGCAGCGGCCTCAGCTCGTCGGCGGCGCTGGGCGTATCGCTCACCCTGGCCTTGGGTGCCGCGCGCGAGCCTCTGGAACTGGCCAGAATCGCGCGAGCCGCGGAGATGGATTTCGTCGGCGTCCCCTGCGGCATCATGGATCAGTTCATCGCCGCCAGCGGCCGCGTGGGCTCGGCCGTATTGCTCGACTGCCGCACTTTGGAATCGCGCATAGTGACTCTGCCCGCCGGAATCGCGGTGGTGACTGCCAACACCATGGTCAAACATCAGCTGGGCGATTCCGCGTACCGAACGCGCGTCGAAGAGTGCGCCGAGGCGGCTCGGAGACTGGGTGTCCGCAGCCTGCGCGACGCCGATTTGGCGAGCCTGACGAAGCTGGACGGTGTGTTCCTGAAACGCGCCCGGCACGTTGTGACGGAAAACGCCCGCGTGGAGGCATTTGTCCGGGCGTCCGAGGGCGGGAACTTGGCCGAAATGGGTCGCTTGATGAACCAGTCCCACGCGAGCCTGCGCAACGACTACGAGGTGTCCTGCGAGGAACTGGACTGCATGACCCAAATCGCGGCCGACGTTGAGGGAGTCTACGGGGCCAGGATGGTGGGCGGCGGATTTGGCGGATCGACCGTGAATCTGGTGGATGAGGGGGCCGTCGCGGCACTGACATCGGCTTTGGAGGTGGAATACCGGGAAGAATACGGTCTGACGCCGGAGGTGAACGTGTGCAAAGCGTCGGCGGGGGCGTCTGAAATATTTTTCTGAGAATATTCCTCCCCTCGGAGTACTCAATAACCAAAGAGCGAAATATATCCTCCGCACCGTGTGATAGGCGTCCCGTCCCCGTCCTGGGTGGGACGCTTATTTTTTTGCTGGCTGCGCCATAGAATAAGGTGTGCGAGTACACGAATTAGCTGCCTTTCTTGGAGCCGTCTATGAAGGCGACTCCGACGCGGATATTTTACAGGTTGCGCCCATCGAAGAGGCCGGACCCTCCGACCTTTCCTTCGCCACGGGCAAGGCGCTCAAGCTGGCTGCGGATTCGCCGGCAGCTTGCCTGCTGGTGCCGCTCGACTTTGCCAACCCATCGGGGAAAAATGTCATTCGCGTAGCCGATCCGAGAGCCGCAGTCGCTCGCGTCGTCTTGAAGATTCATCCGCAGAACGCTCCGGCGCCGGGCGTCCATCCCACTGCGGTGATTGGCGAGCGCGTCACCATTGGCGAAGGAACGTCCATCGGCGCGGGCTCGGTGATCGGTGACGATGTGACCATCGGCGCGCGCTGCGTGATTCACCCGCGCGTAACCGTCTATCGCGAGGTCACCATTGGCGACGATTCCATTCTCCATTCGGGCTGCGTGATCGGCGCGGACGGGTTCGGCTTCGTGATGACCAACGGCGCGTACGAAAAATTCCCGCAAGTGGGCCGCGTGGAGATTGGCAACCAGGTTGAGATCGGCGCAAATTCCTGCGTGGACCGCGCGGCGTTGGGCGTCACCTCCATCGGCGACGGCACCAAGCTCGACAACATGGTGCATATCGGGCACAATTGCAAGATCGGCAAGCACGTCGTCATCGTAGCGCAGACTGGCTTGTCGGGAGGCGTGATCGTCGGCGATTACGCGGTGATCGGCGGGCAGGTGGGCATCGGTGATAAGGCGCGGATTGAATCGAAGGCCGTGATCGGCTCCGGCGCGGGGATTCTCACGTCGAAGATTGTCCGCGCAGGGCAAGTGATGTGGGGCACGCCGGCTAGGCCGTTGAAGGAATATCTGGCGCAGTTGGCGATGCTTTCGAAGCTAGCCAAGAAGAAGCCAGCAGCCAGGAGCCAGGAGCCAGAATTACTCTCTTGAGCTTCGCATGGACTGCGCATATGCGTCGATCATCCTACTGCACTCGTCGATCTTTGCTTCCAAGGAGATCAGTTCGGCGATGCCAAGATCGGTCGCCAGCATCAGGTAATATCCACTCTCTTCAAGCGAGCCCTGCGCGATGTTCAGGTAGCGCAGTTTGTCCGCAACGCCGCGCTTAACAAAACTCTCCGCGATGTTCGCCGGTATCGAAACCGCGGCGCGGCGCAACTGACGGGTCAATCCAAATCGCTCGTCTGCAAGGAAAGCCGCGTGTCTCTTCATACACTCGCAACACAAACGAGTGAGCCTTCTGCCACATCAACAAATCCCGAAAAATCCGCGCAGGAGGCACAATACAATGGTGCGAGAACCCCGCTCATCCCTCATTCTGGCTACTGGCTACTGGCTACTGGCTACTGGCTACTGGCTACTGGCTACTGAGAACGCCACTCCACCACCTGCACTACGGTCAGTCCAGGCGACGGATAGACTGTTAGCCGAAAGCGCACGCTCTTTGACGACGCGGTGAACAGGATGCTGGCGTTGCGCAGTTGCGCCGAGTCCAACTCCACCGGCTTGGCGAAGGCTCCGTCCTGAATTTCCAACAGGCCCTTTTCGGCGGCCTTCACGGCGGGCGCGTCGCGATTCCATTTCACGCTCAGGTTATCGCCGTCCTTCATCACAATGAGGCCTAGCGAATAGTCCGTACTCGATGATGATGACGCCCTTGGCCCGATCGTGAGCCCCACCTCAAATCCCAGCGCGACGCCCAGCAGCAGGAACACGAACGACAAAGGTAGCCAGACCCACGCCGGACGCTTCGGCGCGGAGTGCCCATAGGCCGGCTCAGGAGCAGCCACTTCCTCCACCGTGGCTTCTGGCGCATCGGCGAGCATCTCACGGCGGCGCGGCACGCGCTCCAGCATGGTGCGGCGCGGAGGTGCTTCTTCGCCCGTCAATTCTCTGCGGCGGAAGGGAAACTCCAGCAGGGCTGTATCGGGGAAACGGCCTCTTTCGCGCGCGAAAAAGCTGGCCACGCTGACCTTCGTCGCGTAAGGCTTGATCAGCAGCGCGACGCCCGCGGGCGATGGAAAATAGTGATCCATCAACTCCATATCTTCCGCACTGAGCGAAAAGCCCTCGCGCGTGTGGCTACGAAAAAACCCCACGGCGAAAGTGGGCTGGGCGGGATTGGGCTCCCAACGGCGGCAGGTGTCTTCGAACGCTTCCCGGTCGCCGGCGACGAACAGGTAAGAAGGCCCGCGTTTGTATTCGCATGCCACCGGCTCAAAATCCTCGATGCGGACGATGGTGCGCGTGCCCTTCTCAATCGAGCCGATGAGCACGCCGCCCACCTCCACGCCGCGCTTCGGCACTGCGCCGTAGCCGCGCATCACTTCGGCCAGAATGCGGTCGACCGTATCCAGATGGATGTGCACCGTGACGGACTTTCCGGGGACGTCCCAGACGTAGTATCCGGGCGCTGCTTGTGTGTTTGGGTCCATTCGCGCTAACGTTTCATCGTACTACGGTGAACGGAACACTTTACATCGTCGCGACGCCCATCGGCAATCTGGAAGACATCACACTGCGCGCGCTGCGCGTGTTGAAAGAGGCCGATCTCATCGCCTGCGAGGACACCAGGCAGACGCGCAAGCTCCTGGACCACTTCGCGATTGCGAAGCCGATGGTCAGCTATCACGACCACAACGAAGCCTCGCGCGCCGAAGAGCTGATCGGACGCTTGGAGCACGGCGAGACCATCGCGCTGGTCTCCGACGCCGGCACGCCTCTCATCTCCGATCCTGGCTACCGCCTGGTTGCCGCGGCAGTGGCGGCGGGCTTGACGGTGACACCCATCCCCGGGCCCTCCGCCGCGATGAGCGCGCTTTCGGCCGCAGGCTTGCCCACGGATGCGTTCCGGTTCTGCGGATTCTTTGCGGTGAAGTCTTCTCAGCGGCGCAAGATGCTGGAAGAACATAAACGCGACGACTGTACGCTAGTTTTTTATGAAGCGCCGCACAGGATTCTCGAGGCGCTCGAAGACGTCTCCGCCGTGATGCCCGCGCGCCCGGTTGTCATCGCGCGGGAATTGACAAAAATGCACGAGGAATTCCTGCGTGGCACCGCATCCGAGGTTCACGCGTCGCTGGCCGCTCGCCCCTCCGTAAAAGGTGAGATCACGCTGCTTATCGGTAAAGCAGATGTGCCCGAACCGGATGACACGCCAGTGGAAGATGCCATCGCGGCATTGGAGGCATCAGGTGTCGCGCGCATGGACGCGATCAAGCAGGTCGCCAAGGCCCGCGGATTGTCCAAGCGCGAAGTCTATAAACTGACGCTGTAAGAAACTGAGACTTTCTCGACGCCTGCCCTTACTGCCGCGCTGCCGACGCCACGGCTTTTTCGTCCACGGTGAACGTGATCCCTGTGTACTGCATCTCCTGCCATGTCTGCTCACCCCAATGGACGTTTGCTTTTGGATCAGGATTCGAAGGATTATTTTCCGAATTGTCGTAATGCGCCACGGCCTCTAAGCGCGCGCCCTTCGGCAACGCCAGCGGTGTAGTGAACGTGTAGTACGTCTGCCAGTTGAAATCGTAATGCGGAACGCTGAGCACCTGCTGCTTTCGCCCGTCCGGGTAAACCACCTGATACGACCAGTCTTTCCCCCGTACATGCGTGTGCGGGAAGATGGCATACAGACGAGTGTCCTGGGTGAACTCGACCACGCAGTCAACCTCTTTGTTGGGATCGCCGGCGGGCAGGGTGAACATCGGGTTCATAAACGCGCTGGTCCGCATTTCCTGCTCCGGAGCCTGCTTGGCGAAAATAAATCCGACACTCGACGTGTCCTCAGCCGCTTTCCCACTGGCCGTGTAATGAATCTGGAACGTCAGCACCGACCCGGCCTTGATGCGCAGCGCCGTTCCTTCCGGAAACGTCATTGAATTGGTGCCCGGAGCCGTCGTAGCGATCAACACGCCCGGGCCCCTGCCGCCCTCCTCCGTGCCAAACGCGGGTATCTTCGGCACGACCTGCGTGAACGGAGGCCGAGCCTGCGCGCCCGCCGGTTCCTTCGCGAACACCAGAATGTGATGCACCACGCGGCGCACGCCCGGGCGCACCTCAAGGGCCTGCACCCACTTGTCCTCCGTGAATCCGGTGGGAATCTGAACGTATTGATAACGTATGGTACCCGACGCCGGAACCGGGTACGGCTTGGCCATGCTGAGCACAATGTCGGGCTTGCCCATCTCCCAGCCTTCGGCGAACGTGGGCGCAGCAGGCAGGTCCTTCGGATCGCCCTTCGGCGCGCCGCCGTCCACCCAGGCCACCAGCGTCTGCTTTTCCTGGGCCGTCAAGCGGCGATCGTTCGAA